>MDTD01192617.1_pt1 | contig 23788 bp, 50 predicted proteins | sample 811221 | NCBI WGS metagenome assembly MDTD01 (sample SAMN05326646, study PRJNA326480) | marine metagenome | isolation source: seawater | place: Pacific Ocean: South West | collected 2011 | reverse complement strand
TTTTCATACTCTACATTTTTGAGAGTATAGGGTTGAATGTATTTTTCTACATCTTCCCAAATTTCATGCTCTTTAGATGACCATAATCCGAGACCATTATCAATTTTAAACTGAATGTCCTCGTCTAGTGATTCATGAACATCAATATGTGTAACTATGAACATTTTAAAATCCTAATTTTGTTGCTGTTTGCTCTGTTGCTCTCCTCTGTATTACAAAATCTCTGACTCTCTCACGATCTAGTGAATCTCCGTCTCCCCATGTGATGTTCTCACTAGTCGCACATAAGTCCAAATAGTTTAGAGTTGCAAGTGCTAACTCTTGCCTAGTTAATCCATCGATAGGATATAAAACGTCAGGATGACTAGGGTTATAGAATGATTCGCAATAATCAAGAAATTCTTTAAAGTTGTGCATTTTAGTTGTCTCCTATGAATTTGAAATTTGAATCGAACCACTTATCTGCATGAATTTGAGAAAGTGTTTTTCCTGCTTTTCTTGCCTGTTGTCTTTGAATCATTGCATCCCATCTAAGGAATGCTTTGTATCTTTGATCGTTAGTCATAAGTCCTTTAGTTGCTTATGTAATAAGTATAGTCCAGTTTTAATGGCAATGGTAAAACTATGTGCCACTAATAAAAGTGGCACAAGATCACTTGACTTAATACTGGATGCACTTGTTTGCTACATTTATTATAGTGAATCCCATTTTTGCTAACATATTTCTATATCTTACAACTTGATATGAATCTCTATAATCGTCAGTATCCTTACCAAAAGCAATATAGGATACATTCGCTAACATACACTTATGAATATGAATATCTCTATAGTCCTCTATAGAAAGATCATCATGTGCGGTCTCATATACTACCTTAGCAACTACTTCTGAACCAATTAGTATATTTGAGAATTGACTCTGGTCATGCTTATGATGGACTGATACGTTGTTTTTCCAACTACCACCACCATAAGTTGTAATAGCATTAACTACTAATTTCTGATAAGTATCAAGTTTTTTGTAGTATGACTTTGCTGAACTACCTGCTTGAAAGTTGAGAGATTTAACAGTCATGTTTGATTTGTAACTTATGAATTAAGTATAGTCGAGACTACTGCGAAACACAATACCCATTGTGCCACTTTGTTTAACTGGTACATTACCACTCTCCGATTGGTTGTTTTGCTCTATTATTATCAATTAATGCTAAATGCTTAATCAATATGTTGTTTAACTTGTTAGATAATTTCTTATCTAGGTCATGTTGCTCATCTAAGAGATCACATACTCTAGTAATTTCTTTATCTGATAAATTGACTTTGTGTTGACTCATGATCTACCTATTGAAGTGTTGTTTTTAATTTCTTGTAAGATTTCATAAACATCCGAGCAATATTTGGCATCGGCATATTTTCGAGAATATTTGAGAGCATCTTCAATTATTGTAAGTTGGTCTCCTGTAAATGGAACTAAGTGTCTCATGATGCTACTCTCCTCTCACTTCATATAATTCATATGAAATCATATCTTCAGTTTCAACATCAGCGAAACCTTGCTTAAGATAATCTTTGAGTTCTTTTGAACTCATTGCTTTAATTTCTTGATAGTTCATTTTTACTCTCCTTCTTCCCATAATTTAACAGTAGTCCATCTATCCGCTTCCTCTAAAATTGATCTAAACTCAAATAATATTTCATGAAAATCAATAAAATCATTGCTCTGATCTGAATCTGCCCACTCTAGTGACCTATCCATAATGTCTTCGCAACTGTCAACAACATACTCTTTAAGTTGTGCAAATTGCTCATCACTCATTTTAATTGTTTTCATTCGGGTGCGATCTCCTTAATTTCTTCAATAATTTCCTGGAATCCATCATCCCAGTAGTCCTTACAGTCATCCAAGAATTCCTTTTCTGGTTGATTCTCAACATACTGCATCATATCGTTATAAACATATTCTACTAAGTCTTTAGTAGTCATATTGTCAACATAACGATCAACAAATAACTCCTGCAAGTCACTATACTGTTGTGCGGTTAGTCCAGTTCTCTCTTTTTTTAACTTGTCATTTAAGTTCATTTAAAAGTCCTCTACTGTTAAGTTGTTTACTGCATCATATACTTTATCTTCCATTGAATCAAAAGTATCTGTATCGTATAAGTCACTCCTGTATTTCATTGCTTTAGGATGACTTAAAAATCTAGTGAGTGATTGATGCTCTTCGATTGATAACTTAATAATTGGCATTTAGAAATTCTCCATTGGATAGATAACTTCTTTGTTTACTGCATCCTGCATGACATAATACATATCAAATGCGGGGTCAGATAAGTCTTTGCACCTTGAAAGAGTGTCAATTACTTCTTCCATCAGTTTGATGACTTTTAGTTCTTTTGTTGTTAGAGTGTTCATTAGAAATTCTCTTGATGTCTTTAGTATAAGGTATTTTGTAACCTATGCGTGGTAATGTGTGACACATATTGTACTGTCCTATGCTTCATAGATTAATTCGCCTTCTGAGTCATAATCATCATCAGTAACTGACTCAAGTCCAAATGGGTCACTTTTTCTAATTACTATCTCATCATCATATATCTTGATTGATAGTTCAGCATCCTGAGAGCATACAATTCCTGCTCTATCAAGTGCTTCCCATATCTTGTTAGAAATATGTGAATGCTCATCCTCTGGTATTACTTGAAATAGATTGATGTGCTTTTCCATTTAAAACTCCTGATCGTAATCAAATTGGGTAGGTGTGAAGTTATCGTAATCAAATTTGTAACCTGTTACTCTAACATCCTCGTATGTATCAGTAGTCTCATTGACCATACATACATGAGCATTGAGATATGCCTGTATCTCTTCTGCTAAATGAAATGGATTGATTTCTGCATCGGGTGTTGCTTCAATCCTTACTTGAAATACTGCTGTTTTCATTATGCTAATAAGATTTTTTCAAATACACTATGTTGTTTATTTGTGAGTGGAAAATCCATATCTCTCAAAATGTCATAAAGTTTGTCAAATTGATATTTTTCATCAAATGTGACATTGACTTGAATGTCTTTAGTATAAGACTGGTTCATTTTTGATCTCCTAGTGATGCGATAATCAAATCTTTGTGAATGTTTAAAAGTGCATCCATATTAAGACCTTCGAGGTCAGTCCACTCACTTACATAATCAGATTGATCTTCAGTTCCAAATGTGCCATCTAAAACTGTGCCATCTTTTAACCAAGGTGCTGACATAAGGTCATTATCAAGGTTTAACCAGAATACTCTTCCGAAGTGCATTGAGTGAATCATGTGCCTTTTGTTGTTCATATTATTATAATACTGTATTTGATACCATAATGGTAGTACGATGTGCCACTTTGTTGAACTGTCCTATGATGTCCACGCTAGAGGTGGTATTCCTTCTATAAAGATTTGATTAACTACTGACTCAAGTCTTTTAGCAATCTTCTCTCCATACTTACCACTTAAGGGAACTGTTACTCTACCATATCCCTTGCGATATAGTGAGAATTGTGCTACTGGTATAATACCATCTTCAACTGACTTTCTATCATCAGGATGCACTCTAATTACTCTACCTATTGTTTGTGCCATTTCAATAACAGGTAAATTCCTTAATAATACTGTATGAGTTAATCCTGCTACATTGATACCTTCAGATAATATACTATAATGAAACACAACAAATTTCTTAGCACTTTTACCCCACTCATTAAGAGTATTAAAGAATACATCCCTGCGGACTTTCTTACCATCAACGTATGCACCATGCTTAGATGTAATATGCATAACTCCATAGTTTTGCTTTTTGAACCAGTCAAGTATATCAGTTTTAGTGAGCATATTCCATAATATTCTTGTGCTAGGTGCTGCCACTAATACTTTTGAATCATCCTCTACTGTATCCTCTAGAATATCTTTTAAGTTCTTAGCATCAACTTCATGAGCATTGACTTTGTTTCTTTTCCTGTTAGTATCATATGGTATTACTTTAGGTGGTAATATAATACCTGCATCTATTAACTCTTTAGCATCAACATTAGCAATCACTTGACCAAAAACATCACTATTATTCATACCACGCTCAATAGTCTGACCTCTTCCTTGCCTAGGTGTTGCTGTAAAGAAATAGCATCTATTTGATATATTAGATACTGATTTTACTGCTTCAAAAAACTTCTTACCACATGAGTTATGTGCTTCATCAAAATATACCGTATTAATAGGGATGCCACTCTCAACGATGCGGTTTAATGAATGATAAGTAGTAAATATTATTCTATTTGATATGTTTTGTGATGTTAAATACCATAACTTTAAGTCTTCTGCGGAAGTTGTGCTGTAATACTCCGTATCTCCTGAGTGAACATGAATAATATCATCAAATGCTTCAATATGATCTGTAAAATCATTGCATAACTGTTGTGCTAATAATATACGAGGTGCTACCACAACATTAATATTATCAGATTTCTGATACTGCTGATAGTTATTTCTAATAGCATCCGCAATCATGATGTATGTTTTACCACCACCAGTAGGCACAATCACTTGTCCTTTTTTATTGTCTAGCATCTTCATGTATGCATAATCTTGATGCTTTTTCAATAAGAACATAATACTTTAATCAATAAACATAGTATAGCATAAAAAAATCCCTCTGTTAAGAGGGATGTACAGTTATGTGAGTGTCACTTGACTCGTAGTATCAGTTTTACAAATGCTTCAAGATATAAAAACGGAAGTATGACTATTGTAAATGTATCTAGTCTTTTGTTGCTTAGTGTGATATGGTCAGGTGTAATAACAACTTCCATCTTTTTATTACAGTTGACTTATTTATACTCCACTCATGAGATCAGTCAATGCATTTTGTGCCATTTCTTTAATTGGTTGATAATCATCAATTCTTTTCTGAATTAAGTTACCATAATCTTCATTGAGTTCACATCCAATATAATGACGTTTAAGTGACTTTGCAACTGCCGCTGTAGTTCCTGCACCCATAAATGGGTCAAGTATTGTATCTCCTTCTTCACTTCCTGCTTTGATGCAAGGTTCAATTAAGTCAGGTGGATAAGTGGCAAAATGTGCTTCTTTGTATGGTTTTACAGTAACAGACCAAACAGATCGTTTATTTTTCCGTTCATAAGACTTGGTAAGACCACTATGAGGTTGTAAGCCACTACCAATATTATGATACTTACCTTTTGTGCGGTCTCTTGTTCCCCAGTCTTGCTTGACTGGTTCTTTGATTGATTCGTTGTCATAAAAATACTTTCTGTTTTTGCTGAATAAAAAGATATACTCATGTGATTTAGTACATCTATCTTTTACACTTTCTGGCATTGGATTAGGTTTATGCCAGATAATATCTTGTCTTAAATACCATCCATCTTTACGCATAGCAAACGCAAACATCCAAGGTATTCCAATTAAATCTTTCTCTTTTAATCCATCTAATTTGTTACCACGTTTATTACATTCATCAGGTAAATCTTGTTTAGTTTTAGATACTGACTGTTTAGGATATGATTGACCTTTTCCTGGTCTATAGTTATAATAACTATCTCCTAAATTAACCCATAAAGTTCCATCATCAGTTAAAACATCCCTGACACTACGAAATACATCTACAAGACTTTCAATATATTCTTCTGGTGTTTCTTCTAGTCCTATTTGACTATCTTGTCTTATTGCACCACACTTAGGGCAAACAGTTTTATATATTGCATCCCCTACTCCATACATTTCATCGTGATTCTTATGTCCTGTATTACAATTCTCAGGTTTGACTTTACTATCTCTCCTATGGTTACAATTAGGGTCTCCCCCTATCCATGTTGCTGTGCCATAATCCCTAAGTCCATAATAAGGTGGGGATGTAACACAAGTTCTAGCACTCTGTGGTGCAAATTGACTTAGTGTCTCCTTACAATCTCCAAATAATATAGTGTCCTTCATTTTTTAAAGACTCCTAACTTGTTTAAGAGATAAATTGTTAATACTGTCCAGAATACAACTTCTAAACCTATGTTATTCATATTAAATATAATATCATTTAATATTATACAATAAAAAAGACGGTCTTGCAACCGTCTCTGTAGGATTTGTAATGTAGTCTATTCTAATAGAGGTGTGCATATTGTTTTACATACTCTATCGTTGTCATCACATTCAATCAGGCACTCAAAGTATTCGTCTATTTTATTCTCTTGTGAATTGTAATTGATACCATTTTTCCATTGTGCCATCTGATTGAAGTTTAGTTTTGACATACAAATAATCCTAGTAAAATTTAGTTAATCCCATAATACATGAGGTTTTAGTGCATCTTGTTGCTCCTAGATTCTACATTATTATTTAGAAATTAGATAGTATAATATACGATAAAAGTAACAAGAATTTATGCCTATTTTAGTTTTCGTCTCTTACGATACTGTATATAATACCAAATATACACGCTCCAACAAATAAGTACCAATACTGTATAAAAACAAACAATAATAATAAACCTCCAAGTGTTCCTATGACTTGAAAATCAAACAATCCTCTTCTGAATATGTTTTGATTATAGTTAGGATAAGGTGGTTCTAATTCATGTTGGTATTGTCCACTATTAGATTGACCTTGATATAATACTTTCAATACTGGCAATCCATATTGTGACTCTGCAAGTAATCTTGCTTCGTCTTCATAGTAACAGTCATCAACATAAACTCTTTTGTTTATGCCATTATCACGTTGTAATAGGACTTCATACCTGTTCATTTAAAACTCCTGTAATAATCTTTTGAGTTCATCATCCTCTGATCCTATGATCTCGGATACCCACTCTTCCTCTTCTTCTTGGACTTTAGTTTTCTTGTCCTCGATAATTTCATAGACATTAAATGTCATAACCAAATCCTCCATTTTGGGTTTGTCTCTCTTCCTCTACTTCCTTTTCTAGTTTTCTGAGTGATGTTTTTAATTTAATCAACTCTTCACTAGAATAGTAAGTATCAGATTTGAGTGCTTTTTTAATGAGTCTGATTTGTCCTTTAGGACTAAAGAATTTTCTCATAACTTAGTATAGTATAGAATAGTATGTATGTCTAGTAGTCAATGTTAGTAGTGTCCACTACTAGTTGTTCTAGTGTTTTAAAGTCAGGTCTCTTTAAGAATGACTCAAACCATTTTTGATAACCTTGCTTTGCTCCTACCTTTTGTTGATGCTTTAATCCTTTATCTTTTGCTACATCTAACCAGTAACTAAAAAATGGTACTCCCTGAGCAAATCCATCCATCTTACCTCTATCAGGTATGTAATTAGACTGACCTATACATTCTCTGTATATCCATCCAACTGCATCTAACATTCCTTTTTGTTTTATCATTATGCCTTCTGTCTCTCCATACTTATCTTCCTTAGTTCCACTTAATAGTTTACATAGGATTTCAATCTCTTTAGAGAAATGATTATTCTTGATATGATGTAAGAATAATGCGGTCATAAATGTTTGATCGTAATGCTTATTATACTTTGTAGTATCTAATAATGTATCAAGTGCTATGATAGTATTTTTATACTGCATTATAGCATTTTGCATTTTAGTTCTACGATACTCACTTTGAGTTATAGTCTTATCGTCAGTTTCTGACCATAATCCTTTTGAACCATAATTGTCGGGGTCATGATACTGGCAAGTATAAGATAGTGCTGTAACATATTGTCCTTCAATAAACTTCTTAGTTTTTAAGTTCATACCTAGTGACTTCTGACATCCTGTTAACACTTCTGCTGCCATTTCTGCTGCTGAGGGATTATCGAATGTCCAGTAAGTTCTTCTTAACTTTACTAGTGTTGGTTCTCTATACTTTACTGCTAATACATTCTCTGGTAACTCATTTGTTTTACCTGACTGCCACAAATATGCTCTGGTATTAGCATCAAGTCTCCACTCTGTTCCTGCTTCATATTCTGTTCCATCTTCCCATACATCATCTTCTGTTAATTCTCCTAGTGCTACTATATGATGAGTAGGAAATAATACTCTTAAATGATCTAAGGATGCTTTCTTCTTTGATCTCATTAATGTATCTCTTTGTGTTATCCACTCTGGGTACATTAAAAAATTATCTGTTTTCATCAAACAAATAATTACATCTGGAATTCCTGGTAATTCATACCACTCTCCCACAACTAATTGTTGTGTCATTGTTCTACCTCGTTGTTATACGTTTTATAATCCTGCTTGACTGGTGTGTCTTCACATAAATTACTTTGTTCATTATTATATATCATTTTAATAATGATTTCAATCCCCCTTCTAATCTTTGTTTAGAATACTTAACATAGTCTTCATCTATATCATATCCAATATAATCCCATCCTAAGTTAACTGCTGCTACTCCTGTAGTTCCAGTTCCCATGAATGGGTCTAAAACAATACCACTACTTTTACCAGTAAGTTTAATACAATCCTCTACAAGTTTAACTGGAAAAATAGCGGGGTGGTTACCTTTCTCTAGTTTACTTTGTCTAGTTTCGTATGGTATAAACCATGAGTTACCTTTGTCTCTTAGGTTAGGTTTATTGTCCTTAGTATTATTACCACGAATGTTTGCTTCATAGTATTCATACTTCACTCCAACTGATAATCTATCGATCTCTATCTTACCATCTTTTGTAAAATGAAATAGATGTTCCCATGTTGGGCATAAGAATCTCTTACTATTGATAGGTTTAAAATGTCCATGTGTCTTATCAGTATGAACACTTTTAATCCATGCAATATTATTCTGTAGTATATAATTCTCTCTTAACTTACAACATACATCTATACCTATTGTAGGATTAACATTAGAATATCCCATGTTAACAAATAGATGACCGTCATCTTTAAGTACACGTTTACATTCAGCAAATACGTCTCCTAACCATGATAGATATTGATCTACTGGTTTCTTATCGTTGTATTTACTGTATTTAATATTTAAGTTGTATGGTGGGGATGTTACAACTGCATCAACTGATTTCTCATCTAGTTTCTGCATCCCTGTAATACAATCATCCAAATAAAGCATTTCTATGTGAGAATGGAATTGAACCTTTTTTATAAGTCTGAATTAAGTCAGAACCTTTTACAAATTTAACTTGAACCTTTGGAAATTCTACCACATCTGTAAAAATGTAGATAATATTTTCTGCGTGTGCTTCATGCTCTTCAACATTTAATGATCTACCTACACCCAAATACTTTGATGAACAAAACTTTGAACCACCTTTGGTAAAACATTTTGCATCATACTTGAGTCCATCTGTATCAACGTGGTCATAACCTTTACCATCTACAAATGTAAGATTAGGAAACCACTCTTCTAATTGAATCTCAAGAAATCCAGATGCTCTTCTACCATCAGTAAATAACTTATTAACTTTCTCTTGTGATAGTGTGCCAAATGTAGCATCACACTCATAAGTGTATGTTTTGTTTAGTTCGATTTGAGTCATTAATCTCTTTAGTTATGATACTAGTATACCACACTATTACCACCATGTCACTTATGTGGTCAGTTCTCGTATTGTCATATGTTTTCTTTGTAGTTTAAAGTTACCTGCAAACGTAATCCTTAATTCCTCGTTCATATTGGGCGATACAAAATGAGGATAGTTAGTTGGGAACATAATTATATCTCCCTGTTCTATCTCTAGTTGTACTATCTCTTCTCCTACTACATTCATAATATAATCTAATCCGCTTGATCTATATTCTGTCCATGATGAATCAAAGAAATGAAACTGTGACCCATTACACTTATGAAAATATACCATAGCAATATTATAGTCGGGATGACAATGGTTATGAACCTCTTGAAAATCTCCCTGTGTATATCTGTTGACCCATACATTATCACATATTAATTCTGCATCCCAATATGTTTCTATCTCACTTAAAAACTTATCCTGATAAGGTTTAAGTAATTTTAAATAGTCTTCCCATATTGGATTACCATCACTCTTTCTATCTGTAGATGTTACTCTACATAATTTCTGCCAGTCTTTTGGTATTCCAAATCCTTCTGCATCTTTATATAAGTCAGCAAACCAATTATCTATCTGTTGCTGATCTATATCTGTGAGTGTGTCCTTGAAATACCACTTTGGATTAAAGTGTTTTATCATTCTGCATCACAATCTAATCCCTGTTTCTTACCAAAATCACGATAGATGTCTATGACTTCTGCTCTATGTTCTTCAGTTATGTCAGGATATGTTTTTGCTCTATCAATAAGAGCATTGATGTCAGCACAACTAACAGTAATAATAGTTGAGGCAATTAGTGTTTCAATCATTCTTCTATTTCAAAAAACCATTTAATGTGTTTAATATAATCAAATGTACAACCTATGTCTTTATCACAATTCTCAGCATACTTTCGATCACATAAAAAGTTTCTCAACTTTTCTATTGATTCAAAAGTTCCTTGATGTATTTCATGTTGGTCATACAAATGGTATTTCATAATGCATCTAGATCTTTACCATGTTTAATTCTCCTACTCCTTTGAGAGATATTAGTGATTATAATTCTATCATGTTTATAATCAGGTGTAAAGTCTAAAACATCATCATTGTCCCACATCAATTCTTCATATAACATATTGAGTTTCTCCATGTCTTGATATAAATCTGTGGGTTCATCCATGTTTGTAAAGTTCCTTTAAATGTAATTGGTCAGCAATCGTTTCTATCTCTTTCATTCGTTTGAGATATTCTACTGACGATAAATTTCCGTCTCTAAAGTATTGTTTCTGTAGAGAACAGACATACATCATCAAAGAATCTTTGACGATGAGTTTTTGATCTGTTGATAAAATTGCTGAGTTAAGTCCGATCACTTTGATTTCATTGTTTGTAACTTGGCAGTTTCAATATCGTCACTCTCATCAGCATTAGTGTGACGAGTGACCTCTCTTAAAGTTTTAAGATAATCTAAAACGTGTTCTCTGATCTCCATGAGTTCATTAAAACATCCTTGATTATATGCACAACCTCTAAGTTTAGAGTCAGGTTGTAATACTGACTCTTCAAATAGAGTTAATGCTCGATCATACTTAATTTCGGGGGTTTCTTTTCCGATCATTAGTCTTGAGTTGTGTATTCTATTTCAAAGGATGCACCATAATCATCGTCATAGTACATATCTTCGTAGTCTAGATCATCATCTTCCAACTTCTCCGTTGTATCCGTATTTTTTGGTTTTTTTACCATAGTCATAAGAATCCCCTTTGGAATAGTTTTTGGTTGATTTTGCTCGTTTGTCTCTTAGTGATTTACCAGGTACATTATACCCTCTTTCAGTTCCACCTTGTCTAAAAGTTTTACCCATGTTGTAAATTAATAAAAAATAGTAACTACAAATTATATAGTATCATGCTGACACATGATTACAGTATTATTCAATACCGATTATATCATCTTTATAAACAGATGAATCAGGTGTGAATGGTTTTCGTTTTTTGCTTTCGCTACGAACTATTCCTTCTTTTGTTATCGTATCGTAGTCTTCATCACTATGAATTACTCTAAGGTCTTCATAGACAAATCCTACTCCTCGTAAGAAGTCATCAGTCTTTTCTACCACCTCTGCTAAGAAAGGTGATGAAAATTCTTTGGTTGTCACCGTTCCGTCATCGTCAACGGCTGTGAGTGTAAATGTTGGCATTGTCGGATATTATGGACTCTATTATTCTAGCACATATTTTCTTATTGTCCATACCCTGTGGTCAGATTGGTGGTTGGCATAAGCTATCTCTTTTATCCCACTTCCAGTCCTTGTACAATCCTTTACTATCAACATACATGAGAAATACTTGAATGTGTCTATTACCTTGATAGGGTTCTCTCCAATGAGGATAGTCTATGCCTTTGTAAATGCATATATCTCCTACATCCAATTCTATATCTATGACGTGTCCACCTTCCATTTCAAAAAATATAGGATAATTACATTGTTTTTCTAAACAACAGGTGACACCATATTCACCACTTGGTCTATCTGTATGTTTCTCTAATACTGATCCATGTCCATATATCCTACCATAAGAGTATGTTGGATGTAATTTCTTACTGACTTTTTTCTCTATCTCTGGTTGCATATACAACATTAAGCCTTCTAAGAATACTGGGGAATAGTATCCAAAAGCATTATTGATAGTAGGGTCAGGTGGGTTGCCCATCATCACTCTCATGAATTCAATACTATTAGATATTACTTCACAAGTATCTTTACTAATTGCTTGTCTAACTACGTTTATCATGAGAAATTCATATTAAGTACACATCTAAATGGTTTAGTTTTAGTGAATGAACTAGCATGAAATCTTACACCATCAAACATTACCAGTCTCCCTTTCTTAGGTGATACACGTTTTTTAATTGTCCAGTTGTTATCGTATGTTATTTGATATGATTCTTCTTCTGTAAATTTAGTAAGTTTTTGATCGAAAAAGAATGTATCACCATCACAATCATGAACATAATATATTGCTGACCAGTGTGGTGTATAGTTATCAGTATGAGGTGCATGATGTAATAGTTTAGATGTCCTATTACCTAACATGAAATTAAATCTCAATCTTTCTAATACATTCCATTTAATACCAGTTGCTTCAGTAATACTTAATACCATAGGATATATTAACGGAAATCTAGGTGATACAGGTTTTTGGACTTCATATAACATATGAATGAAGCCATCTACATTACCTTCATGTTCATCCTCGTTGGTTACAATTCCTTTTCTAAAATGTAGTGGGAAATCTTTTTCATTAACTATTTGTTCTATGTGATCTGCATAATCTTTTGATATGAAATCATCTACAACTATAATATCACTCATATTACCCTCCCAAAGAATACTAGAGTCAATCGAGATGTCTCTTTATTATGTCCAAAGAATCTACCTGCACTATGCCATCTAGTTGAGTCAGATATAACACAACGATTCCATCTATTTTCTGCAAGCATACTAGGTACCCATCTTGAATTAACTTTATCTCTTACGTCTTCATTCTGTCCTATATTATCATTTACATCATCACAATATTCTTTACTGTGATCTCCATCATTTGATGTATCTCTATCATCATAAAATGTAGTTCCACAATCTTGTTTAGGTTTATCATTGTTTAAATATATAATCCCTGCTACATTCCACTTAGGGTCATCATTATGAACCCATCCTCTTTTATATGTCTCATCTATTAATTGAAATGTTGCTTCTAAATGTTGAAATCCTTTATAATTTCTAGGTATATGATTTAATAGTTTATCATGTAATTTATTAAAGAAATCTACATCTAAATCTTCTATAAACTTAGTGCGAATACCTGGCCAATTTCCTCTGTCACCTTTAAAAAACTCTTGCTGTAGTGCAAAGTCTCTTACAAGTGTTGGTGTCTCAAAAAAGTTATCTACTACTGTTAATGGTAGTCTCATCTTGTCGTAAAATTATATGTTAAAACAATTCTTGTTGAATATTCTTTAGGGCATGAACTAGCATGAGGAAATGCTCCATCAAATACAAAAAATGTTCCTTTCTTAGGTGATACTCTGGTGACAATATCATCATTCCAAACAAGTGTATCACCATCACTATCATTCATATAATATAATCCTACTTGATGTGGAAAGTTAAAATCAATATGTTTATTGTTATGTTCTTCATTGCTATTGTTCAAAGTCATTCCTAATCTCATTCTATGCAATGCACCTAACTTTTGATTTGATCTATGTAAGTACTCAATAAGTGGCGACATGAATAAATCTTCCTGACCTGATCTCTTCTGTCCATTGACTAATAGGTTAGCAAAACCTGGTGTGTTTATTCCTTCTCCTTCTTCAACATAAGTTACATCAGGCATAAAATGCCAGTCAAAACTTAAGTCAGTTACCTTACCTAAAAGGAAATCTTGTTGTGACTCTGGAATAATATTTTCAATAGTTTGAATCATTTTTTAATTAATATGTTAAAGGCAATAGATACTCTATCTGTATTATCTATACACTTATCTACTGAGTGTGGTAACCAACCAGGAAATACAAACATCCTACCAGTTTTAGGTTTATATCTTACTACATCCCCTGTTAATGGTGTATGTTTTACTATTTCTGTATCAGTAGTTTTCATATACTGCTTATTAAAATCTTTGTAAAATATAAGATCACCACTATTCTCATTAGCTTGAACATAATATACACCAGATAAGAATGAACCATGATGTATATGTATTTGATTTGAGTTACCTTGATTATTAACATTACACCATAGATTATCTACATTAAATTCAGTATATGGATTTAATCCCATATCTTCTTTAACTTGATCTGCTATTTGAACTGCTACATCACATAATGGTGGTACATGAGTCGGTGGAAATACATTTGACTGCCATCCACCATAGTTGCTAACTTCTCTTCCTTCTGGAAATTCAAATTTTTTATTATATACTATATCTTTCAAATATTCATTATCAAGATCAGTATCAGTCCACCATACTGGTGTAGGGAAATATAAATCTAATTTAATCATAATGCTATAGGTATAAAACTAAAGTTACCAGTAACTAAATCATCAGTTTGAATATCAAATCCAAATGTAATTCTCTTATCTGTATAGTCTTCTAATACATCAACATAATGATGTCTTTCACCAGGTCCAATATAAACATTGTATGGTGCATTCTTTATTCTATACAGTTCTTTTCCATCTTTTTTATCTTGAAATACTGTGTCAGTATTTTGAGGTGTTAATGAGAAATAACCATGATAAGGAAAGTCATGTGAATGTGATTTAAGCACTTGATCTTTATCATGTATGTTCATCCACATTTGCATCCATACACTATCTTTTGATATATTATGGACTTCAAAATAATCTCTTATACATTTTACAATAGCAAGATATAAGTTATATGTATCCTTATTACATGAAGCTATACTAAAGAAATTGTAGAGATAATAAAAACCAGTATCATGTGTTTTATCATCAAATAGATGTTCAAACTTAGCCTTTGACATATCTACATATTGAATCAATTTATCGTGATCTATACCACAATGAATTGGATCTATTTCATATAGGTTGTAATCGTTATTTACCATGTTGGATAAACAAATGCTGTGACAATATACTTATCATTCGATAAAGGGATATTGCCTTTATGAGGAAACATAAAATTACAAGGAAAGCATAATACTTTTCCTGTTTCTGGTTTTACTAATCTGTTAAGAGTCATAAACTCAGTCTCACCACCCTCTTCAACATCATTAAGATATAATATAAAGGCAAGAAGCCTATTATAAGTCATTTTGGATGTTGTGTCAACATGAGTTCCAAAGTGTCCTTCACCTTTTAGATACCTGCTAATAGAATATTCAGTTGAAGTTATATCATAAGGTATAGTTAATCTATATGGTAGTACACTAATTGTCTTATCTATACACTCATATATTGTCTGGTATGATGCATGATCTGGTTCAACAAAACTTTGCTCTGTCACCTTGAGATTAGTATTGACATAATTTTCCTGATCGTTAGTCACTCTACCTTCATGATGCTCCATCATATGATATTGATCTATGAGATAATTACATACATTCTTATCTGTTATTGTTGACTCAAAAATAAAATCATTGAGATTATCTTCTTGTTTATAAAATGTAAAATTCTTCATAATTTAATCCACTCTCTATCTTCTTTACATAAGTCATTACCTTCCATTACAGGAAAACTAACAGATAATCTTTTAGTATGGGATGTTGCTAGGTGAGGATATAATTTTGGTATCCAAATTGTATCACCTGACGTTAGATTAACATCTAACACTTGTTTATCGTTTGTATCCCATACTTTAAAATTAGTTTCACCTTCACATTGAACAATTACATTATCATCAACATCATGATGCTTACCAAATGGATGATCTGGTTTTAAATTAAGACAAACATATACATGAGCATCAACAACTGATTTATATTCTTCTTCAAGAGTTTTTGCAAACTGATTTATATTCTCGGTTGCTCTTGACATATCCCTAAAATAACATACTGATTCAAACAAGGCTTCCTTTACTATTGTTGGTGGTATAGCGTTCACATCCAATGCCCAACTAGGACAATCCCATCTATATGGTTTTTTATTAAAAAAATTAACTCTCCTTGATGTCATCAAAGGTCTTATATTCACTAGAGTCTCAAACTCTTTCCATGAAAGTAAATCAGAACAATAATCTTTTTTAAATTTAACTTCCATTACCACCCATACCTTTCAGATACACGATAAGCGTGTGACCATCTAAAGTCACATGTATCTTCTATGTAAGGTGTATGTGATACTTCAGTATCATATAATGTCATTGTTCCTTTTTTACAAGGTGCTATTCCTACACATTCAAAACCATAGTGTCTCTCTTCATCTGCTGATAAATTTTTCCACCCATCTAATCTTTCCATATGAGTACACATATGTTTTACTTCTTTAAATAATTTGTGATCTTCATTGACCATGAAATCATAATATAATTTATTATCATCACCTTTAATAATATCACCATGATACTTATATAATTTTGTCCCTGAGTCAGGGTTAGTTGTAAACCATAGATTAGATACTAATCCTTGAGGACCATCTACATGAGGTAGTCTAAAATAATTCCAAGGGAATGATTCTTCTTTAAAATATAAGTTACCCCACTCTGTTAACATCAACTGTTCTATTGGTTTTTTATCAAACCATGTTCTAAAATATCCTCTCATCAATCTAAACACTTCTACACAACACCAATGTGGTAGGTGAATAGTTGCAAAGGGATTTGGATCTCTGCAATCACCTCTATTTGTATCAGTCATGATAGGAAATGTTGCTGCCAAATCCATATACAAATCAAATCCACCATCTTTAAATGGTTGATCTGCAATATAATATCCTATATCATCAGTTAATTTAACATACTTAACTTCCCACTCTCTTGGTTCTTTGACCTTTATCATGTCAGAGAACTCATGATGCATAAGTAAAGTTCTATAAAATGAATCTTTTTTCATATACATCACATTTAAAGAGACGAGCATTAATATTATATGTCATCACCATCCTTTCACCACCTATTTTATTCTCTTGACTTCTGTGATTAACCCAACCAGGAAATATTAAAACTGTATTAGTTGGAGCTTTAATTTCTTTCCATACTTCTTTCTCTGCATCATATGGATAACCTGTCTTATGATATTCTAATGGATCTTTAATTTCTATATTACCTTGACCTTCTCCATCATTCTGTAAGTACGATGCTACAACTAACTCAATACAATTATGAGTATGCTCTTTAGTTTGTCCTCCCTTAGTATGTCTATTGAACCATGACTGACTAACTTCACTCTCTGCTCCTAAGTAACCAAATTGTTCCCACACCCAATTAATACGAGGACCCAACCAATCATGAAATGGTTTCATACATTCTTGATTATGAGGTTCTAACGTATATTCATATCTACCAACTCTTGATGTGGTAGATTTAGGTATAGCTTCTACTTCAGTCTGATCTCCTTGTGCTGCCCAGTGATTTAATGCTGCTTCGTATGTTGGTCTAAGCTTTGGTAATATTTCACTAAAGTCAAACTCATACTTAAAAACATAAGGATGCCATAGATGTAAACCTTCACCAGAATAATCTTCAGCGATTATCATAATGCATCATACTTTCTATCAGGATGTCTGACTTTTACTTGATCTAGTATGAATGTGTCTTGTGCTAGTTTTAATCCATTAATAGCACCTTCTAATCTTAGCATTTGATCTTTTAGTTCTTGTCTCTTACTAAAATCAATTTGTGTTACACCATAAGGATTTAATTTAGTATCTTTAAATTCCTCTTCTAATTTTTCACATGCTTCATGTGCTTTATTGTACTGACCATTAAAGTTATTGATTAAATCATCAATACCTTCCATTTTAAATTCTGCCAAATGAGTTGGTGAATCATCTGGTTTATGATCTGCATAAGGTTCATTGTTCCTTGGGTTTATAGGACCTTCTGGATTCTGAACATTGTCATACTGTTCTGGTCTTTCATTCATAATTTAAAACCTTTGTTACGATACTTGTTGAAAACTGTCATCACCCTATTTAGACGGTTCTGAACAGAGTCTTCTGCAAGGAATTGTGATTGATTAGCATACTCGAAAGATTCTTCCATCTGCCATTCAACAGCACCTGCAGAGTCTATTATAGTATTAAAATGACTATTCTGCAAGTATTTTCTATGCATAGGAATATAATGTATTAATGGTGTACCTGCCTTGACAAGAGTTTCACCTTCTAATACATGCCAGAATAATTGAGCGTGTATAACATGCCCGTATTTTGGGTCTAACAATCCCGTTGCTGCCGTAAATCTTTTTTCATTATTATAATTTACTGGTAACTGTAACAGTACAATATCATTACTAGCTTTAACTCTCCAAGGAGTTTCTACCTTTACTACTGATCTTAATGATTTGCTTGGGTCATCTAAAATTGGATCCACTTGAGTATTATCATGCTTACCAATATATCCTTGCTTATTACCACCCATCTTAAACAAGTAAGGTGTTTCCCATTCAAATGATATACCATCACCATTTGTTTTTACTTTAAAATCAGCAGGTGCTGTTACAATAAAACCTGACGACATAAGATTTTTAATGCCAGGACAATTAGCAGTTGTTAATATACCTGCCATAGGGCATTTTGATTTCTTTCTCTCTTCTTGAACCCAACCACGTTTTTGATTACTAGCAGGTTTAATAGGATAGAGATCAGTAACAGCAGGTTCTAATGAGTAAAACCTGATCCAAGGTTTTCTATTAAGGAGTCCCATATATTTCGTCTCTCAAGAATTCATAATGTGTAGGTAACTGTGCAATGTATTTTTCCATGTAATCTTTCCATTGCATATATTTCTTACGTTTATCTACTAGATGATCTTTATCTGACATCAATTCTCCTAATAGATAATCAGTTCTTCTAAGATATGATGATGATTTTATTCCATGTCCTGCTGCAATAAATGGTATGCCATTCATATTAGGATGCCATCCTTCTCCTAGAGTAGATGAAACAAACTGTTCAATAGATTGATGAACTGGAACATTTTGTGTTACTGACTCTGGATTATAGAAGTTCTGTTGTGTACACCACCTCCAATATGGAGTATCAGTTCTCATAGAGAATGCATAGTGCATTGCAACAAAATCAATAAAGTTATCAAGAGTATAATTACATATCCAGTTAAATCCTTCCTTCTCTGTTCTAGTTACATAACCATTCCTTTGATTAAGAGTAGTTACTAACCTTAGTATATTTTCATGAGTTGTTAATAAACCAGTAGATTCTAATGGTTCTACAAATCCATATGATAAACCTATACCAACTACATTGTTAACCCATGCTCTTTGTCTCCTACCATGCTCTATATCAATGTGAAATAATTTTGCTTCGTCTGCTCTTTTCTTTCCTACTGTATGTCTGAGATGTTCTATAAATTCTTTTCTTGCTTGCTCCTTACGAACAAATCTACTTGAGTAAACATATCCTTTACCAATTCTATTCCATAGTGGTATATTCCATGTCCAACCGTTAGGCATAGCCCAACAATCAGTTACATTATGCATTTCTTTTTCTCTTGTTTCTTCAAGATAAGGAATGCGAGCTGCCCACGCTTTATCATTTGCAAGTTTATTCTCAGCAGGTATGAAAGGTATGCCTTGGAAACCTCCTAAAAGTTTTGACTTAAATCCTGTACAATCAATATAGAGATCTGCCTGTATTGCATTGACACCATCCATTATAAGATAACTAATGGTTTGGTCATTTGGTTTCTCATACATTGTCTGGAAACCAGTAATTTCTCCTATAATATGCTGAACACCATTTGGTAAGCAAATATTATCTCTGAGATATAATCCAAACTTTGTTGCATCTAAATGATATGCAGTATGTCTTCTAAAATCAAACTGTCTTATTACACCGTCTTTATTTCTTGTTTGCTTATTCTCATTACACAAGAATGTATTAGCACAATAAAATTCAGCAAAAGATTCTGGTGGAAAATCTTCTGGAAACATATTTGCTAAATGAGCCCAAGTATTAAGACCGTGGGGTGCATAAGTTAAATCGTAATCAGTATAGAAAGGATATTGGAATACTTCTTCCTTTCCTTCTCTGAAATTTGTAAATTGTATACCGTTCTTATATGTTGCATCTGCATGAGGCATCCAATCCTCATCTTTCAAATCTAATAATTCTAAGTATTGGTTGAAATGTCCTAAAGTAGACTCTCCTACACCAATAGTTTTTATATCTTTTGATTCAACTAAGGCAACCTCTAAATGAGGACATAACTTAGCAAGTGCAGCAGCAGTCATCCATCCTGATGACCCACCACCTACAATTACTACACTTTCGATCTTACCTTTATATGGATCAAAGTTTTCAAATTCTATAAAATGATCTGGTTCTTCAACTTTCATTAAAAATAATATAGACTATACTTTATGTATATTATACCTTAAACGTTAGGATCTGTCCACCCATCATATCTTTTCCATGCAGGTAATTCTGGATATGACATCTTAGGAAACTTATCTGCTGCAGGTTCTTCTGTCTCTGAATATGATTTTAATTCTGTTGGTGTCATAGGTGATGACTTAGCAACAGGTTTTGTATACGTACTCTTAATATTTTTAATATGCTGATACCACTCTGCATCACTTGCATCTAAACTTTTACCCGAATTGATGTCTCTGTAGAGCATGTCTAATTGTTCGCCCACTTCACCATACGCAACTTGGCGAGCCATACCTGGATCTGTATAAGATCCATCTCTCTCAACCCACACCATTTTACCTGCTGCAGGTGAATACTCTAGAGTCCAGTCTAGAGTAATATTATCATTGTCTACATCAACCCAGACGAACTTAGCATCTGGACCATTATATATCTCAAATTCTTGACCTGGATCTACAATTTGCATTGCTTTACCATCAATAGATACTAATACTTTTTTCATCTGTCTTAATAGAACCTCGTGATTTATTTATAATGAGTTATTACAACCATTCCAGGTCTTCCATTTGAACCCCTGTGACCGTTGAAATAACCGCCATTTCCACCCGAACCTGGTGGTGAATGACTTTGATGATTATGTGAGAAGTTACCACCTTGAGGATGACCACCTGCTACACAACCACCCCAGAAACTTCTTCCAGAGTTTGCATTTGATGATCCACCATCATGATGTTGGTCTCCACCACCACCATATATGTTTAGGTTTCCTCCTGACCCAACGCCTCCAAGACCGCCATTGTGTTGATGATTTCTGTTGGCACCATAACCACCAGAAGCTGAGAGATAAGATCCGAACGATGAGGATCCCCCATTTCCAGCACCTCCTCGATAATATGTTCCATTCGATTCTCCTGATACACTTACTGATACTGTTGACACATTTTCAATGTAAATAATCTCTTCAGAGTATCCACCTGCTCCACCACCTTCACCGTGACCACCGCCACCTCCTCCACCTCCAACTACTTGGACGTGAACATAACGAACATCTGATGGTCTAGACCATGTGCCACCAGAGGTGAACACTTGCATACTAGTTAGGTTTCCTGTAGGTCCTAGAAATGTTTCCCAGTAACCTGTTGAACCATTAGATTTTAAAACCTTACCATTGTTACCAGATTGAGAAGGTAAAAATCTTGCAGCTTGGCTACCAGTAATAGTACCATCTATCTGTAGAGTGTTAACTGTTAGTTTTTCATCACCACCATTGGTTGTATTGATTTCCCAGTTAGAACCATTTCTGATAAGTCCACACGTACCAGATACATCATATATGTTAAGGACTTTTAGACTACTCATTTATTTAAAGTGTGTAATAACGATCATACCAGGTCTACCGTTAGACCCTCTATGTGAGTTGAAATAACCTCCACTACCACCTGAGCCAGGTGATGAGTGAGATTGATGATTATGACTAAAGTTTCCACCTTGAGGGTGTCCACCTGCTACTGCTCCACCCCAGAATCCTGCTCCACCAACTGATGCACGTCCATGATGAGAGTCTCCTCCTCCACCATAGATGTTTAAGTTTCCTCCAGAACCTACTCCTCCTAAACCACCATTATGCTGTTGGTTTCTATTTGCTCCATATCCACCTGATGCTGATAAGTAAGATCCGAATGAAGATGATCCACCGTTTCCTGCTCCACCTCTGTAATATGTTCCGTTAGATTCTCCTGATATTGTGCAATATACTGAACTTATACTTTCTACGTTTATAACTTCTTCTGAGTATCCACCTGCTCCTCCACCTTCTCCATGTCCACCACCTGCTCCACCGCCACCGATGACTTGAACTTTGATATATTTAACGTCTGAAGGTCTATTCCAAGTTCCTGATGATGTAAATACAGTCATACTTGAGATGTTATCTGCAGAGGGTGGATTATCCCAATAAGGACTTGTCCCATTGGTATATAACATCTTACCATTTTGCCCTGAGTGTGATGGAAGTATACTATTTGTAGATCCAGTTATGGATCCATTAATTTGTAAAGTTCCTGGTACAACTAAAGTGTTGTTAGTCGTCACAGTAGAAGAGGACAAAACAAACCCAGTATTTCCTGTCAGGTCTTTAATAGCAGCGACTCTTAGTGTACTCATTGTCTATCCGTTTTGTAAAACTATTTATTAACTATAGGGGTCAGAACCTATCATATATAGGGTCGCTCCACTAGAAACAGTTAGTGTATAACCATTACCAACAGTAACGTCACCCGCCATATATCCAATTTTGAATTCATTACCGATTGATGGATCTAGATCAATATTTTCTTCAATAGTATCATTGTTACATCTGATCTGTCCTTTATCACCCACAACAGCACCACCAGCTCCAACTTCGATCCAACCTGGATTACCAGATCCATCGTCATTGGCATATACTTCTGCACTATCAGCAGTAGTATTAAAACGCATAGTTCCCAAAGACACACCAGATGGTCTTTGAGCTGCAGTTCCTGTTGGTAGTCGGAAAACACTGTTAGTATTCAAAAAACTGAGCGTTGTAATAACTGCTTCAGTTGTGTCTGCTATTTGGTTTCCACTAATTCTTGTGAGTGCCATAAGTTATAACTATCCCCCTTTATTTATTTAGATAGGTAATTCAACAATGTGAACTGTATCAGTTGCTAAAGGTGCATCTCCCGAACCAAATACAACGTTAGCACCATTACTATCAACGGTATAATTAGTACCACCAATTTGTGCTACACCATTTAGATATACCAGAACAGAACTATTACTGTGCTGAATAGGACCGTTAGGACCTGGTGTGTAAACTGACAGTGCGAATGTTAATGTAATACCATCACCTGTATATGTTCTAGTAATATATTTGTCAGAACCAACACCACCATTACCAGTAACAACTAAATCACCGTCAATCAATATGTTACCAAGTGCTTTGACTCTATAATATTGATTAGGTGCAGTTCCTAAACCAATAACTGTATTACCACTATATTCTTCTATATTAATATCTTGTGTATTTGTAAGACCAAACTCTTTCCATCCTTGATTAAAGTAGATCCAACCAAGAGATTTACCAGGATTCCAGTTGATATTATAAACTAAGTCACCGTCACCTGGTGTATTGTAGTTTGTAATAG
>MDTD01017015.1_pt1 | contig 23788 bp, 23 predicted proteins | sample 811221 | NCBI WGS metagenome assembly MDTD01 (sample SAMN05326646, study PRJNA326480) | marine metagenome | isolation source: seawater | place: Pacific Ocean: South West | collected 2011 | reverse complement strand
TCGCGACAGTTGGCGAAGGCTTCGGGCAGGATCGCGTCGAGGCTCTCGCCCCCGGCCACACGCTTGCGGAACTCATCGGTCTTGGCGATCAGCCCGGCATCGTCGAGCGCCTCGAACTCCGGCTCCAGGGCGTTGATCTGTGCGACAAGCGGTCGGGTTGTCTTGATCTTGCGGTCGTTCGGCGTGCCAAAGACTTTCCTGGCAAGCGATCCAATACCCAGCATGTTCTGTCCGTTTCCGCCGTTTTATCCGTTGGTGACCGGCAATCGCTTGCCCCGCCTGCGCGCGCGCCCTAGAACGGGCACGAACCGGCCCGCGCGCGCCCCGACTGACGGCGATGTAAGCGGCTGCCGGAGAAGTGTCAACGTCGCTTGCCCCGGGCGGGCTGCGGCTCTTTGGATAAGGATTGCTTCATGTTTCGACAGTTTCTTTCCTCGGTCGCGGTGGCCGCGCTCTCGCTCGGTGCGCCCGCAATGGCCCAGGATACGCCCGCGCTCGACACCGTCATGGCCACGGTTGGCGACACGGAGATCACGCTGGGGCACATGCTGGCGCTGCGTGCGGGCCTGCCGGAGCAATACGATCAGCTGCCGCCCGAGGTGCTGTTCAAGGGTGTGCTCGACCAGCTTGTGCAGCAGAACCTTCTGATGCAGGCGCGCGAGGGCGAGCCTTCGGCGCTGACCCAGCTCCGGCTCGAGAACGAGCGCCGCGCGATCCTTGCCGCCGAGGTGGTGGAGCGGGTGACGGAAGAGGCCGTCAGCGACGAGGCGCTTCAGGCCGCCTATGACGCGCAATATGCCGATGCCGCGCCGCAGACCGAGTATCGCGCCGCCCATATCCTCGTGGAGACCGAGGAAGAGGCCGCGACGCTTGTGGAGGACCTTGCGGGCGGGGCGAATTTCGCGGCGCTGGCGCAGGAACGTTCCATCGGCCCCTCCGGCCCGTCGGGGGGCGAACTGGGCTGGTTCGGCGAGGGCGTGATGGTGCCCGAGTTCTTCGAGGCGGTGCGCGCGCTCGAGGTGGGCCAGATCTCGGCCCCGGTGCAGACGCAGTTCGGCTGGCACGTGATCCAGCTCAACGAGACCCGGATCAAGGAACGCCCCACGCTCGATGAGGTGCGCCAGGAGCTTTCCGAAACGCTGCGCCGCGATGCGTTCACCGCCTATATGGCCACGCTCGAATCCGGCACGCAGATCGAGCGCGCGGCGGGCGATGCCGCCGATCCGGCGCTCATCAACCGGATCGACCTGCTGGAGAACTGACGCCATGGGCAAGCCTGCGCCGCTCTCGCCGCTTGCGCCCGCCGCCTTTCCCGACCTGCCGGATATCGGCGGTGTGCGCTTTGCGACGGCAGAGGCCGGCGTGCGCTACAGGGGGCGCACCGATGTGCTTCTGGTCAGCCTCGCGCCGGGCACCGCCATGGCCGGAGTCTTCACCCGCTCGGCCACACGCTCGGCGGCGGTGCTCGATTGCCAGGCCAAGATCGGCGGCGATCCCGCGCCGGGCGCGGCGATCCTTGTCAATTCCGGCAATGCCAACGCCTTTACCGGACGGCGCGGCGCGGCCTCGGTCGCGGCGCTGACGGCGGCGGTGGCCGAGCGGCTCGGCATTCCGGCGGCGCGCGTCTTCACCTCCTCCACGGGCGTGATCGGCGAGCCCTTGCCGCACGAGCGCATCACCGCCTGCCTCGACGATCTGGCGACGCGCCTTGCGCCCGGCGGCATCGCCGAGGCCGCGCGCGCGATCATGACCACCGATACCTTTCCCAAGGGCGCGCACGAGACCATCGCCATCGACGGGCAGAGCGTGCATATCGCCGGGATCGCCAAGGGATCGGGGATGATCGCGCCGGACATGGCGACAATGCTGGTCTATCTCTTCACCGATGCGGCGATGGAGCAGGCGGTGTTGCAGGACATGGTAAGCGCGCTCAACCGCTCCACCTTCAACTGCATCACGGTGGACAGCGATACCTCCACCTCGGACACGTTGCTCATGGCCGCAACCGGCACCTCGGGCATGCGCGTGACGGAAAACAACATGGGCTTCATGGAGGCGCTGCGGCGCGTGATGCTCGATCTGGCGCATCAGGTGGTGCGCGACGGCGAGGGGGCGACGAAATTCGTCGAGATCTCGGTCACGGGGGCGGCCTCCGATGCCGAGGCGCATGTCCATGCCAAGTCGATCGCCAATTCGCCGCTGGTCAAGACCGCCATCGCGGGCGAGGACCCGAACTGGGGCCGCATCGTCATGGCGGTGGGCAAGTCCGGGGCGCGCGCGGACCGCGACCGGCTCTCGATCTGGTTCGGCGATCTGGAAGTGGCGCGCGAGGGCGAGGTGAGCCCGGCCCATGACGAGGCCCGCGCCGCCGCCTACATGAAGAACCAGGAGATCGTGATCCATGTCGATCTGGGCCTTGGCGGGGGTACGGCGCGGGTCTGGACCTGCGATCTCACGCACGGCTATATCGAGATCAACGCGGATTACCGCTCTTGAAGACCGTTCTTGTCTCGGCGGTGGCGCTGATCGACGTGGAGGGGCGCGTGCTGCTCGCGCAGCGGCCCGAGGGCAAGGCCATGGCCGGGCTGTGGGAATTTCCCGGCGGCAAGGTCGAACCGGGCGAGACGCCCGAAGCGGCGCTGATCCGCGAGTTGCACGAGGAGCTCGGGATCGACACCTGGGCCTCCTGCCTTGCGCCGCTGACCTTCGCCAGCCATTCCTATGACGAGTTTCACCTGCTGATGCCGCTTTTCGCCTGCCGCAAGTGGGACGGTATCCCGCAGGGCCGCGAGGGGCAGGCCCTCAAATGGGTGCGCGCGCAGGATCTGCGCGCCTATCCCATGCCAGCGGCAGATCTGCCGCTTATCCCGATCCTGCGGGACTGGCTCTGAGCCGGGCCGCGCGGCCCGCCGCACCGTGCCGGGACCGGACCCTTGCTCAGCTTGCCCGGCGCTTGGCCTCGGCGCGGAACTCGGTCGCTTCGGTCACGGCGAAACGGCCGCCCGAAAGCTTCTGAAGCTTGCCCTCGCGCAGGAGCTTGCCGAAGGAGCGCAGCCCCTCCTCGCGCGAGAATCCCTCCTCGTCCACTTCGCGGAGCTTGCCCATGAGCATCGGGCGCGAGAACTGCGCGCGCCCCTCGACATCGGCGAGATAGGCGGCCGCGGCCTCGAGAAGATCGGGCAGGTCGGTCGCCCCCAGATCTTCGGCGAATTCGGAGACCCCGCCGGTCTCCGCGGCAAGCAGCTCGGGCTGCGGCGTGGTGACACGGCGCGGGCGCACCGGCTCCCGCGCGGTATCCACGCGCTGTTCGGCCACGAGCTTGAGCGGTGCCGGGCGCGGCTCATCGGGCCGGACGCTGCGCGGACCGGCGGCACCGGCACCCGCCTCGGGACGACGCGGGCGCACGACGGCGGCCAGATCGCTGCGATAGGGGTTCTCGTCGGGCTTCGGGCTGAGCTCCGCCCCGGCGGCCCTTTCGGCGCGGGTGGCCGCCAGCGCCGCGCGCAGGTGCTGGATGGTGTTGCGCCGTCGGCTGGTCTCTGGCGCGGCCATCTGGCTGTCGGCCTCGCCGAAGATGCGCTCGAGATCGCTTTCTTCGGCCATCTCGTCGAGCTTGCCGCGTTCGGAACCGGCCTCGGACATGGCCGGGAGGGGGACCGGGCTCTCGGAGGCATCCTCCTCCTCCGGCTCTCCCAGTTCGAGATCGAGTTCAGCCAGTTCGCGTTGCAGCTCGGCCTCTTCCTCGGGGCTGAGCGCGCCGTCATCTTCGCCGAAGATGTTGGCGGTCTCGTCCTCGTCGGTCTCCGCCCCGGTTACGGCCTCCTCAAGCGCGCCGCTGGCCCGCGCGGCCTCGAAATCGGCCCGCCGGACCCGAAGAACGCGGGCCGGGCGCGGCCCCGCCGTCGCTTCCTCGTCCGCGTCCTCGGCCGGGGCCTCTGCCGCATCCGCCGGGCGGGCGGCATCGGCAAGCAGCGCGGCAAGCGTGTCTTCGAACGCGCGCTCGCCGGTTTCCGCGGCAGCGGGCAACTCTTCCGCCGCGTCGGAGATGATCGGCTCCTCTTGCTCGTCATGCGAGACGGCCTCGTCGTCACTGCGGGCGGAGCCTGCGGTCACATCGGCCTCGGGGGCATCGATATCCGGCCCGGCGCTGTCGGGGCCAGCGTCCATCCCGACCGCCGCCGTGTCATTCCCGGGGTATTCGAAACCCGTCTCGGCCTCCGCCGGGCCGTCACCTTGCGGGGTGCCGTCGGTCATTCCGTATGTCCAGGCAAGATCGTCCTCTTGCGCCATGTCGGCATCGTCTGCGGCGGCACCATCCTCCGTGGTCCCGGTCGGATCCTCCGCAACGACATCCTCTTCGGCGGTCTCGGTCAGATCCTCCGCGCCGGTCTCTTCGACCATCTCGGACCAGAAAGCCGCATCCGCCGATGCATCGCCGGAGAAGCCCTGCGCATGTTCATCCTCACTGTATTGCGCATCCTCCCCAACCACGGAGCGGATGAGGTTCAGCTTGGCCGCCAGCCCATCGGGCTCGTCCGCGACCGGGGAGGTATCAACCGGCTGTGCCTCCTCCTGCGGGTCGGGGGCCATGTCGGCCGCTTCGGCCTCGGGCGCTTCGTCCGTGATCGGGGCGGCGGACGCATCGTAGGAGCCGATCGCATCGGCCGCATCGGCCGACGCGGCGGCATCTGCCTCTGCCATCTCCGATTCCAGTGCCGTTTCGGCGGGCTCTTGCGCGGGTTCTTGCGCGGCGCTGTCGCTCTCCTCCGCCTCGGTCCCCTCGGGCCGCAGCGCGGCGGCGGCGTCGGTCAAATCCTGCGCGCCGGTCTCTTCGGCCTCCGGCGCGGCCGGTGCCGCAGCGGCCAGCGCCGTGCCCGTGGCCCGCACACCCTCCTGCGCCCGGAGCACGATGCGGCCCTGATGCTCATGCGCCTCGACCCGGCGCGCGATCTCGCGCTCGGCAATGCGCGCCAGCATCTCGGCATCCGGGGTCGGCGGTTCGGCCCCGAAATAGCGGTCATCGGCGGCGAGATCCCGGAAATACTCGGCAATCGCCTTCATCGTCTCGAATGAATCGTCAAAACCCTCCAGCGTACACGAGAACGTGCCGTAGGAGACCGTCAGAATCTTGCTTGAACCAACCATGTCATCAGCTCGCTTTGCTTGCCTGCAAAAACAATGTTTACCATGAGGTCCGCGTCCAAACCGGCCCGATTCTTCGATCTTTACTGTATCATTTCGTGGTCGGAATGTGACATCAGAAGGGTAAAGGCAACGATAACGGCCATCGGGGAATGATTGTTCGCGAAAATCAGCCAATCGCGCTCATTGGCGGCGCGAGCGTCGGGCCGGAGCGGCTCGCGGCGGCGCTGCGGCTTGCCCCGACGGTGGTGGCCGCCGATGGCGGGGCGGATACGGCGCTCGAGGCCGGGCTGAGCCCGCGCGCGGTGATCGGCGATTTCGACAGTATCAGCGCGGCGGCGCGCGCCCGTCTGCCGGAAACCATCCTGCATCCGATGGCCGACCAGGACACCACCGATTTCGAGAAATGCCTCGCCCATGTCAGCGCCCCGCTGCTCATCGGGCTGGGCTTCACCGGCGACCGGCTGGATCACCAGATGGCCGCCTGCTCCGCGCTCGTGCGTCATGCCGCGCAGCGCTGCATCCTTCTGGACAGCGCCGATCTGGTGTTTCTCTGCCCGCCCGCCCTGGTGCTGCCGCTGGTGCCGGGCTGTCGTGTCTCGCTGTTTCCGATGGGGGCGGTCGAGGGGGCCTCGGACGGGCTGCGCTGGCCCATCGGCGGGCTGAGCCTGGCACCCGACGGGCGCATCGGCACCTCGAATGTCGCCGAGGGGCCGGTCCGGCTCGACGTGACCGCGCCCAAGCTGCTGGTGATCCTGCCCGCCGACACGCTCGATCTCGTCGCCGGGGCGCTTCTCGACGCCCCGGCCAGGTGGGATGCGCCATGAACCGCGCCGCGCGCTGGGTCGATGCCGTGATCTTCGATCTCGCGCGGCAGATGCGCTGGAGCTTCCTGCCACCGCTCATGGTCTATTTCGCCGCCGGGTTTTCGGGGCTGACGATGATCGTGGGCACCTTCTTCGTGAAGGAATATCTCGACCTTTCGGCGGCGTTCCTGGCGGGCCTTGCCTTCTGGGCGGGGCTGCCCTGGGCGCTCAAGATGCCGCTCGGCCATCTGGTCGATATCATCTGGCGGTGGAAATGGCTGCTGGTCTGGCTGGGCGCGGGGCTGATCGCGCTCTCGGTTCTCATCATGTATCTGCTGCTCACGCAGACCGCGATGATGACCGCGATCATGCCGATGGGGGCTTGGTACGTGACCTCCTATCTGCTCGCGCCCTCGGGCCTCGTGATCCAGGACGCGGTGGCCGATGCCATGTCGGTCGAGGCGGTGCCGCGCGTCGATGCCGACGGCCGCGAGATCGACCCCGAGACCGCGCGCGCCCTCCATACCACGATGCAGACGCTGGGCCGCTTCGCGCTCATCAGCGGCACGGTGGCGGTGGCACTTCTGAACATCACCATGTTCTCGGGGATCGAGGCGCTCGATGCAGAGGGCAAGCGCGCGGTCTATGCCGGGATCTATCTTGCCGCGCTGGCGATCCCGCTGGTCTCGGTCTCGGGGGTGATCCTCGCCGGGGTGCAGAAATGGCGCGCGCGGCGCGGCCTCATCGCGCGCGGGCTGAGCCCGGCCGAGGCCGACGTGCTCTTCGAGCGTTCGGACGAGGAGACAACACCGAACCCGTGGTATTTCATCGGCGGCGCGGGATTTGTCGCGCTCTCGCTCACCATCGGGCTGAGCGATGTCGCCTTCGGGCAGGAGATCATCTTTGCCGGCTCGCTCGCCATCGTGCTTCTGCTCATGCGCCAGCTTGTCGCAGTGCTGCCGGTGGCGCAGGCGCGCGCGCTGATCGGCACGGCGATCCTTGTCTTCATCTTCCGCGCCACGCCGCGCGCGGGCGACGGCTATACCTGGTTTTCCATCGACGTGCTGGGCTTCGATCAACAGTTCCTTTCCGTGCTGTCGCTCATCGCCTCGCTTCTGACGCTCGCGGGCATGGTGATCCTGCGGCCGCTCATCGCCAACAACACGATCGCCCGGATCATCGTGATCCTGACGCTGGCGGGGGGTATCCTCTCGCTGCCGAATATCGGGCTCTATTACGGGATCCAGGACTTCACCGCGCCGCTCACCGGGGGCGTGGTGGACGCGCGCTTCATCGCCGTCATCGACACCACGCTCGAATCGCCGCTCGGCCAGATCGCGATGATCCCGATGCTGGCCTGGATCGCGCGCAACGCGCCCGCCGATCTCAAGGCCACCTTCTTTGCCGTCATGGCCTCCTTCACCAATCTCGCGCTCTCGGCAAGCTCGCTTCTGACGAAATACCTCAACGAGGTCTTCGTGATCACCCGCGAGGTGCGCGACCCGGACAGCGGCGCGATCACCACCCCGGCCGATTACAGCGAGCTCGGGTGGCTGTTGCTGGTCGTCACGGCGCTTGGCGTCCTGCTGCCGCTTCTGGCGGTTTTCCTGGTGCAGCGCACGCGGCTCAGAAGCGTGGACTGATCACGCCCCGTTCCAGCGCCGGATAGCGCAGGCCGAGCGTCACGCCGCGCGCAACGAAACTCACCAGCAAGGCGAGCCACAGGCCGTGATTGCCGAATAGCGGCACAAGCGCGAACACCGCCGCGACATAAATGACCAGGCTGAGCGCCATCATGTTGCGCATGTCGCGTGTGCGGGTCGCGCCGATGAACACCCCGTCGAGCATGAAGGGCGCAAGACCGAAGAGCGGCGCGGCCACGGCATAGGGCAGGAAACGGCGCGCCGCCTCGCGCACCTCGGACGCGGTGGTCATCAGGTCGATCAGCGCGCCGCCGAAGACCGCATAGCCCGCCGCGATCCCGAGACAGATCAGCAAGGCCCAGAGGCTCGACAGAAGCGCGCCGCGCCGGAGCACCCGGACGGCGCGCGCGCCACAAGCCTGTCCCACGATCGCCTCGGCGGCGAAGGCGAACCCGTCCAGCGCATGGGCGGTGACGTTGAGAAACTGCATCAGCACCTGGTTGGCCGCCAGCACCACATCGCCAAAGCCCGCGCCGAGAAAGAGGAAGGAGACGAAGATCGCCTGGAGCATGAGCGAGCGCAGCAGGATATCGCCATTGACCGCGGCCATGCTGACAAGCCGCGCGCGGTCGAAGACGCGCGGCCAGTCGCGCCAGGCGGGCACGAAGAAGGCCGCGCGGCAGAACCACAGCCCGAGTGCCAGCCCGCCCCATTCGGCGATGACCGTGGCGCGCGCCACGCCCTCCACCCCCAAGCCGAGACCCAGCACGAACCACAGGTCGAGCCCCACGTTGATCCCGTTCATCAGAACCTGGATCGTCAGCACCGCGCGCGTGCGCTCCTGGGCGATGAGCCAGCCGGTAACACCGTAGAGTGCGATCATCGCCGGTGCCGACCAGACGCGAATGGCCATGTAATCGCGCGCCATCCCCTCGACCTCGGCGCTGGCGGGAGCGACGAGAAAGGCCGCCGCGAAAAGCGGCGCTTGCAGCGCGATGACCGCGACGCCGCCCGCCAGCCCGATCATCAGCGCGCGCGTCAGAAGCGCGGCCACCTCACCCGCCTGCCCCGCGCCAAGCGCCTGACCGGTCAGCCCCGTCGTGCCCATGCGCAGGAAACCGAACACCCAGTAGAGCCCCGTCAGGATGATCGCCCCCAGCCCCACGGCACCGATGGGCGCGGCCTCGCCCAGCTGCCCGATCACGCCGGTATCCACCGCGCCGAGGATCGGCACGGTGGCGTTGGAGATGACGATGGGAATGGCGATTTTCAGGACCCGGCCATGGGTAACGGGCCGGGCCGCCTCAGCCATCGCGGCGCGGCATAAGGAAATGCCCGGTGGCCTGTGCGAAGGGGCGCGAGCGGTTGTCCTGCCAGGCCTCGACATGGACAGAGGCATAACGGCGGCCAGAGCGGTTGACCTGCGCGCGCGCATAGGCATCGCGCGGCAGGCCCGAGCGCAGGTAATCCACGGTGAAATCGATCGTCTTGGGCAGGCGCGGCAGGCGGCCCTCGGTCAGCGTCAGCGGATCGACCGCGCCGCTCTCGATCTCTTCCCAGAGCGTGGCCCAGCTCAGCCCGATGATCGCGGTGATCTCGAGAAAGGCCGCCGTCGCACCCCCGTGCAGCGCGGGCAGCATCGGATTGCCGATAAGCTTCTCCTCGAAGGACATGATCGCGGTCAGTTCGTCGCCGCGCCGCTCGAACCCGACGCCGAGAAAGCCGATATAGGGCACGCCCTCCACCAGCGCCTTGAGCGCGGCATCGCGGCGCTGCTTGACGACCTGCACGGATTCGGGACGGGGCCGCGCCATCACTTGCCCTCCACGGTGAAGGTGCCGGTGGCGGTGGCCACGGGCAGGACCGCGTCATCGTCCATCGCGCGGGCGCGCACGAAGGCCACCGAGCGCGTGATGTGGTAGCATTCGGCCTCGGCGCGGATCGTCTGGCCCGGCGTGGCGGGGCGCATGTAGTCGATGCGCAGGCTGATCGTCGCGGTGCCGCCGGGCGCAGAGGGATGGCTCATCGCCGCCGCCCCGCAACAGGTATCCATCAGCGCCGAGACCGCGCCGCCATGGATCACCCCGGTCTCGGGGTCGCCGACGAAGCGCGGGTCGTAATCCATCTCGATGCTGGCCTGCCCGTTCTCCAGCAGCGTCAGCCGCATCCCGAGCGCATGCGCATGGGGAAGCGCCGCCATGAACTGCCGTGCGATTCTGTCCTTGTGGCTTTCCATCTCGTCCTCACCAGTCCCTCGACCTTTATGGCGGGCAAATCGGCGCGGCTGCAAGGGTGGCTGTTGCGCGGGCAGGGCCCTGGCCCTAAACCTCTTGTCAAAGGGAGGGAGGAATGTCCGAGAAGCGGCTGTCCTTCAGGGAGATGTGCGCTCGGTTCGACGTGACCCCGCGCACCCTGCGCTATTACGAGTATATCGAGCTTCTGAGCCCCGAGCGCGACGGGCGCGCGCGCTGGTACGGGCCGAAGGAGGTCGCGCGCATGACGCTGATCCTGCGCGGCCGCAAGTTCGGCTTCGCGCTGGAAGAAATCCGGCAATGGCTGCTGATCTACGAGAAGGAGGGCACCGTGGCGCAGATGCGCCAGTGGATCGAGCTTGCCGACCGCCAGCTTGTCGAACTCGCCGAGCAGCGCGCACAGATCGACGACGCCATGGCCGAGCTGCGCAAGCTGCGCGACGAGACCGAGGCCAGCCTCGGCTGAGCGCCGCGAAACGGGATTGCGCCAAAGGCCGGTTTCCCTTGCCTGATCTTACGTCAACCGGAAAGTGACGTGACGTAGCGGTTACGTAAAGCCGCACGGTTGTTGTATCCATGGCCCGCGCCCCTCAGATTGTGCGCATATCCCGTGCGACAAGGTCCATGCCATGAGCGAGACAACCATGACAATCCGCGAGATGTGCGAGGCATTCGACGTGACGCCCCGCACCCTGCGGTTCTACGAATCGAAAGAGCTTCTGTCGCCGATCCGGCTGGGGCAGAAGCGGCTCTTTACCCGGCGCGACCGCGCGCGGCTCAAGCTCATCCTGCGCGGCAAGCGCTTCGGCTTCAGCCTCGAGGAACTGCGCCAGTTGCTCGACCTCTATGACAAGGGGGACCAGCAATATACCCAGATCGCCGCCACCTACGAGGTGGCGCAGACCCGGCTTGCCGCGATGGAGGCCGAGCGCGCCGCGCTCGACGCCGCCATCGCCGATCTGCGCGAACAGATGACATGGGGTGCGCGCATGCTCGCCTCGCTGAGGGACTCGAAGAAAGCCGCCGAGTGACCGGCAGGCATTGTTTCAAGGGAGAGAGAGATGCCCAGCTATACCCCCCCCACCCGCGACATGCAGTTCGTCCTGCACGAGGTTCTCAACGTCTCTGAACAGGACGTGCCCGGCTATGCCGAGCTCGAGCCCGATTTCACCGCCGCCGTGCTGGAAGAGGCGGGCAAGATCGCGTCCGAGGTGCTGATGCCGCTCAACGCCGTGGGCGATACCGAGGGCTGTCACCTGGAAAACGGCGTGGTGCGCACGCCCACGGGCTTCAAGGCGGCCTTCGACCAGGTGCGCGAAGGCGGCTGGACGGCGCTCGACCTGCCCGAGGACTATGGCGGGCAGAACATGCCCTATATCCTCGGCACCGCCGTGGGCGAGATGTTCTCGGGCGCCAACCAGGCCTTCACCATGTATCAGGGGCTGACACACGGGGCCGCCTCGGCGATCCTCGCCCATGGCAGCGACGAACAGAAGGCCACCTACCTGCCGAAGATGGTCGCCTGCGACTGGACCGGCACGATGAACCTGACGGAGCCGCATTGCGGCACCGATCTGGGCCTGATGCGCACCAGGGCAGAGCCGCAGGGCGACGGAACCTACCGGATCACGGGGCAGAAGATCTTCATCTCGGCGGGCGAGCATGACATGGCCGAGAACATCATCCACCTGGTGCTGGCCAGGATCCCCGGCGGCCCCGAGGGGATCAAGGGCGTGTCGCTCTTCATCGTGCCCAAGTTCCTCGTCAACGAGGATGGCAGCCTTGGCGCGCGCAACGGCGTCTCCTGCGGCAAGATCGAGGAGAAGATGGGCATCCACGGCAACTCGACCTGCGTGATGAACTATGACGGGGCCACGGGCTATCTGCTGGGGCAGGAGCACAAGGGCATGCGCGCCATGTTCACCATGATGAACGAGGCGCGGATCGGCGTCGGCATGCAGGGGCTCGCGCAGGCCGAGGTCGCCTATCAGAACGCGCTTGCCTATGCCAGGGAACGGCTTCAGGGCCGCGCCGTCACCGGGCCGGAAAACCCCGACGGGCCCGCCGATCCGCTGATCGTGCATCCCGATATCCGCCGCTCGCTGATGGATCAGAAGAGCTTCATCGAGGGGGCGCGCGCCTTCATGCTCTGGGGCGCGGAACTCATCGACCGCTCGCATCGCGGGGGCGATGCCGCCGCCGAGGGGCTGATCTCGCTCATGACGCCCGTCATCAAGGGCTTTCTCACCGATGAGGGCTATGACATGACCGTGCTGGCGCAGCAGGTCTATGGCGGACATGGCTATATCGAGGAATGGGGCATGTCGCAATTCACCCGCGACGCCCGCATCGCCATGATCTACGAGGGCGCGAACGGCGTGCAGGCGCTCGATCTGGTGGGCCGCAAGCTGGCGCAGGACGGCGGCAAGCACGTCATGGCCTTCTTCGATCTGGTCAAGACCTTCCTCAAGGAGAACGAGGGCGACGAGGGGCTCAAGAAGGATTTCCTCGACCCGCTCAAGGCGGCGTCGAAGGATTTGCAGGCGGCGGGCATGTTCTTCATGCAGAACGGCATGAAGAACCCCAACGCAGCACTTGCCGGTTCCTATGATTTCATGCACCTTTTCGGCCATGTCTGCCTTGGCCTTATGTGGGCGCGGATGGCGAAGGCGGCGCATGCGGCGCTTGAGGCGGGCACCTCGGACGAGCGGTTCTATCGCGCCAAGCTCGCCACGGGCCGGTTCTACATGACCCGCCGCCTGCCCGCGACCGCGCTGCACCTGGCGCGCATCGAGAGCGGGGCGGAGCCGGTGATGGCGCTGGAAGCGGAGGCGTTCTGAACGAACGGTCGGGAGAAGGGACAGATGCCGAAACGCTTTCGCCTGACGCGCCGCTTCACCGCGGCGATGACCGAGGATGGCTACCGCCGCCTGCGCCGCTTCGCGCAGGAGGCGGGGCTCGACGAGGGAGAGGCGCTGTCCTTTCTCTTCGAGAATTTCGACAGCGTGATCGACGAGGACACGTTCGCGCACCGGCTGCGGCTCTTCAATTCGGAGCTTGAGGCGCGCAAACGCTGACCATTCAGGGACGGGAGGCCCGGCAATGACATGGATGACGGACGAGCACAGGATGCTCGGCGAGATGACGGCGAAATTCATCAACGACGAGTGGCGCCCCCACTACGAGCGCTGGCGCAAGGCCGGGATCATGGACCGCGAGTGCTGGCAGCAGGCGGGCGAGCTCGGCCTTCTCTGCCCCTCCATCCCCGAGGAATATGGCGGGGCGGGCGGCGATTTCGGGCATGAGGCGGTGATCTGCATCGAGCAGAGCCGCGCCAATATCGCCAGCTGGGGCAATCCGATCCATTCCGGCATCGTCGCGCATTACATCCTCGCCTATGGCAGCGAAGAGCAGAAGCAGACCTGGCTGCCGAAGATGGTCTCGGGCGAGATGGTGGGCGCGCTTGCCATGACCGAACCCGCAACAGGATCCGATGTGCAGGGCATCAAGACCCGCGCGCTGCGCGACGGCAACGCCTACAGGCTTTCGGGGCAGAAGACGTTCATCACCAACGGGCAGCACGCCGACCTGATCATCGTGGCCGCCAAGACCGACCCCAGGGAAGGCGCGAAGGGCATCTCGCTCGTGGTGGTCGAGACCGAGGGCGCGCAGGGCTTCACGCGCGGGCGCAACCTTGAAAAGGTCGGGCTGCATGCGGGCGATACATCGGAGCTCTTCTTCGACAATGTGGAGATCCCGCCAGAGAACATCCTGGGCGGCGAGGAGGGGCGCGGCTTCTATCAGATGATGGAGCAACTGCCGCAGGAACGGCTGATCATCGCCTGCGGCGCACAGGGCGCGATGGAGGGCGCGGTCGAGCGCACGGTTCGCTATTGCAAGGAGCGCCAGGCCTTCGGCAACCCGATCCTGCACTTCCAGAACACCCGCTTCAAGCTGGCCGAGTGCAAGACGAAAACCGCCGTGGCGCGCGCCTTTCTCGATGAATGCATTACCGAGCACCTGCGCGGCGCGCTGAGCGTGGAAAAGGCCGCGATGGCGAAATACTGGCTGACGGACGCGCAGGGCGAGGTGCTGGACGAGTGCCTGCAACTGCATGGCGGCTACGGCTACATGCAGGAATATGACATCGCCGAGATGTGGGCCGATGCCCGCGTGCAGCGTATCTATGGCGGCACCAACGAGATCATGAAGGAACTGATCGCGAGGGGGCTGTGATGGCCGGCGCGGCGCAGGTGGCACGGCCGGAACCGGGGGTTTCACACCCCCGGACCCCCGTGGAGTATTTCTCGAACGATGAAGGGCGCGCGCGCCACCCTGCCCCGACCGCTGGCCCATCGGCATCCGGGACGAGGCAGGGCTTCACCGTTCACGCTCATCGGCTCTCCAGCCTGTGGCGCGACCCGATCATGGCGCAAGGACGGTTAACAGGCCGTGAAGCCGCGCCGCTTTCATCGTTCGAGAAATACTCTGCGGGGGTGTGGGGGTGCAAAACCCCCACTCCGCCGCCAACAAGGGAGAGAACCGCATGACCATCAAGCTCCACTGCTTCGGCGAGAGCGGCAATGCCTACAAGGCGGCGCTGGCGCTCGAGCTTTCCGGCCTCGACTGGGAGCCCGTCTTTGTCGATTTCTTCGGCGGCGAGACGCGGCAGCCGGCATTTCGCGCGCTCAACGTGATGGGCGAGGTGCCGGTGATGGTGGACGGGGACATTACCCTGACGCAATCGGGCGTGATGCAGACCCATATCACCGAGAAGACGGGCAGGTTCGGCGGCGAGACGCCGGAGGAACGCCGCGAGGTGCTGCGCTGGATGCTCTGGGACAATCACAAGTTGAGCGGCCAGGCGGGAATGACGCGGTTCCTGATGAACTTCCTGCCCGAGGAGAAGCGCCCGGCGGAGGTCATCGCCTTCATGCAGGGGCGGCTCAAGGGCACCTATGCCGCGCTCGACACCCATCTTGAGGGGCGCGACTGGATCGTGGGCCGCGGGATCACCAATGCCGATCTGAGCTGCTGCGGCTATCTCTTCTATCCCGAACCATTCGGCTTTGACCGAAAGGACTGGCCCAATATCGACCGGTGGCTTTCGAACATCGAGACCACCCCCGGCTGGAAACACCCCTATGACCTGATGCCCGGCAGCCCTGCCGACCGCGCCTGACAAAGGAGACCAAGATGACCGACGCCTATATCTACGATGCCGTGCGCACGCCGCGTGGAAAGGGCCGCAAGGATGGCAGCCTGCACGAGGTGACCGCCGTGCGCCTGTCGGCGCAGGTGCTCAATGCGCTGAAGGCGCGCAACGGGCTCGAGGGCCATGCCGTCGAGGATGTGATCTGGGGCAATGTCACGCAGGTGGGCGAGCAGGGCGGCTGCCTGGCGCGGACCGCCGTTCTGGCCTCGGAGCTTGACGAATCGATCCCCGGCCTTGCCATCAACCGGTTCTGCGCCTCGGGGCTCGAGGCGGTGAACCTGGCCGCCAACCAGGTGCGCGCGGGCGCGGGCGAGGGCTATATCGCGGGTGGCGTCGAGATGATGGGCCGCGTGCCCATGGGCTCGGACGGGGCGGCGATCGCCGTCGATCCCTCGATCGCCATGGAGACCTATTTCGTGCCGCAGGGGATTTCGGCGGACATCATCGCCACCGAATACGGGTTCTCCCGCGACGAGGCCGATGCGCTGGCCGTGGAATCGCAGCGCCGCGCCAAGGCCGCCTGGGATGACAACCGGTTCGCGCGCTCGATCATCGAGGTGCGCGACCAGAACGGTCTGACCATCCTCGACCGTGACGAATACATGCGCCCCGGCACCGACATGCAGGCGCTCGGGGCCTTGAAGCCCAGTTTCAAGGACATGGGCGAGGTGATGCCCGGCTTCGACGCCGTGGCCAAGCTCAAGTATCCGCATCTGGAGCGGATCGAGCATATCCATCACGCGGGCAATTCCAGCGGTATCGTCGATGGCTCGGCGGGGGTGCTCGTGGGCTCGAAGTCCTTTGGCGAGAAATGGGGCCTCACGCCGCGCGCGCGCATCGTGCAGACCACCAAGATCGGCACCGATCCGACGATCATGCTGACCGGCCCGGTGCCCGCGACCGAGAAGGCGCTGGCCGACAGCGGCATGGCGATTTCGGATATCGACCTCTTCGAGGTGAACGAGGCCTTTGCCAGCGTCGTGCTGCGCTTCATGCAGGCCTTCGATGTCGATCCCGGTGTCGTGAACGTCAATGGCGGTTCCATCGCCATGGGTCATCCGCTGGGCGCGACCGGGGCGATGATCATCGGCACGCTTCTGGATGAGCTGGAGCGCACCGGCAAGGGCACGGGGCTTGCCACGCTGTGCATCGCGTCGGGCATGGGCGCCGCCACCATCATCGAGCGCGTGTAAGGGGAGTTGAGGACAATGACCGATTTCACCATGAGGACGGACGCCGACGGCGTCGCCATCATCACCTGGGACGTGCCCGGAAAATCCATGAACGTCATGTCGATGGAGGCCTGGCCGCTGCTCGACAGCCTCATCGACGAGGCGCTGGCCGATGACGCCGTGAAGGGCATCGTGATCACCTCCGGCAAGGAGGGCTCCTTTGCCGGGGGCATGGATCTCAACGTCATCGCCCGGATGAAGGAGATGGCGGGCGACAACCCGGCCAGGGGGCTTTTCGACGGGCTGATGAACATGCACCGCATCCTGCGCAAGATCGAGCGCGCGGGCATGGACGACAAGAACAAGGGCGGCAAGCCGATTGCCGCAGCATTGCCCGGCACCGCGCTCGGCATCGGGCTGGAGATTCCACTGGCCTGCCACCGCATCTTCGCCGCCGACAACCCGAAGGCCAAGATCGGCCTGCCCGAGATCATGGTCGGCATCTTCCCCGGCGCGGGCGGCACCACGCGGCTTGTGCGCAAGCTCGGGGCGATGGCGGCCTCGCCGCTGCTGCTCGAGGGCAAGCTGAATGACCCGAAAAAGGCCAAATCCGCCGGGGTGGTGGACGAGGTGGTGCCCGCCGACGAGCTGATCGCACGGGCGAAGGAATGGGTCCTGTCGAATCCCGCCATCGTCAAGCCCTGGGACGAGAAGGGCTACAAGATGCCCGGCGGTGCGCCCTATCACCCGGCGGGATTCATGACCTTCGTCGGTGCCTCGGCCATGGTCAACGGCAAGACGCAAGGTGCCTTCCCGGCGCCCAAGGCGCTTCTCTCGGCGGTTTACGAGGGCGCGCTCGTGCCCTTCGACACGGCCCTGAAAATCGAGGCGCGCTGGTTCACCAACGTGCTGATGAACCCCTCCTCCTCGGCGATGATCCGCTCGCTCTTCATCAACAAGGAGGCGCTGGAGAAGGGCGCGAACCGCCCCGAAGCCCCCGATCAGCGGGTGAGGAAGCTGGGCGTTCTGGGCGCGGGGATGATGGGGGCGGGCATCGCGCTCGTCTCGGCGCAGGCGGGGATCGAGGTTGTCCTCATCGACCAGAAACAGGAGGCGGCGGACCGCGGCAAGGCCCATACCGCCGATTTCATGGACGCCGGGATAAAGCGCGGCAAGGCGACCGAGGCGAAGAAGGCCGAGGTTCTGGGCCGCATCACCGCAACCACGGATTACGCCGCGCTCAAGGGCTGCGACCTGATCATCGAGGCGGTGTTCGAGGATCCGGCCATCAAGGCGGAAGTGACGAAACAGGCGCTGGCCGAGGTGGGCGAGGACTGCATCTTCGCCACCAATACCTCGACCCTGCCGATCACCGACCTGGCACAGGCGAGCGACCGGCCGGAGGATTTCATCGGCATCCATTTCTTCTCGCCCGTCGAGAAAATGCTGCTGGTGGAGATCATCAAGGGCGAGAAGACCGGGCCGCGCGCCGTGGCCAAGGCGCTCGATTACGTCCGGCAGATCCGCAAGACACCCATCGTGGTCAACGACGCGCGCTTCTTCTACTGCAACCGCTGCATCATCCCCTATATCAACGAAGGCATCCGCATGGTGGCCGAGGGCGTGGCCCCCGCGCTCATCGACAATGCCGCGCGGCAACTCGGGTTCCCGGTGGGGCCGCTGCAACTGGTCGACGAGACCTCTATCGATCTCGGTGCCAGGATCGCCCGCGCGACCAGGGCGGCCATGGGAGACGATTACCCGGATGAGGCCGTTGACGAGGTGATCTTCTGGATGGAAGGGCTGGGGCGGCTTGGCCGCAAGGCCAATGCCGGGTTCTTCGAGTATGACGAGAAGGGCAAGCGGCAGGGCTACTGGAAGGGCCTGGCCGAGAAATACCCCCGCGCCGAGGAGCAGCCGGACCTGACCCTCGTGCAGCATCGCCTGATGTTCGCGCAGGTGCTCGAGGCCGTGCGCGCGCTGGAGGAAGGCGTGCTCGAGGATATCCGAGAGGGCGACGTGGGCGCGATCCTTGCCTGGGGCTTCGCGCCCTGGTCGGGCGGGCCGTTCTCCTGGCTCGACATCATCGGTACACCCTATGCCGCCGAGCGTTGCGATCAGCTGACCGAGAAATTCGGCCCCCGCTTCACCACGCCCTCGCTCCTGCGCGAGATGGCCGGGAAGGGGCAGGGCTTCTATGCCCGCTTCGCCGGTCAGCCCGAGGCGGCGTAACACCGCAAGAAAGCCCGCGCGTCACCGGCGCGCGGGCATCTGCGGCCTGCGTTCTCAGATCGGCACGAAGGCATCCGTCGCGGCGTCATACTGTTCGAGAGCACCGGTGCCGATATCGTGCCAGAGCCCGTGCAGCGACAGCATCCCGCCGCGAACCCGCTCGGCCACGAAGGGAAAGCTCATCAGGTTCTCGAGCGAGACGACCACGGTCTGTTTCTCCAGCGCCCGAAGCTGCGCGCTCTCGTCACCGATGCTGCGCACGCGCTCGTAGCCGGGGCGCAGGATCTCGAGCCAGCGGCCGACAAAGCTCGTGTCTTCCTCAAGCTCCGGGGCCTCGCCCGCGCACATCTTCTGGCAGCCTTGCGCGCCGCCGCAGGCGGAATGGCCGATGACGATCACATGCGCGACCCGAAGCGCCGTCACGGCGAACTCCACGGCCGCCGAGGTGCCGTGCTGGCCGCCATCGGTCACATAGGGCGGGACGAGATTGGCGATGTTGCGATGAATGAAGAACTCTCCCTGATCGGCCCCGAAGATCGAGGTGACATGCACGCGGCTGTCACAGCAGGAAATCACCATGGCGCGCGGGTGCTGCCCCTGCTCGGCAAGGTGGCGATACCAGGCCTCGTTCTCGGCATAGCCGGTCGCTTTCCAGCCGTGGTAACGCTGCACCAGATAGGTGGGCAGGGGCCGGGCATGTTCCATTCGCGTCTCCATCGGGCGGGGCGAAGCGAGACTTAGTCCCTATTTTCGTGAAATTCGAGAGATAATTTCTCCGCGCGGCAACGATTCGGGAACCCTGCGCCGGGCATCATGGCCGGTGCCGTGGGGGTGCGGAGGAACGGACGGACACGACCTTGGATCAGGTGACGCCGCTGCGACAGCGGGAACGGGTGCAGCTCGATACCGCCCGGCTGGAAACGCTATACCGCCAACTCGGCGCGGCGGCGGCCGAGGATGTGGTCTGCCGCGCGCTCGAAGAGATCGCCACGCGGCTTGCGAGGGCCGAGCGTGACTATCGCGCGGGCCACTTCGCCGGGATGCGCAAGGATTGCCGCAGCCTGATCGCCATGGCCGACCAGGTGGGCATGGCGCTTCTGGCGCGTGTCGCGGGCGATGTCACGGCCTGCATCGACGCGGGCGACGCCACGGCCCTTGGGGCCACCTTCGCCCGGCTTGTCCGCATCGCCGAAGGCTCGCTTTCAGAAATATGGGACATGGCCGACAGCCCGTTCTGAGCCTTGCAGACGGCGCGTTCTCCGCTAGGCTCGCCCCTGGTCCGAAGGAGTCACGCCATGCGCCCAACATTCGCCGCAACAGATGCGCCCGCCATCCCGCTGCATGTCGTGGAAGAGGGCGCGCTCGAGGGCTGGCTCGACGCGGCCGCGCCCCGCGTGGCCGGCTGGCTGCGCGCCAGCGGGTTCACCGCCACGCTCGGCAAGGTCGCGCTCGTGCCGGACGAGACGGGCGGGATCGCCTGCGCCGTCGCGGGCTATGGCACCGAGACGAGCCGCGCGCGCGGCCGCTTTCACCTTGCCGGGGCCGCAGCCGCGCTTCCCGAAGGCACCTACCGGCTCGAGGGGCTTGCCGCCGAGGCGCGCGAGACCGAGGCGCTCGGCTGGCTGCTCTCTCACTACGCCTTCGACCGCTACCGCGCGCAGAGCCCCGCTCGGGCGCGGCTCATCGCGCCCGAGGGGATCGACGCCGCCCGGCTCGAGATCATCGCCGCGGGCGAGTGCCTGACCCGCGATCTCGTGAACACGCCCGCCAGTGACATGGGGCCAGCCGCGCTCGAGGCGGCCTGCCGCGCGCTCGCAGAGGAGCATGGTGCCTCGCTCGCGGTCATCACGGGCGAGGACCTGCTGGCGCAAAACCTCCCGCTCATCCACGCGGTCGGGCGCGCGGCAGCCGAAGCGCCCCGGCTCATCGACATGGCCTGGGGCAAGACCGGTCCCGCGCTCACCCTTGTCGGCAAGGGCGTCTGCTTCGACACAGGCGGGCTCAACCTCAAGCCCGCCAGCAGCATGGGGCTGATGAAGAAGGACATGGGCGGCGCGGCGACGGTGCTGGGACTGGCGCAGATGATCATGGCGCTCGATCTGCCGCTGCGGCTGCGCGTGCTGATCCCGGCGGTGGAGAACGCCGTAAGCGCGGGGGCGTTCCGGCCCGGCGACATCCTGACCGCGCGCAACGGGCTGACCATCGAGATCAACAATACCGATGCCGAGGGGCGGCTGGTTCTGGCCGACGCCCTGGCGCTCGGGGCCGAGGGCGCGCCCGATCTGATGGTGTCCATGGCGACCCTCACCGGGGCCGCGCGCGTGGCGCTCGGGCCCGATCTCGCCCCCTATTTCACGGATGATACGGGCCTTGCCGCGGCGGTTGAGGCTGCCGCCGCCCGCGTCGCCGATCCGGTCTGGCGCCTGCCCTTCCACGCGCCTTACGAGACGATGATCGAGCCGGGGATTGCCGATCTCGACAACGCGCCGTCGGGCGGCATGGCAGGCTCGATCACCGCCGCGCTCTTCCTGCGGCGCTTCACCGCTGGCCTGCCCTATGCGCATTTCGACATCTACGCCTGGCAGCCTGCGGCCGCACCCGCGCGCCCCAAGGGCGGCGTGGGCATGGGGGCGCGGGCGCTGCTTGCGGCGCTGCCCGAGGTGCTGGGGCTGTGAGCGCGCCGCGCCTCATCGCCTGGCCGCTCGCCGATCTCTGCCGCGCGCCCGACGGGCCGCGCGAGCGGCAATTGCTCCTGGGCGAGGCGGTGAAGGTCGCGCCCCCGTCATCCTCGGGCCCGGCCCGAGGATCTCCCGGCTGGGTGGCGGTCACGGCACTGCGCGACGGCTACGAGGGCTTCCTCCCCGAGGCCGCCCTGACGCAGGGCCGCGTGAGCCACCGCGTGCGCGCCCGCGCCACCCATCTCTACCCCGCGCCGGACATGAAGACGCGCGAGCGTGCCTTTCTCAGCCTCAACGCCCGGCTTGAGGTGGTCGGAGAGACCAACGGCTTCGCGCAGACGCCGCAGGGTTTCGTGCCGCTTGTCCATCTTGCCCCGCTCGATCCGCCCGAGACCGATCCCGTCGCGGTGGCCGAGCGCCTCATCGGCACGCCCTATCTCTGGGGTGGCAACTCCGCGCTCGGGATCGATTGTTCGGGTCTCGTGCAGGCGGGCTGCCTGGCCTGCGCGATCCCCTGCCCCGGCGACAGCGGCCCGCAGGAGGCGGCCCTGGGCGAGGCCCTGCCCGAGGACGCCCCGCTCCGGCGCGGCGATCTGCTCTTCTGGCGCGGCCATGTGGCCTGGGTCTCGGATCCCGGCACGCTGCTCCATGCCAACGCCCATCACATGGCCGTGGTCCTGGAACCCCTCGCCCCGGCCATCGCCCGCATCGCGGCGCAGGGCGGCGGGCCGGTCACGGCGCGCAAGCGACTGAAAGGACCGACATGACCTCCGACCCCTTCTTTCACCCCGTCTCGGGCTTCGACCTGCCGCGCTTCGCCGGCGTGCCCAGCTTCATGCGCCTGCCGCATGTGCCGCCGGAACATCCGCGCTTCGAAGAGGTCGATCTGGGCCTCATCGGCGTGCCCTGGGACGCGGGCACCACCAACCGTCCCGGGCCGCGCCACGGGCCGCGTCAGCTCCGCGACGCCTCGACCATGATCCGCGCGCAGCATCCCACCAGCGGCCTGCGCCCCTTCGAGACCGCAAATTGCGCCGATCTGGGCGATGTCGGGCCGAACCCTGCCGATATCGCCGACAGCATGGCGCGGATCACCGGCTTCTACGACCGGGTGACGGGGGCGGGAATCGTGCCGCTGACGGCGGGGGGCGATCACCTGACCACGCTGCCGGTGCTGCGGGCGCTGGCGCGTCGCGCAGCCCTGGGCATGATCCATTTCGACAGCCATACCGATCTCTATCACTCGTATTTCGGCGGCACGCTCTATACCCACGGCACCCCGTTCCGGCGCGCCGTCGAAGAGGGGCTGCTCGATCCGAAACGGGTGGTGATGATCGGGCTGCGCGGCACGATGTATGACACCGAGGACCGCGATTTCGCCCGCGCCGAGGGGATCCGGCTGATCCTCATCGAGGAGTTTCACGCGCGCGGACCCGCCGATGTCATGGCCGAGGCGCGCGAGATCGCAGGCGATGGCGATACTTACGTGAGCTATGATATCGATTTCGTCGATCCCGCCTTCGCCCCCGGCACCGGCACGCCCGAGGTGGGCGGGCCGACCAGTTTTCAGGCGCTCGAGGTGGTGCGCGGGCTCGAGGGCGTGCGGATCGTCGGGGCCGATCTGGTCGAGGTCTCGCCGCCCTTCGATCCCTCGGGCGGCACCGCGTTTCTCGGCGCGTCGATCATGTTCGAACTGCTTTGCGTGATGGCGCGCGCTATTCGATCGCCCGGATGAGCTTGCGCTCCAGCACGCGCAGCACCGTGCGCAGGTCATGCCCGCGTTTCAATATCCGCCCGTCGAGGCCGATCACGGCATATTGCCCCTGCCTCTCGCGCAGGCGGGGGCGCTTCTCGATGCGGTAGAGCGGCTGTTCTGCGGTGCGGCGGAAGATCGAGAAGACCGCCACCTCGCGCAGGCAGGAAATGCCGTAATCGCGCCATTCGCCCGCCGCCACCATGCGCCCGTAAAGCGACAGGATCACGCTCAGCTCGTCGCGCTGAAAGGCCACCTGCTCGGCCCTCTGAGCATGCGTGAACGGGATCGGCGGTTGCGCGTTCATGGGCCAAGACTTGCGTCAAACGGCCTCCGAATCAAGAAAATTCGGGGCGCGCGCCCCCTCAGGCAAAGCGCCCGTGGCAGAACCACCCCCCCGAGAGCGCCGCGCCATGCGCCTGATAGAGCCAGAGCCGCTCGCCCCGCGTGGTCAGCACCTGCCAGTAGTCGCGCAGCCCGGTGCGCCATTCGGGATCGTCGAGCCACCATTCCGGCGCGATCCGTTCCGGCCCCTGCGCCTCGGCCACGGCATGCTCGCGCCCGCGCCAGCGAAAGGCGGCACAGGGCCGCCCGCCCGCGCGCGGCGTGACCGGCTCGGGCGGCCAGAGCAGCAGCGGGCGCGGCGCCTCCGGGGCGGGCCAGGGGGCGGGGGCGGGCGCGGACCAGGCGGCGGCGAGGGTGAGCGCGGTCTTGCCCGGAATCCGGCTTTCGGCGGGGTGGTGACGGGTGATCGCCTCGAGCCCGATCCGCGCGCCGAGCCGGGTCACGAGATCGGCCAGCCCGTCGCGCGCCGTGCCCTCGGGGCCGCGCAGCTGTTCGGGGCGCAGGGGCTCGGTCTCGGGCGCGTCGAGCCGCAGCATGTCGATGCCGAACC
>MDTD01073361.1_pt1 | contig 23789 bp, 16 predicted proteins | sample 811221 | NCBI WGS metagenome assembly MDTD01 (sample SAMN05326646, study PRJNA326480) | marine metagenome | isolation source: seawater | place: Pacific Ocean: South West | collected 2011 | reverse complement strand
CCTCTTTCATCTGTTTCCATAAGTTGTTCTCTCATGAAGCTTATAACTACTCTCAATGGCCCTAATCTACCACTCTTACATAGATCATGCAGATCTATGTACTTCTTGATTGTACCCCTGAAAAGCTTGCTCTCTTCCTTACCTCTTTTTATCTTATCCTTATCTACTCTTTCTATCATTTGTTTCATACATTTTTCTGCTGACAAATCACTTGCTATTACAAACAACTCTTCAACATCTTTTACTTTGCCCTTGTTAAATACATATTCCAATATATCTGAAAGATCCTTTGATATTATAATATCCAATATTCTATTTCCAGCTTCACCTTGATACACAGATTTTCCTGAATTTATTTCTTCTATTAATTTTTCTTTTTCTTTATCTGAATATTTTAATATGAAATCTGTTACAGCTATCCTTGTCTCTTTGGATACATTTTCCTTCATCATCAAATCAAATATATTTTCACCTCTGTAACCAAAATTCAATTCTTCTTTCTTAAGTATTCCCAGTGAGCATATATGCTTTATGAAATATGGATTAGAGTTTAGAATAGCTACATGTATAGGTCTCATACCTACCTTATCTTCCTGTATTAATAGCTTTTTATTAAAGCTTTTTAGTTCAACTGCCCTATTCAAAAATTCACTTGTAGCTATGTCCTCTACACACTTTGCTAGACAGTGGAATACATTTCTCCCTCTTTTACCAACAGCAGAGAGATCTATCATTTTTTTATATAAAGTTGAATGTTCATCACCATTAGGTCCATAAATCCTTTTCTGTGCATTATCTATATCTCTATCTTCAAGAAGCTCTAATAACATCTGCGAGCTAACATAATTTTTTAACTCTTCATTTTTGTCCAACACACTTCTTGTACCGAAGAATGTTTTGTAAAACGGGGAGGCTCCTTTTGAAATAAGTACCTTAGTGTTATCTATGAGCCTATGCTTCAGTGCTAGTCTTAAAGGAGTAATCTTATCTCTGTTTTCACTGTTGTCGATAAAGAAAGTAAAATTGTCATTTTCTACCAAGCGTTTCAAAACAGAAGTGTCTCCGTTCATAGCAGCAAAATGAACAGAAGTATAGCCCTTTCTGTTCATGTTAGAAATTTGATTGCTAGAAAGGAAATCTAAATCTAGATGCTGGGCAACTTTGTAGTAGTCTAGATTGAATTTATCAAAATCACCATATAAAAACAATGTTTCTAGAAAATTTTTTTGATATAGGTTGATCTTGTCTTTAATCAATTTAACTGACTCTCTATTAAAATGTGCACCGTTGTCAATAAGCAACTGGCACACTTCTTCATGTCCATTTTCTGCTGCCTCCATAAGTGCTGTCTCTCTGTCTTTATTTACTGCATTGACATCTGCACCTTTCTCTATTAGCAATTCACACATTTCTATGTGTCCAATTCCCGCTGCCTTTATAAGTGCTGTATTTCCACCTCTGTATACTGCATTAACGTCAGCACCTTTTTCTATCAATAGCTCACATACCTCTTTGTGTCCATTTTCCGCTGCATACATAAGTGTATCGACTTTAAATTCACCTCCTCCTAGTATCATATATCTATTTGCTGAATTGACATCTGCTCCTTTCTCTATAAGCAAATGACATATTTCTTTATGTCCATTTTTCGCCGCCTCCATAAGTGCTTTACTCCCTAGATCTGCACCTTTCTCAATTAGCAAATGGCACACCTCTTTATAACCTTCCTTTGCTGACATCATAAGTGCTGTCTCTCCATCTTGATCAGCTACATTAATATCTGCACCTTTCTCTATCAGCAACTGGCACACCTCTTTATAACCTTCCCTTGCTGCACTCATAAGTGCTGTCCTTCCCCATCTATCTATTGCATTAACATCTGTACCTTTCTCTATAAGAAATTCACACAATTCTTTATTCCCACTACTTGCTGCAGACATAAGTGCTGTCCTTCCCCATCTATCTACTGCATTAACATCTGTACCTTTCTCTATAAGAAATTCACACAATTCTTTATTTCCACTCCCTGCTGCAGGCACAAGTGCTGTCCTTCCATATTTATCTACTGCACTAATATCTGCTCCTTTCTCTATAAGAAGTTCACACAATTCTTTATTCCCATTTTTTGCTGCAAATCTAAGTGCCGCCCATCCATCTTCCTCTACTGCATTAACGTCTGCGCCTTTCTCTATAAGCAACTGGCACACTTCTTTATGTCCATTAAAAGCTGACTTCGTAAGTGCTGTACCTCCTAGACCTGATGAGGCATTAACATTTGCTCCTTTCTCTATAAGCAATTCACACACTCCTTTATGTCCATTCCCTGCTGCAAAACTAAGTGCTGTTTCTCGCCATTCCTCTACACATGCACTTTTTTCTATAAACAACTGACATACTTCCTTATATCCATTTATTACTGCCGCCTCTATAAGTGCTCTCTTTCCCCATGTATCTACATTAACATCCGCACCTTTCTCTATAAGCAACTGGCACACTTCTTTATGTCCATTCAATGCTGCGACCATAAGTGCTGTACCTACATGTTCCTCTGCTGCATTGACATCTGCTCCTTTCTCTATAAGCAACTGGCACACTTCTTTATAACCTTCCTTTGCTGACATCATAAGTGCTGTTATTTCATCTTCATCTACTGCATTAATATCTGCACCCCTCTCTATAAGAAGTTCGCACAATTCTTTATCCCCATTTCCTGCTGCGAACATTAATGCAGTCTTACCAGCATACCACCCCTCTGTTACAGATGCATCTACTTCTGCTCCTTTTTCTAATAAAATCTCGCATAATTCCCTATTACCACTTTGTGCTGCAAACATAAGGGCACTACGTCCCTTTTTATCCACCATATCAACATTTGCTTTTCTTTCCAACAACAGCTCACATAATTCCTTATGGCCATACTCTGCTGCATAAATCAACACTTTACCAGAATCCCTTAGTACATTTGTATTTATAACGACTTTTTTCAATTCTTCCAGCCATTCTACTGTCTTTTTCTTGCCTAATTTTGCTGCTGTTAATAGCATATCCTCTTTTATATCTTGCTTACTCTCTTTTAACCTGTCTATCATCTCCTTTACTAACCCTTCCTCGTATATACACAATATTTCTGTTGTATTTATTACCCTACGCTTCGCATTGCCTCTCATATCTCTGTAATTTTCTAGCAACCACTCTGTACTCTTTTCTTCTATCTCACTATTTTTACCTTCAACTATCAACCTTTCTAATTCTGTCGCCTCTATTCTCTTCATAAATTCATTTTCCAACTCTCTATTCCCGATTTCATTTATCATGGACAAAATCCTGTAGTCTAAGCATTTTTCTGGGATTAAATTAAACATCTCTACACTTTCTGTATCTATTATTTTTTTATATACTCTCTCTGGGTAATCAAACTCTTCTATATTTATTAAACAATCAACCAGTTCTAAGTTCCCTACTTCTATTGCTTTTTCTACTGGTAACACACCTCTTTCATCTTTATAATACAATGTCATCCATTTGCACACCAAATCTTCTATTAAATCTATTATGGAATCAGGCTCATATTCATCCTCTTGTTGTATTTCATACTCTTCTTGTATGAGAATATTTATGTCTTTTCTCATCTCTTCCCCGTATTTTCTCAGCTCTTCTCTTTTCCCTTTTTCTTTTATTCTTAATCCTTTGAATGTACAACTTAATATTAAAATTAAAAATATCATCTTTCCCCTCCTGGAACACAATTCTTGGCATATGCCCTTATTTATATTTTATTTCTACTCAAATGTGCTACTTCTAATTCTATAAATGTAATCTTCTAAACCGGATTATAACATTCCGGGCGGTTATTTGAAAACTAATTTTCATAATATTCTACGGCTTAAGTATTATTTACCTATCAAATATATACAATATTTTTTACATCAATCATATGCTATAGTAACATTGTTATCTGTTAGGTCACATACCTGTTATTCATATTTTTGCCTATTTACATAAGATATATTTTCTTTTTCTAAAGCAAGCACTAAAAGAGGCTTTTGATTTATTGTTAAAGAATTTGTATCCAATTCTATTTCCCCTATTAATTCCTTTAGTTTATCAAGATGTTCACTACTGTACTCAGAAATTGGAGTGCCATTTCTTATTATTGAATCTACAATAAATTTAATTAGGAGTGCTACAACTCCTTTTTTTGACAAAGTTAAGGCAGTATTCCCCCTTATTTTCTGGCAAATTGACCTATGCGCCTTCTATCTTAGCATAGTATTGTAAATCACTAAATTAAAGCAATTTTTATTAAACTACTCTTCTATCTTTTTTATTACCTCTTTTATGAAGAGGGTCTTGTCGACAAATTTTATTCAACTATCTCTAACTTTATAGTCTTCCCTATAAATCCTATCCCTATTTTATTACTTCTCCCTTCAAGTCTTCCCCATACTTTTTATCTTTTATCTGCTCTTTTGCTTCTTTTACTACATTGTACAGTCTTGAAAATCTATTTCCTGCTTTCAATTCAACTACTACACACTCTTTTTCATCGATATACCTATTCTTTCTAGTCCTATTGCTAAGTTAGACTTTACTTCATACATTTAATCCCTAAAAACATCATATTGGTATACTTTAACCATTATGAAAATCTCCTTACGTACTTTTATTCCGTATTTTACTACAAATCTCTTACTTGTAAAACAATACTAAATAGAGCTATGGTAGAATATGAAGCAGGAGACACAATGAAATTTTATGCATATTCAAATAGTTTAGGCAGTGGCGTTACGACTTCTTGGGATGAGTGTAAATTAAAGATAAAAGGTATAAAATCAAGATATAAAAAATTTCCTTCAAGGGAGCTAGCGAAATCTTGGTTGGCAAATGACTTCAATGTAGTGTTACCAAAAGCTGTATACTTTGATGCAGGCACGGGATCTGGTGAAACAGAAGTAAGAGTTACGAATGAAAAGGGAGAATCTTTGATTAAAAATTCCAACTCAAGAGGGAATCTAAGTGTTAAGGGACAAACCAATAATTTCGGTGAACTAATGGGAATGAAAATCGCTCTTGAACTTGCCTTATCCTCAAAAATAAAAAAGGTTTGTGGAGATAGCAAGTTAGTAATTGAGTATTGGTCTAAAGGATTTATAAAGAAGCAGTTACCTGAACAGACGGTTAAATTAGCAGAAGAGACAAAAATAATAAGAGAAAAATTTGAAAAAGGCGGAGGGAAAGTAGAACATATATCTGGAGACATAAACCCCGCAGATTTAGGCTATCACAGATAGCTGTGATAGAATTATGTATTATGAAAAAAAATAAATTTACAAATATATTAAAAAAAGCTTTTAAACTCGTTTCCTATGCTACCATAGGAGTTTTTGCACTGTACGTAATAGGTCTCTCTATAATTATTCCCTACTACATAGGTTATTTGGAAAATTTCAAGCCTGCCTCTTCAGAGAAAATAGTAGCTCACTATCAACTTAGAGGTGATAACCCCTTAGCCTATGATTTTGAATATGAAGATATTATCTTTGAAACAGAGGATGGAATAAAACTTTCAGGCTGGTTTATAGAGTCTGAACAACAATCAAATAGATGCATATACATGATACATGGTTGGAAATCATCAGGTGTGGCTTGCCTCTCTTTTCTGGATATTATAAAAGAGTATTCACTTAATAAAGAACATAACATATTTATCATCAATTTGAGAAATTCTGGAAATTCATCAAAAATCCCATCTGATTTGGGATATAAAACATCCAAAGATGTATTTGAGGGAATGAAATTTTTGAAACAAAAACAATATATAGATAGTATAAAGATATTTGCTATATCCATGGGAGCTATGGCAGCAACAACATGCCTAAATCTTTATGAAAAGAGAATTAAAGATCTAGGCATAAAAATAGAAAAAGTACTTTTTGATAGCCCACTTAGTGATGCTAAAAATGCTATAAAATCAGAGGAATCTATAGTTCAATTCCTAAGCTCTTTGGTATATGAACCTTTCTTTTTTGTAGTTAACTATAGATGGGATAACATGCTAAACAAGTTAAATTTTTCAACACTAATGAAAAATATTGATGTAAGCAAAATGTTAATACTTCAAAGTGAAAAAGATAAACTAACAAAGCTATCTTCTTTGAAAAAACAGATCAAAGACGTACCAGTAGAAGTAATTCTTTTTGAACAAGGAGCTCATGCTAGAATATTTCAGAGCAACAAAATAGAATACAAAAAAGTTTTTGGAGAGTTCTTTTTAGACTAAAGTAACTCTTGTATAAATGTATCCCAACCTTTTTTCTCTTTGGACTCATCTACTTCAAAAATAGATAGGCTAACTTCCTCATCATTGATAGATTCTAAAGAATAAAGAGGCCTGTCCCAAACTTCTAAATAAGATAGTAGACCCAAATCTTCAGACTTGTCTAAAAAGCCCCTAACAGCCTCCAGTGAAAAGTTAGGGACACCCATAGCACCAAAATCAACGCTCTTTATAAAGTCTATGAAATCTAAATACATTATAGATTCCTCCAACTCTGACTGAGCCTCTTTTGAAAATTCAACAATCGCATCAGCATTTTGAAACTCAGCTTTGTAAACGAAAGTTGCAAAACCGCCCCTGTTATTCATACTGTTTGTAGAAATTAACTGTAGATCTGTATCCTTGCTGAAGTCAGGAAACATCATCTTCCTTATCTTTATCATAGCGTTTATATCCTTACAACAAAGCGACACATGATAATTTTTTTCATTATTTACATAGTGTATAGTCCTGTTATCCTTATCGCTAGGCTCTTTCAAATCAACTATGATCTCTTTTGAATCATCTCCTTTTATTCTAGCCCTAATCTTATTCTCATAAGCATCAACTTCAATAATCTCTTCATCAACCTTTAAGATTATTTTTTTAGCTACAACCATATCTTCCTTAGTTGAAGGTGCTTTAACTTCAGACACCGCCAACTTTAAAAAAGTACAAAACAAAGATAATATTAGAAACATATCTTCCCCCTTGTTAAATTTATTGTACAACCATTATACCAATTACTTTTAATCTTGTAAAAGTTGTTGTTTTGAAAGTGATGAATAAATTCCATCTAACTCTATTAATTGGTCATGGGTACCTTGTTCTATAAGCTCACCATTATGCATAACTAATATCCTATCCGCCTTTGCTGCGGAAGATATTTTATGTGTAATAAAAATAGTTGTCCTACCAGACATTGAATTCTCTATAGCCTCTGAAACTAATTTTCCGGACTCTGCATCAAGTGCAGAAGTAGCCTCATCTAGAATAAGTATTTTGGGATTACGAAGAATAGCTCTAGCAATTGCTATTCTTTGCTTCTGGCCTCCAGATAAATTAGATCCATCTTCTCTAACCATAGCATTCATTCCATCTCTCATCTTATCTGTAAATTCAGTAACAAAAGCTCTCTCTGCAACTCTCCTCACGTCCTCTATACTGTAATTAGAGGAACCGTAAGAGATATTGTTGGCTATAGTATCAGAAAATAGGAAAGTTTCCTGAGGTACTATGCTTATTTGATTGTGAAGATCACTATCTTTTAGCTTTGTTATATCTTTTCCATCTATTTTTATTTTACCATTAGTGGGATCGTAAAGATTGAGCAGTAAGTTAGCCACCGTACTCTTCCCTGATCCACTTCTACCTATTATTGCTATCACTTCTCCCTTTTTTATACTAAAGCTCAAATTATTAATTGCAAATGCCTCACTACCAGGGTATCTAAAGGAGACGTCTTTGAAATCTACATCTCCCTGCATTTGAGATAGGGGAACAAGACTATTAACATCCTTTTCCTCTACTTCTATATCTAGTATCTTGAACAACCTCTCTGATGCATAAAAGTAAGTCTGAATCTTTCCTAGTATCTCTATAAAATCTGAAATATTTTCATGAACTTCACCTAAAGCTACAAAGAAAAACATAAATCGACCAGGGTGCATATTTCCTTTAATAACTTCATATCCTCCATATACAGCTATTGCTGCTAAAGATAGAAACATTACCCAACCTTCAATAAATTCAAAGGAAGCTCTAACCTTTACATTATCATAGTGCCTATTAAAGTAATCTTCACTATTTCTTCTGAATTTCTCTCTTTCAAATTCCTCTGTTCCAAAAGCTTTAATAACCCTAATTCCTCCCAAAAAGTCCTTCAAAGTGTTAACAAAAATTACTAATTGCTCTTGAATTCTCTTTCCAGTAAAGATAATTTTTCGAGCAAAAAGCTTTATTATTATCAACATACCAGGAACTACCAAAAGAAACGAAAGTGTTAAATGGAAATTCTTGTAAAACATTACAGCTATAAAAAGAGCTGTTGTTGCAGCATGGTAGATGCTATGAAATATTTGCTCTAGTAGCTCCTTTGTACGCTCTCCATCGTTAACAAAACGAGATATTATCTCACTTTTATCATGAGTAACAAAATAACTGTAAGGAAGCTTTGTTATTTTATTATAAAAATCTTTTCTCACATCTGTTATAAAATATCCTGTCAATCTTCCAGTACATATATCTACAAGATATTCTGCTACCTCTCTACCTGTTGAAACTAGTACATATTGCAATGTTATTATAATCAATAAAGTAACATTAGCTTGTAGAAGAGCCTCATCTACAAAATCTTCTATAAATACATTTGTATATACATCAAGAGCAGCAAACAGTATAGACAAAACAAAGATCAACACGCCGAGCAAAGCGTATGGTCGTAAATATCCCAAAATTCTTCTAAAACTACTCATTGGTACTCCTATATCTTTAATATAAACTTAGAGGCAGTTGAACTTACAAATTTCTTTTCACCAACTTCATCAAAAAGTATAACAATTTTATCTAGGCTTAGTGAAGTAACTTTTCCTTTTCCAAACACTTTGTGAGCAACTTTGTCTCCTAAACTAAAGCCAACTATCTTCTGTAACCTTACTATTTGTGCCTTATTAATCTCTGCTATCTTTCTCTTATTCTCTTCTTTTCTTTTTTTCATGTCTTCTATTGCCTTGAAAAGAACTTCAGAACTTTTTCTGTCATTTACTTTTTCTGTTAATTTAATTTCTAATAACATTTCTGGTATTTCATCAACAAATCTAGATCTCTCCCTAAATGTTGAACTTGCATTATATACAGCTCTACTTTTGGCATAACTTAAAATTAACATCTCTTTGGCTCTTGTCATTCCAACATAAAAAAGTCTTCTCTCCTCTTCAATGTTATTAGACATAACAGAATTAGAGTGTGGAAATAGCTCCTCTTCAAGGCCTATAATAAATACTACTTTAAACTCTAGTCCTTTAGAATTGTGAATAGTCATCAACTTAACATGATTCTCCCTATGATTAAGTTCATCAGTAGAAGAGGCTAAAGAGATGTTATTTAGGTATTCACTTAAACTAATATCTATACCAGCAGCTGAATTTATTAACTCTTTTACGTTGTTCAATCTATCTTCTTCCATTGCCTCTTTCAAATAGTTATTATATCCACTATCTATGGCAACTCTATTTAAAAGGTCTCTTATAGAGGACACTTTAGCTATCTCCATAAAATTAGTTATCATATCTCTGAATGACAGAAGAGAATTCTTTATATTAGAAGAGAATATATCTAATTCCTGAGCCTTATCAATAGCCTGTAGAAAGTCTATATCTTCCTGCTGACATAGGCTTACTACCTTATCCACAGTTATCTGTCCTAAACCTCTTTGAGGAGTATTTATTACTCTTTGAAATGATAGACTGTCCCTTGTATTATGGATAAAGCTTAGATAAGCTAATATATCTTTAACCTCTTTTCTTTGATAAAACTGCATACCTCCATAAACTCTATAAGGAATACCCGCCCTTATTAACTCTTCCTCTGGTTCTCTAGACTGAAAATTATTTCTGTACAGTATAGTTATGTCACTATAGCTATAGCCCATTTCTAGAAGCTCTTTTATCTTGTAGACCAAGAATTTAGCTTCTTTTCTACTATCTTCAGATTGGTTTAAAAATACTTTTTCACCTTCAGATTCTTCTGTCCACAATTCTGAACCTAAAGAGCTGTTATTGTTCTTTATAACTGAATTTGAAGCTTTCAGTATATTAGAAGTAGATCTATAATTTCTTCCTAAATTACACTTGAAAGCACCAAATTGTCCTTCAAAACCCAATATATTGTTTATATTAGCACCCCTAAATCCGTAGATAGACTGTCTAGGATCTCCTACAACAAATATATTTTTCCTTTTACCACCTAGCTTCATAACTATTTTCATTTGGAGTTCATTTGTATCCTGAAATTCATCTACACTTATGTAATGAAATCTATCTTGGACCTTCTCCAAAATTTCCTCATTGTCTAGTATTCTATCCGTGTATACTAATATGTCAGCAAAATCTAGAGCATTATTCTTTAGCAAATCTTCTTGATACATTTTGTATATATCTACTAATACTCTATCTAAACTGGTATTAACAGGAATTTCAGAGAGCCTTAAACCACTCTCTTTGTAACTAGATATCTTGCTAATTATCTTTGAAGCAGAAAGCTTAATATCTATTCCAAATCTTTTAATTATTGATGAGACTAACTTTTTTTGATCATCAGAATCATAAATATTAAAGCTTCTATCTAAACCTATGACGTCAATGTATTGTTTTAAAAGCCTTACCCCAAAAGAGTGAAAGGTAGATATCCATACATCATTCTGACCTATTAGGTTAAATACTCTCTCCTTCATCTCATTAGCAGCCTTGTTGGTAAAGGTTATAGCTAAAATAGAGTTACTAGGAACACCTAATTCATTAACCATATGAGCTATCCTATAAGTTAAGACCCTTGTTTTACCACTACCTGCACCAGCCAAAACCAAAACAGGACCATCTACTCTTTCAGCTGCTACTCTCTGTTCTTCATTTAGGTTATCTAAAATTGTCATAATTTTTCCCTTAAATTGTACTATGTTTAAATTATAACATAAGCTATGCACATGAAAAAAGGGAGTGTTTAACTTCCCTCTTTCTCATAGAAAAGAATATATATTCCTGAGCTAGCTTGAGAGTGAGGAGCATCTTCAGGCTTCACCTCAACAACAGAGCTGTCATTATGCTTATACCATTTACCATCTTTCTCTGATTTGATATAAGCAACGTAGTGTCCCCCTTTTGAACCCCCAAAATGAACTACATATGAGACCAATCTATACCTTTGATCTCCATGAACAGTAGCAAGATCATAGGTATCACCTACCATAATCTTTGTATACACCTTAACAGGTTCATTTCTTTTATATGCAAATCTTGACAGTAAGACCAAGAGATCATTAGGAGCATTTTTAGCTTTCAAATCTAAAGTTAAGTTGAGAACAATTGCATCCGATTTAACTACTCTTTCAATTGCTATATTTATACTTCCACTTTCATCTTTCTTTTTACCCTCTTTAAGGTAGATATTCACCTTATCACCGCTAAGAGAGCTTACCCTCTCTCTTTTCCCTTCTTTGATCATATAATTCACATACTTTTTCTCTTTTTTCCCTTTATCATCTATAACTTCTTCTTTAACTTTAAAGAAGAAGGAGTGATTAGGGTAATTTTCTGAAATCTTCTCCAATAAGTTTAATTTTTGTTCATAGCTTTTCACATTTTCTCTGTATGCTTTTGTTTTTCTCTCATCACCTTTAAATCTGATTGAAGCATGTTTAAATGCCTCTTCATGAGTCTGATCAGAGTTCCTTATAGTAAAGATACTATCTTCATCAATTAACACCTCACCTTTATTAACTTCCATAAAAGTATAAACAACTTCACCTGATGAAGCTCTATCTTTTACATCTATTTCATAAATAATGTCGCCAATTGGTGAAGCAATAAAATAGGTACCATCGCTCTTTTCAAATAAGTAAAAGCCTGTATCATTTGCATAATTTTTTGCAAACTCTTCAGTTATTTCAACTTTTTTACCATTATTCTCTACAGACTCAATTAAAGTAATTTGTAATTCTGAACTTGGATTGAATTTTTTTGGCCCTCCAACATCTGTTCCTAGATCTGTCAAATTCAGATTGCCTTCAACCTCAGGTATTTTTATAACTAAACCACCTAAATGTTGAGATGCATTTTGATCAATTACTAGATTATTGATCATCCTTCTTCCAACAGCTTCGAAATATTTACTCTCCATAAGGCCGTTTGATAGACTAACTAACAATTCATAAGCATCCTGCTGACCATTACCACTTATATCTAATTCCGTTATACCTGCATCTCTGTACTCTCTTTTGAAGGCACTAAATATTGCTCTAGACATCATTGTGACATCCTGATCTAAATTTAGCATATTTACTAAACTTGCATAAAACTCCCTAAATCTTAAAGTTCTTTTATCAAAAGCATCAACAATACTATTACTGCTAGCAGAACTGATTCTGTTTCCTAATACTCTAGAGTAAGCTTTAATTACAGAGCTTATATAGCAAGTGTTTCCACAATTACTCAGCCCATTCCAATTAGCAACATTTAGAGGTTCATACTCTTTTTTGTAATCTATTACAAGCTTTCCAACATTTCTACCCTCATACTTAACAGTTATTTCTCTTTTTCCACTCTGTGCTACCATAGGAAGTATATAAGCTGCAGCATTATCATGAAATGATATATAAGATTCCTCTTGTGGCCAAGTAAAATCAATAGGATCACTAATTGCTAATTTTAATACCTGACCAGGAAACGCTTCACCTATCTCTTTCTCTCCAAAAAGCTCAAACCCACTGTATAGAGACGGAACTGACAAAATTTCATACTCATATATTAAAAAATCCTTACCCTCAAATTCCACATAGAATAATAATCTACTAGAACCTTTAGGAAAATCCTTCAAGCTTTTCAAATATACTCCATCATTACTTTCAATAGACTCTAAATAAGCAAATATATCTCCTTCATAATCAGTGTTAACACCTAATACACCCTCAGCAGATATTATTATATCTTCTCCCTCAATACTTCCCTTTCCTTCTTCAACAGTTAGATCAATAGAAATATTATTAATAAGAACATTCAGCTTTCCTAAATTAAATCCTCTGCATGATATATCCAACTCTTTAACACCTAAATTTTTAACATCTTCTGATAAAGCCAGAAGTTGCTCAGCATCTGAAATATCTACTTCTTCACCTTGATGACTAAAAGTTAAACCTGGATAATTGATTTTTTCTGATTTTGATCTACTTATACCCTTAGGTCTTTTTCTTGAAAAAGGTAGAGAAACGTCTATATCACCTGGTATAGCTTTTACAGTTATTGGATTACTATCATATCCATTCTGCTTCACAATAATTTCATAATCACCTGGCTCAATTATAGAAAAAGTGCTTCCTGATAATTTCTTCCCTTCTTCTTTACCTTTTAGAAAATAATAAAAAGTAGGATTATCTACATTACTGCTAAGTGTTACAAAATCTTTACCATTAGCAACTAAATAATCAGAATCTGTTTTCATCCATATCTTTTCGGAAGGGCCTCTTGAAATTGTACTACTATTTGAACTACCAAAGCACCCTAGCAAAGCTAACAAAAAAACCATAACAAATCTCCTAAAATTGTATACTCTTATTGTATTATAAAGAGCAATATTAATCAAATTTATCTCATATCCAAAAAATAACAATAATTCTAGAGAATTATAGCAAAGAGAGGCTATTTTAATTTATACAAAATGTCTAACATTAAGGATTTCCAATTTTCTTTTTCATCCAAAATAGAAGAGAGCTTATCAGATATCTCTTTTGTAAATTTAGATCTAATTCCCTGATCAGATATATCTAATCCCTTATTCTTAAGAATTGCCTCTCTGAAAATAGCAAAGCACTCTTTATAGCTTGTATTCTTAGCTATCTTTATCATAGCCCTTCTGTAACCTCTATTGAAATAAAATCCAAAAATAGAATATCTAATTAGCAGATATAGTAAAGTTATAGCAACTATCCATAAGATCCCTTTACCTTTACTGAAAAGTCTCCATAAAGAATTTTGATCATTTATATGAGTACCTTCAGAAAAATATTCGGGTAGAGTTAAGCTCCCCACAGTACCTTTAGAAGTGTCAAAATACTTTATCTCTCTCTTAGGTAGAACAACATTCCGTAACTTTGGTACAATCTTTATTTTAAATATCTTCTTAGCATTATATTCTCCGTTTGAGATAAACTCAATATGCTGAGATTTTTCTGTAACTTCAAAGCTATCGTCACTCTTATAAATTGAATTGACATTTTCTAAATTAGCATTACCATACAAAGTTAAAATTATACTTACACATCCATTATCCTCATTTAAACTGTATTCCATGTTGGGTTTACCAACAATTTCTATATCAGGTTCAGGGAGAGAAATAATTTCTATATCTATCTCTCTACTTTGGACAAAACCCGGTCTAAAGTGACCATGAAAATAGGTTGTATCCAAAACTTCCACGTCTAAAGTCCTAGATGGAATCCTTATATCTTTATCCTCATCAGCATAGACAATAATTTTATCTATAGGGAATCTATTGAACTTACTAAAACCTCTCATGCATTTATCAACATCCCCTTCTACATGAACAACTTTAATACCCTGAGATTTGATAGGCCTAAATTTTGCATAAGCAACTTCTCTAGACGAAAGAAGATCATAGCTCAATACAAACTTCTCTCCAGCATATACTTTGCTTGGTACACCTGAAATATCAATAGAGCAACCTGGAGCTGGTTCACTATCAAAGACATGAATAACTACGTTATGAGAACCTTCTGCCTTTAAATGAAAGTCTCCAATGCTTTTTGGCTTAAGATGAATCACTTTACAAATTAAATTTTTGTCTTCATCTGACTTTTTGCAATACTCTTTTGAAGAGAGAATTTCAAAATTTTCTAAACCCTCTATGTCAAACTCTTCTTCAGATTCAGCGTAAAAATAGAAACTATTTTCTAATGTAAGGTTTTCTCTGTTGACCTCTATAACCGATGAAAAAGCGTTCAGTAAAAGTGAACAAAATAAAATTGTTTTAAACATAACGCCCCCCTTTATCTAAAATTTTATCTCATAATTAAAAGCAAAATTCAATGTAGGAATCTCTTTGAAAAGTTCATGACTAGACTGGTCTGCTACTATTAGATTATTTAAAAAGATATCCCATCCATAAATTTTCAAACCAAAATCTAAAGATAATCCATAATTAAATTTCTCTTCTCTTCTCACAAAATCCTCCGTAAGATAGACAAAAGCACCAACTCTGAGAGTATCTATCTTGAATTTGTAAGGAGCTACAATCAAATTCACATCAAATTTAATGCTATCCCTTACTCCCATGACAAAATATGATGTACCTTCAATTTTTCTAAGGTCAACAAGCTTATACCACCTAAATTCTGGAATAGTACTCTCTTCACCTATAAATCCATGATGAAAATGAAAGAAAACATTGCTCTTCATAAGGACAGAAAATCCTAATTTACCAACATTTTCACCTCTTGTACCAATTTTAGGCAAAAATGCTAAAGAATGTCTACCTTTTTTGAAATTAAAAATAAGTTTTGCATTATTGTCTCGAGCTCCGTCTTTAAGGGACACTCCTAACTCTGCTCCTGTGACTAGATAGAGCTGCCTAGTAACAGAGATAGGAAAATTCATACCCAGCTTAAGTTTAGGATTAAAATTACCTTCCATAACTGTTTCAATAATATCCCAATAAGCATCAACATACAGAGTTTTTGCCTTTAGTATGCTACCTTTTAAATTATGTAAACTTAGAGTAAAAGATGGGTAAAATATGTTAAAATCAGGATAAACCCTAGAAATATCATTGGATACATTTATAACTCTATTTTCTTCTCCTGAAACTATTCTCATGTTTGATGGGCTTACTCTGTCAGAAGTAGAATTAACAATAGCATCTACCTCTTTCAATACACTGCCTCTAAAAATAGGTGAAATTACATGCAATTTATTTTTATAGTAAGTAGCCTCAGTCACTTCTCCTACATAGATTAATTTTTTATTTTTACTATAAATATCAAGCTGGTAAACAGAATCATCTTCATTAGACACAAAATATAGGTTGCCTCTGTGTACAAAAGGTGCATGGCCTTCACATATCTCTATGCCCCTAGTCAAATTAAATATCTTGGTAGAACTACCCTCTCTTGATCCAGAAATTATCAAATTATCTTTATAAATAAATGCTTTTTCAACTTTAATTCCCTTATCTAGAGATAACAACTCTTCATTGTCTTTGTAGATTCTATCTCTCAACCCTCTATTCTCTATCCAGTAAATTGAACCCTCTGAAACAAAAAATCTTTCCGAAGTATTACTAGCTACAAGGGAGCCATCTTTGTACAAATCATAGGTCAATTTGTCATTATTAAAATCTATTCTAGCTGAAGTATAGTAAATATTATCCCCATCTAGATCAAAATGAGCTACATCTCCTACTCTAACCTTAAATTTGTCATCCATCAAATTAGTTACCCTACCAGTAGAGGATAGGAAAAAGATATGATTACCAGACTGAATTTGAAAAATTTTTCTATAACTTCCTCTTGCAGGATATCTACCCTCTTTTTTCTCTATAATACTCCACCACTCCCAAAATATCGTAGGGCTGTACACATCAACAAAACAGTGCATAGGCCCACTATTGAATGCTCTTTTGTCTTTAAGGTAAAACAGTCTCTTCATTGTAATGTTAAATTTTTCAAATCCATGTCTTTTAAGAAGATAAGATAAAAAGTCTGCAAATAGATATTTCAAATAAAAATCGTCTTCCCTAAGCTTGTCAAATATCATACCAGGAGTTACACCCTTTTCTACAAAGGTGCTGTTAATAGCACCTGCGGACTCTCTAACAAAACGATCCATTAATTTTTTATTTTTATCTGAATTAACAGAATAATCTCTAGCTATAAAAAGAGCCAAGCCCTCTACTAACCAGTCATGAAAGAATAGAGAGGTTAATTTTTCTTTTATTGGATACAATACATCTATATAACTTATAGATTTTTGTAAACTTTGTTTTGCCTTCTCTCTTATCAACTGTTTTGAGAGTTCATAACAAAATAAAAAATCAAATGAATCAGAATCAAATATGTCATACTCTTTAAAATTAACAATCTTTACAACAGAAGAGGGATCTTTCTCCCTACTGTTAGGAAGTGGTGATATTTTTGTACTTAAATCATAGGTGGTAATGTAGATATCAAAATTACCATATTCCAAATTTAAATATTTATTGATATGGCTATATATCTCATTTACATGGTTTACGTTGATATCATCAATAAAAAAATCCTCATGAACAAAAAGTGATAAATTATTACATTCAACTTTAGTATAAGATGCTAATCCCTTTGTAAACAAAAGAGAGAAAAGCAGAGCTATATTAAACATCTAGCTCTCCAATCTCTTTTGTTTGCTTATCAACTATCTTTTTAACTCTACCCTCAGCTTTTGAAATTATTGAATGGCAATCCTTTATTAAAGAGACTGCTTCTTCATATAGAGATATAGAATTTTCTAAGGATACACCTTTACTCTCAAGCGCTTCTATAACCTCATCTATTCTAGCTAAAGCCTCTTCAAAACTCATCTTTTTCTTAGACATAAAACTCTCTCCTAAATAAAGCATTTAGAAATATTATACCAAAGAGTAAAAAACAACTAGATTTTTTTTAAAAACATAACAGATGTAGATCCAAACCTTTTCTCTTTTTCACAAACAAAAGCACTTAACAAGATATCTACACTTTTATGCTTCTCTATTACCAATGTTCCCTCAGGTGACAGCAAATTACTCTGTTCTATCTCTTTCAACAATGATTCGTAATTTTTATAAAAATAAGGAGGATCTATAAAAATAAAATCAAAGGTGGATCCCTTTTTGGATAAAATCCTTATAGCAATTTCTGCCTTATTTGAGTAGCACATCACTCTGTCTTCCACACCCAATCGTTTAGCATTATTTATTGTATCAATCACTGCTCTTTTGTCTATATCAACCATAAGTGCTGAGGATGCTCCTCTACTAATAGCTTCAAATGAGAGCATACCTGTACCTGCAAAAAGATCTAAAATACTTTTACCCTCCATGCAATCTAAGATTTGAAATATGGATTCTCTAACCTTGCTCATAGTAGGCCTAGCCCTAGTCTTACTAGATATTTTTTTATTTTTTAAAAAACCATTTATTATTCTCACAATGTTCCTTTGTTAATTTGTTGCTATTATGATTCTATCGTGCTTATTATAGTCTTTTATGCAAGACACAAACTTATAATCAGATAGCAGAGCTCTAACATCTTTACCCTGCTCACTTCCTATTTCAAATATTAAATAACTATCTTTTTCTTTATAGGCTGATGCTAATTCTACTATCTTGTTATAAAAGTAAAGTCCATTGTCTTTTGCTATTAAGGCACTCTTAGGCTCTTTTTTAACCTCATCTGAAAGTGTTTTATACTCTTCTTCACTAATGTAAGGAGGGTTTGAAAAAATAATGTCATAAGTACCAGTAACGTTACTAAAAAGATCACTGACAGAAAACACCACATTAGATCCATATTTCTCTTGATTAACTTTAGATATCTCTATAGCTTTACTAGAAATATCCACTGAAGTGACTAAAGCATTTTGATTTTCCAATGCTACAGTTATAGCCGCTGCACCACTCCCAGACCCAATTTCCAGTATCCTAGGGTTAGAAAATTTTTTAGATATTTCTATAACTTTCTCTACTAAAAGTTCAGTTTCAGGCCTAGGTATCAAAACATTTTTATCTACCTTAAAATTTCTGCCATAAAAGTTAGCTTGACCAAATATATACTGTACAGGAATTTTATCTGTTGCTCTGATGTCCACAGTATCTAAAACTTCAAATACATCTTCTAATGGTAACTCTTCATTAAAATCCAAATGAAGAGATAGTCTATCTTTGCAAAGTATTTGTGATAATATGTACTCTGCCTCAAATTTGTAGTTATGCACACCTGATGTTTTCAATATTTCTTTTGCTTCAGATAAAAGATCTTCTAACTTCATATTCCCTGCTTCAACTTTTCAGCTTGTTCAAAAGACATAAGACTATCTATTAAGTCCTTCATATCTCCATTCATAATAGCATCTAATTTATGCAGAGTAAGATTGATTCTGTGATCAGTAACTCTTCCTTGAGGATAGTTATAGGTCCTTACCTTTTCACTTCTATCTCCTCTACCAACCTGTAACTTTCTAGAATCATCTATCTCTTTTCTCTTTTTTTCTTCTTCTAAGTCATAAAGTTTAGTCTTCAAAATTTTCATTGCCTTCTCTCTATTCTTTATCTGGGATCTCTCATCCTGACAAGTAACAACCAGTCCTGTAGGAAAATGTGTTATCCTAACCGCAGAATCTGTTGTATTGACTGATTGCCCCCCTGCTCCAGAAGATCTGTATACATCCACCTGTATATCTTTAGGATCAACATGAATAGATACATCATCCGCTTCCGGTAGCACAGCAACAGTAATAGTTGAAGTATGAATCCTTCCAGATGACTCTGTCTTTGGAATCCTCTGAACTCTATGAACTCCACTTTCAAACTTCATCTTACTGTATACTCCCTTACCTTTTACCATAAAGACTACTTCTTTAAAGCCCCCAGAAGATGCTTCATTAAAATTAAGAGGCTCTATTCTCCAACCTAACTCAGTAATGTATCTTTGGTACATCCTAAATATATCAGAAACAAATATTGCTGCCTCTTCTCCACCAGCTCCTGCTCTAATTTCAACTATTACATTTTTCTCGTCATTTTTGTCTTTAGGTAGAAGCATTAATTGCAAATCTCTATCTAAATTCTCTAGATCTTTTTTTAATTTTTGCTTCTCTTCTTCAACAAGAAGTGACATATCTTCATCATCATACTTCTCTTTTTCTAATTCAGAAAGCTCTAAACTAAGCTTTTGATATTCCCTATACTTTTCAACTATAGGTTCTAAAGATGTCATAGACTTAGCTAGTTCAGAACTTTTTTTGTGATCTGAAACCACCTCTTTAGAAGAGAGACTCTCCTCTAAATCATTGAAACGTATAACTATTTCATCTAGCTTATCAAAAACTCTTTTATCCATTAACTACACCCACAACCTGAACCCGGAGAACAACAAGACTCTTTTGACATGTCATTAAGAAACATTCTTAACTCATCATCACCAAGCATAGATATAAATTTAGAGAGTGCTCTCTCCAAATCTTCCTTTGTAACACCTAAATCTTTTGCTCTTTTTTCAAAAATATCCACTATATACCTCCTAATTAATCTGCAAACAGAACAACAGCTGATTTAGAATCTATCTCAAAATCATCTATCCCTACAATATTATCATAATTTTTTTTAGATAAAGGGTCAACGTATGTTCCCTTAAACGGAAGGGGTAAATTAAATTTCTGCCTAGAGTTGGACAAATTTACTACTATAACGGCTGCTCTATCCCTAAATTTTCTGTAGTAGACAAGAACTTCTCCCGATACATCCTGAGGAAGAGGTGGAAAGATAAGTTCTCCATACTTAAAAATATCTTCTTTCTCTTTTCTCAAACTCATAAATGAAGAGAAGAAATTGTAAATATCTCTATCAACTTCTCTTGAATAGAAAACCAAATCATTAACATTATCTACATCTTTGAAATTAGGGTCAGGGTATTTAGATAAAACGTCATAATCCCTATCATATGGCTCTATTTCGCCCCATATCATAGGTTTTCTTGAATCAGGATCAGATGCACCCCACATCCCTGCCTCATCACCATAAGCTATCATAAATGATCCTGGGTAGGTAGCAAGAAGTATAAGGGTCAATTGCAATTTCTTTTCAGCACTTTCCCCTAGCATGCTAGGCTTTATTAATTTATAGTTCTTATTCTCTTGTGCTCTTGTATTTATCTCATCAATGTTTATAAAAGAAGAGAGTGCCCTCTCAGTGTCAATTGTAGATATAGGAGAGACAATAGATCCAATAAAAGAGTCCGGATATCTTAAAGTATTAAGAGATAGTGTTGTTCTTAGTGAACTAGAATTGTATGAAGAGAAATAAGAAAAAAGAGTCAATATGTCAGCAAAAGAGCGCAAATTGAAGATAGCATCTGTTGAATCTAAATCTTCAAAAACTTCTGAATAATCTAAAGGAAGAGCACAAACAAATATGTCTGAATTGTCTCGGATATAGTTTAGGATTTCACGATCTTGTAGAGATGACACCATTATTCCATCTAGTCCCATATCCCTGAACTTAATCAAAGAATTGAGAAGATACTCTTTCACTTCAAGATTATTATGATTTAGCATAACTATATTGCCACTATTAGCATCATCTTCATGAACATACCAGTCATAAAAGAGTGATTCCTTACCCTTTTCTTCTATGTCCTTGTAAGCAAAGTGATCCTTACCAGTATGCAAAGGAAATTCTATAACAACTTTTATGCCTCTATCATGTGCTTCATCTAAAAGAGATTTAAAAAGATTGTCTGATTCTGAAGTCCCAGACCTCTTTTCTATAACCTCATAGTCTTTTTTGCTACCTGTAGCTATATCAGGGGATATGTAAAAATGGTCAGCAACCTCTAATTTATTGGAAGATTTAGAAAAGAAAACGGGATTCAGTAGAATAACATCTACTCCCAAATCTTGAAGATAATCTAATTTTTCTATTATCCCTTGTAAATCTCCGCCATACCTTCTAAAATAAGGCATATCATACCATGAATTCTTCTGTTTAAAAGCCTTTTCTTCCTCCGTTAACTCTGCCCAAGATATGTTCCAAGCAACAGAATCTATATTTTCAGCACTTCCTTTTCTAAATTTATCAACATCAATTTGATACCAAAAAAGTGAGTTAAAATCCTCAAATTTATTTGGCTTGAAATCTTTTAGATTATATTTAAAGTTTTCTTCCTCATCTCTAAATCCAACACTTATAGATCCATCTTTGAGCAAAAAATAATACTCTAATTCTCTATCTTGGTAAACAAAATCAACATAAAAATATTGCTTGCCCCTAGTTGACCCTATTTCTTTCATGGAAATCTTTTTCTCTTTGCCATCCTCAACTAGAACTAAGAACGCCTTTGAAACATCATCGGCTCTACATCTTAAAAAAACTCTAACTAAATTTTCATCTACTCTGAAAATGTACTTGCTGTTCAACTTATGCCTTAGGTAATTGACAGCTATCTTTCCATCTCCCTTTTTAGGAAGTGTAAAAGAGCAGAGCAAAAGAAAAAATAAAGCAATCCTTTTAATTTTAGTCCTCCCTAGTTACTTCTACATAGCCTACTCTAGAAAATACATTCCTAGTTATATCATCTTCAAAATTATTGAGATCATCTACATCCCCTAACATATTAATAACATTTGGATGAGAATCAGAATAGGAACCTCCTCCAAAACTAGTGTATGTTGAATATTGTTCCACTTTCTTAATCGATGCCCCATTAACAGGGTATGCATCCAGGTTTAAAACAAAAATTTGTAGTCCTTTTAACCTTTTCATCACACTTTCAAATTCATTCTTAGGTAATTTTACATAAATTTTGTTGTCATAAACTCTAATTGTGTTAGGTACAAAAATATCAGAAGACAAATTTTCAATCTCAGAAGTATCATCATACACCTCTGAATGAACTTTCATAACCTCTTTTCTCAATGAAGCCCTTGAAACAGGGGAGACTAGAACTGATTTTTCCCAAGCTTCTTTAAAGACGACCCTTCTATCCTTTAGTGCTTGATGATGATTCTCTACATTAGTGAAAAAATATACATCAAAAACTTGTTTATCCCAACCACCTGGTAGAGACAAATTATTAGTGAAAGCACTTCCTACTTCTAGTATAAGAACGTAACTATCATTCAAATCCCTTACTTCAACTGATTTGATATCAAAATCACCTGATCTAAACATGTCCGATCTGGGATAAGAGTAAAAAGCTCTATTTTCACTCTCTATCCTCAAAACCACTTTTGATTCTAAAATTTCTTTTTTGTCCATTTTTGTTTCAACGGTCTCACAAGACAAAAAAGATAAAAGAAATAAAAAAAACATTAATCCTCCAAACTAGAAAAATTCTATCATTAAAACGATTCTTTTTCAATTTTACAATTTTCAATGATATAAAGTATTAGATTTGCAAACCACATCTTTAAACATTTTCTCAAATATGACTGCCTTTAAAAATGTTTTATTCGAACAAGCAAGGCACCCCTAATTTTTCACTCCTATATTCTCTTGATTTTACTACACTTAGTTAGGAAAAACAAAAAAATAATGTCATAATCAATTTCCTTTTTTCTTCTGGAGCTGCTTTACAATATAAAAATACTACTATACTACTTTCAATTTCACTTCTTTTCCTATAAATCCTATTCCTATCTTTATTACTTCTCCTTCTAAGTCATCTCCATATCTCTTCTCTTTTATTTGTCTTTTTGCTTTCTCTAATAATTCCTCTAATTTATTATAGCTATTTCCTGCTTTAATCTCTATTATTATATGTTCCCTCTTGTCTTTTCTGCTTAATAATATGTCTACCCTTCCTAATCCACTCTCTAAATTTGATTTTGATCTGTATAATTTAAAACTTGAAAACAGACCTGACAACATCATATGATACGATGACTCTGTTCCTTCATTCTTTGGTAGATCAAAGTAACTCATTGTCCTTATTATACCCAGCTCTAGTGCTTTTTCTAAT
>MDTD01195217.1_pt1 | contig 23790 bp, 22 predicted proteins | sample 811221 | NCBI WGS metagenome assembly MDTD01 (sample SAMN05326646, study PRJNA326480) | marine metagenome | isolation source: seawater | place: Pacific Ocean: South West | collected 2011 | reverse complement strand
GATCCTTTGATTTTTTCTTCATCCTGATATAACTATGCGGTAAAACGATTTTCCAACAGCCAAGAAAGCCGTGAAAAACCATGCCCAGAACCTCAATGAACGAATCGCAAATAACCAGAACCAAAGAAAAGATTCTGGATATTTCCGCGGATATCATCAACGATGAGGGATACCAGAACCTGTCCATGCGTAAAATCGGCGCCCGGGCAGGGATGACCGCCGCCAACCTCTACAACTATTACGCCAACAAGGACGAGATCAACATCGCCATCCGGCTGCGGGCCGGCCGCCTGCTGTACGAGGGCCTCCTTGACGCATATGACGCCGGAGGCGGCATGGCCGAAAAAATCTGGCTGATGATGAAGGCCTACATCACATACGGCCTGACCAAACCCAATTACTACGCCATCATGTTTGACATGCCAACGCCGAAATATGCCCATTATGTGGGAACGCCGCTGGAGGCCCTGGCCCGGGAGGAAAAGGAGTCCAGCGAACAGAGCGTGGCCCTTCTCTACCAATGCGCAAGACAACTTAAAGAAGAGGGCTTTGGCATCCCCGATGATCCCGATCTGTTCATGACCATCATCTGGGGTCAGCTCCATGGTCTGGTATCTTTGTACAACAATAATTCCATTTCTGAGATCGTGGACATGCCGGAACAGGTTATTGAGGCGGCTGCCAAAAAGGCCTATGACATTTTTTTCAAGCAGGTGGTTGAAGGATAACGTTTTTTTAACCCGGCCCTATGTGGCTGTCGTGATCACAAACAATTTAAGATTCAACACTGCGAAGGACTTGTAGATATTTTTTAAACTGATACAATTGAACGTAAGTGTTCATGATATAATGCTATTGTGACATAACTAGAAACCAGCAAGGCTTTCAGGGGAATGGAGATGGGAAGAAAAGAGATCATAAAAATTCTCCAGGACTACAAAAAAGAAGTTGCAGAGACATATCCCATTCTGAAGATCGGTGTTTTTGGGTCTGCTGCCAGGGGGGATTCAGGAAGCCAAAGTGATGTCGATATCGTTATCAGGATTTCAGAACCGGATTTTTTTATGCTGTCCGGGATCAAAACTGATCTGGAAAAACGGTTGAATGCATCGGTGGATATTGTCACATACAGGGATACGATGAATTCTTTTTTGAAGCAGCGCATCGACGAAGAGGCGGTTTATGCATGACAATGCCCTTGCGCTGGAGATCCTGCGACAGATTGAAGAGGCTGCCCGAAAAGTTGTCCAGCGTTTCCGGGTGATAAAAGATCCAAGTGATTTTTCAGATTCGGATGCGGGCATGGAAAAAATGGATGCCATCTGCATGATGCTGATTGTCATTGGAGAATCTTTAAAAGGACTGGATAAGGTGACAAATCAGGAATTGTTATCCCGGTATCCTGAGGTTGACTGGAGAAAGGCGATGGGGATGCGGGACATCATCTCGCATCATTACGCAGATATTGATGCTGAAACCGTATACTATACCTGTCAACGGAAGGTACCGGATCTTTTGAATACAATCGGCAAAATGATTCAGGATTTATCCCCCTGAAAAACATACATTAAGTGATCAAGGCCTGGATCCGCTGCATGAAATCGTTGAGTTTGGCTGCATATTCAGGTGAGCCTTCCACCGCCACATAGCCCTTTGAAATGGCTTCCACAAATTCCACCTCGTTGAGAAAAACGGGCAGGGCATTTTCCGCCCCGTTGAATTTCATGTGGACAAAGGGAAGCTTTCGTTTGTAGTATCCCCTGCCGGCCTTGGATTTTCCGGCTTTTACCCGGAGGTAGGCGGCAATGCCTTCGGGCTCGCAGGACATCTGGTAGATGCGGTCGGGCTGCATGCCGGTCCATTTGGCCATATCCGGATCGCCCGCCTTATTGTACTGGGACAGGGCCGTGGTGATCATGTACATGACAAGCTTTATCTTCAGGCGGACGCGGTCGGGGCGGGAAGGGCGGTTGTCCGGCATGAGGAGTTTCAGGCTTAGAAGCAGGCGGATGAATTTGGAAAGAAGGGCTGGGCGGGTAAGGCCCTTGATGCGGGGCAGGGCAATGCCGCCGGTTAAAAAGGCATTCATGGCCGCAGGTGTCTTGAAGGTGAAGCAGATATCGGGATCTGCCATGATGCCGTCGGTCCATTCCATACGGCCGTCGTTCACCCTGAGGCCGGCACCGAGCATGCCACTGCCGTTCCTGGCCCGGATCTGGAAGCCTGCGGTAACGCCTTTAAACGCAGCATTCATCTTTGGGTCATCTTCAACCACCACACGGGCAACGGGCAGGACAGCCCGGAGCAGGATACGGGATGCCATAAGTTCTCTGGACAGGGGGGCAGTCTTGTCTGTCATGGCTACACCTCGTCTTCCCAGTCTTCATCCTCTTCAAAATCCCGGCCCATAACCTCCCTGACCTTGTCCGTGATGGCGTTGGCATCCAGGCTGTAATAGCTGTACAGGTCTTCGGGATAGCCGACAATGGCAAAGCAGTCCGGGATGCCCACCTTTTCAAAGGCACAGCCTTTGCCTGAGGCTGCGATAACGTCTGCCACGGCAGATCCCAGGCCCCCCAGGACATTGTGGTCTTCAAAGGTGATGATCCGCCGGGTTTCCTCCACAGCCTTGAGAACGGCGGCTTCGTCCAGGGGCTTGATGGTGTGCATGTTCAGAACACGGACGGAGAGGCCGTCGGTTTCTTTCAGAATCCGGGCGGCTTCGGCTGCCTCCCGGACCGTGATCCCGCAGGCGATGATGGTAAGATCCGTACCGGGGGCGATTTCCACGGCTTTTCCAATTTCGAATCCGTAGTTTTCATCCCGGTAATAGGGCGGTTCAAAGCCCCGGCCGATGCGGATGTACACCGGGCCGCCCCGGTCAATGCAGGCCTTGACGGCGTTGGCGGTTTCAACACCGTCCGCCGGGACAATCACGGTCATGTTGGGAAAGGCCCGGGTGATGGCGATGTCTTCGGTGCAGTGGTGGGTGGAGCCGGCCGGGCCGAAGCTGACACCGCCGTGGGTGGCGATGATCTTGACGTCGAGGTTCTGGTAGCAGATATCGGTTCGAACCTGTTCGCCGGCCCGCATGGTGGCAAAGGCCGCCATGGTGGAGACAAAGGGCAGCATGCCGGATTTGGCAAGGCCTGCGGCAATGCCGAAAAGATTCTGTTCGGCAATGCCCACGTTGAAGAAACGGTCCGGAAACTTTTTCCCGAAGTTTCCGATCTTGGTGGAGTTGGCCAGATCAGCGGAAAGCCCCACGATTTCAGGGTAACGATCGCCAAGGTCGCAGAGGACCCGGCCGTAGATTTCCGCCTGGGTCAGGGTATCCGAGTCATAAACGGTCCAGGTGGTGCCGGTGATTTCTTTTGCCATGGGTGCCTCCCGGGTTATATGGCGTTGTCCACGTCTGCCTTGGCCTGATCCGCCAGGGTGGAGTTCATGCTGCCGTAATGCCATTTCACCTCATTTTCCATGAATGAGACGCCTTTGCCCTTTACGGTATTGCAGATGATAACCCAAGGGGCACCGGTGGTTTCCAGGGCTTTGTCAATGGCACGGCTGAGCTGGGTGAAGTCGTGACCGTCGATTTCCCGGACGGCAAAGCCGAATGCCCTCCATTTATCTGCAAAAGGTTCGATGCCCATAATCTCTTCCGTGGCCCCGTCGATCATGAGACGGTTCCGGTCCACAAAGGTGATCAGGTTGGTGATCTTGTAGTGGCTGGCGGACATGGCCGCCTCCCAGACAGATCCCTCGTTGCACTCGCCGTCTCCCAGGATGCAGTAGGTTTTCCACGGCTTTTTTTGAAGGCTTGCCCCCAGGGCCAGACCCACAGCCATGGAAAGACCGTGGCCAAGGGACCCCGTGGAAACGTCAACGCCGTCCACCTTCAGGGAATCCAGGTGCATGCCAAACTTGGACTGGAACTGGTTGAAGGTGGACAGGGCGTCTTTTTTGAAGTAGCCTTTACCTGCCAGAACCGGTGCGATGCCGACGCCGGCGTGGCCCTTGGAGACCACCACCCTGTCCCGGTCTTTCCAATCCGGCTGGTCCGGCCTGATGTTGAGGTATTTATGGTAGAGGATGGTCATGATTTCCACCATGGACAATGCGCCGCCGATGTGGGCACCGCCGGCAGCCAGGGTCGTATCGATGATATCCTTGCGGATTTCCTTTGCCTTGACCTTCAATTTTTTTACTTCGTCTTCTGACACAGGCATGGCCCTCTCCCTTAGCTGTTGTGGCTGTCTTTAATTTTTGCGCGCCTCAATTTTTGTGTTCTCTAATTCTTGCATTCTTCCGCAACGGAATGGTCCGTTTCATCCAGGCCGACACCAGCGAATGCCAGGCCAGGAGCCTGAGATTTCTCAGGTCGAATACCGGACTTTTTATTCCCAGACGGATGAGCAGAAGGATCATAAGATCCTTGACCTTTACCGGGCAGCCTTTGATCCGAATGATCTTTTTGGCTTCCAGCCGCCCGCTGACACCGGCACAGGTGCCGATGAGGAAAACAGGATCATCGGAATGGATGACGTCTCCCTCGTAGTATCCCATGACCAGAGCCGCTTTCCTTGCTGTCTTCAGAGTGCCCGGCGACCGTTTTTCAGCAGTTCCCAGGGCTCCTTTTATGGAGCAGGTGCAGCCGCCGTAGCAGAGATTGCCGGACTCTTTGTTGATGCCTTCGTAAAAGCGCAAGGGGGTGTCCAGGCGGTTCAGGTCCTGGAACGGAGAGTCCACCCCTTCCAGGCGGTACCTTAGTTCCTGAATGCTGATATCTCCTGTGACACGGATGTCGTTGAAGTCCAGGGAGCCGTATCCCCTTTCCTCGGCTTCTTTCAGATGACGCACCTGTTCAGGGTCATATCCCAGGATCTTTGCGGCCACCATGTCGCAGGCCAAAGGGTCATTGGAAACCAGCACCGCACCGAGATGGACGGGGTAGGGGCTGGATTCAAAGCCCCGGCCGATGGTGACGGCATCCGAGACAATCAGGTCCGGGTAGCCGATTTCCAGCATATCCACGATCTTCCGGTGGAGTCTGTCATCATGAAAGAGAAAACGTTCCCTGTGGTTCAGGATACCGATATTGAGTTTCAGGGCATTGGTGATGTCCGTGACGATATGGAATTTGAGTTTGGGCATCCAGATTTTGAACTCTGACTCATAGAGGGATTTGGCCACTTCCATGGTGGTGTGGCATTTCGCCCTGGACAGGGCCACCTTTTTGAACCCCTCTTCGTTAAAGTCCACCAGGGGAACACCGAGGCGGTCCGTCAGGGTTTTTATGCCGGATTCGGCAAAAAACAACCGGGAGGGCATACCGATGCCGCCGGATTCCCCCACCGTGATCCCGGAGATGTTATCGGTATCGCAGTCTTCTCTGAGGACATCCACCATGGAGGCGATCATGGCAGGTTCGGTATAACTGTGATGGATATAGTCTTTATTGGCCGTAACGATATTGGGCTTAATCAGGATTTTTCCGGCAGGTGTCAGGCCCAGATCTGCCATACTTTCACGGATGATCGCCCGGAGTTTCTCCCTGTCGTAGGCGGCGCATTGCCGGATGATGACCCGGCGTTCCCTTGAGGCTGTTTTCATTTGTTTCCCATGATCATGACCTGAATTTTTTTGTTAATTTAACATGTGTTCAATAAACAATAAACACCGCCATGTCAAGGGGATGGTGAGTGACGCGTGATCTGTTGAGTTCGTTTAAGGCCGCTTTTTTAGCGGCAGCCCGTATCTTTAGCGGCAGCCCGTATCTTTTGGGCAACATCCGAAATGTCATAATCCTGGTAAATGACCAGGTCTGCGGTGTTGCGGCAGGGGGCCACGAATTTTTCATGCATGGGCCTGGCCTGGTCAAGATATTGGGATATGACGGTTTCCGTCGTCCGCCCCCGTTCCTTCAGGTCCCGCTCCAGGCGCCGGATGAACCTGATATCTGCGGGGACATCCAGGTAGATGGTAAAATCCAGATAATCGCCAATACCTTCCAGGGCCAGGAGCAGTATGCCTTCTGCCAGGACAAAGGGCCTGGGAGGCACGGTAGTGGTCTGATCGGTACGGGTATGGGTGGCAAAGTCATACACCGGCTTGGGCACGGCGTTGCCCCGGGCCAGGGTTTCCAGATGAGAGCGCAGCAGTTCTGTCTCCAAAGAACCCGGGTGGTCGAAATTAACGGCTGCGCGTTCGTTTATCGGAATATGGGACAGATCCCTGTAATAGGCATCCACCTCGATACAGACGGTGTTTTCCTTACCCAGGTGGCAGGATAGTTTATCACAAAGATAGGTTTTTCCCGAGCCGGTGCCCCCGGCGATTCCGATGAAAAACGGAGGATGGTTCATGCAGTCCCCAGGTTTTAATGAAAATTTATATGAAAGAACCAGGCAACTCGTTGAATTCTTTCATGGTTTGTTGTGGGCACGGCGCATGACGTTCATGGGCGGCCCATGGCCGTTATTATAATCTATTCTCCGTACCCCCAAACCGGAAAAAAATCAAACATCTATTTATCAGGTACCGAGAAACGCCTTGTCAGAACTTACCTGCGGCTGGTATAGCCTGGCTATGAACTATTACCTGATCCGTATCCAATATCTGGGATTCCGGTTCCACGGCTGGCAGCGGCAGCCCGGGGTGAAAACCGTGGAGTCCATGGTGATGAAGACCCTGGCCTTTGTCCTGGGGCACGGGGATTTTAAAATACTTGGGGCCGGCCGGACCGATGCCATGGTATCTGCAGGGGATGCTGCCTTTGAACTGTTTATGGAAGAATCCATTGATGCAGATACGTTGCTTGCGGACTTAAACCTGAATCTGCCGCCGGATATCAGGGCCTTGTCCGTGGATGCGGTGGGGCCTGAGTTTAACATTATCCAGGCGCCGAAAGCCAAAACGTATATCTATCTATTTTGTTTCGGTGAAAAACCCCATCCGTTTTGTGCGCCTTTTATGGCAAATTTCATGGAAAACCTGGATATATCCCTCATGGCTGAGGGGGCCAGGCGTTTTATCGGCAGCCATGATTTTGTCCGCTATTGCACGCGTCCGGGTGAGCAAACAAACACCTGTCGAACCATACAGGAAAGCCGGATTGAACCGAATACCCGAATAACGGCCAGTTTTTTCCCCACCCGGACCTGGATGTTCCGGGTGCGGGCCAAAGGATTCATGCGGCATCAGGTCCGATTGATGATGGGGCAGTTGATTGCCCTGGGACAGGGGCGTATTTCCCTGGCTGACCTGGAGGATTCTTTGTCCGGAAAGATCAGGGAGCCGCTGGATACCATTGCTCCTGCCTCCGGCCTGATGCTGGACCGGATTGATTTTTCAGGTTTTATCGATACCCCGAATACGCAGGTGGCGCCCAATGAATAACCCGCTTGTTTTTAAGGCCGGTAAAACGGCTCAGGCCCATATCCGTGACAAGGGCCTTTCTCCTTCTGATATCCGGGCCGTACTGGGCGCCTCCGGCGCTGCCAAATGGCTGGGAATTTACGGTCTGGACCGGGCCATTTTTTCCCAATGGCTGCCCCGTTCGGGGCAAGAGATCCATCTTTTCGGCACCTCCATCGGGGCCTGGAAGCTGGCGGCCGCGGCCCAGAATGATCCGGCTTCGGCCTTTGACCGTCTGAAATCGGCCTATATCCGTCAGACGTACCAGGGGAAAGTCACCGCCGCCCGGGTGACTTCGGAGTCTTTGAAAATACTGTCCCAATTGCTTTGCGGAGATGCTGCCCGGCAAATATGCCATAACCCGAGGTTCAAATTCGGATGTGCCGCAGCCCGGTGCCGGGGGCTGATGGCTGCAGATGCACCGGCTGCGATGATCACCGGTATGGCCTGCGCCTTTTTATGTAATCTTGTGACCCGGCGCAGCCAGTCCCTGTTTTTCCGCCGCACCCTGTTCCAGGCCGGCGGACCCTGTCCGCTTGAGATGATGGATTTTTCCACCCGCCGGGTGGACCTGTCTCCTGAAAATCTTGAACAGGCACTTCTGGCAAGCGGTTCAATACCTGTGGTGATGAAAGGGGTTGACCGTATTGCCGGTGCACCGGAAGGTACCTACAGGGACGGGGGGATACTGGACTATCATCCGGCCTTTTCGCTAAAACCAGATGAGCCCGGCCTGATTCTCTACCCCCATTTTTATCCCGATGTCACCCCCGGATGGTTTGACAAAGCACTGTCCGGCAGACGTGCCGATGGAACCTTGATGGACCGCACGCTGCTGGTGGCCCCCTCTCCTGCGTATATTGAAGGTCTTCCCTACGGCAGGATCCCGGACCGAAAAGATTTTAAACGATTCCAAGGACGGGATGATCTGCGTTTTGACGCCTGGACAAAAGCTGCGGAGCAAAGCCGGGATTTAGGGGCGGCCTTTATCGATGCGGTAGATACCGGAAATATCCGTGACCTTATGACACCGTTTTAAGCGGTGGATCAGGACTTGATTTCAATTGGGACGCAGTGTAGGGTGATTTATGTAAACCCTATGGGAAAATTTGCTGTAAAAATTGTCATTTGCATTCTGTTTTGCTGTCTGCCGTTTCCGGCCGCCGGCGATGACCGACCCCTGCGGCTGGTCTGCGATCACTGGCCCCCATACCAGATCGGCAATGGGAATCAGCTCTCCGGATTCAGTGTCTCTCTTGTGAAATTGGTTCTTCGGGATATGGGGGCGGAACTGGACACAATCCGGGTCTATCCCTGGAAAAGGGCATTGTCTCATCTTAAGGCGGGAAAGGCGGACGGGCTTTTTTCCGCCAACTTCAATCCGGAACGGACATCCTTTGCCAGGTATCCCGGGCAGACGCTTGTTGATTCCCCGTGGGTGCTCTGGGCAAGAAAGGGGCAGGCCGATCCGGACACCGCCTATACGGATCTTGCCGGAAAAACCATCGGTGTGGTGTCAGGCTATACGTATACGCAAGAATTCTGGGCTTTTGTCAAGGCGCACAACAACTTTGACGCCGTTACCAGCGACGAACAGAATTTCAGGAAGCTTGCGGCCGGCCGCGTGGACTTCGCGGTGGCGGAGCTTGGCAACGGGAAATATCTTAAGAATCTTTTAAAGCTCGACGGTATTGTTCCCCTGACAAAACATCCGGTGATGACCCAGGGCCTGTATATCATCTTCAGTAAGCAGACGGTGCCGGAAGGATTTGTTGACAGATTTTCAGACACCCTTGCCAGGGTGAAGGCCACAGATGCCTATGCCAGGCTGTACAGCAACTATTTTACCCCGCCCCGTTTTGATCCCTGACAGGGAACGGATACCTTTTGTAAGAAATTTTACTACACGAGAATCAGAATTCCTCCAATTGATCCGTGACATGCCTGTTGCTACCCTGATAGCCGGTACAAATGGTCGGTAAAAGTGTAGTGTAAACACCAAAACAGGAGGATCGTATGAAAGCGAAACGTTTATTGCTCATCGGGTTTATTGCAGTGCTCTCAATGGCATTTTGCCAGTCAGCATTTGCCAAGGAAAGAATCGTGTTCGGCGGCGGACCTGCCGGCGGTACATTCCAGGTAGTTGCCAACGGCATCCAGGTGTATAAGCCCCTCAAGGCAGTAAAAGAGTTCAAGGTTCAGGCCCAGTCTTCTGCAGGTTCCGTAGAAAACTTAAGAAAGACCAATGCTGGCCGTCAGCAGATGAGTGTTGTCTATTCCGGACATGTTTATCTGGGCCGCAACGGCATGATGAAAAACGATACCAAAAAATATGAAGACGTCCTGGCCGTTTCCTGGCTCTACGGTGCGCCTGCACAGCTGGTTGTCCGCGATGGTTCCGGTATCAAGAGTGTTAAAGATCTGGTGGGTAAAAAAGTCGGCGTCGGCAATGCCGGTTCCGGTGCCTTTGCCAACTGCGAACTTTTTTTCAGCCACATGGGTGTCTGGGATAAGATTGAAAGAAACGCCATGGGGTACAACGATGCTGCCCAGGCTTTCGGCAACAAACAGCTTGATGCCTTCTGGCTGTTCACCGCATTTCCCTCCGGCGCAGTTATCATGGCTGCCCAGACCAACGACATCGCCCTCGTGAACCTGGATGCCGATGCCAAAGCCAGCGGTTTCTACGACAAGTATCCGTATTTTGCCAAGCTCGCCGTTCCTGCCAATACCTATAAAGGTGTTGACTACGAATCCCCCTCCTTCCAGGACTCCGCCCTCTGGGTTGCCAACAGCAAAGTATCTGCTGACGCTGTTTACAAAATGCTCTCCCTCATTTACTCCGACGAAGGTCTGGCCCACATGAAGGCCCAGAAGAAAACCTTCAAGAACATGAGCATCAAAAATGGTCCCATCGGCATCGTTACCCCGTTCCACCCCGGTGCTGAAAAATTCTGGAAAGAAAAAGGCGTATTGTAATACCTGAACACCCCGGGCAGGTGCGGCAAAGGGTTTTGCCGCACCTGCCGGACCCCATCAACTTAAAATTTACAGATAGGAAGGCAAAACGTGTACGAAAAACTCAATCGATACGAACAGATCTTATTTGACGTCTGTTCGGTGATCCTGGTCGTTTTTTACTCCTGGGCAGCTGTTATTCAACCCATGGCCACCCAGTATCACAGGGGGGTATATGTCATCATCACCTATATTCTGGTCTTCCTATTGTACAAATCCAAAACCGCCATCGGGAGGGTGATCGACTATATCCTGCTCCTGTTGTCCGTGGCATCCATCGGATACTGGATCGTGATGTTTGAAACCATCAATTACAGAACCGGCGCTGAGACAACAACGGATATGTTTTTCGCCGTTATCGGCGTGCTCATCGGTATAGAACTTGCCCGCCGGGTGGTGGGAAGCGTTTTCGTTATCCTGGGTGTCCTCATGCTGCTGTACGGCGTTTACGGCTACCTGGCACCGGATCTGGTTTCCCATGCCGGCGCCCCGTTCACCGAACTGTGCATCAGTATTTTTTACAAAAGCGACGGTGTCTTCGGCATCATGGCCAACGTACTGGCCACCTATGTCATCCTCTTTGTTCTTTTCGGCGCTTACCTGGAAAAGTGCGGCGCCCAGAAATTCTTTATTGACTGGCCTTTGGCCGCTGTGGGTCATAAGGTCGGCGGCCCCGCCAAGGTGTCGGTCATCGCATCCGGGCTCTTCGGGTCTATTTCGGGCTCTGCCATTGCCAATACGGTTTCCACGGGTATGTTTACCATTCCCATGATGAAAAAAGCCGGGTTCAAACCCCATGTGGCAGGCGGTGTTGAACCTGCCGCATCCATCGGCGGGATGTTCATGCCCCCGATCATGGGTGCCGGCGGATTTATCATGGCAGAACTGACAGGCGTGCCCTACTCCCGGATTATGCTCGTGGCCATATTCCCTGCCCTGATGTACTTTTTCTCCGTATTCTGCATGGTGCATTACGAGGCAAAGAAAGACAATATCCGCGGAGAAAAATCCGAACATTCCGCAGGCCATATCTTTAAAACCCAGTGGTTTTATACCATTCCGCTGATTGCCATCACCATCCTGATGCTCACCGGATATTCACCGGGCTACTCTGCCATTATCGGTCTTGTAACCTGTGTGTATATTTCCTGGGTAAGAAAAGATATCCGAATGGACCTGACCATGGCTTTTATCGTGTCGGGTGTTTTCCTGATTTCCCTGGTCAACCTTGCCATCGGTTCCAATGACGGCGGAATACCCGAGTGGGTCGGACTGCTCATCGGCATCGGCGCAACCATTATCCTGTATGTGAAACAACCCGCCATGATTAAACCGGGCCTTACCAACTTTCTGGGCGCGGCAAGATCCGGAACTGAAAACAGCCTGAAAATTGGCGCCACCGTCGGGGTCATCGGTATCATCATCGGCGTACTGACTTTTTCCGGTCTGGTACTGACTTTCGCTGACATCATGATTGAACTTGCCGGCGGTTCGCTGCTCATGACCATCTTGCTGGTGGCCCTGGCCTCACTGGTTCTGGGTATGGGCGTTCCGGTAACGGCCGCTTACCTGATTACGGCCGTGGTTGCAGTCCCTGCCCTCACCCATTTAGGGGTGAATGAGATTGCCGCCCACATGATCGTTTACTGGCTGTCCCAGGATTCCAACATCACGCCGCCGGTATGTATTGCTGCCTTTGCCGGCGCCACAATTGCCAAGGCGAATATGTGGAAAACGGCCTTTACCTCGTTTAAGTTTGCCAAGTTCCTTTACCTTGGACCCATCCTTTTCGGTTATGTCCCCGGTTTCTCCCTGGATGGCAGTTCCATGGATATCATCAAGGCTTTTATTGCCATCTTTTTCGGTACCTGGGCCTACGCCTGGTTCCTCAGCGGCATCTGGCTAAAATGGTTTACCAAAGGGTCCAAGAATAATGCACCGGCGTAATTGATTTTTCTATACCGAATTTTGCCCATTATTTCGCAAGAAAAATCTTTGACCGCTCCTGACAATTTCGCCCTGTCAGGGGCGGTTTTAAATTTTTGACCACTAGGGCCAATTTAATCAGGATATGGTGAATGCTTTGTGAAGACAGGCAGAATGTTTCCCTCAGACCGGGGATAAAACCGGGATTAGGGAATTCTTTGGTTGCACTATCAACCTTTTTGGGCCATATTGTCCTAAACGACTCAACTTCCAGGGAAAAATATCAGACGTGAATGAAAAAGAACAAATGGACAATTTCAACCGGGTTATTGATTCCTCCATCGGATACCTGGTGGGCAGAACCTCCAGGGCGATTATCAAGCGGCTTACAAAGAAATTTCAGGATGCAGGCTTTGATGTCAGCTATGAACAGTGGAGTATCCTGATTCACCTTTACCGGAAAGACGGGCAGACCCAGCAGGCCCTTGCGCGGACCGCAGTAAAGGACAAAGCGGCCATCACCCGTCTGCTGAACGTTCTGGAAAAGAAAAATATTGTCCTGCGCGTTCCTGACAGAAATGATAAACGAAGCAAGTTGATCTATCTAACCAACAAGGCCAAAGAGTTTAAATCCGAGCTTATCGCACTTGTTGAAGAAATGCTCCACGAAGCGGAACAGGGCATTTCATATGAAGAAATGGAGCAATGCCGGGAAACCCTGAATAAAGTATTTATCAATTTTGACCGGTTGAATAACCCCAAAACCCGGAAGTAACAAGCCGGGGGACTCTAAAACTCCACCAGTTTGTTTTGCATGGCATATCTGGATAAATCCGCGTTATTCCTGAGATTCAATTTTTTCAAGAGCCTGGAACGGTAGGTGTCCACGGTCTTCACAGAGATATTGTAAGCCGTGGCAATCTCCCGGTTGGTGGATCCTGTGGCAAGCTTTCTTAAGACCTGCAGTTCCCTCATGGAAAGCGATTCGGTCAGACTCATGTTCTTGCTGCCGCGGATGACGCGAAGGGCCAGGGCTTCACTGGCTTTTTCCGTAAGATACCGTCCGCCGTCATTGATTTTTTTGACGGCCGCCACCAATTGCTCCGGTGCGGACTGCTTTGTCACATACCCCATGGCCCCGGCCTCTATCGCCCGTATTACGTATTGTTCTTCCTCGTGCATGGTGAGTATCAATACGGGGATATCCGGGCAATAGGCTGCCATACGGCTCACCACTTCAAGGCCGTCCATTCCCGGCATGGAGATATCGATCACAGCCACATCCGGCCGGTCTTCCATCGCCTTGTCAAAGGCGGTTTCACCGTCGGGGGCCTCTGCGATCACCTTGATGTCTTCATCATCCTCAAGAACTTTTCGAAGGCCTTCTCTGACAATACTGTGATCGTCTGCAAGCAGAACCCGTATCATATATATCTCCCAAGACTTATTTTACAGGATACCAACGTTCCCTCGTCAGGCGCCGAATTTATGGTCAGCTTTCCGCCCACCAGATTGGCCCGTTCCGCCATGCTTTCAAGCCCGAATCCTTTCTGGGTGCCGTTGGCATCCGTTTCAAATCCGCAACCGTCGTCCCGAATGGTGAGCACAATACCCTGGGGATCTGTTTTTAGCTCAACCAGTATCGTGGAGGCCCGGGAATGGCGCAATGCGTTTGTCAATGCTTCCTGCCCGATCCTGTATAACGTTGTGGCAAGTGTTTTGTCAATTTCCGGGATGTCGTCATGCCTGAAAATACAGGAGACGTTGGACCGTTTTTCAAAATCCGATACCAGCGACTCAAGGGCATCGGTTAATCCCAAGTCATCCAATACCCGCGGCCTGAGCCGGTAGGCCATGTCACGGACATCCTGAATGGTGGATTCGATCAGGTCGCTCATCTTTGCTGCGCGCTGGCCTGCCTTGGGATCAATCCCGTTTAATTTTTTTTCCGCCCAGACGGAATCAATCCGAAGCGCAGTCAGGACCTGTCCGAGATGATCATGAAGTTCCCTGGCCACCAGTTCCTTTTCACGTTCCTGGGAGGCAATGATGTTTTTGGACAGTTTTTTCAGGCTCGCCTGGGCGGCTTCCAATTGCGCTGTCCTTCGCCTGACCTGGCCTTCCAGGTCGTGGGAATAGGAGTAAAGTTTCTCCTTGGCTTTTTCAAGGTCCCTTTGCACCAGGTTTTTCTCCGTCACATCCACGCTTACCGCCAGGGAGCGCAAGATTTCACCGCGCTCGTTTCGGACACCGTAGCAGGATAGCAAGGTGTCCATTTTTTCACCGTTTTTCTTGACGTAGGTATATGGAATATCTTTACAGAACCCGGTGCTGAAAAACCTGGGAAAGATGACGTTAAGCGCGTATTTTTTAGAGGCTTCCGTGAAAAAATCCGTAAGCTGTCTGCCAATGACGTCCTTGCGGTCAAAGCCCATGACTTCAACCCAGTGGTCTGACACGTGAATGATTCTTCCATCCCGGTCAATTGAGTGGAGCATCACAGGTGTTTTATGGTAGATACGCCGATAGCGTTGCTCTGACACCTTCAGCTGTTCCTCCGCCCGTTTTCTGCGCAGAAGTTCCCGTGCCGCCATCTGATAGAGCAGGAAAACAAGCAGGCCAGCCATCACTGAAACAAAGATGACGATGGGGCCAATAACACTTATGAACGGACCTGTAACCTGTCTCTGGATCTCTTTTTTATTCCTGAGTGAGACGATTTGCCATCCCGGATAGTTGGAGACGGAGAGCCCGGAATACAGATATTCATTGCCCCGTTTATCAGTAACGACACCCTGAGCGCTTCTATCAAATCCGCTCCACTCCCACGGGCCGTTGCCGAACTGCCGGGAATCCACAATGGCATTCATTGTCTTTTCGCTAAGGGGCCAGAGCAGTTGAAACCTGTAATCCGGCACGTTGGACATGAAAATGACTCCCTGGGGGTCCGTAAATAATAGAATCTCCTTTGACTCGGAAAAAAGAGAGGCTTCCAGAAACTCTATTGAGGATTTTATGACGGTGACACCGATAATATTTTTATGCCTTGAGTCATACACCGGATGACTGAAATAAACGCCGCGCTTGCTTGAGGTGGTGCCCAATGCCAGGTAAGTGGACGGCTCTCCCTGTACGGCGTGTTTATAGTAAGGGCGAAATGAAAAATCCTTTCCCACAAAGCTGTCTGCGGCATTCCGGTTTGACGAACACAGGGTCACTCCGGTGACATCCATAAGATAGCAGACATCCAGGTCCATGGCGCTGGCAAAATGGTCCAGGATCTGGTTCGCCCGGTATATGGTTTCCAGGTTTGTCTCTTCCAGCGCTTTTTTCAACTCTTTAATACCGGACAATGCCTTTACAGGTTTGATGTGTTCGGACAAATGCGCGGCAAATTGACGGGTCAACAGATTTAATTTAGAATCAGCATCGGACTCGTTTCTCTGGAACGCGGCCTCCCGGTAGGAGTAATAATACAGCCACCCGCCGGTAGAGGCCGAGAGAAACGCAAACACTGCCAGAATAAATATGATTAATCTAAGACGCATAGGGCACTATAGACCGGAGTGCTCTTATTTTTCAACGGATATAATTATCGGCAGATGTTTTGCCGGCAAGGAACAAAGTTCATATGAAAACAAACGCGATCAGATGCTTTATCGCAGTAGCTGTCCCCGATGAAGTAAAGCAGTATTTGAGTCTGCTTCAAAAGGAAATGAAGAACAAAGGGATAAAGGCAAGTTGGGCGGATAGATCAAGGTTCCACATCACCCTGGCATTTCTTGGGGACACGGCCGTTGATAAAATACCCCGCATTCAAACGGCAATTGACGAGGCCATCGCAACTCAAAAGGGATTTGATCTCAGAATAGGTCCATTCGGTGTGTTTCCCAATCGCAAAAAAGCAAGGGTGATCTGGGCGGGAGTTCACGGTGACACCACAGCATTGAAACTGATTTACAGAAATCTGGGCGACAGCTTGGACCGTGCCGGCATGCCTGTGCCCCGCAAAAAATTTGTCCCCCATATCACCTTAGCCCGTATCAAGTACCCCCCTCGTGCCAAGATCATGGACGAACTGTTTTCCATGGCACCGGAAATTTCATCCCTCAAGTTTCATGTGGAAGCTGTTGAGTTGTATCAAAGTATCCTTTATCCCACAGGTGCCGTTCATAAGAAATTATTGGAATCGAAACTGCTGCCTTAAAGTCAGAGGTTAACTGAAGCTGATTTCATACGTCCCGTTGTTTTTAGCGATTTCTTTGGCGGTGAAATTTTCAACATCCTCGTTAAGGGTGACCGAGCTGAACACCCCACCCAAAGTTGTTCCCTCAAACGCTTTGTTTTTGAAAACAATCTTGGACTCACCCGCTTCATCTCTTGCCCATTCCAAATAGGCGAACAGGGTCTGGTCAAGTGTAAGAATTTCCCGATTCAACTTCGGCGTAACCGCTTTTATTTTTGATTCAAGGCGAAGCACATTACGATCGTGTTCTTTTTTTTGTTTGTTTAAGGCTTTGAGTTTTGTGACAGAGGTTTCCATCCGTTTTTCAAAATCCGAGATCAGTTTGGCAAGCTGACGCAATTTATCCTTGGGATATGTGTCTTTTTTCTTGTTGAATTCAAGGCCCAGCTTATCTCTTTTCTTTTTTGCCCTGTCGTGGAAAATTTTAATCTCTATCATTTTTTGGAATGTGAGTTTCACCTCTTCCCGGGATGCGTCGAGTTCTGATTTCAAATCCGTCAGGCGTTGTGTAATCCGGCGCTTTTGTTCCCGGATACCTTCTTCCAGTGAAATCACATGATGATCGGTTCCGGCAACCACTGTGCACGATGCGGTTTTAGCAGAACCAGCTCCTGCCAGGGTAACCCCTTTTTTCCCATAAATCCGTGAAGAGATGATTCTGCAATTGGGACTGTCCACGCGGCCAGAGCAACGGATAACGGAATCAAAAACTTCATTTTTTATAAACACATTACCAAAACATTCAACAACACAATTATGAAGATACCTGGCATGCAGGTCTCCCTGGCACCGGATCACCGCATCGGTGATGCCGACATTGGAAACAACATTTCCGATGGCTTCAATATCGCCGCCACGGATTTCCCTGGCGTTCACATGACCTGCAGTTACCGGGTACGCACCTGTAATGATACCGGAGACAGTGAGGTTGGCGAAGGCCTCTATTGCACCGTACCGCTGGTCTGCATCCTCCAGTACATTAATAATCGGATGCACATAGACGAATCGTTCCACTGAAACCGCAGGCACACCCGTTTTGGCTGCGATTATACTGACCTTGTCCTTAGACAGCCGTGTGCCGCTGCCGCATCTGAGGGTGAAATCGTAAGGGGACTGCCGGGTTGTTTTTCTGCCGTAAATATTTTCGCATGAAACAGTCTGCCACTGGGGTTGCTGCTGAATGAGGGGCTCGCCTTTGCGCTTTTCTCCCCTGGCCGTGAGATCTGAGTCCAGTTGAGAGGTCAGTCCCCTGGCCTTGCCAAGCATCTGGGAATTGTCTTTTCTTGCAATGGGAAATCGGGTGAACTGTGCATCTATATGGGTTTGTATCATTGCGTCGGGATAGATGCCCGAAACAATCCCCGCATCCTCTAATTTTGATTTAATGGCCGGCAACGTGACCTGTGACCGGTTCTTTTCATCAAAGGAGACCCAGGCAGCAAGTTCGTCGTCGCTGGTGGCAATTTCAAGCAGATCTTTGGCATCAACCGGAACCTGGGTGGTTTCATCCTCGCGACCCTGTTCTGCAAGAATAATGTCCTTTTGTTCCAGGGTAATCAAAGACAGGGATACCATGATATCCCCTAAAATTTTTATCCGATTTTCCTTTTGAAATGCGCTTTCCTGGATTTCTTTGGCTTGTGCCACATCTGATTCATTGGCCAGGCCTTTTTCCACCACTGAGGCAGAAAATTCTTCATCCAGGGCCTTGACCCTTAGAAATTCCTTTTCATAGGGTGACAATTCTATGGATTGTCCATTTTCATCTGATACCGATTCCTCCGGCTGATTCTCCTGCGTCCGACCCACATTCGGGGCCTTGGGTTGTTTTACCGGAGTGTCCGTAAATGTTTGTTCTTTGATGATTTGAACTTTTTGCTCGGATGAAATTACGCCGGTATCAACCAGAATGTCACCCATCAGTTTCTTTAACCGGGTTTTCTTGAATTCCTGTTTTTGAAACTCCAGGGCTTTTTGAATGTCGGATTCACTGGCAAATCCCTTCTGGACAGCGATTTTCCCAAACACTTCACCCTGTCTGCGGATAACATAGTACTCACGGATCAATTTGAGAAGACTGAGTTGATACCGGGTCGCCAATTTCTGGCTGAGCAGCAGTTGTTCCCAACCCTGGGCTTTCTTTTCCTTTTTTTTAAGGGCGTAAAGGGCAACGAGGTGTTTGTATTGGTCGTTGTTAATCGTCCCGTATTGCCTGGCTAAAAGTGCCAGGGACGGAATGTTGTCAGATTTGGCCAATTATCAATCCTGTCAGTGTCGTCAAAATAATGAAAAGCGGGTCGTCTTCGATAAGATAATGAATTTTAGGTGCAAAGTAAACCGGAACCTGGATTCAGAACAGCGGCGGGTTGATAATTTACCGCAGTCCAGGCCAAACAAAAGGCGCGGGAAAAAAACGCCGCACCTTTTGTTTCATGTCGCACAGTGTTTGTATGAAATAACCAACTACTCGTTGAATCCTTCCGTGGGTTTGAGGGTACAGCGCATGACGTTCATGTGCGGCCCATGGCCGTTAATGAAATGAACTTAAGTCCACATGTGCCTCAAAATGTGCTTTCAGGAGATCATAATCCTTTTCTTTTTTCAAATGAAGCGGCTCCCGCTTTTTAAAGTGCGTTGTTTGAACGCCAATCATCTCAAGCCACTTGTCTGCGATTTCCGGGTAGTCAAAAAAACCGTGAACATAGGTTCCTGCCACATGGTGATCATTTGTGATACAGCCGTCTGTTTCAGTACATGCCAACTGATTTCGGGACGTAATTCGGATCAGTGGCTGACCTGCTGTCAGACGTGTGACCCCCATGTGAATCTCGTAGCCTGATCCCATGACATCACCCCAGGCAAAGTTGCTCACCGTCGTTGTTTTGGGGGCTTTGAGTTCCGTTTCAACCGGAAGGAATCCCAATCCATCTGTTTTACCCGGTGTACCTTCAAGTCCCGTGGGATCTTCAACCACGCTGCCAAGCATCTGGTACCCCCCGCATATCCCCAGAATATGGCCTCCCTGGTGGAGATATTTCGACAATTCCACGTGGAACATTTCACGGGCCCAACTCAGATCAGCCCTTGTATTTTTGGATCCTGGAATGATGACCGCCTTAAACCTGGACAGGTCTATAGGCCGGTCAATAAACTGGACGTGCAGCTCGGGTATTTGGGACAATGCATGAAAGTCGGTGAAATTTGCAATGTGAGGAAGCCGTATCACCGCTATGGAAGGACGGTCGTCATCCGGATCAATCCCAGTGTCACACACTTCAATTTCCACGGAGTCTTCGGAATCAATTTTAAAATGGGTATACCAGGGAAGCACCCCGAAAACAGGTTTCCCTGTACGTTGCTCGATCCAATCCACCCCGTCTTTAAACAGGGCGATATCTCCCCGGAATCGGTTGATGATAAACCCTTTTACCCTGTCCTGCAAAGACTTTGGTATACATGACAAGGTACCCACAAGCTGCGCAAAAACCCCGCCCCGATGAATATCGGCAGTTAAAATCACATCCGCATCTGCATATTCAGCCATGGCAAAGTTTACAATATCATTGGGCATGAGATTTACCTCTGCGCAGGACCCGGCCCCTTCCATAACCACCCTGTCGCAGGTGGCGGCCAGCCGGTCAAATGCCGCCCAGGCCGCCTTTTGATAAAATCCCTTATTCTTGTGGTAGTCCATTGCCGTGTGATTTCCGTGGACCAATCCGTTCAATACCACCTGAGACTGCTTCTCCCCTGTGGGTTTTAAAAGAATGGGATTCATATCCACATGGGGCGGAATTCGGCAGGCCTCTGCCTGTACAATTTGAGCACGTCCCATCTCCAGTCCTTCAGGCGTAATGCCCGAATTGTTGGACATATTCTGCGCCTTGAACGGGGCTATCTTTTCCCCGCGATCCACAAGGCTGCGGCAAATTGCTGCGGCGACAATGCTTTTTCCTACGTCAGAGCCTGTACCCAGCACGGCAATATGATTTTTCATTTCTCGATACCTACCCTGGCTTTTACGCCTTTTTTATAATAGTGCTTAACTTCCTTCATCTCCGTTACAAGATCGGCGCGGTCTATCAATGATTGCGGCGCCCCTCTTCCCGTGAGCACAAGTTCCACGTGGTCCGGTTTAATGTCCAGCAAGAAAAGAAGCTGGTCTTCCGAAAAAAGGCCGCACATATACGCCACGTTTCCTTCTTCGGCGATTACCAGATCATGGTTACCGTCCCTTAACACCTGGCATAGGCGTTCATAGCCTCGGGCACAACTGGCGCGTTCCTCTTGAGAGGGATTGCCACGTACAAATTTGCCCGCACCGTATTGCTCCACAGTTATATTTGGAAACCTGAGTAAGGACTTAATCTCTGAGTAATCCCCCTGTTTCATGAACTGTACGATACAAACCTTAAGACCTGCACCGGCAGCCCGAACAGCCAGCCCCAGGCTTGCCGTCGTCTTTCCTTTCCCGTTTCCTGTATAGACCTGAACATATCCATTCATGGGTGGGCTTTGACCTTGATTATGGTTAATTGGAGGGTTCCATATACTTTTTCGTATATCCGCGCGGTGTAAACAAGAAGTCCATGTAACGTAAAGACGAGGTGGACCCCACAAACAATACGGTTTGCATCCCCACTTCTGCCTGGTCCATCTGGTCCAGCGTCGTAAATTCGATGGCCTGGTTCTCGCGCATGGCTCCAGTAATAACGCCTACAGGTGTGTCTGCCGGACGATGCTCAAGGATAAGTTCCTGTGCCCTGGCCAGTTGCCAGTCCCTTTTTTTACTTTTGGGATTGTAGAGCACAATAACAAAATCTGCCATGGCAGCACAGCTGATCCGTTTTTCTATGCTCTCCCATTGGGTTAATAAATCGGACAGTGAAATGGCGGCAAAATCATGGGTCAATGGTGCGCCGGCAAGTGCCGCCCCTGCGGCCAGGGCCGGGATGCCGGGAACCACTTCCAATTCAAGATATCTGTCATCGTCAGCGACGGGGGGTGCACCCGGACGCCGGATGGGGATCTCTCTTTTGGCGCAAAGTTCAAACACGAGACCTGCCATGGCATAGATCCCTGGATCTCCACCTGAAACAAGGGCACAGCTTGATCCGCTCAATGCCGTATCTATGGCCTGTTCCACCCGGTCAATTTCCTTCATCATTCCCGTGGAAATCAGCGGCTTGTCTTTCACCAGATCAGCTATCAAATCTATGTAAGTGGTATAGCCGGCAACGGTATCTGCCTTTTGGATCACGTCCCTTGCCCTGGCAGACATATGATCCGCATGTCCCGGACCGGTTCCGACAATAAAGAGTTTCATACCACTTTTGCAACGGCCAGCGTCACATCCTTTGTCTTTCGCTTGGGCATGATCAGCTTGCCGTTGCTGGCTGCCAGTATCGCTGCTGCTTCGCATACGCTTTTAACTCCTAAATATTTTTCCGCCATTTTCGACGGGTTTTTTATGGACTCAACCGAGTTGAGTTGATCTTTTGTATAGAAGATGAGGTCCAGGTTCAATTTATTACCCAGCTCAAGAATGCCTGCCTCGTCCGCCTTCACCTCAGTTGTTCCGATGGCCCTTAATGACATTAGGCTGAAATTCTTCTCTTCTGCCGTACTTCTGACAAACAAGATGATATCTTCATAAGTGGTCCCCCGGTTACAACCAATGCCCAGACTCAAAACCTTGGGTCTGAGCACCAGAGTTTCACGTGAAACTTTGTCATTTTTCCAGGTGCAAACAATATCGGCTGAGGCGCTGGATGCCCATTCTTCATGAATTAGCGTCGTGGAAAGTAAGGGCAAAAGAATTCGTTCCGGATCATAAATCTTAAGGGGAATGCCCTTGAGAATTTTCATGTTCACATGTTTGATGGCCGGCGGATTTTGAATCCTCAGATCGTTCTCAACGGCGATCATATCTATTGAGGGCAGATCATTGATATCTGTGGCCGTGGTAATTACAGGCATGGCATTGATCTTTTCTGCCAGTTCCACTGCTAAAGCATTGGCGCCGCCCATGTGACCGGAAACAAGGCTGATGGCATGAAACCCTTTTTCATCCACCACCACGACGGCAGGATCTTTAACTTTTGATTCAAGCAGCGGTGAGATCATCCTGACGGCGATCCCCGTGGCAAAGATAAAGATATGTGCGTCATACCGATTGAATTGAGCAGCCAACTCCTGCTTTAAGCTTTCAAAGGTGTGTGCAGATGTTACCGGGGCGTGATATGTCTGGAAATCATCGGGTTGATACGCCCGTTGGGATAAGAATAGCTGAGACGCCGGATAACACGTTCCTATCCTCACTGCCATGCGCACGCCATTGGGTGTAATTGCCCAAACGGCCATGCGGATTCTTTGAGAATTATTCTCCCTTGCGGTAACCATGTGAAAAGGTGGCATCGTATAATTTGGATTTAATCAGCTCGGCGCTGTTTCTGGATGCTTCCACAGCCTTACCCACAATGATCAAGGCGTGCCGGGTAATACCATTGTCCCGGCAGGTGCGCGCAAGATTTTCAACGGTGGTGTAAATGATGTTTTCTTCAGGGTGGCTCACCTTGTAAGCCACAGCACAGACAGAGGCGTTGCCGTAATGTGCCGCCAGAATTTCCTGCACCTGGGTAACAAGCCCAATGGATAAATAGATGGCCATGGATGCGCCATGGGCGGCAAGTTTTTCAAGCGCCTCTGCTTCGGGTACCGGTGTGCGGCCCGCCATCCGCGTCAATATCAGGGTCTGGGTCACTTCAGGCAAGGTATATTCCATGCCAATGCTGGCCGCCGCCGCAAAGGCTGCTGTAACGCCGGGAATTACCGCGTAGGGGATATTGTCCTGCTGCAACTCCCTGATCTGTTCAAAAATGGCGCCGTAAAGCGCAGGGTCTCCGGTGTGAAGGCGAACCACCTTTTTTCCTGCCAGATAACCCGCTTTCATTTGAGCGACCATCTCATCAAGGTTCATTCCTGCACTGGATACCGTCTGTGTATGTGCGCCTTTCCAACACAGCACCGCCTCTGGTACCAACGAGCCGGCATAAATGATAAGGTCTGCGTTTTCCAGGGCTTTCATGGCCTTTATGGTCATTAATTCCGGGTCGCCGGGCCCGGCGCCGGCAAAGATGATGGGGTGTTTTTCCGTATTCAATTTTTTTGCCTTTATAAATTGG
>MDTD01007044.1_pt1 | contig 23791 bp, 18 predicted proteins | sample 811221 | NCBI WGS metagenome assembly MDTD01 (sample SAMN05326646, study PRJNA326480) | marine metagenome | isolation source: seawater | place: Pacific Ocean: South West | collected 2011 | reverse complement strand
GGAGATCCCGACGGGGCGACACCGATGACCGATTCGCTCGGCGTCGCATTGAATGCGTTCAACGTTCTTGCTCCCGATGGGGATAGGTTTGTGATTTTTCTAACCACTGGCAAAGAGACCTGTGGTGGCAATCCTTTGGTCGCCGTTCAGGCGTTGGCCCAAAAGGGGGTCTCAACGGCTGTAATTGGATACGGATCGGATGTGGATCCAGATCTTCTCGACAACATGGCCATTGCGGGCGGATTGGCGAAGAATCAGGTTCATCCGGGGGATCGCCGATTCTACGAAGTCCACACTGGTGAGGACTTAAACCAAGCGCTTCACTCCCTACTGGGACGGATGGTAACGGAGCGGTGCAATGGACTGGACGACGATTGTGATGGGCTGATCGACGAAGATGTCCCGCCACTTAGCTGCAACTTTAGTTGTCAGGGCAAGGTGCAGCAAGGATACCGATATTGCTCCGCAGGAACGTGGAGCGGCTGCCAACAGGATCAGGCTCTTGAGGTTTGCAATGGCCAGGATGATAACTGCAGCGGTCAGGCGGATGATCCTTGGATTGATGCCCAGGGGCCACAATTAGGTGCCGATTGCACTGTCGGTACCGGCGGCTGCGAGGTTCCAGGAGTGGTGGTTTGCCCCAAGACCGGTCTCGGCGAAGCGGAATGTAAACCCTTTTTCGAGAAACAACCCAAGGGCGAGACATGCAACAACGTCGATGATGACTGTGACGGAGACGTTGATGAGGACTTAGTCCAGCCGTGTTCCACGCCCTGCGGAGTTGGAACCGAGATTTGTTTTCAAGGGAATTGGGTCAATTGCACCGCTGATTGTGGTGTCGACCTCACATGTGATGGGTTGGACAATGATTTGGATGGTGTTGTCGACAACCTATTCCCTCAGGTTGGAGAGGCGTGTGATGGGCCCGATCCTGACGAATGTCTCGATGATACCTTCCAGTGTTCCGACGATGGTACGGAAGCAATTTGCTCGGCTAACCAGACCGTCGTGAGCTGGGGGTTCGACGAAGGCCAGGGTGAATCGACTCAAGACTTGAGCGGTCAGGGCCATACAGGGTTGTTCGCCGGAAAGGTTCATTGGACCGACGGCGAGAAGACTGGCGGCATAATCTTGGATGGTAACGGGTCTTACGTACGTGCCAATGTGGACGTTCCAGAGACAAATTTTACAATGACAGCGTCGTTTGCCACCAGCCAAGATGGTGGCATCTTCTCCGTCAACGCTGGCAATGCCAACGGCTCCGGCGGTCACGATAGGCATCTTTTCGTGAAGGATGGTTACTTGGGGTATCGCGTGTGGCCGGGTACGACGAGTAAATGCACGGGGCAGGGGCAAAAGGTCTATGTGTGTACGGCGGAACACTCAGGCAATCAGTGTCCTGGCAATGTGAGTGTCTTGCGTTGGAGTTTCGATGCAGAGCACGTGGATTTGCTCGCTTCGTACGTTGCGGACTCCTCCGGGAACGGCCAGGGAGGGAGTATTGTCAACGAGGCTCCAATCGATGCTTTTGGTCGCTTTGGTGATGCGCTCACCATGGACAAAGCGAACGCTTATGTCCTTTCGGGTGTGAATTTACCCGAGCAAAATTTCACGATGAACATTTGGTTTAGAACCTACGAGCCGAATGGTGGGATTTTCTCGGCAAACGTCGACACATACGATGGTGTAAAGGGTAATGACAGACACCTCTTCGTGAAAGATGGCCACCTGACCTTCAGCGTCGATCCCGGTGCCCCCAAGACGTGCGTCGGGAAAGGACCAAAGGTTAGCGATGGTAAATGGCGTATGGGCACGATTGTCTGTCAGTCCAATGTTTCCTGTGATCTGTATCTAAACGGGGAGAAGATCTGTGGAACAGGTCCGTCCTATGCAAAGTCAAAGCTGACCGGACAGAACTTATTTACCGTTGGATTCTCCCACAAAGCCGGAAGCTGGCCCGGTGACCTGGATGAGGTCACGGTCGATGCCTATGTCATGGGGCCGGATGATTTAAAGGCGCTCTATCGTCATGGAAACGCCGCACGAACCGGTGCGTGGCAGATGGGAGCGATTACTTGCGAGGAGGGCGTTGCATGTCGCCTTTACTTGGATGGCGAGGAGATTTGCGCCTCGAAGCCCCAGGATTCGGTATCTGAGTTCGATTGGCAGACGATCCTAACAGCGGGATATTCGAACGATGTTGGATATCTCCACGGACGTTTGGACCAGGTGACCGTGGAGGCTGTGGTTAGGAACAACGTCGATCTGTTGATCATGGCGGCAAATGGCCATCCTGACACGCAGACGGTTGAGATCTGCGACGGAAAAGACAACGATTGCGATGGCGTGGTCGATGAAGAAGGCGCAATTGGCTGTACCCCCCTGTGGCAAGATAAAGACTGGGATGGTTACGGTTGGGGTACTTCTAAATGTCTTTGCTCTCCAGGTGGTGGCTACACGGCGACCATCGGTGGTGATTGCGAAGACTGGAATGACGCGGCGCACCCGGGGAAAGAAGATATCTGCGACAGTATTGATAACGATTGTGACGGCGGCATCGACAATGTTGCGGGTCAACCGGCGACAGCACTCTCAAAGCATTGTTACAGCGGTGCTGCGGAGACGGAGGGAGTTGGTAATTGCCAAGGCGGTGTCAGTACCTGCGCGAAGGGAGTGTGGTCGGCATGTAACGGAGAGGTCGTACCGAGCACAGAGACATGTGATGGAACCGATGAAGATTGTGACGGTGTTCCCGATACCGAGGAACCAGGAGAGTCTTCTCTTCCGACCGACCATCCTTGCTACGAGGAATCATGGTGCGATTTTGGGGTCTGCTACTGCATGATGAACGAAACGACCAATGACTGGTCGTGCATTCTCGAATGAATCCGATGGTAGAATAAGCGGTCGAAGTTGCTTCAAGGCTTTTTTTAACAAGCGGCAGGCCCAAGCCCGATGGCGATTGTTCCGGTATGCAAGTTCTGTAAGGCTTTTACCCTCGATGATATGTTCCTCAACAATACTGCGCTCAGTTGCTGTAAGCCGGCTTAGCAGTTGGTCCACGAGAATCCGTTCGTCCAGTTGAGGGCTTTGTTCACCAACGTCGGGAAGTGGTGAATTGGATTGCAGCAGACGTCGGGCAATACGGCGCTTGGTACACTTGGCGAGGTCTCGCCTGATCCAAACCCGTGCATAGGCAAAGAATGACACACCTCGAGCGGGATCAAAGCGACGAGCCGCTTGAATCAAGGAGAGGTCTACCTGTGAACAAGCCTCCTCTCTTGAGAACAAATCGCGGTATCGAGCCGTAAGATATAGACCGTATCGGTGAGAGCGAGGACGAGCCTCGATAATGAGTTGGGCATAATTATTCATGGCTTGGCCACACTTCACGGACCATGCCAAGTGTATGACCGCCTAGACCGTGCCGTTTTGGCCGATTCGCATCGAACCGTGGGACAGTTTGCTAACCGGGTCAACGTACCCCGCTTGAGGCCTCTACACCCTATCTGCGAGCCTGCAACGACCAGACCTAGAGTTCCGCGAGAACCTCTGAGCCAAAACACGTCTCAATCAATGAAGCCATATCTTGAGGCATAGCCGACCTGAAGGACATACTCTGCCCGTTAGCTGGGTGCTTGAAGCCCAAACTTTGTGCATGTAGGGCTTGTCGAGTCATTCGCCTGGCTGCAGCAAATTCTACTGCGGTTCGACCGGGTCCTCCTCCCACTGGATTTCTGCCATAGAGTTTATCTCCAATGACAGGATGGCCGCTCTCGGACAAGTGCACGCGAATTTGGTGAGTTCGTCCTGTGTGCAGCTTGACCCGTAGCAGCGCCATAGACATACAGCGAGCGAGCACTTTCCATTGCGTAATGGCTTCTTTGCCCGTCTCTACTTTGGAACTCATACGCTTTCGGTCGCGAGGATGACGCCCGTAGAGGGTTCGTATCGTACCCTCATCATCAATTTTCGGTCCGAAGACAACGGTTAGATAGGTTCGTTCAATTGTCCTTTCGACAAATTGCTCTTGAAGAAAGTTATGTGCTTGGTCCGTTCGGGCCACCACCAGCAAACCTGTCGTATCCATATCAAGTCGGTGGACGATGCCGGGTCGCTCGTAAGAACCACCCGCGCTAAGGCCCTCAAGGTGATAGAGCAATCCGTTCACGAGCGTCCCTGTCGTATGACCCTTAGAGGGATGCACAACCATTCCTGGTGCTTTATTAACCACCGCAAGGTCGGAGTCTACGTGCACGATATCGAGTGGGATATCTTCAGCCGCGGGCGGATGGTCCAAAGGATCGACGGGAACGCTAAGCTCGATTTGATCGCCTAGGCGCAGCTTTACTCCGGCCTTCTTGGGTGGTGCCTGATTGAGGGTGACATGTCCGCCCTCAATCAAGCGGCGGATTTCAGAACGATTCAGATCTGCGCATTGATCGACCAGATATGCGTCCAAACGCACGCCGACCTCCGCCCCATCGTCGATAACGAAATGGGCGTGGTCGGTTGCATCTTCTTTGATACTCATGGGCGTGGACCCAACGTCCGCTTAGACGTTGTAGAAGTCGTACATGTCGCTGAGATCTCGGATGTCGTCGAGGTCCAACCAATTGCCATGGATGAACTTCACCGAAATCTCCGCACTTCCGCTCTCGACGATGTGGTTGAGCAGTTGGGGCATGCTCCAATTGGAGACATCGACATTCTTGGCCTCAAGGTCCTTGAGGAGCTGGTTGAGAATCTCTGTCCCCTCTTCGCTGAAGCGAACCATACCGATCCACTCGCCGCTGGCGTCTTCAGGATTAAGCTCAGTCCCAATACACATGAGCTTGTAGTCTTGATCCATGATGCCTTCGGCACGCTCGGGAGTTACGATTGCATAGTCGATGGACTTACGACTTTGTCGTTCGCTCTTGGCGTAATCGACTGCGACCGTAATGGGAGCCTGTGAAGCAACAAGCTTGTTAACGACCCAATCGCGACAGACCACATCGCCATATCCAATCAGAGTTGGTCCGGCAAGGTCACCAGCTGCGAGTAAGGAGCCGACTTCGCCGGTACTTTCCCACTTCTCATTGTGAACATATCGCACGGTACCTGCGGTGAAGGCGTCTGGCTTGTAACCCGTGACGATTGTGATGTCTCGGACACCGGACTCGCGGAGGGAATTGATACCCTTCTCGATGACTGGCGTTCCTTGAACTTCCAGCATCGCCTTGGGTCGATCGGACGTCAGATCCCCAAAATTCGAGCCCTTTGATGCTGCGAGAAGAATACCTTTACCGGGTCGGAAACTCTTCGGAAGGTATGCTTTCTCCCACTCGGAGTATTCGGCCATGCCCTGCAGACGGAAGATTTCCTTCACCGTTGGGAGTTTTTCCTCGATCTCCATGAGCGTCTCTTTCTCAAGAAGGTGACGCGCCGTATTTTGCATCGTAGCAATCGACGAGCGGAGGATGTGATTGGCCCAGATAACCATGCTGATACCGAGATCTCGGAAGACTTGCGTTGGTGTCGAGTAGTACATCGTTGGAACAATCACGATCGGATGGCGGTTGTCCCACTCCTTCATGAAGGCGATGATGTCACTGGGCGAGTTGATCTTGGAGTGAACGAGAATCGCGTCCGCTCCTGCCTGCCGGTAGCATTCTGCACGCTTAAGTGCTTCGCCAAGACCCCATCCGGCGATGAAGGCTTCGGTCCGAGCGATGATGCAAAAATCATCATCGTTCTGAGCATCTTTACCGGCCGTGATCTTCAAAGCGAACTCATCCATGTCCGCAAGCGGTTGATTCTCGCCTTTGATGAACGAGTTGGTCTTTGGGAAGACTTTGTCTTCAATGCAGACCGCAGCTACACCGCGCTGCTCCAGCTTGTTGACCAAGCGGCGCATATTGTTGAAGTTGCCGTATCCCGTATCTCCATCCAGGAGAATCGGAACAGAGGTATTGTCACTCATGAACTCGAGCACTTCTAGGACCTGCGTCCAGGAGGCTTCATTATTGTCACGTACACCCATGGCTGCGGAAATGGAGAGTCCAGAACCCCAGATTCCTTTGAATCCGGATTCTTCGACGATCTTCGCGGAAAGCCCGTTATGAGCTTCGCAAATAAATTCCAGATCGCCGCTCAGCAGCATATTTTTGAACATTGTAGTTTTTTTCATTGTTGTCCTGCATTCGCTAGGCTGTTTGAAAAATCGGCCTCTCTTACCTTGCGGAAAGTGTTGCTTGCAACATAAAGCTAGAGACCTGCTCTTACCCGCAACCCATAGCACCGACTCTTAGGGAGAGTATGTGAGCAAGAATCCGTATCGAAACTTACCCTCTGTGGACGCCCTGATGGAATCTCCAGAACTGCGTGCTATCGACCTTGGACACCAACCCAAGGTTGAGGCTGTGCGGAACGCGCTTGCTCATGCTCGTCAGGTGATTTCAGATGGAGCTGATGCTCCGAATTTCGAGATGCTCGTGGGACGAACAATGGATATTCTGGATGAATTGACGCGTCCACGGCTGAGAAACGTCATCAACGCGACAGGCGTGATGATTCATACGAACCTAGGAAGAGCTCCACTGATGGTGGATGAGACAGTGTCTTCCCACGGTTATTCGAATCTCGAGTTCGATCTTGTCACAGGTAAGCGTGGCTCGCGTCGTTCGCACCTTGAGGAGTTGATTTGCGATCTTTGTGGTGCTGAGTCTGCGCTTGTCGTCAATAACACCGCCGCTGCGGTCTTGCTTATGCTGACAGCCCGCGCACGTGGGAAGGAAGTGCTGATCAGTCGAAGTGAATTGGTTGAAATCGGGGGCAGCTTCCGCGTACCCGAAATTATGGAGGCCTCGGGCGCCATTTTGCGGGAAGTGGGAACCACCAACCGAACCTATGCCAGGGATTATGAACAGGCCATCAACGCCAATACAGCAGCAATTCTCAAAGTGCATCGCAGTAATTTCCGGGTAAGTGGGTTTACCCATGAGGCGACTACCTCGGAGTTGGTCGAACTCGCGGAGCGTCATCGTTTGCCTTTCTGGTACGATCTGGGCAGCGCGACATTTGGACCATTGCCATCGGAATTACCGGTGGAATGTGATGTGCGGGCAGAGCTTGCAGCCGGCATTGATGTGGGCTGTTTCAGCGGCGATAAACTTCTTGGCGGCCCGCAATCGGGTATTCTGGTTGGAAAAGAGAAAGCTATCGCAGAACTAGCGTCCCATCCCATGGCCAGAGCATTGCGTGTTGGAAAGCTCACGATTAAGCACATGCAAGACGTCTTGTTGGCCTACCGTCGTGGGCGCACTGCGGATATCACCTTGAGTGCTATGTTGAATTCGACACTCGAAGAGCTAGAGGGCCGTGGACAGCAGATTGTATCCCTGCTCGAGGCGGCAGGGGTGAAAGCCGAACTCGTTCCGTCAGAGGATCCCATTGGTGGTGGAAGCCACCCTGACCAAACATTGCCTGGCCTGGCCGTAAGACTCGATTACCCGAAGGGGATTAACCGAATCGCAAAAAGGTTACGGGAGGCCTCAACTCCGGTGATTTGCGTGATTCGCGACAATGCCATTCATCTGCATGTGCGAACCCTTCTAACGACTCAGTTTGAAACGCTCGCCAACGCCGTTATTTCGTCTGTCGCGCCTGAAGCGACTAGCTCCAACGGTTCGGCCTGAACGGGTGCGGGGAGGGACTGGTCTCCGACGATCGCGACGAATGAGTGAATCATTGGAAGCGTGCGGAAAAATGGATTAAGACGCCACCCCTGCACGAATTGTTGAATGCTAAACTCATCGGCATTGCCGTCCGCGGGGTCGTTGATTGTGACGCGACCTCCAGACACACCTGTGACCACGACCCAATGCAGAGATTCGGAACTGTCTGGCCAAAGGATCTTGGACTGCACGAGCGCCAGTACGGGCCGGTGGTCGCTGATCGCATTGTTTAGCTTCTCCAGAGCTCGGTTGGCTTGCTCAGCAGAACTAAGCTCACTCCGCAGGTAGGAAATGTCTGGGTCCAGCGAGCCGAATACGACCGTGTCGCTGTGCTTGTTGAGAGTCTCGATGAGAATACTCTCGGGTGTCATACCGCTGCTCACTCCGGGAAGACGCAAACGTCGCATCGCATGATTCTCGTAGGACCAACGTCCAAGTTTGTTTCGGAGCGCGTGAAGGTCCAGTTTGTCTTCGACGCCTTGGTAGGCTGCTAGTACCATGGCCGCCGAAGTTGGCCCGCAATTGCTTCTGATACCCAGTTGGCGAATGCGTGGGACGCTCAGTTGGGCATCGGCGTCGATGGAGACTTGCGTTTTTGCCTTGGTCTCGACTCGCTTACCACCGCATCCAGCCGCGAGAGTCAAAATTGTGAATAGAGCCGCAACAGCAAAGGTGTTCAACGTTTGAAGTCGCTGCATAGCCGTACTCCTCCTGTATGGAGCAGCCGGTTTTCAATGAGTTTCTCTTGTTATTTGTTTCAACCCAGGCCTGTTTTGATCTCTTCCCGAAAAAGAAAATATTTTTTTACTTCTCTTTACCCGACTCAGTTCGGACTCCTTGGCTGACGTGAGCACCCTTGACACTGCGGAGGGACGGGTGCTAGCACCCGAGGCGTTCCGAATATCCAATGAGACCACCTCAGACGGGAGACAAAGGGTGAGCAAACCACGACAAGAGCTACTCGAACTTCTGACGGAACTCTCGGTACGCAGGGGAGACATCACACTCTCTAGCGGCAAGAAATCCGACTTCTATGTTGATTGTAAACAAACACTGTTGCACCCCGACGGTATGGCGTTGACTGGAACGGTGTTAGTGGATGCATGGCAATCGCTCGACTTGTCGATCGATGCGGTTGGTGGCCCTACACTTGGTGCTGATCCGATGACCTGTGCATTTGTGCTGCAGGCTCGTCGTCGAGGTCTCATGATCCCTGGTTTTTTCATTCGGAAAGAACCAAAGGGTCATGGAACCATGGCATATGTCGAGGGTACCCGCTCCATGGTGGCAGGGTCCAAAGCGCTCATGCTCGAGGACGTCATCACGACTGGTGGCTCGTCCCTACGTAGCATCGGTTATCTTCGAGATGCTGGTTTCGAGGTTGAGCATCTCCTCTGTCTCGTTGATCGCCAAGAAGGTGGCCTACAGCGAATCGAAGAGGCAGGCGTATCGGTAACTGCCATTTTCTCAAAGAGTGATTTCCCTGCCCCCAGCTAAGTGGGCACCACACGCGTCATCTGACGCAAGTCTGGATGCATGAAACATTTACGTGTTGAGGACGGAACGCGCATCGCCTACCAGGTCGATGGACCTGAGAATGGCGCGGGTATCGTGTTTTGCGACGGAATCGCATGCGATGGCTTCGCATGGGAAGGCATTGCGCCTGAACTCGTAAAGACACATCGAGTCCTCCACAGTCACCATCGTGGACATGGGCGTTCCGGCCTGCCTCGAGACGGGAAACGGGTGAGTGTCCCATTTCTGGCGCAGGACATCGTCGAGTTGATGGATCTGGTTGGAATAGATTCAGCGACCTTTGTTGGCCACTCGATGGGATGTCAGGTCCTGCTTGAAATTGCATACCGTTATGCTGACCGTTTTCGGGGAGGAGTACTGCTTTGTGGCACGCCGGGCCGAGCACTGGATAACTTTCAGAATACTGACCTCGGTTTTCGTGCACTGCCCCTGATTCGTGAACTCACAATGAAGTATGGGAAGCATGTCGCACCAGCACTGAGATTCTTGGTGCCGAGTCGTATCGGCTACGAAGTCGCAGCTCTTTCCGAGATCAACCGAGATCGAACATCACAGAGCGATCTCGGTCGCTATTTGAAGCATTTATCGCAAATGCCGCAGGAGAGTTTTCTAACGACCCTGGAAGACGCTGCAGAGCGTATGGCAGATCACTTCCTACCATTGATTGAATGTCCGATGCTGGTCATGGCTGGTGAACGTGATGGATTTACTCCGTCGATGGCATCGGACCCTTTTCGACTCCATTTACCCAAAGTCGAATACGAGATAATCGAGGGTGGCAGTCACGTGGCACCGATCGAGTTCCCAGACTTTATACTTGGTCGCGTTCAGGAATTCCTTCAAACCCACGGACTCGATGTGCCAGTGACCGAACGCCCAGTTGGGCGTGAACATCTTGGGAATTCCTGGAGAACGGCTGCTGCGGATCGTTAACGTTGCTGCTGAAATCTCGCGGTTCAGAGTGCGATTCGCAAGACTTGTTCACCGACCAAAATGGCATCTCCATCGTTGAGGGCCGTTGTTCCATGGAGGCGCATATAGGTGCCGTTCGATGATCCCAGGTCTTCGATGGATGCTTCTCCATCGGTAAACATGAGGCGTGCGTGGATTCCGGACACCGTTCCGTCGTCTGCGAAGACGATCTCACCATCGTCTCGGCCTAAGGTTATGATGTCTTGGTCGAGAAGGTACACGTTACCGTTTTCGCTCGTAGACGTCCGCTGATAAAGAAACCCCCATGTCTCCTTACCAAGTGGGCTACCTAGTTTTCGAGTTTGATCCGGCGTCGTTGTCTCCACGGTGGGAACGTCTTCAATGGCTTGGTATTGGAGCAGTTCCTGGCCAACTCGGAATTGGTCTCCAGAGCGAAGACTCCTGACGTCGTGTTCGTGCAGTCGTAGAAACACTCCATTTGTTTTGTCCAAGGAGCGTACCTTCAATGTGTTGTCTTCGTAAAAAAGAACAGCATGCTTGGGTGCGATGAATTCATCATTTCCAAAATTGATATCTGCACGGCTGGAACCCAACCAAGTGCTGTCGGAGAAGAGATCGAAACGGTCACCTTCATCACCGTTTTTCTTCATCAAGACAATTTGTCCGGCTAACCGATTCCTCTTCTTTGATTGCGTCTGACGCGTTCTTTTTCGCCCCTTTGGTTTACCAGTAGATGGTTGTTCGTGAGTCACCGGACGCTGGGGTGCTTCTTCCACTTGCTCGGACGCCTCTGGCGGCCGTGCTATCTCCGATACTTGCTCGATAGGAGGCGCGCTAAAATCAGTAGGCGCAGTGCTTCTAGACTCAGGATCGACCGGAGAATCCGGCATTTTTTTGGTTCGTGGGGCAGAGACAACCGTACCGCTAAGCTCCGGTAAATGGTTCAGCTGTTCAGACGGCCGCGGCATCTGTGATTTCTGGTCGGAGTAGAACTCGCTTCGTTCTTCTGTCACTGATGGTTCAAGGGGACGTTCGGCTTTCACGGCTTCAACGTGTTGCGCTTCCATCTCGGAGGGTTTCTCAGCGGATGCTTCAATCCCAAAATCAAGTGGCATTAAGAAGGGCAGTTCAATGTCATCTGTGCGTGTAGATGCAGAGCGGATAGTGTCATCACGTAAGGCATCATCACTGTCGGAGGGCTTGGGTATAGGGTCGCTCTCAATGCTACCCTGACCGTCATTCGGTAGGTCTTCATGGGAAACGAGCGGCGTGACGACAGTGTTACTTAGACTTTTGTTCTCGGGGCGAGTTAGCGGCACCGCAGGTACAGATTCAGCTGCTGTGAGATCGGCGTAGGTAATGACGGGAAGAACTGACGAATCAGGTGAAGCCTCTTCTTCTGGTTCAGCATCGCTTCGGGAGTCAGTATTTGAGTCGTGGCTCGTGCTAGACTCCAACAGCTCGTCCGTAGGCCTTGTTAGTGCCGAAGCCGACCCATTGTCGGCGTCAGGATCCGGAATGGGCGTGAAGGCCTCGGGCTGATTACCTTGCAGGGAACTGCCGCAACTGATGCAGAAGAGGAAAAAGTCCTCGTTTTCTTTCGAGCAGTTCGCGCAAACGATCACTTAAGACGCCTCCTGAAACGCAGTTATGGAAGCACCGCGGGTCCTAATCTTGGCTAACAGTAGGGCCGATGAGCGTCAAGAAATCGCCCGTCGTAAAAGAGGGTGTTTCCACTTAGAGATCGATGTTTAGGTTCTCTGAATTGACACTCGGGACAGGAGCATTAGAGGACGCTTCTGTCGGTATCGTCAGAACGCCACTGACCGACTCGTACACACCTTCTCCCAGTTTCATCACCAATGAGAATTCGGCGTCAACGTTGGTATTGGTTCCTAATTTGGACGAAAAGCAGAGAGTTCCATCGATGACCTCTCCCGTTTTTGAAGGCGTTGACCACATCGCAGTGCCTGACGCCTTCCGATAAGATTTATCTTTCAGACCCTGCTCCAGCGCTATGTTTGTCGCTTGGAGCAGAGTTTGGCCTTCGTCACGAACCTCGATAGACAGGAGTCCCCCGTTCTCTGTCACCGTGAAAGAAAACGTATCATCGAGAGCCTGGTTCGTCGGGGAGCTAAATACAGATTCAGCTGCATAGCGGCAGTTCTTTCCAAACGTTGGCACACCAGTTGTTGATGCGTTGGGTGACCATGGAGTCGTGGATGACTCTGGAACGCCACTGACAGGTTCTGCTTCGGGCTCGTTACTATCTGTTCCCCCAGAGACACAACCAAGTAGCCATATGCTAGCTGCGAGGATGAGTCCTCTCCGTACGAGTTTATTCGTCATATCCTGCCCCCTGGGTCGCAGTTTTAAGTGTCGCAACGCATTTCGAGATGCCGGTTCGACCTAGCGCTCGATACCAAGCGACCGCATTTTCTTGTAGAGATGGCTCCGCTCCAGGTCGAGGGAAGACGCGGTTTTAGTGACATTACCACCGTGAGCATCAAGAGCATCGCGAATGATTCTTCGTTCGGCGTCAGCCACCATTTCACGCATGGGGGCATCTGGCCGATAGAGGTCACTTTCGACCGAACGTTCCCCTCCGAGTAATCTGCGGACATTACCCGCATCGATCGTGTCACCTGGACTAAGAATCACCAGCCGCTCACATGCGTTCCTCAATTCACGTACATTTCCTGGCCAAGCGTGCTTAGCCATTTCAGTGAGAGCATCGGGACTCACCTTTTTGGGTTTGATGTCGTTTTCATCACAGACGGTATGAACGAACGCTTCGATGAGTATGGGCAAATCCTCCTTGCGCTGACGCAAGGGAGGAGCCGCAATCGGAATAACGTTGAGCCTGTAGAAGAGATCCTCTCGGAATTCCCCTTCGTCGATTGCTGCATTCAAGTCTTTGTTGGTGGCGGCCAATACTCGGACGTTGACCTGAATCGTACGAGAGCCTCCGACGCGTTCGATCTCGCCTTCCTGTAACGCACGAAGGAGCTTGGCTTGTACGTCGATTCGCATGTCGCCAACCTCATCTAGGAATAGCGTTCCTTTATCAGCGAGTTCGAATTTTCCCTGTCGGGATGCTGTGGCGCCGGTGAACGCGCCCTTTTCGTGACCGAAGAGTTCCGACTCGATGAGTTCGGTCGGGATCGCCGCGCAATTGAGTTTAATGAATGGGGCATCCGATCGTTTGGAGCGTTCATGAATCGATCGTGCGATGAGTTCTTTGCCTGTTCCGCTCTCGCCGGTAATTAAAACTCGGCTATTCGTCGGAGCGGCGAGTTGAATTGTCTCTAGCAGCGCTTGCATCGGTTTGGATTCACCGAGCAGGGGGGTTCTAGGTGAGACTTTTGCCCGTAGCGTCGCGAGTTCTCGCTGAGTTCGATTGAATCGAAGTGCGTTGGATATGGTGATTAGTACGCGGTCTGTGGACAGAGGCTTTTCGAGGAAGTCATGGGCACCCTTCCGAATTGCCTCGAGCGCAATGTCAATGGTGCCCTGACCGCTCATTACGATGGCAGGAACTTGCGTATGCTTCTTTTTGATAAGTTCTAGCAGCTCCAGTCCATTGCCATCGGGAAGGTGGACATCAAGCATGGCTAGGTCAGGCGTGACGTCACCGAGTGTTCGCAACGTCTCACTCACGGAGCCAGCCGTGTGGCATGTATATCCCTCGAACTGGAGGATCCGTACCAAAGAACTTCGGATATTTTCTTCGTCGTCGACAATGAGGATTGTTCCAGCCAACGTGCGCTTCCTTCGGGGTGGGACTTGGAGTGATTTGTTCAGATGATTTGAACACCACACTACCTGACCTGAGACGCGATGCGAAGAGAGCAAATCTAGGTTTGAGCAGCGAGTTCGGTATGGGATTCGTCGGTTTGCTTGACCACGTCTTTGTTTCGCTTGACAGACCCACACCTTCGCGCCAAGTTCCCAGGGCTAGCCACTTTCGGTCCGTGCTTGAGCGGGCGCGTCTTCTTCAAGGCCTTACACATGAATCGATTACTGAAGACTCTCATTGTTGGTGTTTTTGCTCTTGGGCTGTTCGCCACTGTGAATGGTTGTTCCCCGGGGTATCCTAATTGTCATGGCGACGACCATTGCCAAAGCGATAGCCGTGCTGAGTACTGCGTAGGTGGCATCTGCAAGGAATGCCGCGACGATTCGCACTGCAACCAGACCAATCCCTGTATGGAGTGCGCGGGCGATCGAAGTTGCCAGAAGAAGTTCAAGTGCTGCATGAGTGATCTTGAGTGCCCGGGCGAAAAGTGCTGGAAGCTGGATCCGAATCCCGATCGACCCGGTGAGTGTGGCGATGTTTGTCTTCACGTGAAGTGTCCGGAAGGTCAGAAGTGTGCCGGCGGTGCATGCGTTCCCGACTTGACCTGCGTAGACGATGCTGGGTGCCCACCTGGACATAAATGCTTGAACGGCCGTTGTGAAAAAGCTGATTGCGAGATCCAAACCATCTATTTCGACTACAATGAGTTCGCCATCCGACTCGACCAAGAAGGAATTCTTTCGGCCAACGCGGAGTGTCTCAAGCGGCGTAAGGCACCCCATCGTGTCGAAGGGCATTGTGACGAGCGTGGTGACGGTGAGTACAACCTCGCGTTGGGCCAGCGTCGTGCCAATGCGGTTCGTCGACAATACGAAGCGTTAGGTGTCGACCGTTCTTTGGTCACAACACTGAGTTACGGAAAAGAGCGAACGGTGTGCAATGAGTACGGCGAAGAGTGCTGGAAGCAGAACCGACGCGTTGAGACGACGCAGCAGTAGGGTGGTCGTGAATCACGTGGCGGCAATAACCTTGCGGCCGTTGATCCTTGCGAGCGTCTTTCTAGGCTTTCTTTCGCTTGTGCCCTCAGGTTGTGCGACGACTGAAGAGCACACACTTCTGAGCTCCCGCGTGACGGAGTTGGAGGAAAAGCGAGCCAAGCTCGAGGCAAAGATGGCTGAGGACGTTAAGCGTCTCCAGGAACTGAATGAGACCATTAAGCGGTCGGAGGCAACACTTCGGAAAAGCGGAGCAAACCTTGGTCTGCGTGTGTCTCGTTTGGAGCAGTCGCTTCCAAGGGCGGTGGGCCGCGTCGATGTATCTGAGCACCGACTGAAATCACTGGTTGAAGATGTTACGCGCATTCGAGACCTCTTAATTGCGCGTTATGATGCGGTTCAGCTCCTTCTTCCGAAAGACCTTCCCTCCGACCCCGACGGTATGTGGAAGGTCGCTCAGGCGAAGGAAAAGGCAGGAGACGGGCCAACAGCGCGAGCGATATACGAGGTGTTTGAGTCATCGCATCCAACTGACAAGCGTGCGATTCAAGCGCGTTTGCTGCGTGCTAGAATCTTGGAGAGCGAGGGAAAGACCAGCCAGGCCTTGGGACTCTACCGCAGGATCGAAAAACTCTATGCTGGCGCGGTTGAGATTCCGTCAACGATTCTGCGAATGGGCGAGTTATACGTCGCGAATGGTGACTGTCAGCGGGCGAAAAAGGTATACAGGTACCTGGCTTTTGGAAAATACAAAGAAACTCCGGAAGCGGAAAAAGCCAAAGTGCGTTTCGAAGAGCTAAAGACTACCTGCGCGAAGTAATCCATGTTCACAATCGACCAAGAGTTTGACGTCCTAGTCATTGGGGCAGGTCATGCGGGGTGTGAGTCCACACTGGCAGCCGCAAGAATGGGAGCCCGTGTTCTGATGGTCACGCAGAACATCGACCGCATCGGATGGATGAGTTGTAACCCAGCTATAGGCGGACTGGGTAAAGGGCATCTCGTCAAAGAGATAGATGCGCTTGGCGGCGAAATGGGACGTGCGGCCGATAAGAGCGGTATTCAGTTTCGCCGCTTGAACACTCGCAAAGGACCAGCCGTTCGAGCCAGCCGATGCCAATCTGATAAATGGCGTTATGCGGATGCGATGCGCCGGACCATGGAACACGCGCCTGGCGTGACAATTAAGCAAGCGACGGTCACCGGGCTGGTCACGGAGGATGCAGGCGCGAGGAAGGTTATTCGCGGGGTCGATACGGATCTAGGCGTTCGTTATCTGGCAAAGACTGTTGTTGTGACGACCGGCACGTTTATGCGTGGTCTTTGTCACTATGGCGAACAGAAGGTGAAGGCGGGTCGTGCCGGTGATCGCGCTTCATACGGTATGAGCGCTTGGTTAGAATCGCTTGGTTTCAACCTTTTGAGGCTGAAAACCGGAACAGTACCCAGGTTAGACGTTCGTTCCATCGACTTTCAGGGGTTGGAAGAGCAGCCGGGTGATGATTTTCCACGTCCCTTTGCGATGTACCGTAGCGAAATAGCGCTCCGTCAGGTTCCCTGTCACATCACATGGACGAATGAAAAGACCCACGACATCATTCGGGCGAACCTACATCGCTCGCCCATGTTTTCAGGGGATATTCATGGAGTAGGTCCACGGTATTGCCCCTCGGTCGAGGACAAGATTGTTCGCTTTGCAGACAAGGACAAACACCAGATTTTTCTCGAACCCGAAGGGCTTGATTCGGGCGAAATCTACCCAAACGGCATCTCGACGAGTCTTCCGCTTGATGTGCAAATCGACATGGTGCGTTCGATTCCAGGCCTAGAGCGTGCGGAAATAACCAGGCCGGGTTACGCGGTCGAGTATGACATGGTGGATCCCCGCCAATTGAAAATGACTCTGGAGACTCGGCAGGTTGACGGGCTCTTCTTGGCCGGACAGATCAATGGGACGACCGGATACGAAGAAGCCGGTATTCAAGGGCTTCTCGCTGGTGTTAACGCTGTCAACAAGGTCCGCTGTGACGATGACTTCGTTATTTCTCGCTCGGAGGGGTACGCAGGTGTCTTGGTCGACGACCTCGTCACACGTGGCGTTGATGAACCCTATCGGATGTTCACCTCGCGTGCTGAGTATCGACTCATGTTGAGAGAGGATAATGCTGACGAGCGATTGATGCCCATGGCTCGACGCCTCGGACTTGTCGACGATGACATTTATGCGGATTTCGAAACACGAATCCGTAATGTTGAGGCTGCTATCGAGCGGCTGCGACAACATCGCGTCAATCCTGGTCCTGTTGTAAACGATGCGCTTCTCGCGATGGGAACCACAGGACTGAAGAATACGTCCTCATTAGCTGATCTTCTGAAACGACCGCAGGTAACGCTTGAAGGTCTCAGGCCCGTGATGGGCGATTGGATCGATGAACTCAGCTGGCAGGAACAAGAGAAGGTGTCCGTACGAATCAAGTACGCCGGCTACATCGACCGCCAGCAAGTGCAGGTGGAACGTTTTGAGAAGGCCGAATCTATCCAGCTCCCACCATCCATCGATTATCGGGAGGTGGCGGGCCTAACCATGGAAGTTCAAGAGCGCTTTCAGAACGAAAGGCCGGCAAGCGTTGGTCACGCGAGTCGCCTGAAGGGTGTGCCCCCTTCGGCGATCACAGCGTTATTAATTCACCTAAAAAAGACTGCTGGTTAGAATCGAACGTATTCGAAATCATGCGCCTGACCGTTAATTCCCTTTGGGGGAGGTGCAATCCAGTTTGCCATCTGACCGGGTGTTGTCACGGGTTGCATTAACGATTCGACAAATGCCTCATCTTCTGCGGTTGGTAGCCACTCTCCGCGTCGTGCTTCAAACTCGTCCTTGGAGATCATTTGCCCGTCGGGGGTGAAGCATTGATCGGAGTAAATGCCAATATGTCGGTGGAACTTGCGGTCTGGGACTGACAGTTGATCGCTTAGTCCCGCCTTTCCGAGACTCTTGTTCCATCGCCTCAGACCTTTCATGCTGTCCTCCACGTAATCGTCTCTCAGCACCTCGTTCATTGCATTCCGAAGGGGAACTTCTCGGGTCGTCATCTTGCCATTTTCGATGACGGGCATCTTGTAGAACTGGTTGAGTGCTAAGTGCTCTTCACGGTGGTCTTCGCGGTAGCGTCCTTTGAGCCCGGTGGAGAAGTAATTGGCTGCGTTGGAGGAAATCTCTCCTCCGAATAAGTCCAGTGAAAGGCTGTACCAAAGGTTGATGTATTTTTGGATGATATCGAGCGGAATGCCGCCAGCCTCACGCACCCCATTGTCGCCGTGCCGATTCATCAGTTCTGCCGTTCGCCTGACCACGCGGTTTACGCCGGTATCACCCACAAACATATGGTGCGCTTCCTCTGTGAGCATGAAGCGGCATGTGCGAGCGAGTGGATCAAATGCGCTCTCAGCTAGCGAGGCAAGCTGATATTTACCGTCGCGGTCTGTGAACATGGTGAAACAGAAAAAGTGTAGCCAATCCGTAATGGGTTGGTTGAACGCTCCTAAGATACGGGGGCTGTCCACGTCACCGCTTCGTCGTTGCAGTAGGTCTTCTGCTTCTTCGCGCCCGTCGCGCCCGAAGTAACTATGCAGGAGGTAGACCATGGCCCAAAGGTGCCGACCCTCCTCAACGTTGACCTGAAACAGGTTTCGCAGGTCGTAAAGACTCGGAGCCGTTTGGCCCAGCAAGCGTTGTTGCTCCACGCTTGCAGGTTCTGTATCGCCCTGCGTCACAATGATTCGCCGTAACATGTTGCGATATTCGCCAGGAACTTCCTGCCAGACTGGCTTACCATAGTTGTCGCCGAATCCGATTGTCCGATCTTTTGTGTGCGGTTCCAGGAAAATGCCCCAGCGGTATTCGGGCATCTTTACGAGATCGAAATGTGCCCATCCTCCCTTCTCCACTGAAATCGCAGTCCGTAGGTAGACGTCATTCACCTGGAAGCCTTCTGGCCCCATGTCCATCCACCAGTCGATGTAATTGGGTTGCCAACGCTCCAGCGCCCGTTGAAGTCGTTTGTCGGAACTAAGGTCTACATTGTTTGGAATACGTTCGTCTGAGATAAAGCCAGGCATAATCAGGTCCTCTTCCAGTGAAATGTGGGTCGTTGGGGATGGCCGTACAGTGTCAGCGCACCTTCTTCGCCGACCGCGTTAGGCCGTTGGAAAATCCAGTTTTGCCATGCGGTGAGTCGACCAAAAATCTTTGTTTCCATGGTCTCGGGGCCTGCGAAACGCAAGTTGGCCTCCATGCCGGTGAGGGCATCCGGCGATAGGCTTGCACGTTCCTCGATACCCACGCGGATGGTATCGTCCCAATCGAGATCGTCAGGTGCGTCCGTTACCAGTCCAAGCTCGTCGGCATCGGGAGTTTCTAGTGGCTCTCCGCGTTGTTCTAAGAGCTGCGTCACGAGTTCCGGTTCTCCCAGGAACCGAGTCTGCAGGCGCGTAAGCCCGTTCCCCATTGGGTAAGCGCTTTCGTTCATCGTGCTGGTCGCTACGAAGACGCCACCGTCGGGATCATCGAGCATGTACGTTCTGTCTGCAGCCAATGCGACTTCCAGAAGTGTGCCACCAAAGCACGAACCTGGCTCGATCAGGGCGTACTGACTTTTCGCTGTCATATCCTGTCGCTTCAGAACGCGTTTGATGAGGTGGCGTACCTCATTGACGAACCAATCGTCCTTGGTCGCTTCCAACACTTCATCGATTCCTAAAATGGTCTCGAGGTCTCCCTCGGTTTTGATGAGTAGCGTACCGATGAGAGGTTCATTGAACCGCATCCTGAGAAGTACATCATCCCATTCCCGAAAGGCAGCCAATGGCCACCATTCTGCACCCATCGCTCGGATGGAGGCTGCGTCGGTTGGGCCGACCGATTCCGGTGCCTTGATAGTGACTGATGCGATGCGGTCACTTCGGTCGAATGCGACCTCCACGTGCTTGTAGGTCCACGTATCGTCGGTGATGGTTCGCTCGAGTGGGGGAAGCGTTACGCCGTCTCCGTCGCGCTCTGTCGCCACCGAGTCCGCGAGCGTTGATGCTTGTTGGTCTACAACCTCGGGGAAGCGAGATAAGGGGGCTACGGAATCGACCAGATTCCACTTCTGCGCCCGACGTCCCTTGATGCCCTCTGCAACCGTCGAGAAAAAGTCGGCTCGATCTCTGCGAACCATTCGCTTGTCGACAACCCGCGTTAGGCCACCCGTACCCGGCAACACTCCCAAGAGTGGTACCTCGGGAAAGCTCACGGCCGAGCTGCGATCGTCTACGAGCAGAATATGGTCACATGCCAGTGCTAACTCGTAGCCGCCACCTGACGCCGTTCCGTTGAGAGCGGCCAAAAACCGTAAACTGGAGTTTGTGCTCGCGTCTTCGATACCTAGGCGTGTCTCATTTGTGTACTTACAGAAGTTTACCTTAAAGCCGTGGTCAGCTTTAGCCAGCATGCGGATGTTGGCGCCCGCACAGAAAACCCGATCTTTCGCGCTCGTGACTACGACGGTCTTCACTTCCGGATGCTCGAAGCGCAGGCGATTGACCGCATCAGCAAGCTCGATGTCCACCCCGAGGTCGTAACTGTTCAGCACTAACTCAGTGGAACCGTCGACCGAGTCTACCTCGCTCACGTCCATCTCGAGGCGAGCTATGGCTCCATCGAAAGATAAGTTCCAGTGTCGGTACGCGTCCGGGTGCGTATCGAAGCTGATCGCCGGCATGTCTGTCTTGCCCATGGGGGTCTCCTAACGTTAGTGGCACAAAATAAACCTTCAATGGGTTAAAATCAAGCACAATAATGCACTTGATGTTACCTGGTTGTGGCACTATATTGCATCCATGAGCGAGTTACTGGAAACTTTAGGACTTCGAATAAGGGCCGAGCGCCTCGAACAGGGACTCACCTTGAAGACGTTGTCTGCCCTATCAGGGTTATCGCTCCGATTCGTAAGTGATTTGGAAAAGGGCCGGGCCAACGTATCTATCACGAGGCTAAACAGCGTTGCTGGGGCCCTCCGTGTCGACCTTACCCGACTTTTGAGCGGTGCAGCTTCAACCGAGCTGCCTAAGCATCTTCAAGTCACGGTGCGCAAATTAGCTCGCCTGAGTCCTGAGGCCATCGAGCGCATCAACGCTGCGATTGAATGTGAATCTCAGGTGAACGACGCCAATACGGTTGTCGCTCTTCTGGGCGTGCGCGGAGCCGGTAAGTCAACGGTCGGCCGGCGTGTCGCAGCGCTCTTGGGCGTTGAGTTTATCGAACTCGATAGCCTGATCGAGGAGGCAAGTGGCCTCTCGTTAGGAGAGATCTTTGCGATCCACGGCGAAGAGTACTACCGAAAGATTGAGTTCGAAGTGCTTCGGGATTTTCTAGACGGCGAACGGCAGGCTGTTGTTGCAACCGGCGGATCCCTTGTGACGCACGCTGAAACCTACGAACTGCTTCGTGGCCGAGCTCACACGATCTGGCTGAGTGCTCGGGCGCAGGATCATTGGGAGCGTGTACTCGGACAAGGCGACGATCGACCGATGCGGCGAAACCCACAAGCGTTCGACCAGCTGGAGGCCTTATTGGCTGCACGTCGACCCCTTTACTCCCTCGCCGATGCCACTGTAGATACCTCGCAAAAAGAGGTCTACGCTGTCGTCAATGATGTGCTGCTATCTCTCGAGAATACTGACGTCCAAGGACAAATCGTTCAGGCCTAGTTGACTGCGTATAGGAGGGGGCGTCCGCCCAATTCTGAGGAGCGCATCCATTCTCGCGGGAAAAAGCGCTTCATCTTCGGTAAGAGGCGATCATATTCCAGGCCTGTCATACACGACTGGAGGACGTCGAGGAGTTCATGGAGCTCGTGAGCGGAACTGCAGCCGTGAACATATGGAAGCGCTCCTTCAGGGAGAAGATCTCCGAAGTTAATTTCATGACGTGTGATGGAGCGGTAAGCGTTCCATTCAACGCCCTTTTCAAACTCTTTATCGTCTTCACAGTCGTAGCGTTCCATGTGGCCTCCTGGGGGCTTTGTGCCTCAACGGCCCCCTATCAAAGCAAAAGCCGTACCAGTTTCTTCTGAGACGTACTGAATCGACATGCGTTGCACCGATCTCGAAGTTTGTTTAGTTTCTTCGGACTCGTGAGAAGGGGCTTTTTGTCCCCAGGAGGTGAGAGTTTGGAATTACATCCCTTTCGCGCACTTCGTCCGGCTGCTAATTTAGCATCCGAGGTGGCCTGTCCGCCCTATGATGTCATGGATGTTCACGAAGCACGGACCATTGGAAACGGAAATCCCGATTCATTCATACATGTCATCAGGCCCGATGCTGATCTGCCCGATGAGGTGGACGCGTATGATGACCTTGTCTATGCCCAAGCGAAACGTGGGTTAGCCGATCTTCGGGAGCGAGGTGTCCTCGTTCAGGAGGATGAGGACGCTGTTTGGCTCTATCGCCAAACCATGGGCAGTCACGTGCAGATTGGATTTGTGGGTTGTGCCAACGTCGACGATTACGCTGCCGGCAAGATCAAGCGACATGAGTTCACTCGCAAGGTTAAAGAAGACGACCGCACACGGCACGTTCACGAAACAGGAGCAAATGCAGGGCCTGTGTTTCTTACTGTCAGGGCGATTGATGGTTTAGAAGCATTTCAAGAGGAGATGATGGTTGGCGAGCCTCATTTATCAGTGGTTGGGGCCCACGATGTGCTTCACGAGTGCTGGGCGATTCGAGAACCCGCACACCTCCAGCGCTTGGCCGAGCTTCTTGCTCCTGCTGATGCCTTCTACATTGCCGATGGTCATCATCGTGCAGCAAGCGCGTTGCGATGCCGTGACCTGAGACGCGCCGATGAGCCCAACGCACCCATAGACGTGCCATGGGAGCGTTTCCTTGTCGTTGTGTTCCCGGCCGCACAGCTTGAGATCTTGGCGTACAACAGGGTTGTTGCGGACTTAGGAGAACAGTCGCCGGAATCGCTTGTGAGCGCCCTCGAGGAGTGGTTTTTGATCTCAGATGCGGATGAGGCGGCGCCGACGGCACGGCATCAGTTCGGGATGTACTTAGGAGATGGGTGGCGCCAACTCACTCTGAAGTCGGGTGTCGTCGACGAAACGGATCCGGTGGCTTCGCTGGATGTCGCGATTTTACAGGACCGCGTCCTAAGACCGCTTCTTGGTATCGATGACCCGCGCGTGAATAAACGAATTCAGTTCATCGGCGGCATTCGCGGGACGGCTTCGCTGGAGCGTCTTGTTGATTCCGGGCGAGCAGCGATAGCTTTCGCAATGTACCCAACGTCCATTGAGGAACTCCTCGATGTCGCGGATGCGGGGGAAGTGATGCCGCCCAAAAGCACCTGGTTCGAGCCGAAACTAGCAAGCGGACTCTTGGTACACCTGTTGGATGGAGCAAGTACCAGTGGCTGATCCTGTTGATCCCGATCGGGTGCCGACCCCTTTATCAGGCCCGTTTGAAGCCGAACGTGAACGAACGATCGAGACGCTCACTCGCTCTTTTGAGAAGGGCGTCATGACCGTAGACGAATACGATGAGCGAGTAGAGTTGGCTTCGACGGCCGCCACGGGAGCGGAATTGGAAGTGCTGCTCCAAGACCTCGCGCAACCAAAGGGGACGATGATTCCAGAGCGTGGTTCTGCCCTGGAGAAAGAGACACTCACTGCCTTTTTAGGGAACAATAATCGTCAGGGAACCTGGCGACTTGCACGTACATTACGCGTCAAATCTATCTTTGGACATGTACGTGTCGACAT
>MDTD01025185.1_pt1 | contig 23797 bp, 23 predicted proteins | sample 811221 | NCBI WGS metagenome assembly MDTD01 (sample SAMN05326646, study PRJNA326480) | marine metagenome | isolation source: seawater | place: Pacific Ocean: South West | collected 2011 | reverse complement strand
GGAAGGCCTGGAAGCGGCCGACAAGGGTGAATTCGCGGCCGACTCCGACGTAGAGGCCGCGTTCGACCGCCACCGCCCGCGATAATGCGGGTCGTCTGGACGCGCCCAGCCCTCCGCCAATTGATCGCGCTCCAGGATTTCATCGCCGAACGAGACCCCGCCGCGGCCTTCCGGACGGCCGGCATGATCCACGACGCCGTCGCCGCCCTCAGTCATCATCCGAATATGGGGAGACCCGGCCGTATTTGGGGGACACGCGAACTCGTCGTCGGGCGAACGCCCAATCTCGTCGCCTATCGGGTCACCGAACAGGTGGAAATCCTTGCCGTCATGCATGGCGCCCAGGACTGGCCCAAGACGCTTTAGATTGCGATCTTCTCAGTTGAAAGGCCCCGCCCTCACGCATCCGGACGGTAGTTCGGGGCCTCGCGGGTGATGGCGATGTCGTGGACATGGCTTTCGCGGGTGCCGGCCAGCGTCACGCGGATGAACTCGCAGTTGCGCTGCATCTCGGCGATGGTGCCGTTGCCGGTGTAGCCCATCGCCGCGCGCAGGCCGCCGACAAGCTGGTGCAGCACCTGCGCCACCGGCCCCTTGAACGGCACCCGTCCCTCGACGCCCTCGGGCACCAGCTTCAACGTGTCCGACACCTCCTGCTGGAAGTAGCGGTCGGCCGAACCCCGCGCCATGGCGCCGATCGAGCCCATACCGCGATAAGCCTTGTAGGAGCGGCCCTGGTAGAGGAATTCCTCGCCCGGGCTTTCCTCGGTGCCAGCGAGCAGCGACCCGATCATCGCGCAGTCGGCCCCGGCGGCGATCGCCTTGGCGAGGTCACCGGAAAAGCGGATGCCGCCGTCGGCGATGATCGGCACGTCTTCCTTCCGCCCCACCTCGATCACGTCGAGCAGCGCCGAGAACTGCGGCACGCCCACGCCGGCGACGATCCGGGTGGTGCAGATCGACCCCGGCCCGATGCCGACCTTGACCGCATCGGCCCCGGCATCGATCAGCGCCTTGGCGCCGGCGGCGGTGGCGACATTGCCCGCCACGACCTGGGTATAGTTGCTGAGCTTCTTCGCCCGCCGCACCGCTTCCAGCACGCCCTCAGTATGGCCGTGGGCCGTATCCACCACGACGACATCGACCTCGGCATCGATCAACGCCTCGGCCCGCGCCAGGCCCGCGTCGCCCACGCCGGTCGCCGCGGCGACGCACAGACGGCCTTTTTCGTCCTTGCAGGCATTGGGGAAGCGCCGGGCCTTCTCGATGTCGGTCACCGTGATCAGACCGACGCAGCGATAGTCGGAATCGACCACGATCAGCTTTTCGATCCGGTTGGCCTGGAGAAGGCGGACCGCCTCGTCGCGGTCGACGGTCTCGCGGACCGTGACCAGGTTCTCCTTGGTCATCAGCTCGGAGACCGGCTGGCGCGGGTCGGTCGCGAAACGGACGTCGCGATTGGTGACGATGCCGACCAGCCGTCCGCTCGAATCGACGACCGGGAAGCCCGAGATCCGATACTGCTGCTTCAGCGCCTGCACGTCGGCCAGGGTCTGGTCGGGATGCATGGTGACGGGATTCACCACCATGCCCGATTCGAACTTCTTGACCCGTCGGACCTCGTTGGCCTGAGCCTCGATGTCGAGGTTCTTATGGATGACGCCGATGCCGCCGTTCTGGGCCATGGCGATGGCGAGGCCGGACTCTGTGACGGTGTCCATCGCCGCCGAGACCAGGGGAATGCCGAGTTCGACGGTGCGGGTGAGCCGCGTCCGGGTGTCCACCTGTGCGGGAAGGACGGACGACGCCGCCGGCTTGATCAGCACGTCGTCGAATGTAAGCGCGATGGGTATATCCATGATGATCCGTGACCCTTGTGCGCGGTCGAAGCGCGCAAATGCGGTCGGCGTAGGTATACAGATAATTGTCCGAGGGCCAAGGACAATCCAGCCCAGGCAACCCTCAGCCGCCGCCACGCCCCTTGAAGCCCGTGGCGACCACGTAGAGCTCGGCCGACTCCGGTCGGCTCGCCGGCGGCTTCACATGCTTCACGACCGTGAAGCGGCGCTTCAGCGTATCGACGAGCGACGCCTCGCCGCCGCCCTTGAACACCTTGGCGACGAACGCACCGCCCTCGGCCAGCACCTCCAACGCGAAATCGAGTGCGGTCTCCGCCAGCAGCATGATGCGGCGGTGGTCGGTTCCGGCATGCCCTGTCGTCGGGGCAGCCATGTCGCTCAGCACCACGTCGGCCCCGCCGCCGATGGCGGCGAGCAGGCGCTCGGGGGCGTCGGGGTCGAGGAAGTCGAGGACCATCTCGGTCGCACCGGCGACGGGCTCCATCGGCAGCACATCGATCGCGACCACCTGACCGCCGCCCTCCTCCCCGGCGCGGACACGCTTGACCGCCACCTGGGTCCAACCGCCCGGCGCCGCGCCAAGATCGACCACCCGCGCGCCCGGCCGCAGCAGATGAAACTTGTCGTCCATCTCCATCAGCTTGAAGGCGGCGCGGGACCGCAAGCCCTCCCGCTTCGCGCGGGCGACATACGGATCGTTGAGCTGACGCTGGAGCCAGCGGGTCGAGGACTGGCTGCGGCCGCGGGCGGTGCGAACGCGCTGCGTCAGATCCCGGCCGCCGCCCGACCGGCGCTTCACCATAGGATCACGTCTCCGAAATCTCTCGGCAAACCGGCTTCGGACCGGCGATTCGAAACGATCAGCGTCAATGCGTCCGGTAGCTCGCGCCGCCGTTGAGGGTTGGTATGGCGACGGACTCCCCTCGCATCAGGCTGTAGAGAATGCCTTCGCGGACGCCCCGGTCGGCGACCCGCACCCGCCCGACCTGCCAGTTGCGGCAGATCGCCTCCAGCACCGCACAACCGGCAACGACCAGATCGGCCCGGTCGCGGCCGATGCAGGGATGGGCGGCCCGGCCCTCGCAATCGAGGCTCCTCAATTGCAAACAGATATCGGCGATATGATTGAAGTCGAGCCAGGTGCCGTCGACCCGCGCCCGGTCATAGCGCGGCAAGCCCATCAGCACACCGGCCAGCGTCGTCACGGTGCCGGAGGTTCCCAGCATCTGCACGCCGCCCTCGGCAATGGCCTGGCTCAACCCATACGCCTTCTCGAAGGGAAGGATCTGGCGTTCGACCTCGGCCACCATCGCCTCGTAGGTCGCTTCGTCATAGCTGTCGCCGCCGTACACTTCGGACAGGGTCACGACGCCGCAGGGGAAGGAAGCGACCCCCAGGACTTCGATCCCGCCCAGCGAGGTCCGCCGGACCCAGGTAAGCTCCGTGCTGCCGCCGCCGATGTCGAAGATCAGGGCATGGCGCGCGTCGCCGGTCAGCAGCGGCGCGCAACCGCTGACCGCGAGTCTGGCTTCTTCGTTGCTGGAGATCACCTCCAAGGCGACGCCGGTCTCCTCCGCCACACGCTGGACGAAGCTCGTGGCGTTGGCGGCGCGCCGGCAAGCCTCGGTCGCGACGCAGCGGGCGACGCCCACGCCACGCCGGCGCATCTTCACCGCGCAGACCCTGAGCGCCCGGATCGACCGCTCGATCGCCTCTTCAGAGAGCGACCCGCGCGCACCCAATCCTTCGCCCAGCCTGACGATCCTAGAAAAGGCGTCGATGACCCTGAACCCGTCGGAACTCGGCCGCGCGACCAGCAGTCGGCAGTTATTGGTCCCGAGATCGAGGGCCGCATAGGTTTCGGACCCGCCGGCACGGCCATGCCGTACCGGTTGCGGGGCCGCGACGCCCGTCGCTGCGTGGTTCAAGCAACCCTCCTTCAACCCCGTCGCGTAGACCGCGCCTGGGGCTGAAATCAGACGGTTTAATCTAGTCTTAACAATCATATCGGATGCCGCACCCGCAGCCAAGGTTGCAAACGGAGCGGATTACGCAGGATCGAGGAACCGCAATCCCGGCGATTCGGCGGCTGAGGACCGGCGATGCCGGACGCCTTGACACCCCCGCGGCGCCTCCTTAGTTTGCGGGCTCCCGAAGCGCCGAGGGCGCAATTGCGCCTCCCGCTCACGGATTCTTGGGGGATAGTTTAACGGTAGAACCCGCGGCTCTGGACCGCGTAGTCCAGGTTCGAATCCTGGTCCCCCAGCCACCGCCAAAGGCTCCGCTCCAGCGGGCGCAATCCCTCCACCGACGGTCAACCTTGCCCCGGCGACGGCAGCGGATACATCAGGCCCGCGGCCTGGAAGCCGCCGTCGACGTTGAGCGAGTGTCCGTTGACGTAGTCGCTGTCGCTGGACGCCAGGAAGACCGCCGCCTTGGCGATCTCGTCCGGTTCGCCGTAGCGCCGCTGCGGCACCAGGAACTTGTAGGCCGCGACGGTCGCCGGGTCGTGCATCGCCCGCCCCACATCGGTGGCGATCGGGCCGGGCACGATGCCGTTGACGTTGATCCCCTCCTCGGCCAGCTCCACCGCCATCACCTTGGTGAGCAGTTCGAGCCCGGCCTTGGCCGAGCCGTATGCCGCCCGGCCGATGCCGCCGCGCTGGCCGGACAGCGACACGATGTTGATGATCTTCCCCGACTTCCGGCGCAGCATGTGCCGCGCCGCGGCCTGCGCGCAGAGGAAGGCGCCGGTGAGGTTGATGCGGACGACGCGCTCCCATTCCTCCAGCGTCAGGTCCACGGTCCGCACATTGCTGCCGACGCCGGCATTGTTGACCAGAATGTCGACCCGCCCGAAGGCCTCGACGCAGGCGTCGACCAGGGCCTGGCCGCCGGTGGCCTCGGCCACATCGACCCTGACGGCGCGTACCGTCTCGCCGGAGGACGCCAGTTCCTTGGCTGTCTCGGCCGCACGATCGCCGTTGATGTCCCCGATCAGAACATTGGCGCCTTCGGCGGCGAACGCCGCGGCGATGGCCTTGCCGATACCCTGCGCCCCTCCCGTAACGATGGCGCTTCGCCCTTCCAGACGCATTTTCTTCTCCTCCCTGACTCCTGGCCGCTTTGCGCGGCTTCGCACCCTTCGACGAAGAATAGTAGGGTTGTGGCGGCGTGGAAGCGATCCCCGCCACCGGACGCAGACAGGAGCCTCGGTCGATGCGCGACGACAGAGTACTGGCGACCTACCTGATCGAAACGCCGCACAGCCTGGAGCACGCGGCGGCGGTCATCGCGGGCGAGCAGTCGAGCGGCACGTTCATCTCGGTTCCGGGCGAGACAGACGATCTCAAGCGCCGCTTCGGCGCCGAGGTCTTGCAGATCGAGCCGCTCGAGTCCGTGGATACGCCCAGCCTGCCGGGATCGAAGGGACCGCGAAACGAGTCGGGGAAGTCCGAATACCGCCGCGGGAAGGTGGTCATCGCGTTCCCCCTGCACAACTTCGGCCCTTCCCTACCGAACCTCCTCGCGACGGTCGCCGGGAATCTCTATGAGCTGCAGGAGCTTTCGGGCATCCGTCTGGTCGACCTGGAGCTTCCACCGGCCTTCGCCGAGCGCTATCCCGGCCCCGCCTTCGGCGTCGACGGGACGCGGGAGCTTACGGGTGTCCATGGCCGCCCGCTGATCGGCACCATCGTCAAGCCCAGCATCGGCCTCGCCACCGCAGACCTGCAGCAGGTCGTCCGCGACCTCGCCACGGCCGGCCTCGATTTCATCAAGGACGACGAGCTTCACGCCGACCCGCCCTATGCGCCGTTCGCGGAGCGGGTGCCGGCGGTGATGAGTGAAATCGAACGGGTCGCGGACCGCACCGGCAAGAAGCCGATGTACGCCTTCAACATCAGCGGCGACATCGACCACATGCTCCGCGCCCATGACCTCGTGCATGACCATGGCGGCACCTGCGTGATGGTCAGCGTCAACAATATCGGCTTCGCGGCGCTCGCTCATCTCCGCACCCATTGCGCGCTGCCGATCCATTGCCATCGCAACAACTACGGCGCCATGGCGCGCCATCCCTGGCTCGGCATGGGCTTCGCGGCGTTCCAGAAGCTCTGTCGTCTGGCCGGCGTCGACCACCTGCATGCCGGCGGCCTCGACAGCAAGTTCTACGAAAGCAACGAAGAGGTCGCGCAATCGATCATCGACTGCCTGACGCCGCTGCTCGGCGGCTACCGGGCGATGCCGGCGATCTCGTCGGCGCAGTGGGCGGCCTCCGCCACCCCGACCTACAAGGCGACCGGCACCATCGACGTCATCCACCTGGCGGGCGGCGGCATCCTCGGCCATCCGGACGGCATCGCCGCCGGGGTGGAGAGCATGAAGGAAGGCTGGGAAGCGGCGCTCGCCGGAATCGCGCCGGAGGTCTATGCGGAGACCCACCCGGCGCTGCGGGCGGCCATCGAGACGTTCGGCAAGCGGCGCGGATGAGATGACCGCCTCGCCCGGCCTCCTCCTCGCCTTCTACGGCGACGACTTCACCGGCTCCACCGACAGCATGGAGGCCCTGGCAAGGTCGGGGCTGCGCACGGTGCTGTTCTTCGAACTGCCCTCGCCCGAGCTGCTGGAGACGCGCTTCCCGGACCTCCGATGCCTGGGCGTCGCCGGCACCAGCCGGGCGATGGCGCCGGCGGAGATGGACGCCGAGCTCGCCCCCGTTCTGCGCGCGCTATGGGAGACCAAGGCGCCAATCCTCCACTACAAGGTCTGCTCGACGTTCGACTCGGCGCCGGAGGTGGGGAGCATCGGCCATGTCGTCGACATGGCCCGGGCAATGCTGACCGGAGAGACGATCTCGGTTCTGGCCGGAGCGCCGCCGCTCCGGCGCTACACGGTCTTCGGCAACCACTTCGCCGCCGCCGGCGACCGGATCTACCGGCTCGACCGTCATCCGACGATGTCCTGCCACCCGGTCACGCCGATGGCCGAGGCCGACCTCCGCGTCCACCTCGCCCACCAGACCGGCGCGCGCATCGCGCTGATGGACCTGAACGACCTCGACGGCGCGCCGGCCCAGGTCGGCGCCCGCCATGCCGAGCGTCTCCGCGACAGGCCGGACCTCCTGCTCTACGACGTGCTCGACGACGCGCGTCTCCGCACCGCCGGCCGGCTGATCTGGGAACAGGCGGCCGGCGGCCGTCACTTCGTCGTCGGCTCCTCGGGAGTGGGTTACGCACTGACCGCGCATTGGCGCGACGCGGGGATCATCGGCGACGAGATGGCCGTTCCGGGACGGATCGAGCCCGTCCGCCAGATTCTCGTTGTCTCCGGCAGCGCCTCGCCGATCACCGCCGGCCAGATCGAGTGGGCGGCGCAGAACGGCTTCGACTGCCTCCGCGCACCCACCGAAGACCTGGTCCAGCCCGAAACGGTCGACGCGGCCCGCGAACGGATCAAGGAGCAGGCGTTGCGGTCGCTCGCGGCCGGCAACAGCGTCGTCGTTTATTCTGCCTCCGGGTCCGACGATCCCCGCATCCGCGCGACGCGCGAGCGGCTGGCGGCGATCTCGGGCACGAACGCCGGCAACACCGCCCGCGTCCTGGGCCGGCAGCTCGGCCGGCTGGCGCGCGAGCTGCTCGCCGCGAGCGGCCTGCGCCGCGCCGTCATTGCCGGCGGCGACACGTCGAGCTATGCCACCCAGGAGCTGGGCCTTTATGGGCTGGAGATGTGCGCCGAGCTGACGCCGGGTGCGCCGCTCTGCCGCGGCCATGCCGAGGACCCGCGGATCGATGGCCTGGAAATCGCCCTCAAGGGCGGTCAGATGGGCGGTCCCGACTATTTCGGCCGGGCACGCGGCGGTTGAACCGATAAACAGAAAAAGGGAGGAAGGAGATGGCGGATCAGGAGAAAGTTGCGATCGTCACCGGCAGCGCGGCGGGGATCGGCGAGGCGGCGGCACTCGCCATCGCCCGGCGCGGGTTCAAGGTCGTCATTGCCGACCTGCGCGAGGACGCGGCGAAGGAAACGGCCGAACGCTTCCAGTCAAAAGGCCTGAAAGCGACCCCCGTCGCAGTCGATGTCGGCGATCCGGCGGCCGTCAAGGCGATGGTCCAGCAGGTCGAGGACCTATGGGGCCGCATCGACGTGCTGGTGAACAACGCCGGCATCGAAAGCTTCCGCCGCTTCCTCGACATCGATCTCGACGAGTACGAGCGGGTCATGCGCATCAACACCGCCGGGGCGTGGCATTGCTGCCAGGCCGTCATCCCGATCATGCTGCGCCAGGGCGGCGGCTCGATCGTCAATGTCAGCTCGGTCGCCGGCCAGCGCGGCGGCGGCCTGCTCGGCACCGCCGCCTACGCCACCTCGAAGGGGGCGGTCATCGCCCTCGCCAAGGCGCTGGCACGGGAGTTCGCACCGAAGGGCATCCGGGTCAACGCGGTCGCGCCCAGCCTGACCTCGACCGCCCTCGCCCAGCGGCAGCTGGAGAAGCTGGGCGCCGAGATGCTGGACAAGGTCGTCGCCATCACCCCCGTCGGCCGCATCGGCAAGCCTGAGGAGATCGCCGCGGTGATCGCGTTCCTGGTGTCGGACGAAGCGTCCTTCGTTACCGGTCACGTCTACAACGTGGACGGCGGCACGGCCATGTAGCCTACCGCCGTCCGCGCCGGACTATGCGACGTTGCGCCTCTCGAGCCGCCAGTTGGGGCGCGGGAAGTGGCAGGTGTAGCCGTTCGGGTAGCGCTCCAGATAGTCCTGGTGTTCCGGCTCGGCTTCCCAGAAGGCGCCGGCCGGCACCACCTGGGTGACGACCTTCCCCGGCCACAGGCCGGAGGCCTCGACGTCGGCGATGGTGTCGAGCGCCGTGCGCTTCTGGTCTTCGTCAGTCCAGAAGATGGCCGAGCGGTACTGGCTGCCGCGGTCGTTCCCCTGCCGGTCGACCGTGGTCGGGTCGTGGATCTGGAAGAAATGCTCGAGGATCTCGCGATAGCTCACCCGGTCGGGGTCGAACACGATCTCGATCGCCTCGGCATGGCCTGTCCTGCCGGTCTTCACCATGCCGTAGGTGGCGTTCTCGACCTCGCCCCCGGTGTAGCCGACCCGCGTGGACTTGACGCCCTTCAGCCGCCGGAAGAGATCCTGCATCCCCCAGAAGCATCCGCCGGCGAGATAGGCCGTTTCCGTTCTCTCCATCGCCTTACCCTCCGATCGTTGAGGTACTAGAGATAATGCCCCCGGACGGGGCGGTGAAGGGAAATGCCCTTCACGGTTTCGTTGCTCCCTTGCCGTCCGCTGCGCCATTGGCTTCCGGCGTGTCGCGCAGGTGGACGAGCAACCGCTTGGCTGGCTCGGGCAGAGCTTCGAAGCTGCGCACGCCGAGGAGAAGCTGGCGCTGGGCCCAGCTTTCGTCGAGGCGGAGGGTGCGGAGCTTGAGCGCCCTTAAGAATGGGCGCGCCACCCCTTCCGGCAGGAGGCCCAGGCCCATCCCTTCGCTCACCATCAGGCACACCGCGTCGTAGCTCGCGACCTGGATGCCCAACTTGACCGTGCGGTTGCTCTGGCTCGCCGCCTGGGTGAGGTACATGTTGATCACGCTGCCCGTGCGCAGGCCGACGAAGTCGTAGTCGAGCATCTCCGCGAAGTGGACGGAGCGCCGCCGGGCGAGCGGATGGTCGGCCGGGATGAGCACCACCAGCCTGTCCGTCCGGTACGGGAACAGCTCCAGTTGATGGGTCGGGACACCGGCGGTGAAGATGCCGATGTCGGCCGCGTTCTCAGCCACCAGCTTGGTGATGCGGCTGCTGATCTCCTCGTTCAGCTTGATGTTCACGTCGGGATGGGCGGTCAGGAACGACTTGATGGCGCGGGGCAGGAACTGGGTGATCGTCGAGATGTTCGCGAGCACCCGGACGTGGCCCCGCACGCCGGTGGAATACTGGCGCATCGCCACATGGATGCCGTCCAGCTCCTGCAGCGTCCGCCGGGCCATGATCAAAAGGTCGGTTCCGGCGGCCGTGGGCTCTACACCCTTGTTGGAGCGGACCAGAAGCGCGGTGCCCAGAAGCGCTTCGAGGTCGCTGACCCGCCGGCTCACGGCGGCGGCGGCGATATGCTCCCTCTCTGCGGCGGCGGCGATGCTTCCCTCTTCGATCACGGCGACGAAGAGGCGAAGCGACACGGGATCGAGCATCGGCCCTCGACAGGCGTCTGGCCATCGCGGTTCGCGATGGCGGCTTCGCGAATTGGAAATATACAGGGGCCCCTGGCTGTCGCAAGGTCCCGGCAATCTCGCAGGGCCGGCGCCTCGCACCGCACGCCGAATGTCGGATTGCGGGCTGGCATTGCCGAGCCGCGATGGCGACATCGCTGGCGGTCGTTGCCGCCCGATCCGCCGTTCAGTCTCTACGAAGGGAAACCGCGCATGATCAAGCGAATCGGACTCGTTCGCCGGAAGAAGACGTTGAGCCACGAAGCGTTCGTGAACCACTGGCTCACGACGCATGCCAACCTTTGCAAGAAGCTGCCGGGCATGCGCCGCTACTGCGTGAACCTGATCGAGCGCGAGAAGTTTCCGAAGCTCGACTACGATGGCTTTTCGGAGCTCTGGTTCGAGTCCGAGGAAGCGTTGAACGCAGCGCTGGAGAGCCCGGAAGGCAAGACACTGTTGGCCGACCTGCCGAACTTCACCGACGAAATCTACCCCGTGGTGGTCTCCGAGCATCCGATGTTGTGGCCGTCCTGAACGGACGGCCGGGCCGAAGGAACGACCGTACGATCGTCAGCGAGCGATAAAGCAAACCAAGTTCAGGGAGTCTCATGAAACGCCGTTCCTTCCTCAAAGGCGCCGCCGTCGGCTCGCTCGCGGCCGGTGCCGGCGCCTTTCCGGCTCCGGCGATCGCGGAGAAGAAGTACCAGTGGCGCATGCTCACCACCTGGCCCAAGAACTTCCCCGGGCTGGGCACGGGCGCGCAGCGTCTCGCCGATTCCATCACCGCCGCCTCCGACGGTCGCCTGACCATCAAGCTCTATGCCGCCGGCGAACTGGTCCCCGCCTACGAGGTGTTCGACGCCGTCCGCGAAGGGAAAGCGGAATGCGGGCACGACGCGCCGCTCTACTGGGTCAACAAGCACAAGAGCACGCCCTTCTTCTGCTCCGTCCCCGGCGGTCTGACCGCGCAGGAGCAGAATGCCTGGCTGTTCCACGGCGGGGGACAGGAACTCTGGGACGAGCTTTACGCGGAGTTCGGCCTCCGGGCGTGGCCGGCGGGAAACACCGGCAGCCAGATGGGCGGCTGGTTCCAGAACGAGATCAGCTCGGTGGCCGATTTCAATGGCCTCACCATGCGCATTTCCGGGCTCGGCGCCGAAGTGGTCAACCGCCTCGGCGCGACGACGGTGAATTTGCCCGGCGGCGAGATCATGCCGGCCTTGCAGACGGGCGTCGTCGACGCCGCCGAATGGGTGGGCCCGTGGAACGACCTCGCCTTCGGCTTCTACAAGGTCGCCAAGTACTATTACGGGCCGGGCGTCGCAGAGCCCAACTCGAACCTTTCGCTCATGGTCAATCTCAAGGCGTTCGAGGAGCTGCCGAAGGATCTCCAGACGATCGTAAAGCGTTGCGCCGCGGCCGAGGACACGATTACCCTTGCCGAGTTCACGGCGGCCAACAGCCTTTCGCTCGACACGCTGGTCGGAAAGCATGGGGTCCAGCTGCGGCAGTTCCCGGAAGACGTCGTCAAGGCGATGATGAAGCACAGCCTGGACGTCGTCGCCGAGACCGCCGAGGGTGGAGACATCAACCGCCGCATCTACGAGAGCTGGGCGGCGTTTCGTGCGCGGGCGGTGAAGATGGCGCCCTTCTCCGAGATGGGCTTCATGATGAATCGGGCGCTGCCCGCATAAGGGTGCATGACATGAAGGAAGCGAGCGGCGACACGGTCTTCATCGCCTGCAACCTTCCGGGCGTGGCACAGCGTCCCTTCGCAGAAACCTTTTCCTGCCGCTTCAACGACACCGGCCGGGTTCTGGCTGCGAGCGAGGTGATCGCGGGATGCGAGGGCGCGACGGCCCTGGTGGTGACCGCGACCGACAAGCTGGGGGCCGAAGTCATCGCCGCGCTGCCGGATTCGGTCCGGATCGTGGCGACCTATTCGGTCGGTCACGAGCATATAGACCTGCCCGCCGCCGCCGCGCGCAATCTGGTCGTTCTCCATACGCCCGACGTGCTGAGCGAGTCCTGCGCCGACATCGGCATGCTGCTGATGCTCGGCGCGGCGCGCAGAGCGCTTGAAGGCCTACACCTGGTCCGCAGCGGCGAATGGACCGGCTGGCAGCCGGGGCAACTCCTCGGCACCGACATCCACGGCAAGCGGCTCGGAATCTTCGGCATGGGGCGGATCGGACGCGCCATCGCAAAGCGCGCCCGCGGCTTCGATATGGAGATCCACTACCACAACCGACGCCGGCTCGACCCGGCCGAGGAACGGGGCGCCGTCTACCACGAAAGCCTGGAAGCAATGCTGGCGCTCACCGACGTGCTGTGCGTCGCCGCGCCCGGTGGGCGAGCAACCCGAGGCATGATCAACGGCGAACGGCTCGCTCTGATGCCGGCCGGAGCGATCGTGACCAATATTTCGCGCGGAGACATCATCGATGATGCCGCACTGGTCGCCGCACTTCGCAGCGGTCAGGTCGCGGCAGCCGGACTCGACGTGTTCGCCAACGAGCCAGACATCCATCCGGCCTATCGGAAACTCGACAACGTCTTCGCCCTTCCGCACTCCGGAAGCGCAACCAGCGATACCCGCCGCCGCATGTCGGAGTTCCTGTGCGCCGGCATCCGCGAGGAGCTTTCGGGCCGTGTCGCATCGAACCGATTAGCTCTCGGTTAGGCCGTTTTTCGCTCCCGAGAACGGCTCGTCTCCGAGCCTTCATGGACGGCGGACCAGACCTTAGGCGGCTTCGAGACGGGCCAGCACCCGCTCCAGCACGGCTTGAGCGCGATCGAGACAGTTGAGGGCGATACGCCGCTGGCCGCCCGGATCGGTGTCGCTCCGGTCTTGCAGAATAGAAACCGCCTTCGCCATATTTTCGATCGCCGACGCTGTATCGGCCGCCAGACCGCGCTCTTCCGAGGCCTCGACCAGTTGCGGCGGCCGGCTCGCCGCGAAGGGCGTATCGGACAGCAACGCGTGGACAAGGCGCTCGTCGGGAATCACGCGGAGCAGGCTATTGATTTCTCGAGGGGTAAACGGCGCACGCCCGATCAGGCGTGCACGAAGCTCTCTGGGACTCAGCTCCAGGCTCTTCGCCACGGATGCCAGCGGCCGCCGCTGCTCCACGACCACCAATTGATAGGCCATCCGCGAAAACGGGTCTGATATGGGCCGAACGCGATCTGTCGCCTTCTGCTTTCGATTCTCGATCCGGCTCGCCTGCATCCCCTCTCCACCCTCGTTCTATATTCAATCGGCGCGGTCGGTTTCATTTACACACCAACAGATATATGACCTCGGCCCGAGACCAAACCAGAATTCGGCGGAAAATCTAATGATTCTGTCGCGATAATCAAAAATTCAACTCTCTATTCGAGTATTTTGTCGTTTTCAATATATGACATCGCCCCCACCCCGAAGCGCTCCCAAATTAACGAAAAGCGCAAATTTGGACATGCGCAGAAATACCCTATTAAGCTCAGTGATAAATTTTAGAATGCGTTCAGGTCGCTTCATTTTGGTTTGAAACAACCAGATCATTGCATGCGACTGCACGGGGCGACCGCAGGTTGGCTGAAATCGAAGAAACGCCTTACCCGTGACGACCTCGCATGACGTAAGGGTCGCGCAACCGGTTGGTCCCCCATGCTTAGGCGGTCCTTTCGCCCCGCTATTGCCGCTGGCACAATCCGTCGCCCGGCCTGCGGCGAACGGGACTTCCTAAATGTGCCGCTCCAAGTCTTCGCAGCCGCGATCGACCGAAGAGGTCCAAGGTTGAAGATCGTCAAAGCCGAAACCATCCTTCTCGCCCTTCCCTTCGAGTGCGGCGGCCTTCCGCCTTGGGGTTGGGGCGGAAAGCCCGCCAACAGCTTCGATGCGCTTCTGGTCCGGCTGGAGACCGAGGACGGGATCGTCGGCTGGGGCGAGGCGTTCTCGCGCATGGAGGACCGCGCCCTCAAGCAGATGATCGACGACCGCGTCCTGCCGCTGGTCCTCGGCCGCGATGCGCGGGAAGTCACCCGCATCAAGCACGACCTCGAATTCAACCTGCACAATTTCGGCCGCGTCGGGCCGGTGATGTACGGCATCGCCGGGGTCGACATCGCCCTCTGGGACATCGCCGGCAAAGCCGCGGGACGCCCACTGGTCGACCTCCTGGGCGGTCCGCACGCCGACCGGGTGGAGGTCTATGCGAGCCTCGTCCGCTACGCCAGCGAGGACGCCGTGGCGGCAGCGGTGAAGCGGGCCATCGGTGAAGGCTATAGCTGGATCAAGCTGCACGAGGTCTCGGTGCCCGTGATCGCGGCGGCAGTCGAGGCGGCCGGAGACGACGCCCGTGTGATGCTCGACACCAACTGCCCGTGGTCGGTCGAAGAGGCGCTCGACTACGACAGGGCCCTGGCCGGCCTCGGCCTTCACTGGCTGGAAGAGCCGGTCTGGCCGCCCGAGAACTATGCCGGCCTGGCGCGGGTCCGCGCCGCCGGCAACCATGCCATCGCCAGCGGCGAGAACGCCGGCAGCCTGTTCGACTTCGTCGCCATGCACGATGCCGGCGCCATCGACATCGCCCAGCCGGACGTGGCGAAGACCGGCGGCGTCACCGAACTGGTGCGGATCGCCAACTACTGCCACGCCAACGGGCTTTCCTTCTCGCCCCATTGTGCGCTGTTCGGCCCCGGCCAGATCGCGACCATCCACCTGACCGCCGCCGAACGCCGCCCGCCCTTGTTCGAGCGCCTCTATCTCGATTTCGAGACCGAGCTGTTCGGCCGCGCCGCCGTCGTGGTCGACGGACATCTCTCCGTGCCACGGGGGCCGGGCCTCGGGGTCGACCCCGATCCGGAGGTCGTCGACCGGTACCGGATCTAGACGGGCCACGGGCGGCGCCGATGGCTTCCCCACAGAAGGTGCGCGCCATCGCGCTCCTCGCGCTCTGCGTGGTGATGGCGCTGGCGCTATGGTTCTCGGCCACTGCCGTGATCCCGGCCTTGCAGGCCGAGTACGAACTTTCCTCGGTACAGATCTCCCTGTTCACCAGCATGGTGCAGGCGGGGTTCGTGCTCGGAACGCTGACGAGCGCTTTTCTCGGCCTCGCCGACCGACTCGACCCCCGCCGCTTCTTCATGGGATCGGCGCTCGTCGCCGCGGCGGCCAACACCGCCCTTCTCTGGCTGGAGCCCGGCAGCATCCCGGTGTACGCCGCGCGCTTCGTGATCGGCATGTGCATGGCCGGCGTCTATCCGGTAGGCATGAAGATGGCCAGCAGCTGGGCCGACCGGGACCTCGGCCTTCTCGTCGCGATCCTCGTCGGGGCCTTGACGGTCGGATCAGGCTCGCCGCACCTCATCAACGCGTTCGGCGGCGTCGACTGGCGTTTCACCATCGCCGCGGCATCGGTGGCCGCCGCTGCTTCAGGTCTTCTCGCCCTTCTCATCCCGCTGGGTCCGAAATGGGCCCCGGCCGCCCGCTTCTCCCCCGGTTCATTCGCCGAGGCCTTCCGCAATCCCGCCCTCAGGCTCGCGAATCTCGGTTATCTCGGGCACATGTGGGAGCTCTATGCGATGTGGGCCTGGATCGGCCTGTTCCTGGCAGCGAGCTTCCAGGTGAACGCCGCAGGCTACGATCCCACCGCGCTGGCACGCATCGCCACCTTCCTCGTGGTCGGGGCTTGCGGCGCGATCGGCTGCCTTGCCGGCGGCTGGCTTTCAGACCGCCACGGACGCACCGCCGTCACCATCGGGGCGATGGCGATCAGCGGCCTTTGTGCGCTCTTGGTCGGTTCCCTGTTCGGAGCCAGTCCCACCCTCCTTATCGCGCTGTGCGGTCTGTGGGGGGCCGCGGTGATCGCCGACTCGGCCCAGTTCTCAGCCAGCGTCGCCGAGCTGTCGCCGCCGCAGATCGTCGGCACGATGCTGACCGTCCAAACCTGCGCCGGCTTCCTCCTAACCCTGATCACGATCCATCTGATGCCGATCTTCATCGAGGATCTGGGCTGGAACCTCGCCTTTGCACCGCTGGCGATCGGCCCGTTCCTCGGGATCGTCGCCATGGCCCGGCTGAAGCGCAGGCCGGAGGCGGCGAAGCTGGCGGGCGGCCGAGGCTAAGCGGCGGCGAGGCCGTCTTTTCACCAGGCCATTGGAATCACCGGGCGAATTCCCCCATACTTCGTCCTCGGACAGGGCGCACGGTGCGCCCGTCGCGACGGCCGAGTCAGCGTTTGCGCCGGGGAACAGCGCTGCCGCGGCGCGTCCCGAACGTCATGCTTCGGGGGCCGACGCTGGACCGCTTTTCCTCGAAATTCCTCTGGAACCTTGACTGGAACCTGCTGAAGGTCTTCTCGGTGATCGCCGCCTCCGGCGGGGTCAGCCGCGCCGCCGCGGTCATGTCGCGCCAGCAGCCCTCGGTGTCGAGCGCGCTGAAGCGTCTCGAGGACCATGTCGGTGCCACCCTTTGCCGGCGCGGACCCGGCGGCTTCGAACTGACCGAGGAAGGCAGGCTGCTGGCCGAGATCTGCGCCGGGGTCGAGCAGCAGCTTTCCTCCCTCCCCGGCAGCTTCGACGCCCTGTCCAGCAGCGTCATGTTCCAGATGCGCCTGATCATGGTGGGCAACCTGGTCTCGCCGCAGCTCGACCGCGCTCTCGCCAATTTCAGCCGCCGCTATCCGCGCGCGGAGCTGCTGGTCAACGTCGCCCCCTGCACCGAGATCGCGGCGCGGGTCCTGAACCACGAGGTCGAGATCGGCGTCGGTCCCATCGACGAGCATGACGAGCGCCTGGAAACCCGGATTCTCTACCGCGAGCAGCACGTCCTGCTCTGCTCTCCCAATCACCCGCTCTACGGCAAGGTCTTCAAGGACCCCGCCGATCTCGCAAAAGAAGCCTTCGTCCTTCCCCATAACGACGAGGCAGCGCCGATCATCGGATACCGGCGCCGCTACGGCTGGGGCAGTGTCGTCGCCGGCGAATCACCGGACCTGAACGAGGTGCGGCGCATGCTGATGGCCGGGCTCGGCATCGCCCTTCTGCCCTTCGAATATCTGGAAGGCGACATCACGGCCGGCCGCCTGCATCTTCTCATGGAGCCCGACCCCGAACTCCAGGACGACATTCTCGTCGTCACCGATCCGCGCAGTCCCCGGCGCCACGCGGTCGCCCGCTTCCTCGATCTTCTGGACGAGGAGTAGGGCGATCAGCCCCGGTAGCGGGTCGCGCGCAGGCCGAGCACGCTGGCGCCGATCGACAGGCTCATCACCATCACCGCCATCACGTTGATGGTGGGGTCGACCCCCCGCCGCAGCATCCCCCACATATAGGTCGAAAGCGTGCTGCCGCCGCCGATGGTGAAGAACGTCACCACGAAGTCATCGAGCGACAGGGCCATGCCGATCAGCGATGCGCCGACGATGCTCGGGCGGACGATCGGCAGCGTCACCGTGAGAAAGGCCCTGAGGCTCGACGCGCCCAGGTCGCGGGCACTGTCGACGGCGGCGAAGTCGAACGACGCCATCCGCGCGCCAACGATCAGGATCACGAACGGCTGGGTGAAGACCAGGTGGGCCAGGATCACCGTATGCAGGCCGAGCCGTATTCCTAGCCAGTTGGTGAAGTAGGAAAGCAGCATGATCCCCAGCATCAGCGGCGGCACCATCACCGGGACGGTGAGCGCGGCGGTGAAGCCCGAGGCCCCGAGCGAGCGGACGCCGGCGAGGCCGATCGCCGTCAGGGTGCCGGCCACCGTCGAGACCACGCCCACGGTCGCGGTGACGATCAGACTGTTGGTGAAGGCTTTCAGGAGCCCCGGCCGCGCCAGCAATGCACCGAACCAGTCGAGGGTGAGCCCGGTGATCGGGAAGGCCAGCAGCGGGCTGTCGCTGAAGCAGAACATGATCAGCACAATGAGCGGCGCCAGCATGAACACGATCGCCGCCGCCGCGAACCCGTACCAGACGATGGCCGGCAGGCGGCTCACGGGACGGCCCGCGTCATACGGCGAAGGATCAGGGCGAACAGCGCGATCGTCACCAGGCAGCCGGCGACCATGGTGAAGGACATCGCCGCCCCCATGGGCGCGTTCACCCGGTGCCCAAACTGGCTCTGGATGAACAGACCGATCATCGAGGTGTGCGGTCCCCCCACCAGCGTCGGAGTCACGTAATCCCCGGCCGCGAAAAGGAAAGTGAGGCTGAACGCAGAGAGAAGACCCAGCCGCGTCTGCGGCAGGACGATGTCGTAGAAGGCCCGCCACGGTCCGGCCCCGATATCCCGCGCGGCCTCCAGATCGACGTCGCGCACCCCGCGCAGGGCGCCATAGGCCGGCAGGATCGCCAGCGGCAGGGTATAGTGGACCAGGGTGATGACGACGGCCAGGGGATTGAACAGGAACAGCGTCACCGGCTGGTCGGTGAGCCCCAGGGCCGCGAGGGCGGAGTTGAGAATCCCGCTCGATCCCAGGATCGTCTTCCACATGTAGATCTTGGTGAGATAGCCGCCGAACAGCGTGATCACCGCGATGAACACGAAGGCCATGCCGAACCTGCCCGCCCGGAAGCGGCAGAAATAGGCGTAGGCATAAGCCAGCGCCGTCGTCACCACGGCGATGACCAGCGCGATGCCGAGTGTGAAGGCCAGCGGCTGCCAGTATTCGGTAAGCACCGCGCTGTAATTATTGAAAGTCGCGTCGGGCCGCAGGCGGTAGGCCCGCACCCGCCAGAAGCTCACCACCAGGAAAAACCCCGCGGGGACCAGGAAGACGCCGAGGAAGATCGCCGTCGACGGCGCCAGCAGCAGTCCGCGGCGGAGCACCGCCTTCACGGGGCCTCGTGAGGCAGCACGCGATGGTCGCTGATGGACCAGCCCACAGCGACCCGGTCGCCGGCATTCAGCCGCGTCCGCAGACCGATCTCGCGGCTGCTGACGGTGACGCTCTCGCCGCCGTCCAGGCGGACCGTGTAGTTCACGAACGGCCCCAGGAAGACCGCGCTTTCCAGGACCCCAGCCAGCCGGAACGCGCATTCGGACAACGCCTCCACCCCGGCGTCGATCCACAGCCGTTCGGGCCGCACCACGCAGACGACCGGTCCGTCTTCGCCGGGATCGGGGATGGTCGGCCCGGCGCCGAGGGTGACGACCCCGCCGCACCGTTGACCCGCGAACAGATTGGCCTCGCCGATGAAGGTCGAGACGAACATGGTCGCGGGACTGCTGTAGATCGTCTCCGGGTCGCCGTCCTGCACGACCCGACCCCGCGCCATCACGCAGATGCGGGTGGCGAGGTCCATCGCCTCGGCCTGATCGTGGGTGACGAAGACGAAGGTGCCCCCGGTCTCGCGGTGGATGCGGCGCAGTTCCTCCTGCATCGCCCGCCGGAGCTTGAGGTCGAGGGCCCCCAGCGGTTCGTCGAGAAGGAGGACGTCGGGCCGCATCACCAGGGCCCGCGCCAAGGCGACGCGCTGGGCCTGTCCGCCCGACAGCTTGGCGATGGGGCGGTCGCCGAATCCTTCCAGCCGGACCAGCGCCATAGCCTCCTCGACCCGGCGCTGCTTCTCGGCGCGCGGCGTCTTCCGAATGGCGAGCCCGTAGCCGATGTTCTGAGCGACCGTCATGTGGGGAAAGAGGCCGTAGCCCTGGAAGACCAGGTTGGTCGGCCGGCGCTCGGGCGGGAGCGCCGTAACGTCCAGCCCGCCGATGCGGATGGTCCCGGCGCTCGGCTGGGCGAAGCCGCCGATCATGCGGAGCAAGGTCGTCTTGCCGCAGCCGGAGGGGCCGAGGATGGCGACGAACTCGCCCTTCCGGATCGTCAAGTCGAGCGGATGGACCGCCTCGACGCTGCCATAGCTCTTGCGAATGCCCGCGAGCTCGACCAGAGGCGCAGGCTCAGCCTTCTCCACCAGGGTCGCCCTTTCGGCCTCGTACGCGGACAGCGGCGCGCGCACCGCCGCCGATGGATAGTCGAGCATTCAAGGGGCCCCGTCCACGCGCCGCCCGCCCTCTTCGAGGAACCGCCGCCAGTCGTATTGCGGCCGGAACCCCAGCATCTCCGCCGCCTTGGCCCCGTCGAAGATCGCCGCGAACGGGTTGGCGGCATAGACCTCGGGCTTGCGAATCTCGGGAATATCGCCGAAACGGCGGCGCATGAAGTCGATGGTGGGCTCGGGCGCGAAGGTGTCTTCGGCCTGGATGTAGAAGGCGTTGAACGGCCCGCAGTCGACACTCAAGGCCAGCCGCGCCGCCCGTGCCACATCCCAGACGACCACGTAGGACCAGAGGTCGGGGTCCTCGGTCCGGCGCGTCCGCTCGACATAGTCCTCCCACCCCGGCGTCAGGATCAGGGTCGGGCGCAGGGCGACGATCTGCAGGTCGCCGTTGCGGGCGAGCCCTTCGCCCATCACCTCGCAGAGCTGCTTGCTGAGGCCGTAGGTCTCCCGCGGTCTCAGGGGGTGCTTCTCGTCGATCGGCAGGTATTCGGGCTTCGCCTGGGGAACGTGGGTGATGTTGATGACGCCCGAGGCGGTCTCGCTGGAGATCAGCACCACCTTCCTGATCCCCACCTCGCGCGCCGTGTGGAGAAGGTTCCAGGTACCGAGCACGTTGATCTCGAACATCCGGTCGCTGGGGTCCTCAGGCAGGAGCAGCGCCGCCGCATGCACCACCGCCTCGTGCCCTTCGAGGGCATGGCGCAGACCTTCCCGCGACCTGAGATCGGCATAGCGCGACCGGACGCCGGGGCGGCCGGGGGTGATGTCGATCGAGGTCACGTCCGCGACACGCGCCAGTTCCGCCACCACCGCCTGGCCGAGCCGGCCATTCCCGCCGGTGACGGCGACGGAGCTGAACGGCATTTCGACGTCTGTCATCGCAGGATCCTCGCTGCTTGGCGGACGCCGCGCGCCATCGGCCCGCTAAGGCTCGCCGCCTGACCGCAGAATCGGCGGGATCGGCCCGGATGAAAACTCCCTAAACCGCAATCGACATCATAGGCCTCGTCGATGAAAGCACTGCCCACGCATGGGCAAGCATCGGCGATCCCTATGCTGAACATCGCAAGGGGTGGAATGTTCGACCGGCCGCGCCCCGCCTAACGTCTTTCGACGAATGGACGAACGGACGAACGGACGGAGGACGGGCATGGCCGGGTTCGACTTCAGCGGAAAGAACGTGCTGGTCACTGGCGCGAGCAGCGGCATCGGCCTGGCGGTCGCCCGCGGCTTCGCGGCGGCAGGGGCAAACCTCAGTATCCTCGCCCTCGACGGCGATCGCCTCGCCGCGGCCTCCACGGCGATCGGCGAAGAATTCGACTGTCCGGTGACCGCGCTCCCCTGCGACATCCGCGACCGTGAAGCCGTGCGCGGAGCCCTGTCGCGGCTCGACCGCATCGACTGCCTGATCAACAACGCCGGGCTCGAACTGCTCACGCCGATGGCCGAGGCCGGGGACGCCGTCGAGGCCGCCTTCCGCAGCGTCATCGAAACCAATGTGTTCGGCACCTATTACGTCACCCGCGACGCCCTGCCGCGGATGCCGGATGGCGGCAGCATCGTCGCGACCGCCTCGGTATGGGCGAAATCGGCGGAAGCGGGCTTCAGCGCCTATTGCGCCTCGAAGCACGCCAATCTGGGCTTCATCCGCACCCTGGCGCTGGAACTGGCGCCGCGGCGCATCCGCGTGAACGCGGTCTGCCCCGGCTACATCAATACCGAGGCCGCCGCCCTCTCGGTGCGCACGGACGCCCTCCGCACCGGCCGCAGCGAGACCGCGATCGCAGCGGCATGGATCGCCAAGCAGGCGCTGCCCGGCCTGATGGAGCCGCAAGCGGTGGTATCGAGCTTCCTGTTCCTCGCCTCCGACCTTTCCGCCGACATCACCGGCCAGTCGCTCCATGTCGACCGCGGCGAGTTCATGGATTGACCGAGCGGATGCTTTGCATTGCTCGAAGCGCGGTTTTCTCCTGAGGAAACATCGTTGCATCCTCTGAACGTGGTTTTCACGCGGCGATGCGGCGATCAGCCCACTGCCATCCAGCGATCCGGAGGCGACAGATGTCCACCAAGTTCATCGACAAGCTGTGGCGGTCGAACGTATTGCGGCCCGGTCCCGAGGGGCTGGTCCGGTATCGGAGCGGCGCGCCCCTGTCGCGGCGGGCCTTCAACGCCGGACTGCTGGCGGCCGGCGGCGCGGCGGCGACGGCACCGCTGTGGCGGCCGGGACTGGCGCAGGCTGCGACCGGCGTCAACTTCATGGGCTGGCAGGGCTACGAGGAAGCCTTCGCCGTCGGCGGGTTCCTCGACGCGAACGGCCTCAGCCTCAACAACACCTACATGAACGACAACAACCAGATCATCGCCACCGCGACCGGCGGCGGCATGGGGAACATGGACATCGTCACGCCGGATCACGGCTATACGCCGGTGATGGCCGAGATCGGCATTCTCAAGCCTCTCGACCTGGAGCGGGTACCGAACTTCCAGAACCTGTTCGACTTCTTCAAGACCACGCCTGGACCGAACGTCGACGGCACCCAGTACTCGCTGCCCTTCATGTGGGGCTCGGTCCCGCTGATGTACAATCCGGAGGTCGTCAAGGAGAAGCCGACCTCCTGGCTCGACTTGATGAAGCCCGAATACAAGGGCCGCGTCGCCGTCGTGAACGACGTCATCAGCGTCATGATCCCCTTCATCATGACCGCGACGGGAACCAAAACCCCGACACGGATCAACAAGGATCAGCTCAAGGCCGCGGTCGACCTGATCGTGAAGTTCAAGAAGGAATATGCGCGCACCATCGCCCCCGGTTACGGCGAGCTCGCCGACCTGTTCGCCAGTGGCGAGGTAGTGATGTCCCAGGCCTGGGAACCGGTCGCCGCATGGGCGGGCGACAAGGGCGTCAAGCTGGAGTGGACGGTCCCCAAGGAAGGCACCTGGACGCTGATCGACTGTCTGGCCATGGTCACGGACGCGCCGCATGAGGCCGAAGCCTACGCCATGATGAACCACGGGCTTTCGGCCGAGGCGCAGGCCTATGTGGCGAACGCCAACACCACGGCCGTGACGATCGAGCCGGCCCTGCCGCTGCTCGATGAGCGCGCCCGCGGCATGTACCCCTATGACGACATCCCGACGTTCTTCGCCGAAACCGGCGGCGGCCCCTTCCCGCTGTGGCCGCTCGACCCGGAGGGCGACCTCGTCACCTTCGACGACGTGCTGAACGAGTGGGAGCGGTTCCTGAAAGCCTGATCCGGCGGCCGCGCCAGGCGCGGCGCCAGGACGGACAGCCGCCGATTGGAGGGCCGATGATCGGACAGAAGACCGAGGCGGTGGAAGCCTTCTGGCAGAAATGCCGGTCGAGCTTCGGGATCGATGCCGACGACTATTTCGTCGGCACTTTCGCCGAGCCCCGCTTCGCCCCCTATCACGACACCCTGCTCGACCTCGTCGATGCCGGGAAGAAGCGGGCCACCGCACATCTGGCGATGGATTTCGTGCGCAACGGCATCCCGCGGCGGACGCCCGGCGATTATTGGATGGTCGTCGATGGCGGCAACCGGCCGCGCTACCTGATCCGCATTACCGATGTCGACGAACGGCCCTTCCGCGAGGTGACGCAGATGTTCGCCGCACGCGAGGGCGAAGGCGATTCCAGCCTCCGCTACTGGCGGGAAGTGCATCTCGACTATTTCGAGCGGCAGTGCAAGGACTGGGGCATTCCCTGGCAGGACGACTATCCGGTC
>MDTD01022139.1_pt1 | contig 23804 bp, 23 predicted proteins | sample 811221 | NCBI WGS metagenome assembly MDTD01 (sample SAMN05326646, study PRJNA326480) | marine metagenome | isolation source: seawater | place: Pacific Ocean: South West | collected 2011 | reverse complement strand
TCCACGTGGCAGAACCTCCTCTGGGAAGATAAAGTTTTCATGAGGTTGATCTTGAGCTGCCATCCAAGCTCGGATACCTTCATTTAGAAGGTTATTTTTAGTGTAGAAAGTCTCAAATTCTGGATCTTCAGCAGCACGAAGCTCTTGAGATACAAAATCATATGCTCGTAAGTTAAGAGCAAGACCAACAATACCAATTGCACTTGTCCACATACCTGCTACAGGAACAAATAACATGAAGAAATGTAACCAACGCTTGTTTGAGAAAGCAACACCAAAGATCTGTGACCAGAATCGGTTAGCTGTTACCATTGAGTAAGTTTCTTCTGACTGAGTCGGAGTAAACGCTCGGAATGTATTTGCAGCATCACCATCTTCGAATAATGTGTTCTCAACTGTTGCACCATGAATCGCACATAATAATGCACCACCAAGAATACCAGCTACACCCATCATGTGGAATGGGTTAAGAGTCCAGTTATGGAATCCTTGTAAGAATAAAAGGAAACGGAAGATAGCGGCAACACCAAAACTTGGTGCGAAGAACCAACTTGCTTGACCTAGTGGGTAAACTAAGAATACTGTAACGAATACAGCAATAGGACCAGAGAATGCAATAGCATTATAAGGACGAATACCTACTAAACGGGCAATTTCAAATTGTCTTAGACAGAAACCGATTGTTCCAAATGCACCATGTAAGGCAACAAATGTCCAAAGACCTCCGATCTGGAACCAACGTGTAATATCACCTTGTGCCTCAGGACCCCATAATAAAAGTAATGAGTGACCCATACTGTTTGCTGGAGTTGATACAGCAGCTGTTAAGAAGTTACACCCTTCAAGGAATGAACTTGCTAAACCATGTGTATACCAAGAAGTAACAAATGTAATTCCTGTTAACCAACCACCAACGGCTAAATAAGCACAAGGGAAAAGAAGTAACCCTGACCAACCAACGAAAACGAATCTATCACGCTTTAGCCAGTCATCAATAAGATCGAATACACTACGATCTTGCTTTTGTCCGATTGCAATCGTCATATTTATTTTTTTTAAAAAATTATTAGAAGTGAACTCTTGTATATTTTATCTATTAAAACTAAAAAACACTTGAGTTTGACTTGTCATTACAGTCTAAATATATTATAGTAGCAAACTCAAAATTCTGCTTATAAAAATTAATTTAGATTATCAGTTAGTTTACCAGTTATATTTAGCCAATTTTGTGCTTCAATATAATTATTTGGCGCCAAACGGATAGCACTCTTCCAATAATCACCCGCTTTATCAAACATATCCTTTGCAACTTCAAACTCTTTCTTTTCAGATGCCTTTGTACCTTGATAATGATAAATAACAGCAATATTATTTAATGCCTGTGGCATACGTGAATTTAAGTCTAGGGCTTGGTGGTAATATTCAAGTGCTTTTGAATAATCACCATTGTTACCATAAATTAAACCAATGTTATATAATATATAGCTTCGATCATATGGATCTTCTTCCAATTTTAACGCTTCATAGTAATTTTCTAATGCTTCAGCATAATCACCATTAGATTGAGCTGACATACCATAACGATAATAGGAAAATGCCTTTTTTTCATCCTTGGTTGCCGGTAAAACTTTAAGTAATACGTCTGCTAAAACTGTAAACGTTTTATCAATAAAGTTATCATTTTTTTGATTCATTCCTACACTTTAATTAAATTTGAAAACCAGTATTTCGTAAAAAATATAATTTATGTAGCGGAAAAATATTCCTCCTACAGGTACTTAAATACTAAATAAATAATATATATATATTATACGAATTCTAGTTTAGCCAAGGTAAATGCCAAACTGAACAAATTAAAATAAATCTTTACCCCAAACTTGATTTTTTAAATAATATAGGACAAAATTAAATACGGGAAAAAATCTATAGTCTAAAATGACTAAGTCATTTTTTAAGCTTAATAAACTCTATAAATATTATATGCTATAAAACATTAAAAAATAAATGGCTAAACAAAGTATGATTCAGCGCGAAGTAAAACGCGAATATTTAATAAAGAAGTATGAGGCTAAACGAAAGCTTCTAAAGCAAAAACTCAGCTCTACTGATGGGTATAAAGAAAAGCTGCAGATTTATAAAAAATTTGAGAAAATTCCACCAAATTCAGCCTCATCTAGACACCGTAACAGGTGTTGGGTAACAGGTCGAAGCCGTGGATTCTATCGTGATTTTGGATTATCTCGTCACGTTGTAAGGGAAATGGCTCACGATGGGATTATCCCAGGTTTAAAAAAATCCAGCTGGTAAACTAAGAAAAAATTAAATTTATCGACGAATGACACAACGAACATTACATGGGACCAAATTGAAAAAAATTCGTGTCTCAGGATTTAGAACTCGTATGGCTTCAAAAACAGGGCGTCGCGTTATTAATGCACGACGTAAAAAAGGGCGTTTAAAATTAACAGTTTAAGTAACAAATTATGATCAAACTTCGACTAAAACGATACGGGAGAAAACAAAAACCTTCATACCGAATTGTAGCAATGGATAGTAGGGTAAAACGAGATGGTAAAGCGATTGAAGAACTAGGATTTTATAATCCTTTAACCGATGAAACCCATTTAAAATTAGAACCAATTATTTCCCGTTTAAAACAAGGGGCACAGCCTACTAAAACAGTTTATAATTTACTTGTTAAAGCAAAAATCTTTGACCAAATGTAATATTTTTCAATTAAAAACTAAACTGCAAATTTAACATTGAACTCAAAATTAGAATTAAATATCCTTTGGCTAAATAATAAAATTGGCGTAGGAATTGACCAATTACAATCGGGTGAAAAAATTCCACTCACTAAATATTTCTTTTGGCCAAAAACGGATGCGTGGGACCAAATTAAAAGTGAATTAGAAACAAAACCTTGGATTGAAAATAGTAAAAAGATAGAGCTGTTAGATAATATTACTACGATTATAAATCGATGGCAAAGTACTAATAGTAATACTTCGACGTTAATGAAAAAACCTATACAGTAACTTTTAAATAAAAAATTTGATAGTTCATTTTACTATTTTTAATAGTTACTTTAGCGTCGTACAGGCTTATAGCTCAGTGGATAGAGCACCAGATTCCGATTCTGGGTGTGGAGGGTTCGAATCCCTCTAAGCCTTAATTTGATTAGAATATTTTAATTTATCTTTATGCTTTGGTCTAGAATAGGAATGCATCTGGCTGGATTCGAACCAGCGATGTCTCTGTGTGAGAAGCAGATTATGAGTCTGATGCCTTCGGCCACTTGGCTACAGATGCTTAAAAAGTAAATTGTTGGAGTTGGTGGGAATTGAACCCACGTCCATTAAGGTACTAATATTATTCTTTTATCAATTGATAATAACGTTAATTAATGTAATAAGAAATCTCTACAAGTCTTTTATATTTTCCTTGCGCTTTTTTAAAAATTTAAGGGATAGATTATCTATACCTAAACTCAAAAAATTAAGCTAAAGCTAATTTTGAATTAAAAGTAGAAATATTGTTTGCCTTTATTAGCTAATAATACGGTCTTATAGACCGTACAAAGAGTAATTTTTTACCAAAAATGTCGAATCCAAAACAACCCCAAACTTATGTGTATGAAATTATACCAGAAAATAGGATTTGTCAAAAAAATTAGCACTTATAACCTATATCCTCTTAAAATAAGTCCTAAATAATCATGCTGAAGCCAACGTAACTTAACCAATTTACTTTGTGCCCATAGACTAACTGACTTAATTAATGAATTCTTTGGTCGAGTTGCATAATCTTTTAAAACTTTTAATGATTCATTAGAAGGAATAAAGTATGTTGGTTGTTCCGAATTAAAACTAAATTTACCCTCATTAAAATCTTTTTTTAAAATGATTGCATCTTCCCACATTTCAAGAAATCCCTCTAGGCTAAAAACTTGTGCGCTTTTGGTACTCGAAACAAAATTTATATCCTTAAGTAAATATTGACTGCAGTATACACTAAATTGATCTGCTTGTACTTTATTAAAAAAGACATAATTTGAAATTAGGTTTCTTTCACTATTATTAGAGTAAGCTGATGAGTCTTGGGTTACCGATTGTGAAAATTCTTGGTCAATAAAGTTAGGAAAAGAATTCAAAATGGATGGTGATACTTTTTCCGTTATACTAGAGTAAGTATAATTAAAAGTTAAGCTTTCGGGATGCAAATTATCCAGACCACTTACTTTCAACATATTTTTTTGAACGATATCAGACGGTATATCTTTTAATTGCACAACATAAATTGGTACGCCCTTAAAAGAATCAATCAGAGCAGATTCTACATCTGGTAACATCAAATTGTCCTCATCCCGATACAAATCACCTGGTAAATCAACTTTTAGAGGTTGCTGATATTGAACAAACTTTGAGATCTCTGATGGATTTATATTTTCTAAAATATAATTGACCTGATTAAGATTTGGGATAAATCGAAAATCAACATCTGGTGAGTTACGAAATAAATTATAAGCATAATCCAAACCGACACAATGTACTGATAAGCCAATTTGGGATAATCCAGTTGTCCTCTGCGTATAAACAGTCGCGTCTACTTTTTGTGTTATCTCATCTAAATATAAATCTGCTTCACGTTTATCCAAAAAAATAAAACCAAATTTTTGCCTGTTTGGTTTTGAAAGTAACTCAGAACCAGGGCATTTTACTGGCTTTGTAGTGGCAACCACTAACTCATTACGTCCATTTACAAGAACATATACGGGAACAGACTGTAAAGAATTTTTTATCTTTTCTGTATAACGATTTAAGAATTTCCCAGAACGATTTCTATTTAACCGGTTACCAATAGAAGTTGTTGGAATTTTAGATGGAACCAATTGATGATCATCAATCCCACAAGCAGTACGCTGTGTTTCCAATGCTTGCCAAGCTATATTAATTTTAGGTGGAGATGTATATAGTTCCTGTAAGAAACGTAATGGTTCGGATTCTACATCTGGTTTGAGCCGCAAAAGATTTTGCCCAGAAGTAGTATTTAATACTTCAATAATATTGATATGATTGGAGATTCCCATAGTTTTTAAAAAGCGAATTAGTTAAAACTGTAAATTTTTGTTGCCAGTAATTAATCTATTTAAGAATCTAATTTAAGAATAAAGTTAAGTCTATTGCTCAAGCCAAAAAATATTAAATATAAAATATTTGCTAAATAGAACAATAGCGGATATAATTAAGATATAAGGGCGGTTAGCTCAGTGGTAGAGCGCCTGCCTTACAAGCAGGTGGCCATAGGTTCAAATCCTATACCGCCCATTCTAATACAAACCAAATAACTAGTCAATAGGGCTCATCGTCTAAGGGATTAGGACAGGGACCTTCTAAGTCTCTAATGTAGGTTCGAATCCTACTGAGCCTATATAATCAAGTTATTTAAACACTTCTTCGAATACAGTTTGAACCTTATCACCAGAGTCTATAGATTCTAGTGGGTCTTTTCTCAATCTATGGCGCAGACAAAGCGTGATAATATTTTCAATATCATCAACCGTAACTTTAGTGCTGCCATTATAAGCTGCAAACGCTTTTGCGGCACGGTTTGTTACAATATCACCACGTAGACCATCTACATCGAGTGTACCACAAACTTGTGAAATCTTAACTCGTAGATCCATATCTAATTCAACATCTGGTAGACGATTTTGCGCATCTACAATCTTTTGCTTTAACTCATTCTGAGCGGCATCATAAAATTCAAGAGCGCTTTCTGGATTACTATCGAAATTACTTCTTTGCTCAACAACTTGTACACGAACTTCAGGATCACGAACTGTACGGATCTCAGCGTGCATACCAAAACGATCTAAAAGTTGCGGACGCAGTTCACCTTCTTCAGGGTTACCCGAACCAACTAAAACAAATCGAGCAGGGTGACGAATTGAAATTCCTTCTCGTTCGACAGTATTCCAACCAGAAGCAGCAGAATCTAATAAGATATCAACTAAATGATCATCTAATAAATTTACTTCATCAACATATAATATACCACGATTAGCTTTAGCTAATAGGCCAGGTTCAAAAGCTTTTACACCTTCTGTCAATGCTTTTTCAATATCAATTGTCCCACAAACACGATCTTCTGTAGCACCTAAAGGTAAATCGATCATTGGTACCTTCTTATATGCAGCTTCTAATTCTCCATTACTTAATGCTATAGTTTTAACTTCCTCACTCATTAGTTCAAAGTCATCAACTGAAGAATTAAATGCATCACCTGCAACAACTTTAATTTCAGGGAGAAGATCAGCTACTGCTCGAATCGTTGTTGATTTACCAGTACCTCGATCACCCATAATCATTACGCCACCAATTCGTGGGTCAATTACGTTTAAAATTAATGCAAGCTTCATTTCTTCTTGCCCGATTATAGCAGTAAAAGGGAAAACAGGTCTTTCCACTTTTTTTGTAATAGGATTTTCTGATGTAACCATTTTTAATAAATTTAAAAAATAACAGTATTAGTATAATTTACTTTAAATTCAAGGTAAGCCTACTAAGGTTTAAAAAAAGTAAACTCCACACAACACAATTATAAACGAAATTCATCATAAATTTCTGAATGTGGATTAAACTTTATTTAAATACAATTTTTAAATGTGATTAAACTACTATGCAACTAAGTTTAAGCATATTGAAATATGAAAAAGTAAAAATCATGTAACCACTATAAAATAAAGAAAGTCTTAAAAAGGTACTGAAGTTTTATGTGAACACGTTTCTAAAAAAAGGTAAAGTCAATAAATTAGTGATAGCTTAGGAATTTCATTATTCCACTTGATAATCCGAACCCAGTTGGAATTTGAAAAGTTTTTAAGAAACACATTAATTGTACTCTGTTCTGTAGAAGCTTATCCTAACCCGGTTATATTTATAGCTTCTGAAGGGTTAAGTAGGTAAAAGATCGACTGAAGACTCTCCATATATATATTAGGTAACTTCCATGGTAAAAGAAAAAACAAATAAATAAAATTACCGTGTTAGAGTAAAATTGAAACTTATTACAATGCCATTTTGAGAATTATAACACTGAAAATTTTTAACGAAAGTTTCCACACCATTAGTACTAGATACTTTCAGCAATTCTTCAAGATATTTGAGTAACGGAATCATCACACGGAAATTCTTTCTCTAACAATGTCAAAAAAACTATCTCGTATACCCACAGCATAAAAATTTAATAGCTAAACCTTAAAAAAAACTATTACGTAGTTCTTTTTAAGGTTCAGTTAAAGATAATGATACAAAACTATTTTTAAATCCTTAACATATAAAAGTTAAGGTGGTTTTTTCGCTAATAAAATCGTAAATATGTTATACTATAACAAGAAAACAAGCAATAACTATCATTGCATTTGTTGGGTTTTCTGTAACTATAGCTGCTGATGCAACCGTCGCAAACCATATTTTTTTTTAAATATCGATTTTTCTCGTTATTTTATGAAAATTAAGCAAAAAGTTATTGAAATTTTCTCAGTAATAATCGAACTGAACCATTCTGTGGATTTTCAGATTGAGCAAGTTGAAATCCTTCACGCTCACTCATTTGCACGATAGAATTATATGCGTAGCGTTGATTAATTTGGTTTAAAAATTTATCGATTGAATAAGGTTGTGCCCAAAACATTAGATCTGTTACTAACTCGTATTCACTACCATTCCACGCAAACCCAATATCATGGTTATTTGATTGCTTAATAACTAACTCAGCAACGTGTTTTTGATTATTGTATCCTTTTATTTCTTTACTCTCAAGTTCAGTCTGCAATGCAAGATCATTTAGACTTTTCTTAAGAATATCTAAATTGTAGAGTTTTGTTTTAATTTTTGTGAAGTGAGACATAATGCAGATACTATGAAATTTTTTAATTAGTTAATTTGAACTAGACTGCTTATTATTTCTTTGTATTTTGGCCAAACACCTAGATGTATTATAACATACGTTCTTAAAACTACACTTCTAATTAAAAATTAATTTATTAGGTTATTTAGTTAACTATAGCTGAGTAATATGCAAATAGACCTAAAACTAGGGTAATGCCTTTAGCGTTCCCAAGACCGTATAGATGCGCAACCAACATTTAATTATGACATAGTTTAAGATGGTATGCTAAGAAGACTTTAAGTATATAAGCATAAATAAGTTATGTAATTGAAGTACACCGTGCTGCATCTTATGATTCTATCTAGGGTAGCTACATCAACTATTTGTTAAAAAGAATTATACTCTTTTAACAACTTCTTTGAAACTACTAGAAGCCATTCTATATAAAATAAAAAACATGTTATACTGTGCTAAGTATAATTAAATTAACACTTATCTTATCAATGGCGCTTAATTTACAAGAAGAGTATAATAAAACGAATATTGAAGGGATTATTAATCAGTTAGAAGAAGATCTAGTAGGATTAGCACCTGTAAAAGCGCGTATTAAAGAAATTGCTGCATTATTATTAGTACAACGTCTTCGAAAGAACTTAGGACTTGGGATCAATTCAACATCAGTTGGATTACATATGTCATTTACTGGTAGTCCGGGAACTGGGAAAACAGAAGTAGCAAATCGAATGGCTGATATCCTATATAAGTTAGGCTATATTCGTAAAGGTCACTTAATTACAGTGACACGAGATGATTTAGTTGGCCAATATATTGGTCATACAGCGCCTAAGACAAAAGAAGTTTTAAAGCGGGCAATGGGTGGTGTTCTTTTCATTGATGAAGCATACTATTTATATAAGCCAGATAACGAACGGGATTATGGCGCTGAAGCCATTGAGATTTTACTTCAAGTGATGGAAAATCAACGAGAAGACCTAGTAGTAATATTTGCTGGTTATAAAGATCGTATGGATAGTTTTTATGAGTCAAATCCTGGCTTATCATCACGTGTTGCAAACCATATTGATTTCCCAGATTATACACCATCAGAACTTTTGCAAATTGCAAAATTAATGTTAGAAGAGCAACAATATCGTATGACAGATCAAGCAGAAAGTGTGCTTTTAGAATATGTTGAAAAGCGTTCAAAATTACCACTTTTTGCAAATGCTAGAACAGTTGATAATGCAATTGATAAAGCTAGAATGAGACACGCTAACCGAATGTTTAATTCAGGTGATAAAATTCTTACAAAGTCAGATCTTGTAACAATTGAGGCAGATGACATTCGTCTAAGTAGCCTATTCGATGAAATAAATTAAATTGTTTGAATCAAAAATAAATTATGGTAGAAGTATTATTATCAGGAATCGTTTTAGGATTAGTACCTGTAACAATTGCAGGACTTTTTGTTGCCGCATATTTACAGTACCGACGTGGGAATCAATTTGGAATCTAATCCAGCTTAATTTTAAGCTCTCAAAGTATCTTAAGGTAAATTACTATCCTTCTAAAAATTTTAGAGGGTTAGTAATTTGACATAAATCTCCTTTTAATTTTATATTTACTAATTTTTTTAATACTTGCGGTGTTACAGTAATTTAGATCAAGTTTGCAAACTCAACACTATTTACAAATCTATTACAAGTCGAGATCTGAGGATAAAATATACCACGCGATGACGAATACGCGTTACCATTGTGACAAAACAATTATAAGCTTCTTGCTTATATTCGGTTAAAGGATCCTTTTGACCATATGCACGCCAGCCTACGGAGTCCCTTAAAGATGATATTTTTTGCAAATGCTCTTTCCAAGCAAAATCAATTTGTTGCAATAAAAATGAACGTTCTAATTCACGCATCAATCCCGGTACAGTGGATTCCATTTCTAATTCTTTTAACGAATAAGTAATTTGAAATTGCTGTTGAAGTAACGAAATAAAATTCGCTTGATTTTCGTAACTAAGACTCTCTAACCTAAATAAAAACGGATTGCCTAATAAATATTGGATTTTTTTTATGGCATCCATTTTAATCGATTGATCTTTAGTTACATTAAGGAAAATAACTATATCATAGGCGGTACGATTCACATATTCAATAATCCAATCACGAAGATTAGTCACTTCCAAAACTCTTCGACGCTCAGCATAAACACCATTTCGTTGTGTATTTAAGGCCTGGTCATATTCAAATAATTTTTTACGCACTTCAAAATAATATGCTTCTACTTTTTTCTGCGCAGATTCAAGACTCTGGTTCAAAAATGATGATTGAATAGGAACAGACTCTTGTAAACCAATATTCTGCATAATACCAGCAATTTTATCCCCACCAAAAATTCGTAATAATTTATCTTCAAGGCTTAAAAAAAATCTTGATGACCCTGGATCACCCTGACGACCTGATCGACCACGCAATTGGTTATCAATACGACGTGATTCATGTCGTTCAGTCCCGATCACATGTAAACCTCCAAGTGAACGAACCTGGGCACGATCTAAATTAGCAATCTTTATCTTCGATTCATACACCGTAGTATAGATTTTTTCCAACTGGCCTAACAATTGAGAATTCTGGACTCTATCACTTCTTAAATAATCAACTGCTTGATCATAAGTTCTTATATTATCAGGTAAATGATCATTATAGAGCTGAACTAAAAATTCATGATCCGTTTCGTTAAGACTTTCATCTATTTCTAAAATCAAATTTTTTGAATCAATTGGCGTAATAGATAGTGTACTGAACAATTTTTGAAATACTGATAAGGTAAGCGATTTGGGATTACCGCCAAGAACAATATCGGTACCACGACCAGCCATGTTTGTAGCAATCGTAATTGCATGTTTACAGCCTGCCTGAGCGATAATCTCCGATTCACTTTCAATATTTTCAGGCCGTGCATTTAGAAGTCGATAAGATAACTGATATTCATTAAGTAAAGCTGCCAATAACTCTGACTTTTCAATCGTAGTTGTACCGATTAGAACTGGTCGACCGATACGGGACATTTCAAGGCATTCATTAGCGATTGCTTTCCATTTTATATATTGGTTTTTATATACTAAATCAGGAAAATCAGTTCTTTCCACTGGTTTATTTGTAGGGATTGGAACAACCTTTAAATTATAAATTTTTTCAAATTCTACATCCTCAGTTTTAGCTGTACCAGTCATGCCAGAGAGCTTGTTATATAGTAAAAATAAATTTTGATAAGTAATTGAAGCTAAAGTTTGACTTTCATCTTGAATTGGTAAATTTTCTTTTGCCTCTACAGCCTGATGTAAACCATCGCTCCAACGACGACCAACCATAGTACGACCAGTAAATTCATCTACGATAATAATTTCACTATTTTCATTAATAATATAATGCGTGTTTCGAGTGAATAACTCTTTTGCTTTGATTGAATTCAATATATATGGAATCCATGGATCATCGATATTATACAAATCAGATATACCTAAAGCTTGTTCACAAAACGATAAACCATCCTCTAATAAAGTTGCGTTTTGATTCTTTTCATCAACTAGATAATGAATACCTTTTCTTAAGGTAGTAGTAAGTTTTGTTGTCTGTTTATACTTTTGTGTAGGTGCTTGACTTGGACCAGAAATAATTAATGGTGTACGCGCTTCATCAATCAAAATGGAGTCCACTTCATCGATAACACAATAATAAAATGGTCGCTGAACCATTGTATCAACAGTCAAAGCCATATTATCACGTAAATAATCAAATCCCAGCTCATTATTTGTAACATACACAACATCACACATATAATTTTCGCGTCGTTCATCAGGTTCCATATTTTCTTGAATTAACCCAACACTCAGACCTAGGAAACGGTGAACTTGACCAACGTATTCCGCATCTCGACGTGCTAAATAGTCATTTACTGTTACTACATGAACACCTTTTCCATAAAGAGCATTAAAAAATGATGGAAGTAATGCAACTAGTGTTTTCCCTTCACCAGTTTTCATTTCACTAATTTTACCTTCATTTAAGATAAGGCCTCCAATTAGTTGAACATCAAAATGCCGTAGTCCTAACACGCGTGAAGTTGCCTCCCGAACTAAAGCAAATGATTCCACAAGAACTTGATCTGTTGGTTTTGTACATTGCACTAAATTAGATTTTAAAGTACCTGTATAACTCTTTAATTCTTCATCAGTTAAGGCCTTAAATTTATCCTCTAAACTATTTATTTGGTTAACCAATGGATCATACTTTTTAATAGTTTGTTGTGTCGGAGTTTGAAAAAATGTCTCAAGCATAGATTCAATTTTAAATTGATTAGTTTGAATAGAAAATAAAACCAGTATAAGTAGTATTTTAAATAATTGGTCTGGTTTAAGATGTAAATTAAATTTTATGGGGGTGAATTTTAGGTAAAATTTATGGCAAACTAAATCCACTAATTTTTAATTAACTATATTATAATCAAACTAACTCAATAGTTAGTAATAAAATTAATGGCACCTTAAAACTTGAAATTGGGTCACCTGGGACTCGAACCCAGAACTATTCGGTTAAAAGCCGAGTACTCTACCATTGAGTTAGTAACCCCAAGACTTCATGATAAGAGTATATACTGATTTTATTTTCTTTCATAGGGCAATGATACTATAAAGTTAAATAACATGGTTTTAAAAATACGCCAAAATAAATTAGCGAATTCTTAGATGATATTTAATTTTAATATTTGGCCTTATAAGTATTTTTCTAATTTGCAAAACTATGAGAATCATTGGTAACATATTATAAATGGCTCAGTAGCTCAGTTGGTTAGAGCAGGGGACTCATAAGCCCAAGGTCGCAGGTTCAAGTCCAGCCTGAGCCAATACAAAATCTTTACTAAAAGAGCAGTTTACGCTTCTTATTTAAAATAAAAAAATCAGAATGAAATCAAAAGTGATCTTATACCAAGAAAACGCAAGAAAAGCGCTTGAGAGAGGGATGGATACTCTTGCGGAAGCTGTAGCAATTACATTAGGTCCAAAGGGACGGAACGTAGTTCTCGAAAAACGATTTGGAACACCACAAATTGTGAACGATGGTGTGACAATAGCAAAGGAGATTAATTTATCAGATAATTTAGAAAACACTGGCGTATCATTAATTCGTCAAGCTGCATCAAAAACGAATGATGTTGCGGGTGATGGGACAACAACTGCAACTGTATTAGCTTATGCAATTATAAAACAAGGAATGCGTAATGTTGCTGCTGGTGCTAACCCAATTGTTCTTAAACGCGGTATTGAAAAAGCAACACAATATGTTGTCCGACAAATTACAGAATATGCTAGGCCAATCCAAGATATTGATGATATAACAAAAGTTGCTACTATATCAGCCGGTAATGATGAAAGTGTTGGGACATTAATTGCTAATGCTATCAATAAAGTTGGTCGACAAGGATTAATTTCACTGGAAGAAAGTAAATCTACTAGTACAGAGCTTGAAATTACTGAAGGTATGGGATTTGACCGTGGTTTTATATCTGGTTACTTCGTAACTAACACAGAAAAAATGGAAGTAGTCTTAGATAACCCTCTTATATTAATTACGGATAAAAAAATTCGCGTGGTTAAACAAGATCTTTTACCTGCTCTTGAGTTAGTTTCAAAAACTAATCAACCATTGTTAATAATAAGTGATAATGTCGAAAAAGAAGCCCTAGCAACATTAATAGTTAATAAATTACGAGGTATCTTAAATGTTGTAGCAGTTCGCGCACCAGGATTTGGTGATCGTCGAAAGGCGATTTTAGAAGATTTAGCCGTTTTAACAGCAGGACATGTTATTACCGAAGATGCTGGATTAAGTCTGGAAAATGTTGAGATGGAAAGTCTAGGTAAGGCAAGACGAATTATTATTGGAAAAGAATCTACTACAATTATTTCAGATGCAAATAAGCAAAATGTTCTTGCACGATGTGAACAATTACGACGTCAACTTGAAACAAGTGATTCCAGCTATGAGCGTGAAAAAATTCAAGAACGCCTAGCTAAATTAAGCGGAGGAGTAGCTGTTATAAAGGTTGGTGCAGCTACTGAGACTGAAATGAAAGACCGTAAACTAAGGTTAGAAGATGCAGTTAACGCAACAAAAGCAGCAGTTGAAGAAGGTATAGTACCAGGTGGAGGTTCTACCTTAGTACATATTTCAACTGGACTACTAAACTGGGCAAAAAAAAGCTTAAAAGAAGATGAACTATTAGGAGCGCTAATCGTTGAAAAAGCCTTAAGTGCACCACTAAGACGTATTGCTACAAACGCAGGACAAAATGGTGCTATCATAGCAGAAAAAATTAAAGTATCAGACTTTAATATAGGGTATAATGCTTCAACAAATCAGTTTGTAGATATGTATAAAGAAGGTATTATTGACCCGGCAAAAGTAACCCGTTCAACGTTACAAAATGCAGCATCAATTGCTAGTATGGTCTTAACTACTGAATGTATTATTGTAGATAAAGTAGAAAACGTGTAAATCTACTTAAATACAAAATACGAATTTAATAACATTAACTGTCAGTACCAATCAAACTAAAAAAACATGTTCCTAAATAATGAAAATCAACTCTTACCGAGTAATACCATAAAAGATGACGAGATGGCATTGTCTGAACATATTGAAGAATTTAGCCAACGATTAATTTTTTGTTTAATTCTTTTACTTGGGGCTATTTTAATTTGTTTTGCAGATATTAAAGAAATTGTGCAGATATTTCAAACCCCAGCGCTTGGAATAAAATTTTTACAATTTGCACCTGGTGAATATTTTTTCGCCTCATTAAAAATTGCTGTATTTTGTGGAATTTTACTAAGTAGTCCACTAATAATTTACCAAGTTTTTTTATATGTCGTACCCGGTATGACTAAAAAAGAACGTGATATTATATTACCAATAACTTTTGGTTCATGTATTTTATTTGCGATTGGTCTAATATTTGCTTACTTTTTTTTAGTTCCAGCCGCACTTAAATTTTTTATATCATACGGTGCAGAAGTTGTGGAGCCTTTTTGGTCATTTAACCAATACTTTGATTTTGTTGCCGTTTTAATTTTTGCAACAGGTATAGCATTCCAAATACCAGTAATACAAATTGTACTAGGATTATTTGGGATTGTCTCAGGACAAACAATGCTATCCAGTTGGAAATATATTGTCGTTTTATCAACAATTCTAGCGGCTGTAATTACACCATCAACTGATCCTTTAACTCAAATAATTATGACAACGGCTTTGTTAATACTATATTTAGGAGGCGCTGGTGTTGTAATTTTATTAAAAAAATAAATTAGAATTTTAAAACGGTTAGAGACCTTTAACAAAAGTTAAAACAGATTATAAATCTATTTTCATTTTGTTCATAATACCGATTATGGGCGATAGTAATTAAGATTTTTCATTGAATATTGCGCGGCTCAATCACAAAATAGAGGTTCCTATTGCAGTAACAGATACTTGGAGGTATTCAACTGAAACTTTTGTCTGTACGACAGTTTGATAATATAATAAGGTATTCAAATGTATACATAAAACTCTAATCTGTAACAGTTATGTTTTAGGAGCCTCAACATATCCCACCAAACAATCCTATTTTAGCTACAACCAAAACACCTATAACACGATTTAAAGCAACAGCAAGAATTAATCAAGAAATACCTTAGTCATAATTTGTCTATTAAACTTCTATTCCACTGTGTTCGCTTAAATTTAAAGATTTTTATCTCACTCCATTGCTGAAACACTTGTGGAGAGAATTATAAAATTTTTAATAGAACCATTTAAATTAATCTTAATAAACTTCAAATTATAAAATAATATTGAAATACAAAATATTAAGATATAATGTTTACGTATACTTTTAAATATCCTGAAAAAAAAATGATAAGCATTATATCTAAATTCAAATCATTGGTTGTAGTCTTAGGAATCATTGTAAGCCTAGCAGTACCAAAAATTTCATATGCATATCCAGTATTCGCACAACAGGCGTATGAAAGTCCAAGAGAAGCAACAGGACGAATTGTTTGTGCAAACTGCCATCTAGCACAAAAGCCAACAGAGATTGAAGTTCCACAAGCCGTATTACCCGATACAGTTTTTGAGGCTGTTGTAAGTATTCCATATGACTTAAAATCAAAGCAAGTACAAGCAAACGGAACAAAAGGGCCACTAAACGTTGGGGCTGTTTTAGTTTTACCTGAAGGTTTTAAACTTGCACCTAAAGATCGTATTTCAGACGAGATTAAACAAAAAACAAAAGGTGTTTTTGTACAGCCGTATAGTAAAACAAAACCAAATGTTCTAGTGGTTGGTCCAATCTCGGGTGCTAAACACCAAGAAGTTGTATTTCCTATACTATCACCTGACCCAGCACAAAACAAAGATGTTCACTTCTTAAACTACCCGATATATGTTGGCGCAAATCGAGGACGTGGTCAAGTATATCCAAGTGGTGAAAAGAGTAACAATACAACTTATACATCAACAGTAGCTGGTCAAATTACAACAATTGAGCCAGGTGAAAAAGGCGTAACTAAAGTAGTTATACAATCAACAACTGGTGATTCAGTAACTCAAACTGTTCCAGCCGGTTTAACGTTAAACGTTAAGCCAAATGATGTTGTAAAGGCTGATCAAGCGCTTACATTTGATCCTAATGTTGGTGGATTTGGACAAACTGAAACAGAAATCGTTTTACAAAGTCCAAACCGTGTTAAAGGTATGATCGTATTCTTCTTTACAGTAACAGTAGCACAAATTCTTCTAGTATTAAAGAAAAAGCAATTCGAAAAAGTTCAAGCAGCTGAAATGAATTTTTAATCTTAAAGTTAAAGACTATTTTTCAGTAGTAATAAAAAAACTGGATCTTATTGATCCAGTTTTTTTTATGAACGAACAATTTTATCTGAAGAACTAACGAAAACTAATGCTGCAGAAATAGGAATAATAACAATTACAACCGCTAATATTACACTACTTAAAAATGCGCTTAATGAAGGTGTCATGCTGGTTACAGATTTTACATTTTAAACTAATGCAGATTATAGCATAATTTACACAATTATGAGTTGGTCGATTCATCATCCTATTATTACTATTAACTCTTACCCATTACAAATGGAAGTAATGAAGCTATACGAGCACGTTTTATTAGTTTCTGCACCTTTTTTTGTTGCTTAGATGACAAATTTGTTGACCGACGTGGTAAAATTTTACCTTGATCACTAATAAAAGCCGACAAAATAGCTACAGATTTATAATCTAAGGAATCAATTGTTTCATCATCAATATCTAATCCAGTTGACGGTTTTGAAGTATTGTACATATGATAATCTATTTGATTTCTTTAAAAATTTCATGCTTCTTTGTTACTGGCGAATATTTACGAAGTTCAAGTCGTTCAGTAGTATTTCGCCTATTTTTTACTGTTGTATAACGATAAGTGCCTAAATCACACCTATGCTCTAAGGTTACTTGGATACGCGCACCCTTACCTTTAGCCATAAGAATTTTTTTTTCTTTAACAAGACAATTATCAACTATAATAACGCGAATTTTTAAAAAAGCAATTTTTCCAACCAAATAAGAAAACTAGGGATCAAATGAATATTAATTAATATCAAGTAATAAAACCCAACTATTAAATAAGTTTACAAAATGCTAACTATTTGGTAACATAGAGTATATTGCTGGTGTAGCTCAATTGGTAGAGCAACTGATTTGTAATCAGTAGGTTATGAGTTCAAGTCTCTTCACTAGCTATCAATATGTAACTAAAGTAATCGAATTTGAGCCTAATTTTATGATATGCTTATTATAATTAAAATACTATAAGTTATTTAATTTCATATTATTTCCATCTATGATTCAATCTTTACCACTCCAATTAAAGTTCGTGATACAAATAATTTCTGGTTCCTCAGTTGTATTTTTAAAAATATACACAATACTACTAACTTTTCGTCTTTATGCAACCTGGTTCCCTAACATTAATATGTACGATCAACCATTCGCGACTATAGGGACAATGACAAACTTTTATATAAAATTTTGGCGAAGAACTATACCATTAGAAACCATAGTAGACATATCACCTATATTCGGTTTTTGGGCGATTGATGCTATCATTGATTTATGTGAAAAATTAAGTAAGGGGGTTTACCTATACTAAATAAATAATCCTTAAAAAAAAATGGCCGAGAAACAAATACCAGACTCTGATATTATTTTACAAGATATTGTTGAGAGTCCCTATAAATACGGTTTTCGAACGGAAATCGAAACTGAAGAATTTCCTAAAGGGCTAAATGATGCAATAATTAGTCAAATCTCAGATAAAAAAGACGAACCTGATTTTCTCAGACAATTTCGCGAGAAATCTTTTAACATTTGGAAGAAACTTGAACAACCTAACTGGTCATATTTAGACGTCAAGCCAACTGATTACCAAGGGATACAATATTACTCTAAACCAAAAACAAAGAGTAAGATTGGCAGCCTAGACGATGCTGACCCAGAATTATTAAGAACTTTTGAGAAACTTGGCGTTTCACTCAATGAACAAAAAATGTTAGCTAATGTTGCAGTTGACGCTGTATTTGATAGCGTGTCGATTGGAACAACATTCAAAAAAAAATTACATCAATCAGGAATTATTTTCTGCTCGATTTCAGAGGCAATTGAATTTTATCCTAACCTGGTCAAAAAATATCTTGGAAGTGTTGTACCAACCGGAGACAATTTTTTCTCTGCATTAAATTCAGCTGTTTTTAGTGATGGATCATTTTGTTACATTCCAAAGGATACAATATGCCCTCTAGAACTTTCAACCTATTTCCGAATCAATAACGAAGAATCAGGACAATTTGAACGTACTCTTATCATTGCCGAAGAAAGAAGCACTGTGAGCTACTTAGAAGGCTGTACTGCACCCCAATTTAGTAGTAATCAATTACACGCTGCTGTAGTCGAATTAGTTGCCCTAGAAGATGCATCTATTAAATATTCAACTGTCCAAAACTGGTATTCTGGAGATGAAAATGGTATTGGAGGGGTCTATAATTTTGTTACAAAACGTGGTCTTTGCGCAGGTAAGAATGCACGTATTTCATGGACTCAAGTTGAAACAGGTTCAGCTATTACTTGGAAATATCCAAGTTGTATCTTAGCTGGTAAAAATGCCATTGGCGAATTTTATTCGGTAGCATTAACAAGTAATTATCAGCAAGCTGATACCGGTACAAAAATGGTTCATATTTCACCGAATACAAAAAGTCGCATCATATCTAAAGGGATCTCAACGGGTCAATCTGATAATAGCTACCGAGGTCTAGTTAAAGTTGCCGCGAATGCAATTAATACACAAAACTATGCACAATGTGATTCATTATTAATAGGAAAATCATCGAGTGCGAATACATTCCCTTACATTGACATACAAAATAGTAGTACAAAGATTGAGCATGAAGCCTCAACATCACGAATTGCCGAAGAACAATTATTTTATCTCCTTCAGCGCGGGATTAATATGGAAGAAGCAGTCGCATTAATGGTTAACGGTTTCTGTAAAGAAGTCTTTAATGAATTACCACTTGAATTTGCTTCAGAAGCCGATCGATTATTGAGCTTAAAATTAGAAGGTTCGGTGGGATAGATCAGAAAAATTTTAATGACCTTGGTATGAAAAATGAACTTTCTAAATGACTTTGTTCTATTACTAAAAGCCCGATACCCAATTATTTATATTTCAACGTACGAAGAGGAACGTATTGAATATATCATCCGTCTTTGTACGAAAAAATACGTACCACGGACATATTACTCATGGGATTTCATAAACGGTTATCAAGCAAATCCAAACGATTCTGGATTTGCTGCAAAAAATCCTCTAGAAGCTTTAGAGTTAGTTGAGAAATTAACTCCTGAAACTGCATCTGTCTTTATACTCAAGGATTATGATAACTTCTTAAAAGATATATCAATAACACGAAAATTAAAAAACCTGAACCGTGATCTAAAAACACAGCCAAAAAACTTAATTATTATCGCACCCGAAGTTAATATACCCGAAAATTTAAAAGAAATAATTACTGTAGTGGAGTTTCCATTACCAAGTTATTTAGAAATACAAGAAGAACTTAAAAGATTGATCACATCATTACAACAAGACATAATACCGGAGCAGGTAAACGAATTAACAGTAGCGTGCCAAGGATTATCACTTGAGAGAATTCGCCGCGTATTATCAAAAATAATTACTAAATATGGTGGAATCAGTGAATTAAGTCCGGGTCTTATTTTAGAGGAAAAAAAACAAATTATACAGCAAAGCCAACTTTTAGAGTTTTGTGTTCCGGATAAAAACTTATCTGACCTTGGTGGCTTAAATAATTTTAAGGAGTGGCTAAAGCTACGTGACAATGCATTTTCAAAAGATGCCGTTGATTATGGTCTGCCGTATCCAAAGGGTGTATTACTCGTTGGAGTTCAAGGAACTGGAAAATCACTAGCCGCTAAAATTATTGCAAATGAATGGACATTACCCTTACTAAGACTAGATTTTGGACGCCTTTTTGCATCACTTGTCGGTCAATCTGAATCACGAGTGCGAAAAATGATCCAAACAGCTGAGGCCCTTTCACCGTGTGTCTTATGGGTGGATGAAATTGATAAAGCTTTTTCTGGTCTACAAAATAGTGGAGATAGTGGTACTACAAGTCGAGTCCTAGCTACTTTTATTACTTGGCTATCAGAAAAAACAACACCGGTTTTTGTTGTGGCAACAGCAAATAATATTGAGTGGATTCCACCAGAAGTTGTGCGCAAAGGGCGGTTTGATGAGGTATTTTTCTTAACACTACCAACACAACAAGAAAGACAAGCCATTTTTGAAGTACACTTACAAAAATCACAGCGAACAGATTTTAAAAACTTTCAACTACCTTTACTAAGTGATTTATCTAAAGATTTTTCAGGGGCAGAGATTGAACAAGTAATTATAGAAGCGATGCGTTTGGGATTTAGTGAACAACGCGAATTTACAAATGAAGATATTATTCATTCAATTCAAAATTGTGTACCATTAGCTAAAACAAAAAACAAAGAACTAAAAGCATTGCAAAAGTGGTCAGAATCAGGAAATGTTGTTCTAGCTTCAAAATATCAAGACTCAAATTAATTTCTATACACATTTGAATGACTATCTTGACAGTAGTAAAAAAAAATATTATTATTGCTGTGCGTTACAATAGTAATATGTAATTGACTATGTGGTATAAATTAACAAGTAAAAATAAGAATGGAAAGGATTGAAAACTGTGATCTCTTTTATAAAAAAGATGGTTTACCAGAATTATGTATAGGCGATAAAGCGATTGTAACAATATATCTCGAGTTGCCAAAAGAAGCAGGTGCAGATGATAAAAAGGAGAAAGAACGTACACAAAATTATGAAGGTGTTATCATCTCAAAACATGGGAAAAAAGGTCAACCTGAATCTACTATTACCGTTAGAAAAGTTTCACAAGAAGTTGGAATTGAAAAAGTTTTTTTACTAAATTCACCATGGCTAAAGAGTATTAAAATCATTAGTCGGGCTAAGGTTAGACGTTCTAAACTTTATTATTTACGTGAAAGAACTGGTAAGTCAGCTCGACTAAAACAACGGTTTTAGTATTTATATTATCTAAATATAAGAGATTATTATGTTAGAAGAATTTTTTAATAGTCGGGCTGGCGAAAGAATTACTTCACTTATTGGTTTTGTTTTTCCTTTTTGCCAAGCCAATGCGTTCTTTGGGCAACAAGTTCTATGTACTACAGAAAATGCAACTTTCAATACTTTTTTTAAAACTCATTTAGTTAATCCACTAATGGTCTTTTATTCTAGTCCATGGAATTATCTAATTATTTTTGTTTTCATGATTGCACTTTTTGATATTTGTGTTCGTAAACGATTACCACTTAATCTTTTTACACGCTTTAATATTATTCAAGCAATTCTGTTAGAAGTACTTTGTACATTTTTAGCTCAAGCTTATGGTCAAACGTCATTTGTATTTAAAACAAGTGCCATTGGTGAACTTTTTTGTAATGCAGCCTATTTTGGTATAATGGCAGCTATACTCTACTGTGTTTTAATGATTTTGAATGGGCGCTATGCAAGAATCCCAGTTATTTCAGAGGGTGCGCGGTTAAATATCCAAAGGTGGCGGTAGAAATAAAGTTAAAAGATTTCTTTGAACTTTTAAAAGTCCAGAGAAATCTCTTATTTTCAAGTCCTGATTGTATTGAATTTATTATTCTAAATCCTTTCGGTTTGGGTTTCTTGATGGATCATTAGAAAGGAAACCAAAAGTAAAAAGAGAAATAAAGAAGATAACAACTGTGTAAACTAATATTTTCAGTGTAAACATGTATCCAAACTCGTTAATTTAATTATATTATAGTATAGTCTAGGATTTTAGACAATCGTACTGTTTTTAATTAAAATTATACTCTAATTATTCGTTCATCGCGACAGAAATTTTACCGATTACAATGAAAAGTAATTGTTCATCTGCGAATTATTAAAAATTTTTAAAGGAACGAAATGTCATTACCTCTTTGATTTTGTTGGTAATTTACTTCTTTTAATTTTCGTAAAATTTGACCAAAATATTCTTGTAAGTATTGCTCTAGCGTTAAAAATTCAACTGATTTGAAAATCGTATCTTGATTACCTTGCAAACTTTCTTTAGTATTTGATATCTCAGCAAATTGAAGACGGTCTGCAATGTTCCATGTAAATTCAAAAAACCGGAAAAATCGTCGTAATAAGCCAATACCGACAAGTGGTATATAGGATACTTGTGCATTTTCTCCAGAAAGACGTTCGCATAATTCAATTATTTCATTTGATTTCCAAGCTTTTGGACCAATAAGTGAAAATCTTTTATAATCACTTTTTGATGTGACCAAACTACTAATAACCGCTTTAGCAGCATCTTGTGTATCTATATATGCAACTGGTGGTGTTTGTCCAAATAACCAAATTTTTTGTTTTTCCAAAGTTGGTATTGCGTATTGGTTAATTAAACCTTGAAAAAATCCTTGACAGCGAAAAATTGTGTAGTTTAGACCTGATTTTTGTAGATAATTTTCAACCTGTAATTTCAAGTCTAATAACGGGATAGTTTGGTTATCATCTGCGTTTAAAACTGAAAAGAAAATATATTTTTTAATCTTAGCAAGTTTAGAAGCTTCAATCAATGCAATTTTACCCCTCCAATCTATCTTTTCTGCGTTGTAGTCATCAGTTGGTCGGACTGTTGAAGCATCAATAATTACACTAACATTTTTTAATGAGGGGGGTATAGTCTCAGGTATTGATAAATCCCCATAAACTAGTTCAGCTCCCCAGTCTCGAAGAAACGTACCTCGTCGCAGGTTTCGTACTAAACACTTAACTTGGTAACCTTCATCTATAGCTTGTTTTACGATTTGGCGTCCTAAAGTACCAGTACCTCCAATAATAAGTAAACTCATTTTTTTCGTTGAAATAACAATTTTCATAAATTTAATAGGTATATTAACATAATAACGATTAACTGTCCGAAAATAGTAAATAAGTTGGGCCTTATACTTTGATTGTTAATGAGTCTATAAAAAAGTTTTTCATAATTAAAAGCCTTGACATATTGTGCTTATAGATATTATTATTAATTCAGGTTAAATATTAAATCGTTTAAGTATTTGAATACCATGGAGAGTTTGATCCTGGCTCAGGATGAACGCTGGCGGTATGCTTAACACATGCAAGTCGAACGAAAGTTTTATACTTTAGTGGCG
>MDTD01133680.1_pt1 | contig 23806 bp, 31 predicted proteins | sample 811221 | NCBI WGS metagenome assembly MDTD01 (sample SAMN05326646, study PRJNA326480) | marine metagenome | isolation source: seawater | place: Pacific Ocean: South West | collected 2011 | reverse complement strand
ATTTAGAAATCATAAAAAGAACAAAAGATTATTTGACTTTTGCTTTTGATCTGCAAATTAAAGATTTGAAAAATTTTACAAACTTGATAAGTGGAATAAAGCAAAGTAATTTTAAATTTAAAATTATTCGACATAAACAGAAAAAAAATGCTTTCATTAGAAGAATCTTTGAGAATTTTAAAAGAAACTAACGCACTTTTAGATGGCCACTTCATTTTGTCATCGGGATTACACAGTCCCCAATATGTACAATGTGCCCAGTTACTAAGTAAACCAAGTAAAGCAAATAAAATTTGCATTTCTCTTTCTGAAAAAATCAAGAAAAGATTTAAAGATATAGATTTAATTTTGTCTCCAGCTATGGGTGGTATAATTATAGGGTATGAGATAGGAAAACTTTTAAAAAAAGAAACAATTTTTTCAGAAAGAGTAGATGGTGAATTTAAACTCAGAAGAGATTTTTTAATCAAAAAAAATCAAAAAGTTCTAATTGTTGAAGATGTAATAACTACAGGAAAATCAAGCTTGGAATGTTCAAAATTAGTTTTGGAAAATCGTGCTATTGTAATTGGATATGCTTGTATTATCGACAGGTCTAACGGTGTTTCATTAATTAAAGATAAAATTGTTTCACAAGTTGAATTAAATATCCCAACTTATACAGAAAAAAATTTACCTAAAAGTTTATCATTAATAGAAGCTGTAAAACCTGGAAGCAGGAATCTTAATGAATAAAATAAGGCTTGGTGTAAATATTGACCATGTAGCCACCGTTAGAAACGCTAGAGGTGAAAATTATCCAAGTCCTTTAAGAGCTGCTATTATCGCTCAAAAAAATGGGGCTGACTCAGTAACAATTCATTTAAGAGAAGACAGAAGACATATTAATGAGACCGATCTTAAAGAAATTATATCAAAACTAAAAATACCATTAAACTTGGAAATTGCAGCTACTAAAGAAATGCTTTCAATAGCTCTTAAAAGAAAACCACCATTTATATGTATTGTGCCAGAAAAAAGAAAAGAGATAACAACAGAAGGAGGGTTAAATTTAAAATTTAAACAAAAAAGTTTAAGTAAGATAATTTATAAATTAAAAAAAAATAAATCAAGGGTAAGTCTCTTCATTGAGCCGAGTCTAAACGATATAAGATTATCTAAATTTTTAAAGGCAGATTGTGTAGAAATACATACTGGTAAATTATGCAATCTAATTAATAAGAATAAAAATTTCAAAAAAGAACTTATCAAAATCAAAAAAGCTGTAACGTATGGTAATAAATTAGGTCTAGAGGTTCACGCTGGTCATGGATTAACGTATAAGTCCGCCAAAATCTTATCAAAAGTTTCTGGCATTCAAGAATTTAATATTGGACATTTTTTGGTAGGAGAGTCAATTTTTATTGGTCTAAAAAATACAATAAAAAACTTTAAAAAGATTATTAAGAGATGAAAATATTTGGAATTGGAACTGATATTATTAAAATTAGCAGAATTAAAGTATCCTTAAAAAAAGAAGGTATGTTGAGAAAACTTTTTAATGAAAAAGAAATTCAAAAATGTAAAAAAATAAAAAACTCGTTTAACTGTTTTGCAAAAAGATTCGCTGCAAAAGAAGCATTTTCAAAAGCTCTTGGAACAGGTATAGCCAAAGGAATTAAATTTAATGAAATTATTATTTTAAACGAAAAAAACGGTAAACCTTTCATCAAATTATTGCCTAAAACGAAAGAAAAAGTTGATCAAAAATTAAAAAAGAAAAAATACAAAATATCTTTATCTCTTACAGATGAAGATAATTACGCTGTAGCATTTGTCACAATATCAGTATGAAAACAAATAAACTTAAAAATATTTTGCTCGAAAACTTAAAGACTCTAATAATTGCTTTAATTATAGCTGTTATGATTAGATCACTAATTGTTCAACCTTTTTATATTCCCTCGTCATCTATGGAACCCACATTACTTGTAGGAGATAGAATATTTGTTTCAAAATATACTTATGGATATTCAAAACATTCTTTTCCCTTTAGTCCAAATTTTTCAAACAAACGTTTTTTTTCAATAAATCCAAAGCAAGGAGATTTAGTTGTTTTTAAAACCCCAGCAGACAATAGAACAGATTATATTAAAAGATTAATTGGTTTACCTGGCGATGAAATTCAATTTATAAATGGAGATATTTTTATCAATGGTAAAAAAATTATTAGACAACTTACTAACATTGCTGAACCTATTAGATGCGGCACTTTTATTTTAAAAACTCAAACTTTTATTGAAACTTTGCCTAATGGAGTTAAACACTTTGCATCATACAGAAAAGATGGAACACTTTTAAATACAAAAAAATATAAGGTTCCTGAAAACCATTATTTTTTGATGGGAGATAATCGTGATTGCTCTAAAGATAGTAGGTTCCTCGACGAAGTAGGATTTGTTAAAAATCTTAATTTAATTGGTAAAGCTAGAATTATTTTTTTTTCAAATGATACAAAAAAAGGCAGCTTATTTAAATTGTGGAATTTACATAATTCCTTCAGATTTAAAAGAACATTTCAAGGATTATAATGACTAAATTGATAAAAGAATTAGAAGGAACTCTTAAATACAGCTTTAAAGACAAAAATCTTCTACACAGAGCTTTAACCCATAAAAGTTTTGATAACTTAATAAATAACGAAAAGTTAGAATTTCTTGGTGATAGAGTATTAGGTTTAGTAATATCTAAAGTTCTTATAGATAGATATCCAAACGAAAAAGAGGGAATAATTGATAAAAAATTTGCAAACTTAGTAAATAAAAAAACATGTGTAAATATAGCTAAAAAATTAAATTTAAGAAAATTTTTATTTTTAGGTCCATCTCATAAAAATTTAGAGAGATCTGTTGATAAAATTGTCAGCGACTCTTTAGAAGCTATTGTTGGGGCAATCTATTTAGATGGAGGATTAAAATCATCTGAAAAATTTATCTTAAATTTTTGGGAAACTTTTATTGATAAATCAGTTATTACTCTCATAGATTCTAAAACTAAGTTACAGGAATATAGTCTAAAAAAGTTTAAGAAATTACCTAAATATATATTCTTTAAAAAATCTGGACCACAGCACAAGCCTATATTTAAAACAGAAGTTGAAATTCCAGAATCAAAAAAAATTGTTGGAATAGGAACTTCAAAAAAAAATGCTCAACAAAATGCTGCAGCTAAACTAATAAGATTATTAAATATATGAATTGGGAAGATGAATGTTATCTAATATCAAAAAAAAAATTTAAAGAAAATGCGAATATAATTAATGTTTTTTCTCCATCAAAAGGAAAAGTTACTGGAGTAGTGTATGGCGGCAATTCAAGAAAAATTCGCAATTATTTACAGCTATCAAATAAGTTATTTATTATACATAATTCAAAAAATGAAAATAGACTTGGTTATTTTAAAACTGAATTATTAAAACCAATATCTCCATTATACTTTGATGATAAAGAGAGGACTTCAGCTTTATTATCTCTATGTGCTATCCTTAATGTTTTATTACCAGAAGCTCAACCTAATAAAAATATTTATAAATCTTTTGAAAAATTTTTAAATTCAATTGATTTGGAAAATTGGATTATACTATACATTTTTTTTGAATTAAACTTGATTAAAGATTTAGGTTACAATCCTGATTTAGATAAATTTAAATTTGAAAAATCAAATTCAGAAATAATAAAAATAAAGATTGATACTTTTATCTATGATGTACCATATTTTTTGATTTCTAAAAAAATACCTGATAAAATTACAAATGATTTAATTAGAAAGTCTCTTTATTTTACAAGAAACATTATTCAGAATAGATTTTTTCTTCCACATAATTTACTATTTCCAAATTCAAGAATTATTTTGGAAAATTATTTTAAATAGATTTTTTAATTTTCTTAGCTATATCTAAAGCAAAATATGTAACAATAGCATTTGCTCCAGCTCTTTTAAAAGAAGTTATACTTTCAATGATTGATTCTTCACTAAGGATATTTTTTTCAATTGCGTTCTTAATTAGACTATATTCACCAGAAACTTGATAAGCTAAAATAGGTATATTAAATTTATTTTTTAATTTATTAATTATATCCAAATAAATAATTCCAGGTTTTACCATTATCATATCAGCTCCCTCATTGATATCTAAAGCCACTTCTCTAAATGATTCTTTTGAATTTCTAAAATCCATTTGATAAGTTTTTTTATCTTTTTTTAATCTAGATTTACTTCCAACCGCATCTCTAAAAGGTCCGTAGAAACTTGAAGCATACTTAACAGCATAAGATAGAATACTTACGTTTTTGAAATTTTGTTCATCTAAAGCTTTTCTTATAACTCCAACTCTACCATCCATCATGTCGGAAGGTGCAATTACATCACATCCCATTTTAGCTTGAAGCAAAGCTTGTTCTACAAGTATTTTAATAGTTTCATCATTATCAATTTCATTATTTACAATTATCCCATCATGACCATGTGAGGTGTAAGGATCAAGAGCTACATCGCACATAACTCCAATACCAGGAAATCTTTTTTTTATAAATCTTAGACTTTTACAAATTAAGTTATCAGGATTAAGAGCCTCGGTACCCAACTTATCTTTTTTTACGTTTGGCGTGTAAGGAAACAAAGCTATCATTGGTATTTTAAATTTTTTTACATCCTTCAAAATGTTAGGAAGTTTATCAATTGTATATCTATTCACTCCTGGCATTGCATTAATAGACTCAATTTTATTTCTACCTTCTCTAACAAAAATAGGTAAAACTAGATCATTATGAGAAATATTATTTTCAGAAACAAGCTCTCTAATCCACTTGGATTTTCTTAACCTTCTAAGCCTTGTTTTTGGGAAAGTACCAATAATTTTCATGTAAAAACCTGATTATTTGTAATGTAATGCGACAAATGTATTATTATAATTATTAATAGTGTAATTTAATTACTTATTATGAGCAATATAAAATTAAATAGATTTTTTAAAACTGTGTGTATTGCCTCAGATCATGCTGGGTTTAATTTGAAAGAGGAAATTAAGAATCATTTGGTCAATAAAGATGTTTCAATTTTTGATCTAGGACCTTATAATAATCATTCCGTCGATTACCCTGATTACGCTAAAAAGTTGGCTAACAGAATCAAATTAAAAAAAAGTGACGTAGGCATACTTGTCTGTGGATCTGGCACAGGTATGGCTATAAGTGCTAATAAAATCAAAAAAATTAGAGCTGCTGTATGCTATAATTTAAAGTCTACAAGATTGTCTAGACAACATAATAATGCTAATATAATAGCATTAGGCTCAAGATTAACTAAAAAAAAACTATCTTTAAAATTAGTTGAAGTTTTTTTAGAAACTAAATTTGAAGGTGGGAGACATTTGAGAAGGGTGAAAAAAATTTAATTATGTCTATAGCTGTAAAATTGAATAAATATTTAAATAGTTTCTTCAAATTAAATTTGAAAGATGCAGATAAAGAATTACATAAGTCAATTGAAGAAGAATTTTTAAGACAACAAAATCATGTAGAATTAATTGCTTCAGAAAATATTGTTTCTAAAGCTGTGCTTGAAGCACAAGGATCTGTTTTAACAAATAAATATGCCGAAGGTTACCCGGGAAAAAGATATTATGGTGGTTGCGAGCATGTGGATATTTCAGAAAATTTAGCTATCGAAAGAGCTAAAAAATTATTTAATTGTAATTTTGCAAATGTACAACCTCACTCAGGTGCGCAAGCTAATGGAGCAGTTTACCTAGCTTTATTAAAACCAGGTGATACGACACTAGCTATGAGTTTAAATTCTGGAGGACATCTAACTCATGGCGCTAAGCCCGCCCAATCAGGTAAATGGTTTAATGCTCTTCATTACGAAGTTGATCAGAAAACAGGATTAATCGATTATGATAGTGTAGAAAAAATTGCAAAAGAAAATAAACCAAAACTTATAATAGCTGGTGGAAGTGCTTATTCTAGGATAATTGATTTTAAAAAATTTAGAGAAATTTGTGATAAAGTTGGAGCTTATCTTCTTGTTGACATGGCACATTTCTCTGGGTTAGTAGCAGGCGGAGCTTATCCAAATCCTACTAAATATGCAGATGTTGTTACATCAACTACTCATAAAGTTTTAAGAGGTCCACGAGGAGGAATAATTTTAACAAATAGAGAAGATCTTATTAAAAAATTTAATAGTGCAATTTTTCCAGGACTACAAGGAGGACCATTAATGCATGTAATTGCAGCGAAGGCTGTTTGTTTTCGTGAAGCTCTTTCAAATGATTTTAAAGAATATACTAAAAATGTAATTAATAATGCAAAGGTTTTATCCGAAAGATTAAGAGATAAAGGTTTTAAAATTTTCTCTGGAGGAACAGATACTCATCTAATGCTTATTGACCTAAGATCTTTTGGAGTAACAGGCAAAGATGCGCAAGCATCTTTGGGAAGAGCTAATATAACTTGTAATAAAAATGGAATTCCATTTGATAGCGAAAGTCCTATGGTTACATCTGGAATTAGATTAGGTACGCCAGCTTGTACTACAAGGGGTTTCGGTCCAGAGGAATTTAAATTAATTGCAGATTTAATTTTTAAAGTATTAGAAGGATTAAGCAGAAATAAGGAAGATAACTCAAAAATAGAAAAGGAAGTTCAAAAAGAAATAATTGAACTTTGCTCTTCTTTTCCTATATATAGTTAAATTATTTATGCTTTGTCCATTTTGTAGAGAAAAAGATACATCAGTTGTTGATTCAAGGCCCTGTGAAGAAGGGACAGCAGTTAGAAGACGTAGACTATGCACTTGTAACGGGGGTATGAGATTTACAACATTTGAAAGAATACAATTTCAGGAGCTTTCAGTAATAAAAAGTAATAGTAAAAGAGAACCTTTCGACAGAGATAAGGTTTCAAAATCAATTAGAATTGCAACACGTAAAAGACCTATTAGTTTGGATGCGATAGATAATTTTGTTTCTAAAATTATTATGAAGATTGAAGGCCTTGGTGAAAGTGAAGTTCCGACATCTACTATAGGAAAATTTATTATGGAGGGTTTACAATACATAGATACTGTTGCTTACGTTCGTTACGCTTCTGTATACAAAAACTTTAAAGAAGCAAAAGATTTCGAGCAATTTGTTGGCAGTTTAGATGAAAAAAAATCATAAATTTTTTTCAAACCTCGCATTTAATTTAGCTGAAAATAACTTAGGAAAAACAAGTATAAATCCCTCTGTAGGTTGCATAATAGTAAAAAACAATTCTGTTGTAAGTTCAGGAGTAACTTCTGTTAATGGAAGGCCTCACGCAGAGTTTAACGCTTTAAATAAAAAAGGTAATTTTAGAGGCTCAAATATGTATGTAACATTAGAGCCGTGTGCTCATTATGGTGTTTCACCGCCATGTACAAATATTATAAAGAAAAAGAAAATTAAAAATGTATTTTATTGTTTTAACGATCCTGATTTAAGAACAAATGGACTAGCTAAAAGAATTCTTTTACAAAAAAAAATTAAATTAAAGAAAATTAAATCTTTTAGAAATAGTTTTTATGATAGCTATTTTTTAAATAAGAATAGAGGTTTACCATTATTAGATGCTAAACTAGCCTTATCTAAAGACGAATATACGATCAATAAAAAATCTAAAAGAATTACTAATAATCGATCCAGGGAAGTAAGTCATCTTATAAGATCGAGGTATGATTCTATTATTTCTACCTCTAAAACAATAAATAAAGACAATGCTTTACTAAATTGTAGGATAAATGGATTTAATAACTATAAACCAGATTTATTGGTTATAGACAGGAATTTAAAATTAAAAACTAATTTGAGATTATTTAAGATAGCAAAAAAAAGAAAAACGTATATTTTTACAACATCTAAAAACAAGAAAAAGATTGCCTTTTTAAAGAAAAAAAATTGTAAAGTAATTCGTATTAATCAACTTGATAATAAAAGAGATTTCCTCAAGTTGATGAATATAATTTTTAGATTAGGAAAAAGAAGAATTTTAGTAGAGGCTGGTTTAATATTTATAAGTAAATTATTAGATTTAAAGCTTATAAATTTATTATTTGTATTTAGATCAAAAAAAAGACTTAAAAAAAACGGATATAATAATATGAATCTAAAAATTGTGAAAAAGTGTAAATTTATTAAAAAGATAAAAGTTAATTTAAATGAAGATGAGCTATATACTTTAAAAGGATAAAATGTTTAACGGTATAATTTTTAACACAGGTCACATTCAATCTATCAAAAGATATAAAAAAAGTATTCTTATAAGTATTAAAACTGGTTTACGTTTAAATAATTCAGAAATAGGTTCTTCTATAAGCTGTGATGGTGTGTGCTTAACCTTAACAAAAATTAAAAAAAACAATATTTTTTTTTATATTTCAAATGAAACAATAAAAAGATCAAACTTCAAAAATATTAAAATTGGAAATAAAGTAAATTTAGAAAAATCTTTGCTTTATGGTCAAAAAATATCTGGTAATTATACTCAAGGTCATGTCGATACAACAGCAAAAATTAAAAAAATTGATATAATTGATAAGACTTGGAAACTACAACTTGTAATAAATGATAGAAAATTTAAGAAATTTTTATTAGAGAAAGCATCAATTAATATTAATGGTGTCTCTTTAACTATCTCGAAAGTCACAAAAAATTATTTCGAATTGAATATCATACCTCATACTTTAAAATTAACTAATTTAAAAAGACTGAAAGCAGGTGATTTAGTTAACGTTGAATTAGATATATTTGGTAAATATATATATAAATATAATTCTTAATATGTCTAAAAAATTTTCCTCTATATCATCAATTATTAAAGATGCTAAAAAAGGAAAAATGTTTATTTTAGTTGATGATCAAAATAGGGAAAATGAAGGCGACCTTATAGTCCCTGCCTCAAAATGTAATTCAAAAATAATAAATTTTATGGCCAAGCACGGTAGAGGTTTGATTTGCTTAGCTTTAACAAAAAAACAAATAGATAAATTAAAACTTCCACTAATGTCTCAGGTTAATAAATCGAGAATGCAAACAGCTTTCACAGTTTCAATAGAAGCCAAAAAAGGCATATCAACAGGAATTTCTGCATTTGATAGAGCAAAAACAATCAAAGTAGCTATTAATCCAAGCTCAAGAAAGAAAGATATTGTATCTCCTGGTCATGTATTCCCATTGATGTCAAGAAATGGAGGAGTTCTTGAGAGAGCAGGACACACTGAGGCGTCAATAGATATATCAAAATTATCAAAACTCAATCCTAGTTCTGTAATTTGTGAGGTGATGAATGAAGATGGAAGAATGGCTAGACTAGATGACTTGGTTAGATTTTCTAAAAAACACAAAATAAAAATAGCATCTATAGCCGATTTAATAGCTTATAGGTTTAAAAATGAAAAACTTATTTATAAATCTTTTTCAAAAAATGTAATTATAAATAATATTTCAAAATCACAATTCAGTGTTTATAAAAATAAATTAAATCAAAATGAAAGTTTTGCATTATCAAAGGGTAAATTTTCAAGTAATAAATCAATACCAATTAGAGTTCTTTCCAAAAAAGTAAATAAAAATAATTTTTTTAATAATAAAGACATAAGAAAAAATATAAAAATTTTAGAAAAATACAAAAATTTTTTACTAGTTATCATTAATAATGAAATGAAAGGTAGTAAAAAAGATGATACAGATCTTACTTTAAGATATTATGGTATAGGAGCTCAAATCATAAAAGATTTTAAAATAAAAAGTATGATTTTATTATCAAGGACAAAAAAAAAAATCATAGGATTAGATGGATTTGGTTTAAAGATTAAAAAACAGATAATTATAAAATGAAAAAGATTTTGATCATAAGTGCAAATTATTATAGCGAAATAACTAGTAAGCTAGAGGATAAAGCGAAAAATTATTTAAAAGCAAACAATTTCAAAGTAAGCTTAGTAAAAGTTCCTGGTGTATTTGAAATTCCGATTTCATTAAGAAAGAATATTAAAAATTTTGATGGTTTTGTTGCAGTTGGATGTGTTATTAAAGGTAGTACACCCCATTTTGATTTTATTTGCAAATCTTCTTTCGATGCAATTTTAAAAATTTCAATTATGTATAATAAACCAATCGGAAATGGTATTATTACCGCATTAAATAAAAAGCAAGCTTTAGAGAGATGTGGAAAAATAAAATCAACTAAGCCAAATAAAGGATTGGAAGCTGCTAAAGCAGTTATGTCCATTTTAAAAAATGGACCAAAAAAAATATAAAAATTCATCTCCTAGAATAAAAATTATTCAAAAAATTTACAATTCCTTATTGAATCCCAATGCAAATATTGAATTCCCTAAAAATCAATATAAAAAATTTATTAAGGATGTTGTCTCTGGTACTTTAGAAAGGTCAAATTTGATAGAGGAAACCATTCTTAAATTTTTAAGTAATGACATAAATCTTAAAAAAACAGATAAAATATTAAAAATAATACTTTTTGCTGCAGTTTTTGAGTTATTATTTAAACATAATAATCCAAAAAAAGTTATTATTAATGAATATTTAGCTGCAGCAGAATATTTTCTCGAAAAAGTTCAAATTGGTTATTTAAACGCTATTTTAGATAAAATTTCTAAAGAAATCAGAAAAGAATAACAAAAAAGTATTAAAATTATCAAGTTTAGCTTGCGTTTTTTATTCAATTTTGGCATTTATGCCTTAAATATAATGACAGAATATTTAGAACTCCTATACTTAATTTCATTCATAGGTATTTTAGCAGTGGCCTACAGTTATCTTCTATCTGGCCAAATAATTTCATCTAGCGCAGGAAATTCAAAAATGCAAGAAATTGCAGAAGCAATACAAATAGGTGCTAAAGCTTATTTGAATAGACAATACAAAACTATAGCTATTGTGGGACTAATAGTTTTAGCTATTGTCACTTATTTTTTTAATTATTTAGTAGGTTTGGGCTATTTTATCGGTGCTTTTTTATCTGGGGTTGCTGGTTATGTTGGAATGTTAATTTCAGTTAAAGCTAATGTGAGAACCGCTGAAGCTTCACGCAATAGTTTGCAATCTGGACTTACAATAGCTTTTAAATCAGGAGCTATCACAGGTTTATTAGTAGCTGGTTTGGCTCTTTTAGCTATAACAACATACTATATAATTTTAATTAATCTTGATGTTGAAAATAGGGAAATTATTAATGCTTTGGTTGCCTTAGGTTTTGGCGCTTCACTTATTTCAATTTTTGCAAGATTAGGTGGTGGAATTTTTACCAAAGGAGCTGACGTAGGAGCCGATCTTGTTGGTAAAGTCGAAGCAGGAATACCAGAAGACGATCCAAGAAATCCTGCAGTAATAGCTGATAATGTTGGGGACAATGTTGGTGATTGTGCCGGTATGGCTGCAGATTTATTTGAAACATATGCAGTTACAATTGTAGCCACAATGGTTTTGGCATCAATTTTTTCACCTCAGGATTACAATTTAATGATTTATCCTTTAGCAATAGGTGGTGCATGCATCATAACTTCAATAATCGGAACTTGGTTTGTAAAACTAGGTAAAAGTAAAAATATTATGGGAGCTTTGTACAAAGGATTTATTGTCACCGCTATAACATCTTTAATTATAATGTATCCTGTTACAGACTCTCTAATAGGTTTAAAAAGCACCTATAATAATAATGCAGGAGCAATTTTTTCAGGATTAGATCTTTATATTTGTGGCGTTGTGGGTTTCGTTATTACAGGTTTATTAATTTGGGTAACAGAATATTATACAGGTACTAATTATAGACCAGTAAAAACAGTTGCTAAATCGTCTACAACAGGACACGGCACAAATGTTATTCAAGGTTTAGCAATATCGATGGAAGCAACCGCATTACCTGCTCTTATAATTGTTGCAGGTATTTTATACACAAATAGTTTAGCTGGGTTGTACGGTATAGCTATTGCTGTGACAGCTATGCTTGCTTTAACTGGAATGGTTGTAGCGTTAGATGCTTACGGTCCTGTAACTGATAACGCTGGAGGAATAGCTGAAATGTCAAAACTACCAAAAAATGTCAGAAAAACAACTGATGCATTAGACGCTGTTGGTAACACTACAAAAGCAGTAACAAAAGGATATGCAATAGGTTCTGCTGGTTTAGGAGCTTTAGTGCTTTTTGCTGCTTATACAGAAGACATAAAATATTTTTCAAAAGTAAAAGACTCAGCCTTACAAGGTGTTAATGTAACTTTTGATTTATCAAATCCATTTGTTGTAGCCGGTTTGTTAATTGGAGGAATGTTACCGTATTTATTTGGGTCTATGGGTATGCAAGCAGTTGGCAGAGCTGGTGGTGCTGTAGTAATAGAGGTAAGGAGACAATTCAAAAAAATACCAGGTATTATGAAAGGTAAAAGAAAACCTGATTACGGTAAATTAGTTGACCTTTTAACAAAAGCAGCAATTAAAGAAATGATTATACCTTCTTTATTACCCGTGCTATCTCCGATAATACTCTACTTCGTAATTCTTCAAATTGGAGGACTAGAAGCAGCTTTGTCATCTTTAGGAGCAATGTTGCTAGGCGTAATTATAACTGGGCTTTTTGTAGCTGTTTCCATGACCGCTGGCGGAGGAGCTTGGGATAATGCTAAAAAATATATTGAAGATGGTAATTTTGGAGGAAAGGGTTCTGAGGCGCACAAATCTGCAGTAACAGGAGATACTGTTGGTGATCCTTACAAAGATACAGCTGGACCAGCAGTTAACCCTATGATTAAGATTACAAATATAGTAGCTCTACTTCTCTTAGCTGTTATTGCCCATTAAAGTTTATCTATTTCCATACATTTTTTGTTTTACACTTTGTAGGAAATTTTCAACAAAACTTTTTTTAGTAAGCTCATTATCAGTAGTACTATCTGAAAACGAGATTTTATTTATATCCTCCTTAGTAAGTAGTTTTTTTTCAGATAGAATTCCATATTTATTAAATTGTAAAACTAAAACATTATTTTCTTTAACAATATGCTTACCTAATTTGTGATATTTACCCTTAGTCAAAATACGTTCAAGATAAACCCATATATCATCACTATCTTGACTTTTAACCTGAGGTTGTCCAAATATTTCTATCACATCATTTTTATTAGACTTGTTAACTATTAATTTTTCTGATCTATTTTCTAAGTAAATTATTCCATGTGTTTTTAGAGGCTCTTGTAATTTACACCCTATTAAAATATTAAAAAAAAGGACTAATAATAATTTGAAATGATTTTTAAAAAACATAACAATAACTTGTATAATACTTTGCTATCCTTATCTAGAAATATTTTTTTTTATAAAGATATCAAATTACAAGATAGTTTTGAGTCAAGAATATATTTAATGTTTATTCATTTTTCCTTGATGCTAATTATTTTTAAAAAGAAAAAGAAAAAATTTCCACAAGTCTCATATGACTCTTTATTTCATAGTATAGAAAACAACATAAGAGAGTTAGGATATGGAGACGTTTCCGTTAATAAGAAAATGAAAGAATATAACAAAATTCTTTATGACATATTGCTAAAAATTGAAGTTACTACAAGTAACAAATTTCAGATTAATAAAGAATTAATTAATAAGTATTTCCAAGATTTAAAAGGCATAGAATCTGAAAAATACCACAATTTTGAAGATTATTTTTTGAATTTTTATAATTTTTGCTTTGAATTGTCTCCAGATAATATGATAAGAGAAGCAATAAACTTTAAAAATTAGTTATGGCTGTACCTAAAAGAAAAACATCAGTTTCAAAAAAAAAGATGAGAAGATCTCATCACAGCCTCAAATCTGTTAATATAGTAGAAGACAAAAAAAGCGGTGAGTATAAACTTTCGCATCATGTAGATTTAAAGTCTGGATACTATAATGGCAAAAAAATCTTAGATATTTAATACTATTAATGAACAAAAAAATAACTATTGCAATAGATGCAATGGGTGGTGAAAACGCTCCTGCAAAAACAATAGAGGGTGTTAATTTATTTCTTAAAAATTATAATTCTAAAGATGATTTTATTTTAAACTTATTTGGTGACAAAGAAAAAATTGAAAAAGAGTTAATAAAATATAAAATTTCACAAGAATCTATAAAAATTACTCATACAAATGAAGTTGTATCCGATGAAGAGACGCCTCTTACTGCAATTAAAAATTCAAAAAATACTAGTATGTGGAACTGCATAAAGTCACAAATAGATGGTGAGTCAAACATTAGTTTGTCCGCTGGAAATACAGGTGTTCTTTTAGTTATATCTAGAATGATTTTAAAAATGATGGATGATGTTAGCAAACCAGCTTTGGCAGGTTTATGGCCAAATGAAAAAGGAATGAGTGTAGTGATGGACTTAGGAGCTAATATAGAGTGCAATGAAATAAATTTAGTAGATTTTGCTGAATTAGGTTCAGCACTATATAAATCACTATTTCAAAATGAAAAGGCATTAGTAGGACTTTTAAATATTGGATCTGAGGAGATCAAAGGTACCGACATATTGAAAAAAACATTTAAAAAACTTAATTCACTTAGCAATGATAATAACTTTATTTTTAAAGGCTACTTAGAACCAAATAAAATGATGAGTGGTGAATGTAACGTAATCATAACAGATGGTTTTACAGGAAATATATCTTTAAAAACAGCTGAAGGAACCGCAAAATTTATAACAGATAATTTGAAAAAATCCTTAACTGAAAATTTTTTTACAAAAATTTCATTATTATTTTCTTATTTTTCACTAAAAAGATTTAAAAATAAACTTGATCCAAGAAAATATAATGGAGCAATTTTTCTTGGGCTTAATGGTCCAGTAGTTAAAAGCCATGGAGGAATTGACTCAATAGGTTTTTATCATTCTATTGAATTATGTTATAAGATAGTGAAAGGTGACTTAATGCAACAAATTAAAAATAATTTAAGTCATTTGAAAAGTGAAAAAGAATAGTTTTGATAAGAACGATTTTTCATCAAATCTAAGTAAAAGAAAAGGTTACTCTAAACTTTTTTCAAAAACGATAATTGAGAATTTAATTGAAATTCTTTGTTTAAATATTAACAGAGGTCATTTCAATTTAAAGAATATTGGGACATTTAATATAATAAATAAAAAAGAGAGAGTAGGGAGAAATCCTAAAACAAAAATAATTTATAAAATTAAAAGCAGAAAATCTATTTCCTTTAAAACTTCAAAGAAACTGGATAAAATTATAAATGAATAAAACCCACAAATATATTAAAATTTCTGAGTTAGCTAAAATTCTTAATCTAACAAGTAATGCAAATAAGAAACCTCAAAATCATATTTTAAGATTTTGGGAAAGAGAATTCCGTCAAATAAAACCTAAAATTATAAACAATCAAAGATATTATTCATCAAAACAAGTTGAGCTTATTAAATTTATAAAATTTCTATTGAAAAACAAAGGTATGACCATAAATGGTGTCAAAAATATATTAAATTCTAATATAAATAAACTTGACGATTACAAATCAGATAGTTTAAAAGCTGTTTATTACAAAGATAATATAAAAGACAAAACTTACAAAATATTAGAGAAAATAAAAAAATTAAAAAAATATGGCAAAAAAAACTCATATTAAAATAAGAATGGTTCCCGAATCCAATCCAGATAGCAAATTTATATATTATGCTAAAAAACCTACTAAGGGTGAAAAAGCAAAAGAAAAATTAAAATTAAAAAAGTATAATCCAAATACTAGAAAACACGAATTTTTTATTGAAAAAAAATTACCACCTCATAGCAAATAATTACTTTTTTTTAAAATTTCTAAACTCATAATCAATAAATGCACCTATCATTGATTTCCATATTTTATGAGTAATTTTTGGATCTATTTTTTTTGATTTGGATTTATTTTTTATATTTTTCAAAATTATTTTTATTCTTTTTTGATCTACTATTTCATTTTTAAATTTCTTATTAATAAGCACTTGATTAACTAGTTTAGTTCTTTTTTTTATAAGATTAAGAAATGTATCATCTAATTTATCTAATTTTTTTCTTATTTTAATTATATTTTTGTTTACCATAGCGACATTATAAAATTTTTGATTTATTAAAATATGTATATATTAAAATTCATGCTTCTACACGATAAAAAAATAAATGAACTATTTTTATATTGGTTGAGCTCTTGTTTATTATTAATATTTTTAATGATTATAGTTGGTGGGCTAACAAGGCTAACTAATTCAGGGTTATCAATTACTGAGTGGGAACTATTCAAAGGTATATTGCCACCATTAAATGAAGCTTCATGGGATTATTATTTTGAATTATATAAAGAAATTCCTCAATACAAATTACTTAACTCCAATATGACTTTAAACGAATTTAAAATTATTTTCTATTGGGAATACTTTCATAGGATTTTAGGGAGATTAATTGGTTTGTTTTTTTTAATTCCATTAATATATTTTTACCTAACAAAAAAAATTAATAATAAATTACTTGGACAATGTGTTATAATTTTTCTTCTGATTGTTTTTCAAGGTATTATCGGATGGTATATGGTTAAAAGCGGTTTAGTTAACGATGTTACAGTAAGTCATTACAGATTGTCTCTCCATTTATCTGTTGCCTTGATTATATCTGCGTCTTTGTATTGGCTGATTATAAACTTAATTAATAAAACTACAAAAAAATTCTTTTATTTGTCAAAAAAAAACCTTCCTTACCTTTTTTTAATTTTTTTAATATATATTCAAATTATTTTAGGAGCTTTTGTTTCAGGTCTTGATGCAGGAAAAATTTACCAAACTTGGCCTTTGATGGGTTTGAACTATTTTCCAAATGACCTGGAAATTCAAAATATTAAAAATTTAATTAACTTTAATGAGCATTCACTTGTACAATTTTATCATCGAAATTTAGCTTATATTATAACCATATATATAGCTGTAGTTGGATTTTTTATTTTAAGAGATAAAATTACGTATTTGTATAAATCTTTTTATTTACTATTATTTTTTTTAATCATCCAAATTGTTTTAGGTATCTTAACTCTAATAAGTGGTTTGAATATTTTTTTAGCATCTGTGCACCAAATAAGTAGTGCAATATTAGTATTGGCCTCTTTAAATCTTTATTATTATTCAATTAAATTAAATTGACTTTAGGTGGTAATGTATGTATTTATCGCCAATTACTATGACACCCTTTATTAAAAAGAAAGAAGTAAAAAAAAACTGGTATCTTATTAATGCCCAAGATATTGCTGTTGGAAGATTAGCAGCTTACATATCTCAAGTTTTAAGGGGAAAAAATAAACCATCGTTTAATCCTCATATTGATAATGGTGATTTTGTAGTGGTTACGAATATAGATAAGATTAAATTTACTGGAAAAAAATTTAAAGAAAAAAAATATTTTAGACACACAGGTCATCCTGGAGGTATTAAAGAAATTACCCCGCTCCGATTGAAAGAGAAAAATAAAACTGAAGATATTCTAAAATTAGCTGTGAAAAGAATGTTGCCCGGTGGACCTCTTGCTAAAAAACAACTTACGAAGTTAAAAATTTATAGTGGCAACACTCATCCACACGAAATACAAAAACCAAAAATTATTGAATTTGATAAACTAAATAAAAAGAATTTAATTAAATAATGGAAAACATAACTGTTCATCAAAATAATTCAAAAATAAAATTAGATTTTAAAGACAGCAAATACGCTACTGGAAGAAGAAAAAAATCTATCGCTAAAGTTTGGGTTAAAAAGGGTACTGGAAATATTCATGTAAACGGTTTAAAAATGAATGAATATTTTAAGCGTCCTGTTCATCAGATTATTGTTACTAGACCACTGGAAATATCTCAGGTGGTCAATAATTACGATGTTAAATGCTCTGTGAGAGGGGGCGGTTTGTCGGGACAAGCAGGCGCTATTATTTTAGGTATATCAAAGGCTTTAATTCTTCATGATGAAAACTTAAAAAAAAGTCTCAAAAAAGACAAGCTCACCACAAGAGACTCGAGAGTTGTAGAAAGAAAAAAATACGGTCACAGAAAAGCCAGAAGAAGCTTTCAGTTTTCTAAGCGATAATCATTTAAATTTTATTATTATTAAGACAGTGATATACATCATGAGTCTATGAAGAATAAATTAAAAATAGCTATAATCGGCTCAACTGGTTACACAGGTTTAGATTTGGTGTATCTATTGTCGAAGCATCCAAAAATAAAAATTGTATATTTGTGCGCAACTAAGAAACTAGGAAAAAATATTTCTTACTTTGATAAAAGAATTAAGAAAAAACTTCCTAAAATAACATCTGTTAAAAATGTTAAATGGAGTAATATAGATTTGATATTTTTATCTCTACCTAACGGAGAGTCACAAAAACTTATTAGAAAAACTTTTTTTAAGTACAAACATTTGAAATATATTGACCTATCCGCAGATTTTAGAATTAAAAATCCTAAACAATATTTTAAAGATTATAAAATTAAACATAAGGCCAAAGATTTGATAAAATACGCACATTATTCAATTAGTGAATTTAGTAAAAAGAAAATAAAAAAATTTAGAATAATTGCTAATCCTGGATGTTACCCAACTTCAATTCAACTGCCATTAGTACCAATTATTAATGCAAACTTAATTGAAAATTTTAATATTACAATAGATTCAAAATCGGGATATTCAGGTGCAGGGAAAAATTTAGAAAAAAAATTTAATCATAAAAATCTTTATTTTTCAACACATGCTTATAATCCAAAAAGACATAAACATATATCTGAAATAGATCAAGAATTAATAAAACATACTAATAAAAAAATTAGTTATACTTTTAATCCATACCTACTGCCTACTTTCAGAGGTATTTTGTCCTCAATTTATGTTAATCTTAAAAAAAAGAGAAAAGCGAATAATCTTATAAATCATTTAAAAAAATTTTATAAAAAATCTAAATTTGTAAAGATAAGAAAACTTAATACCCCAATTGGATCAGGAAACGTTTTGAATACTAATAATTGTGAAATTTCCATTTGTGAAACAAGAATTAAAAATAAAGTAATAATATTTTCTGCAATTGATAATTTAGTAAAAGGCGCATCAGGACAAGCAATTCAAAATATGAACCTAATATATAATTTTCCAGAAAAGTTGGGATTAAAATGATTAAAATTATTTTAATCAGTTTGTTTTTTATAATTGTAAATTGCAGTAAACCAAAGGCAGTATTTATTTGCGGAGATCATGTATGTATTAATAAAACTGAAGCTGAACAATATTTTGAGGAAAATATGACTATTCAAGTGCAATTAATTAACAAAAAAGAAAATTCAGATATTGATTTAGTAGAGTTAAATTTAAGGCATAATGAAGATAATAAAAAAGAAATTACTTTATTAAAAAAATCAGCAAAAAGTGAAATTAGATCTTTATCGAATGATGAGATTAAAAGGAAAAAAAAGGAATTAAAAGATAAGAGAAAAAAAAAGAAAATAGTCAGAAAATTTGAAAAAGATAAAGTTATAGAAAAAAAAAAAGAAGTTAAAATTAAAGATATTAAAAATAATGAAAATATTAAAAAAAAACAAAGAAAAAAAGATTTAGTAGATGTTTGTACTTTTGTGGAAAAATGTAGTATTGAAGAAATATCCAAATTCTTAATTGAACAAGGTGTAAACAAAGATTATCCTAATTTAACATTAAGAAATTAAATAGAAAAAGATAATGAACAAATGTAATATTGCAATTATTGGTTTAGGAAATATTGGATCCTATTTATATAAATACTTACAAAAAAATAAAAAAATTCTTTCAAAAAAAAATAATTGTATACCTAATGTTTTGTTCGTGTCGGCAAAAAATAAAAATAAAAATCGAGGTTTCAAGATAAATAAAAAGAAATGGCTTAAAAACTATCTAGATGCGACCAAAAACAAAAATATAGATTTAATTGTTGAACTTATAGGAGGAGCAGAGGGGCCTGCTAAAAAATTAGTTTTTAAGGCACTTAAAAATAAAAAACATGTTGTAACTGCTAATAAAGCTTTAATAGCAAAATATGGGGATCAATTAGCGAGAGTTGCTGAAAAAAATAAAGTAAATTTTGAATTTGAGGCTTCAGTATGTGGAGGTGTGCCTATTATTAGATCGCTGAAAGAGGGTTTAATTGCTAATAAGATTAAAAAAGTTTTTGGAATTTTTAACGGAACCTCTAATTACATATTATCATCTATGGATAAACAAAATAAAAGTTTTAATGAAGTTCTTAATAATGCAAAACGAAAAGGTTATGCAGAATCTAATCCATCAGCTGATTTGAATGGTGATGATGTTGCAGCAAAATTAAAAATTTTGTCATCTTTATGTTTTAATTCTTTTTTAAACAATAATATTCATGTTGAAGGTATAAAGAATATAGACAAACAGGATATCGATAATGCAAATAACTTAGGTTACAAAATTAAACTTTTAGGTTTTTCTGAATTAATCAATAATAAAATCTATCAAAGAGTACATCCAACTCTTATAAAAAAAAGCTCATATGTAGGAAGTATTGATGGTGTCTTAAATGCTGTTATCGTTGAAGGTTCTCCAGTTGGACAAAATGTAATACAAGGTGAGGGCGCTGGGCCTGCTGCTACTACTTCAGCTCTTGTTTCTGATATTTCATCAATTTTAAGAGGAAATATAAAATTTCCATTTTCAATATCCTCAAAAGAGAGAAAAAAACTTAAATTTGAAAAAATATCAGATAGATTTTTTTCCGCTTATTTAAAATTTGAAGTATATGACAGACCTGGAATTTTATCTAATATTACAAAAATTTTTTCTATAAACAGAGTATCAATTAAAAGAGTAATTCAGAAACCTAATAAAAATAAAGGAATTTCCTCCATAGTTATAATAACACATGACTCAAAAGATTTTTCATTAAATAAGATTGTAAAAACTATTGGTAAAAAGTCTTATGTAACAAAAAAGCCTAAACTAATAAGAATTGATGATAATTAATGTCAATTGATTCCAAATTTCTAAATCTTTTTGTTAAAGCAACTGAAAAAGCAGCGATAGGTGCATCTATATATATAGGTAAAAAAGATAAAATCGCTGCTGATAAAGGAGCAGTAGACCCAATGCGTAAAGAATTAAATAAAATAAATATGGAGGGTACAATCGTAATAGGAGAGGGGGAAATGGACGAGGCGCCAATGCTTTATATTGGTGAAAAATTGGGTACCCTTAATGGTCCAAAATTTGATATAGCTGTAGATCCGTTGGAAGGAACTAAATTCACTGCAAATAATCTACCAAATGCTTTTTCAGTTTTAGCTGTTGCTAATAAAGGAGATTTGTTATCTGCTCCTGACACCTACATGGAAAAAATTGCAATTGGAGCTAATCTACCTCAAAATTTATTAGATCTAGATAATAGTGTAGAAAAAAATATAAAATTACTTGCTGATGCAAAAAACGTAAGTATATCAAATTTAAGAGTGTGTGTTTTAAAAAGGTCCAGACATGAAAAAATAATAGATGAACTTACAAAATTAAAAGTTAAAATAAATTTTATAACTGACGGTGACATAGCTGGAGTTTTAAGTGTAATTGGAAAAAACCCTAAAAATGATATTTATTATAGTACAGGGGGAGGTCCTGAGGGAGTTTTAGCTGCGGCTGCACTATCATGCTTTGGTGGACAAATTCAAGGAAGGCTGGTTATGAATGAAGATGAAAAAATTAGAGCAAAAAAAATGGGGATTAAAGATTTTAATAAAAAATACAATTTAAATGATATGGTTAAAGGTGACGTAATGTTTTGTGCTACTGGTGTTACTGATGGAGATTTAGCTAAAGGTGTTAAGGATCTAGGGAACAAGTTTGAAGTTACAACTTTCACACTGCATAAAAATAAAAAAATTAACAAGATAATTACCAATATATATAATAAATGAATTCAAATTCAGTAAGTAACAAAAACTGGATTTTTAAAAAATACAGTGAGCAAGATGTTTTGTTTTACAAAGAAAATTATTCATTAGACGAAATAACATCAAAGCTTTTATCAATAAGAAAAATTAAAAAAAAAGATGTCCAATCTTTTTTAAATCCGTCAATTAAAAATCTTTTACCTAATCCTGAAATTATAAATGATATGCAAAAATCTGCGAAAAGAGCTTCTGACGCAGTTTCGAAAAAACATAAGATTGGAATTTTTGGTGACTATGATGTTGATGGTGCCGCTGCAACAGCTTTACTTGCAAATTATTTTAGTAAAATAAATGTTCCATTTGAAATTTATATACCAGATAGAAGAAAAGAGGGTTATGGTCCATCCATAAAGTCCTTCAAAGAACTTATAGATAAGGGTGTTAAAATAATTTTCACTGTTGATTGTGGGACGCTATCTTTTGAAGCTATCGATTATGCATCTAAGAATAAAATTGATGTAATAGTTCTTGATCATCATCAATCAGAAATCAATTTGCCTAATGCTTACTCTGTAGTAAACCCTAATAGATTTGATGATAAGTCTAATTTAAAATATTTATGTGCTGCTGGCGTAACTTTTATGTTTTTAATTTCCTTAAATAAAGAATTAAGATCAAGTAATTGGTTTATTCAAAATAAAACTATAGAACCAAATTTACTTGATTATTTAGATTTAGTTGCTCTAGGGACTATTTGTGATGTTGTTCCTTTAATTGGTTTGAATAGAGCAATTGTTTCGCAAGGTTTAAAAATTTTAAAATCAAAAAAAAATTTAGGACTTAAAACTTTATTTGATATATGTGAAATACGAAGTCAACCAAATGTTTATCACATTGGTTATTTACTAGGGCCAAGGATAAACGCCGGTGGGAGAGTTGGGAAATCTTCTCATGGAGCAAATTTACTCATTAGCAGTAATCCTAAAGATGTTTTTAAGATAGCGTCAGAATTAGATAATTTTAATAAAGAAAGACAAATTTTAGAAAGAGAAGTTCTTGACAAAATTTTAATGGATATAGGAAATAATATTCAAGAACCAGTTATAATTATAAATGGAAAAAATTGGCACGAAGGAGTGATTGGAATAGTGGCATCTAGAATTAAAGATAAATTCAACAAGCCAGTCATTATTATTTCAGTTGATAATAATGGTATTGGCAAAGCATCCGCAAGGTCAATAGTAGGTTTCGATATTGGATTGGCAATAATTTCTGCTGTACAAGAAAAAATTTTAATTAAAGGAGGAGGTCACAAAATGGCAGGGGGCTTCACAATTGAAATCAAAAATTTTGAAAAATTTAAAAATTTTATCTTTAAAAAATTTGAAAAATTAAATATAAATAGTTTAAGTGAAAAGCCTTTGTATTTAGATAGCATTATAGCTCCTACAGCATTAAATATTGAATTTTACAATAAAGTCTATACGTTGGGACCTTTCGGCTCAGGTAATCCAGAGCCAAAATTTGTTTTAGAAGATATGAAATCTGTAAATAATAAAATTATTAAGGATAAACACATAAAATCTATTTTAGTTGGAAAAGACGGGTCAACAGTCAAATCAATAGCATTTAACTGCATAGAAAATGAAATAGGTGCTTATTTGCTTAAAAAAAATAATAAATTATTTAATATTGCAGGTAAATTATCTTTAAATGAGTGGCAGGGGCAATCAAATGTGGAGTTTATTATCGATGATATTTCTGTTATTAAGACATTCAAAAATATGGTCCTATCGTCTATCGGTT
>MDTD01060066.1_pt1 | contig 23808 bp, 26 predicted proteins | sample 811221 | NCBI WGS metagenome assembly MDTD01 (sample SAMN05326646, study PRJNA326480) | marine metagenome | isolation source: seawater | place: Pacific Ocean: South West | collected 2011 | reverse complement strand
TTTTATCTTTTAATTCAATCACTATAGGGTGAATTTCTAAAGTTTTATGCGATAGCTTATGTAAACAAGTATCGCGTTCTTCAATCACTTTATATTTGGAGCCATAAAAGTCAGGTTTAGGCTTATCTTTTTCTTCAAATCCCCAAAGGTCAGCCCAAATCCCTTTTGAGTCTCTTTTGATTAACATAATTTTATTTTGTTTGTTTTTTGGGATATACCAAATTAATTTTTCTTTCGTTACAGACTTTTTTACTTTTTTAATTGGTATTTTGCTTTGAATATTTTCATCAAGGGCAATGCAATCTTCTGCTAATGGACAAATCCCACATAGAGGGTTAGATTTTTTACACAAAGTAGCGCCCAAGTCCATCATACCTTGGCCATAAACTTTAAAATTTGAGGATGGAAGTAATTCTTTCGCTAAACTTTTAAGTAAAGTTTCTGTCTTATAGATATTAATAGGATCAGTTATGCCTTTGTATCGACTAATAACCCTTTTTACATTTCCATCTAGGATTATTCCAGGCTGGTTGAAAGCAAGACTTAAAATAGCTCCTGCCGTTGAAGGACCAATGCCAGGCAAAGAAATCAATTCTTCAAATGTTTCTGGCATCTCTCCATTATGATTTTTAATTATTTCTAAAGCAGTTTTATGAATATTTTTTGCCCTAGAGTAATAGCCAAGGCCACTCCATATGGATAAAACTTCATCCAACTTCGAGTTTGCTAGAGTCTTTAAATTTGGGAACGTTTTCAGAAACTTATGATAATAAGGAATAGCTGTTTCTACTTGAGTTTGTTGGAGCATGACTTCGGAGATCCAGACTTCGTAGGCTCCTTTATTTTGCCAAGGAAGGCTATGCCGGCCTTTTTTTGTTTGCCAAGAAATTACTTTTTTTGAAAATAGTGACATGAATTTATATTTTACTGTTTTCTCTCCGTTATAATGAACCTTTAGAGGAAAAAAAATGAGAAAAGTTGATTTAGAAAGAAATACTAAAGAAACACAAATTAAACTTTCATTGAATCTTGATGGTTCCGGAGACGCAGATTTGAAAGCAAATTTACCTTTCTTTGTGCACATGATTGATCAGTTATCAAAACATGGAGGATTTGATTTAACTTTAGTTGCAGATGGGGACTTAGAGGTAGATGCTCACCACACAGTAGAAGACGTAGGGATTTGTCTAGGAGATGCTTTTAATCAAGCTCTTGGAGATAAAAAAGGAATTTTTAGATTTGGCTCAGCTTATGCTCCCCTAGACGAAGCCTTATCAAGAGTCGTGGTGGATTTCTCAGGTCGACCTGGATTAAATTGGAATGTAGACTTTACTAAAGAGACCATAAATGATTTCGATCTCAGTTTACTCAAAGAGTTTTTTCATGGCTTTGTAAATAAAGCCTTAGCGACTGTGCACATTGATAATTTAAAAGGAGAGAATGCACATCATCAAGCTGAAACTATTTTTAAAGCTTTTGCTCTAGCTTTAAAAACTGCTTGCATGATTGATCCAAGCAAGACGGATAAAATACCATCTACAAAAGGTATGCTCTAAAGAAATAATGAAAATAGGTGTTGTCGATTACGGCGCTAGTAATATTTTTTCTGTTGTAAGGGCCTTAGATTTCTTAGGGGCAAAAGTTAAAGTGGTAGATTTGCCAAATAAAATCAAGGATGTTGATAGATTAGTTTTTCCTGGTCAAGGTTCTATGGGAGCTTGTATTCAAAAACTGGAAAGTATGGATATGGTTGAACCTTTGAATATTTTTATAAAAAATAAACCATTCTTAGGAATATGTTTAGGCTTACAAGTATTGTTTGATGAAAGTGAAGAAAGTAATGGAGCAAAAGGTTTAGGTTTTTTTCAAGGAAAAATAAATAAAATTTCTACGGCAAATTCTAGCAATTTAAAAGTTCCTCATATGGGCTGGAATAATGTCATGTATCAGAAAGGGCATTCTCTTTTTGATGGAATCGAAAGCGATCAATTTTTTTATTTTGTACACTCATATGTCTTTGACAATCTCAATTCGTCAAACGTGATTGCTACAACGTCTTATGGTAATGATTTTGTCTCTGCTTTAGCAAAGGAAAATGTATTTGCTTCTCAATTTCATCCAGAAAAAAGCGGGAAGGAAGGTCTTAAATTCTTAGATAACTTTATAAGTTGGGATATTTGAGATGTTGCCTATACCTGCAATAGATATTCAAGAAGGTAAATGCGTAAGATTGAAAAGAGGCGCTCTAGATTCCTCGGTAATTTATTTTGATGACCCTATAGATGCCGCTAGACATTGGATTTCGGAGGGAACAAAGATTTTGCACATGGTAGATCTAGATGGAGCAAAATCTGGAAAACCTATAAATTTAAAATATATATTAAATATCAAAGAAAACTTTCCTGAAATTGAGATTCAATTAGGAGGTGGGGTAAGGGATTTGGAAAACTTAGAAGCTATTATAAATGCAGGTGTAGATAAAGTTATTTTAGGGAGTATTGCAATTAAAAATAGACAAATTTTTGAGGAAGCCTGCCTGAAATTTCCAAAAAAAATTATACTTGGAATAGATGCGGTTAAAGGAAAGCTTGCAGCAGAAGCATGGACAGAAGCAACAAGTTTAAGTGCTATAGATTTAATTAAAAACTATACAGATTTACCTATAAGTTCTGTCATTTATACTGATATAGACAAGGATGGTATGTTAAGTGGCCCTAATTTTTTAGAAACATCGGTTGTAGCAGAGGAGTCTCCTTTCCCAGTGATTGCATCTGGTGGAGTCAGAAACTTAGAGGATTTAATAGAGTTAGAAAAAATTGAAAATTTAAAGGGAGCTATTTGCGGGGTCTCTCTATATGAAAAATCATTAAATTTAAAAGATGCATTAAGTAGGTTTAATAAGTTATGAGCTTAACAGTCAGGATAATTCCTTGCCTTGATGTAAGGGCAGGAAGAGTAGTCAAAGGAATTAATTTTAAAAACATAACAGATGCAGGAGATCCATCTGAAGTCGCAAAAAGATATGATTCTGAAGGGGCTGATGAAATCTGTATGCTTGATATTGATGCCTCTTATGAAGAAAGATCTGCAACCATAGAAACTGTTAAATCAATAGCCTCTCAGGTTTTTATTCCTTTTACGGTTGGGGGAGGCGTAAAAGATATCAAAGATATCGACGTCTTATTGAAATCAGGAGCAGATAAGGTATCAATTAACACTAGCGCAATTTCTAACCCGGAGCTTATTAAAATTGCAACAAAAGAATACGGCTCACAATGTATAGTTCTCGCAATAGATGCAAAGAGAGATGGAGAAAAATGGGGTGTATATACTCATGGTGGAAAAAGAAAAACTAATCTTGATGCAATAGATTGGGCCAAGCAGGGAGAAGAATTGGGGGCAGGGGAAATCCTAATGACATCAATGGACAGAGATGGGACAAAAAAAGGTTTTGATAACGAACTTTACTTTAGATTATCTTCAAGCTTAACAATACCTGTGATTGCCTCTGGAGGTGCTGGAACCTTAAGTCATTTAGTAGAGGCAGTTTCCATAGGAAAGGCAGATGCCTTGCTAGCTGCAAGTATTTTTCATTACGAAGAAATATCTATCAAAAAAGTTAAAGAAGCATTAATTCAATCTGGTTTTAAAGCAAGAAATTAATCTATTCTAAGAAAATCTCCATTAAATTCGAATACCATTGGAATACCTGTTTCTATTTCAATTTTAACTATTTCCTCTGGACTAATTTTTTCTAGGTTCATAACAAGAGATCTTAAAGAATTTCCATGCGCACAAATTATTATATTCTCCCCATTCTCAAGATTAGGGAGTATATTTGACGAAAAATAAGGAAGTACTCTGTCAGAAGTATCTTTTAAACTTTCGCCACCTGGAGGAGGGATATCATAAGATCTTCTCCAGATATGAACTTGTTCTTCACCCCACTTTTTTCTGGCTTCATCTTTATTTAATCCAGCCAAGTCTCCATAATCTCTTTCATTCAGTTTCTTGTCTTGAATGGTTAAAATATTTTCTTGTCCAAGTACTGAGAGAATTATTTCTCCCGTCTTTTGTGCTCTAAGTAGATCCGAGGTGTAGTGTTTATTAAAAACTATTTTTCTTTTCTTTAAATCTCTACCCGCATTTTCAGCTTCTGCAATTCCCTGCTCGGTAAGATCTGGATCTTTCCATCCAGTAAATAAATTTTTAGCATTCCATTCGCTTTGCCCGTGTCGAACCATTACTAAATATGAAATTTTTTTAGAAGAATCCATAGTTTCTATACAAATTTATGTTTATCATACTCTCCTCATGCCATATTTTTTTGAATTTTTGATTGATAATTGGTTCCTCGTGGTTCCATTAATTTTTTCTATCTTTGCTTTATTTTTACTGGATAGAATTTCTAAAGCTATAAATTTAGAACCACAAAAAGCAGTAATTTTGACTAATCGTAAAGATGCAGTTTTATTAGATATAAGGCCTAAAAAAGAATTTGAAGAAGGGAGAATTAGCCAGTCAGTTCATGTTGGACCTGACTTAGAATCTTGCAAAAAACACTGCCAAAAAAATAAAGATAAACCTTTGATAATTGTTTGTCAGAACGGAACTAACTCTTCTAAGATGGCAACAGATCTTAAAAAGGATCAAATTAATGTATTTGTATTAAAGGGCGGTGTTAATAATTGGCTATCGGAAAAAATGCCTTTGATTAACTAGATACCCAATTCTGTAATTTTTCTAGACAGTGTATTTCTTCCCCAACCTAAAAGTTTTGCTGCTTCGCTTTTCTTCCCTTTAGTCGCCTTTAGTGCTGCTTTAATCATAGTGGTTTCAAAGATTGGTGTTGCGCTATTAAGCAGGTGATCTTCTCCGTTTAAAAGCTGTTTGGAGGCCCATGATTCAAGCATATCATCCCAATTCATTGCTGGCCCTTTTCTTTGCATAGATAAATCTTTAGGGATATCTGAAATAGATATTTCTTGTCCTGCAGAGAGCAATGTCAGAGATTGACATACGTTTTGAAGTTGTAAAACATTTCCTGGCCATATTAAATTTTCAAATAATTCTTCAACTTATGGGCTAAGTATTTTAGTTTTCACTTTTGCCTCATCAGAGCATTTTTTAAGAAAATAATTTGCTAACAAAAGAATATCTTCCTTCCTATCTCTCAATGGCGGCAAATTTATTTTTATAACGTTTAGTCTGTGATAGAGGTCTTCCCTAAAGGACCTATTTTTTACCTTTTCTTCTAAATTTTGGTTCGTGGCAGCTATTATTCTAACGTCTACCTTTATTGGACTATTCCCTCCAATCCTATAAAACTCTCCACTCGAGAGTACTCTTATAAGCCTGGTTTGGGTTTCTAAAGGCATATCTCCAACTTCATCTAAGAATAATGTGCCATTATCTGCTTGCTCAAACCTTCCTATTCTTTGTTCTCCAGCTCCTTTAAATGCGCCTTTCTCATGCCCAAAGAGTTCTGATTCTAAAAGCTCTACGGGAATATCTGCTACATTAAGGGAAATTAGTTTTTTTGTTGACCTGTCGCTATGTTCAAATATTGCTTGAGAAACAAGTTCTTTCCCAGTTCCTGATTCTCCAACTAAGAGGACTGTTGTATTTGAGTGCGAAAGTTTTCCAATGGAGTTAAACAAATCTTGCATGGCAGGGGATTTGCCTAATATTTTTCCTTGCCTTAAGTTAATTTCATCTTTTTCTGATATTTTTTTCTGATATCTTTTCTTTTCTTTCATGGCCTTGTTGATTTTTTCAATAGCGCTGTTTAAGTCAAAAGGCTTAGCTATATAGTCCCAAGCTCCAGCTTCAAACGCCTCAACTGTGGTTTCTAGATCAGAATGTGCAGTCATGATAATAACTGGAATATTTTTGTGTTCATTTTTAAAGGTCTCTAATAAATCCATGCCATCTCTACCGGGCATTTTTAAATCAGTTAATAACAAATTTGGAGAATCTATATCTAGTTTATTAACTACTTCATTTCCATCTTCAAATGTACAAACATTGAAACCTGCCTCGGCCAAGCCAGATTCTAAGACAAATCTTATTGATTCATCATCATCTGCTATCCATATTTTTTTTGCCTTAGCCATTTGTATTTTCCTCAATTTTTATTTTTTTTTGGTTCTTAAGCTTTATTGGTAAAAGAATGGAGAAGGTTGTACCACTATTATCGCTAGAGCAATCTATGGATCCTCCATGTTGATTAATTATGCCTTTTACAATAGATAACCCTAAACCTGAAGTAATCTCCTTAGAAGAGACTAAAGGAAAGAATACAGAATCTATTAGGTCGTCAGGGATTCCGGGTCCATTATCTATAAAATCAATTTGACAGGCTATTTTATGTTTTTTGTGATTTATATAGACTTCATACATTACTCTACTTCTGATTGTGATTTTTCCCGTGTTTTTTGAGTTTTTTAAAGCCTCTACAGTATTTGTAGCTAAATTAAAAAATACTTGAGAAATTAAAGAGCTGTCTACGCTTATTAAGGGAAGGCTAGGATCATAATCTCTAACTATATTGATTTTTTTATCATGTTCTAAAGTCTCTACAAAAGAAGGAATCTTTTCAAGGATGGTGTGTATATTTTGGTATGTTGGGTTTAGCTTAAAAGAATTATCCGAAACTTGATTAACGATGTTTGTTAATCTATCCGTCTCTTTTAGGATAATTTCTGCAAATTCTTTTTTCTTTTTATCTTTAATTTTTTGAGATAAAAGTTGGGCAGCTCCTCTGATTCCGCTTAAAGGATTTTTTATTTCGTGAGCTAGTCCTTTCGAAAAAGCCTGTGTAATTGATGAGGCAGCTCTTTTATTCATTCTATCAGCAATTGAATTTTTAGAGTTTTGATCAAAAAATTCAAAAACTATCCCTTTTTCTTTTTTGTTAGAAAATGGAGTTGCCAGAAAAGAAGACCTTTTTCTTAATTTATCTTTTAAAAATAACGTAGTTATATGTCTTTTAAGAGGTTTTTTATTTTCAAGTATCTCTTTCATTTCTAAATCATTAGCAGGCTTTTCTTTAAAGACAAAGTCTACAGATTTTCCTTTGCATTCCTTTAAAGAAGTACATAAAAAATCTTCAGCAGATTTATTTAAAAAGATAACTTTAAGTTTTTCATCTGTAATTAAAATCTTTCCAGATAAATCTTCTAAAACTGTTTTTAAATACTCCATCTAACTTAGGCTTTCTAATCAATATCCAGCTCCACTACCTTTAAAATTTTTAAAAATTTAACAGCAGTGGAACTTGGACATCTTGAACTTTACTTAGTCAACGTTCCTACAATGTGTGCAAGTATTTTGTAAGGATCAGCATTAGAAGCAGGTCTTCTGTCTTCTAAGTAGCCATTCCAATCATGCTCAACTGTATAAACAGGTATACGAATACTTGCTCCTCTGTCACTTACGCCGTAAGAGAACTCAGTGATTTTTTGGGTTTCGTGAAGACCAGTTAATCTCTTATCATTATCAGAACCATAAGAATCTATTCCCTCTTGATGAACTTTTCCAAGCTTTTCACACATCCCTTCAAACAATTCTTTAGAACCTTTGGTTCTCATTTCCTCATTTGAAAAGTTACTGTGCATTCCGGAACCATTCCAGTCTCCTGATTTTGGTTTAGGATGAATGTTTACTCCTACTCCAAATTCTTCGGCTGTTTTGAATAAAAGATATCTACTGACCCATAAGTCATCAGCAGCTTTAATACCTTTACCAAAACATTGGTATTCCCATTGTCCAAGAGCAACTTCAGCATTCGTTCCAGTAAGTGTAATTCCAATATCCAGGCAAGCTTGAAGATGCGCATCAGATATCTCTCTGCCTACGACATTACTAGCTCCAACACCACAGTAATACTCACCTTGTTCTCTTTCTGGCGTTCCATCTTCCCATCCTAAGGGTTCTCCAGTTTTTGGATCAGTGAAGAAAAACTCTTGCTCAAACCCAAACCACCATTCGTCTGTAACAACTTCCTCTGCAGCTGCTCTAAAATTAGATGGGTGAGTTGTATGATCTGCGGAATGCACTTGAGTCATTACCAGATCATGCCCATTTGGGTTAGAGTAGGTTTGCACAGGTAGAAGCAAACAATCTGAACTGCCACCTTCTGCTTGTTGTGTTGATGAACCATCAAAAGACCAATCAGGCGCGGTATCCTCATCAGTAGCTTTTACCTTACTTCTCATATTAGCTTCTGGCTTATAGCCATCTAACCATATATATTCGTATGTTTTCATATCTGACATTTTTTTCTCCTTTAATATTAAGTCAAGAAGATAATCGTACCAAAATGCATGCTATAAATTGGTGCATTATGTGTTCTAATTTAGAACACATTTTGCACTATTTTAGTTCAAAAAGTCTAGCAGAAGGCCAATTCTTTGTCTAAAGTTCATATATTCATGGGAACCATGCTTTTCTGATATAACTAAAGAGGAATGAAAAAATTCCTTTGTTATTTCATGGTTAAGAACTTCATCTCCCATATTTATCAAGCAAAGATGGCTAAGTGGTGAACTCAATTTATTTAATTTCAAAGTGGTTAGTTCTTTATATAGTTTTTCAGTAAATAAATATTCTTCATTTGTATGAAAATTCTTATGTATTCCAATAATATCTCTCATTTTTTCTAAATGATTACCCACAACTGGGTTTATACAGACAGATTTAATTTCATGCAATTCTGCTAAATAAGTTGAGTATAAGCCACCCATGGAACTACCTATAAGACCTACATTACCCGAAATACTCATTAAGAGATCTTTACAATCTTCGATAGCTTTTAGTGGGGAGACATTTAAGTCTGGAGTTACTAAATTTATTTCTTTATTTGAACTAAGATAACTTTCTAAAATTAATGCTTTTTTTGATTTAGATGAGCTATTAAATCCGTGAAGGTAAATAATTGTTAACTGACCTGCCATTTTTTAATGAGTTTGTAAGAAGGTTATTAAGAAAAAGGTTCCATTGTATTCTTTCGTCCTTAAGGAAACCAAAATTATATTTTGAAGGAAAAATCTCAATAAGATTTTTATTAAACCCTTGAAATTCTATAACTTCCATCATCTTAACTTCATAATAAATTCTGGAGATAATAATAATATTTTTAATTTTTGCTTGGTCTTCATACTTAATCACTAAATTATCTGTGAATTTAGAAAGCTTAGTCTTTTGGAGTTGAACTAGGCTTGTCTCAGAATCCTTTCCAGGCAAGTTAAAGGAGTATTCATCTTTTTTTACTAGCAAAGATGATAATTTTAAGAATTGTATGAAGTTTTTCTCGCACAAAAAATGCAATTCTTTTAAATGACTGTATGTGCTAATCATATTTATAAGTCTATCTCTCTTTATGGAATCTTTATACTAGTCATAAGATGCCCATAGCACATTGGCTACTGTACTTCTATATGGTTTCCATGAAGATGAAATTTCTTCCATCTCATTTTCATTTGGTCTTATTTTAAGCTTTTTTAATCTTTTAACAGCTTCTTGGAGGCCCAAGTCTTTTACAGGCCAAATATCAGACCTTTTAAGACACGCCAACATATAACATTGTGCAGTCCAAGGACCTATGCCTTTAATCTTTATAAGTTCTTCCATTATTTTTTCATCAGAAAGTTTGTTGACAAAAGTAAAGCTAAGATCGCCATTAGTACACTTTTCTGCCAGTGTTTTAAGGTATAGTATTTTCTGTCTACTTAAACCACATTTCTTTAATTGTGTTCGATTTGTTTTTAGAATATTAGTAGCTGAGAATCTCCCTAAAGTATTTTTAAGTTTAAAAAAAATAGCATTTGCAGATGCAACAGAAAGTTGCTGTTCTATTATAAGTCGAGCAAGCCCAGGAAAGTTTTTAGGCCTACTAAAGCCCTTAAAATTCTTATAATTTACAAATAAGGGAATTAAGTCTTTATCTTTTTTGCAAAGATAAATTATTTCTTTTTCGAAGTGGTGAGATCTAAACTCTCTTGAAAGGGAGATACTTACTGGTGACTTTGACATAATTTTCTATATGTTTTTCTTCATCTTGAACAAATTTTTTTATAGCATTTGCAAACTCGTTATCAGAAATCCAATGTGCCGAATAAGTAAAGGAAGGTTTGAAACCTCTCTTGATTTTATGCTCTCCTTGAACACCTGGGTCAAATCTTTTTAGATTATTGTTTATTGCATACTCAATACCTTGATAATAACAACATTCAAAATGAAGACAGTCATATTCTTCATGGCAACCCCAATATCTTCCATAAAGATTTTCTTTATCTTTAAAAAAGAATGAACCTCCAACTAAGTCTTCATCATTTTCCTTTGAAGCTATTACTAAAACTATATTTTCCTTAATTATATCCATGCAACTTAGAAAGAAATCCTTTGTCATATATCCTGAGTGGCCGCTTCTTTTATATTGCGTAGACAGATAAAATTCATAAAACTTATTCATTAAATCATGGGTTAATTCTTCGCCGGAATAACATTGAATCTGTATTTTTTGATTTTCTATTTTCTGCCTTTCTTTTAGTAAATTTTTTCTGTGTCTAGATCTAAATTTTTCAAGGAAGTCATCAAAATTTTTATAGTTTTCGTTGAACCAAATAAATTGAGCATTTTTTCTAATACTCAAATTATCTTTATAATTATCTAATTCTTCCTCATCCGGAAATAAGATATGCCAAGAAGATATTTTATTTTCTTTGCTAAGCTTTTTAATTCCGGTAAGGATTAATTGAAAAATTTCTTGTTTCTCATCTTTGCTTTTAACCAAAATTCTAGGGCCGCTTGCAGGAGTAAATGGAATTGAAGTAACTAACTTCGGATAATAATCTAGACCATGATGGTAGAAAGCATTAGCCCAAGAATAATCAAATACGAATTCTCCACTAGAATCAGTTTTTATATATAAAGGCATTGCTCCTAAGATATTGGAAGATTCTTCTATTGTGATGTGAGCAGGAAACCAACCAGTTCCCTCCCCAACACATTTGGTTTTTTCTAGTAATTCTAGGAATTCATATTTTAGAAAAGGATATTGATTTTTTGGAATCATAGAATTCCAAGACTTATCATCAATTGTATTTATTGAATTATGAAACTTTATTTCAGGCATTTTTTATAAGTAAACCAAAGAAATGTTTAAAAAAATTAGCATACCTAACCAGTGGTTTTTTTTGAAGAACTTAGAACAATCGCTACTTATCTTAAAATTAGTAGATAGCATTAAAAATAAAATGTAGGCAAAACAAATAATATTGCCAAAATAAAAAAACAAAGGATAGGACATATGAAATGCTAATAAACACAGCAAGGTAATAAAAAATAGATAGCAACCCCAGATAAGTTGTTTCTCAAACCCCTTGAAATAAAGAGCTGAGCTTTTTAACCCAAGAATCTCATCATCTTCTCTATCTGAGAGAGCATAAACAGTATCGTAGGCAAGGACCCAAAAACAATTACCTAAAAATAGAATCCAGCATTCTATTGGAAAAGCATTTCTATAATGAGCAAAAGCCATGACTATTCCCATTGAATAACAGGCTCCTAAATATAATTGGGGAATATTAATAAATCTTTTAGCAAATGGGTAAGTTGTTGCAAGAATAAAGGCAAAAAATGCTGCATACCTGGCCATATTATTTAAAAAATAAAGCAGACTTAAACTTAATAGAAGTATGAAAATAATTGAAATGATTGCCTCTGCATTTGAGATATCCTTTTTCGCAAGAGGTCTTAGGTGTGTTCTTAAAACTTTTCTATCATAATCTTGGTCAAAAAAATCATTTACTGCAGCCCCAGCTGATCTCATTAAAAAACATCCTGCTGTAAAAACTAACAATACTGAAACTTCCAAATTCCCTTCGCTTGCAACCCATAAACCAAAAGCTGTTGGCCAAAATAATAAGAAAACTCCAATGGGTTTATCTAAACGGATTAAGAAAAAAAAGTTTTTAAAATAAGATATCATGAACATAATCCAGTCATTTTATTACTAACAACAATAATAAACTAAGTATGGAAGAATATATTAAATGGGAGTGTATCGTTTGTGGGCTTATTTACGATGAAGCAGAGGGCTGGCCTGAAGACGGGATAGAACCAGGAACAAAATGGGAAGATGTGCCCTTTGACTGGGTTTGTCCTGATTGTGGTGTAGGCAAAGAAGATTTCGAAATGGTTCCATTAGAAGGCGGAAAAAGTTACTAAAAACTTATGTCATTAACACAAAAAATTTTAATTGGGATGGTACTGGGTATTGCAATTGGAAGTACTTTTAACTTAATCATCGCTGAAAATACAGCCTTTCCTTTCAGCTTTTTTTCTAATTTTATTGACTCAATAGGAAAGATTTTTTTATCTTTACTTAAGCTCTTAGTCGTTCCTTTAGTTTTTTTCTCATTAGTAGTAGGGGTATCTAACCTAAGATCAAGCAATCAATTGGCAAGTATAAGCTTTAAATCAGTTGGGCTTTATCTTTTAACCACAGCCATTGCTATCATTACAGCACTTGCAGCAAGTTCCTTTTTTAACATGGCAAATGGCGTGGCATTGGAAACATCCTCTACATTTGCAGCAAGTGCAATCCCATCATTAAAGGATACTTTTATAAATCTATTTCCTACTAATCCCGTAAAAGCTATGGCAGAAGGAAATATGATCCAGATAATTATTTTTGCTCTTCTTTTTGGTTATGGCATAAATAAATTGTCTAATGATAATTCAAAGATAAAAAACTTTTTTAGTGACTTAAATAACATTATTCTCAACATAGTTAACTTCATTATTTGGCTATCTCCTTTAGGAGTATTTTGTCTTATATTTAGTTCCTTTTACTCATTAGGGATTTCAATAATTTTTACTTTAATAAACTATTTTGTAGTTGTCTTTGTAGTTTTAATTTTTCATGCTGTTTTTACCTACAGCTTTCTTTTGATTTCGTTTGCAAATATTAATCCCTTAAAGTTCTTCTTAAAAATGAAAGAAACATTGTTGTTTGCTTTTAGTACTTCATCTAGCAGTGCCACGATGCCCATAACACTGAAAACAGTTGAGGAAAAACTGGGCGTTAATAAATCAATCAGCTCTTTTTCTGTTCCTCTTGGCGCAACTATAAATATGGATGGAACAGCTATCATGCAAGGAGTCGCAACAGTCTTCATAGCGCAAGTTTATCAAGTGGAACTATCTTTAATTCAATATTTGATGGTGATTTTAACAGCGACTCTGGCCTCAATAGGCACAGCCGGAGTTCCAGGAGTTGGATTGATAATGCTCGCAATGGTTTTACAACAAGTGGGTCTTCCAGTTGAAGGGATAGCACTAATAATTGGTGTAGATAGATTGCTGGATATGTTAAGGACTGCGGTAAATGTTTCTGGAGATGCAATGATTTCTTGTGTTGTAGCAAATTCGGAAAAGGAATTAGATAGAACAATTTTAAATAGTTAAAAAACTCTTACATATCTGATAAATTACATTTTTATATTCTTTAGGAGAGCTCACATGGAATCATACTTATCTGTACCACCAATATTTGGTCTATTTGGCCTTCTAGTAGCATTTGTTATTTATTTGATAGTAATTAGCTATGATGAAGGTTCTGAAAAGGTCAAGAAAATTGCAGATCAAATTCATTTAGGTGCGATGGTATTTATGCGTCGTGAGTATACTTATTTGTTCTTCTTTGTAGCTGTCTTGATTGTGATTTCTTATTTTGCTCTTGGGTTAAATACAGCATTAGCAGTCACAGCAGGGGCTTTGTCATCTTCGCTAGCAGGTTGGTTGGGCATGTTTTCTGCTACAAAAGCAAACTCAAGAACGGCAACGGCCGCATCCGAAAAAGGAGCTAAAGTTGCTTTATCGATAGCTTTTTATGGCGGTTCAATTATGGGTTTGTGTGTAGCATCTCTGGGCTTAGTAGGATTGGGAGGTTTATATTTTTATTTTGGAGGAGACCCAGCTACAGCTAGAGCAATTGAAGGGTTTGGAATGGGAGCTTCTTGTGTAGCCTTATTCTCAAGAGTTGGAGGAGGAATTTACACAAAAAGTGCTGATGTGGGCGCAGATTTAGTTGGTAAGGTGGAAGCAGGTATTCCTGAGGATGACCCAAGAAATCCGGGAGTTATAGCAGATAATGTTGGGGATAATGTCGGAGATGTTGCAGGAATGGGCTCAGATATTTTTGAATCATATTGTGGCGCTATGATTGCCTCAATAGCAATTGCTTCTACATTAGACGATTCTGGAAGAATGCTTCTTCCTTTGGCATTAGCATCAATAGGCTTAATTGCATCAGTATTAGGCATCGCTATAGTCAAAGCATTTTCATCTTTATCTCCAGATGCTGCTTTAAGGACTGGAACCATAGGATCTGCTATTTTATTTATTATTGCTGCATATTTTTTAATTCAGATACTTATTGAGGATAGCTTTATCAATGTCTGGTTAGCTGTTTTAACTGGAGCTGTAGGGGGAGTCTTAATAGGACTAATAACTGAATATTATACTGGGAGTCGACCAATAAGGGACATAGCAAAATCAGGAGAGACTGGGCCAGCGACAGTAATGATTACAGGTTTGGCAGTTGGCATGCAATCAGTAGTCCTTCCTATTCTTGTTCTAGCTACAATAATTTGGATTTCTACTTCTTTAACTGGCCTTTATGGAGTAGGGATAGCTGCTGTAGGAATGTTGGCAACCGTTGGAATTACTATGGCTATTGATGCATATGGTCCTGTGGCAGATAACGCAGGAGGTATAGCAGAAATGTCGGGAATGGGACCAGAAACTAGGGAAATTACAGATGGTTTAGATGAAGTAGGTAATTCAACCGCTGCTATAGGAAAAGGCTTTGCGATTGGAGCAGCAGCCTTAGCTGCTTTAGCAATAATTGCAGCATTTGTTGAGACAGTTGCTCACAATAAAGGAGAGTTTGAGTTACTACTTTCAGATCCAAGAGTTTTGGTTGGCATGTTTATAGGAATTTCAATTCCTTTTTTAATATCTTCAATAACAATGACAGCTGTAGGGGATGCAGCTTTTGAGATGATTAATGAAATAAGAAGGCAATTTAAAGAAATCCCAGGCTTGCTAGAAGGAAATGCTGAACCTGATACTGCTAAGTGTGTTGATATAGCTACTTCAGCCGCTCTAAAAAGAATGCTTCTTCCTGGCATCATAGCTGTAGGCGCTCCAGCATTAGTAGGGTTTGGTTTAGGAGCTGAATCCTTAGGAGGAATGTTGGGAGGAGGCCTGGTCGGGTGTGTGGCAATGGCTTTGATGATGGCAAATGCGGGGGGAGCATGGGATAACGCTAAGAAATATATTGAGAAAGGTAATTTAGGCGGAAAGGGAACTGATACTCACTCAGCAGCAGTTGTTGGTGATACTGTAGGTGATCCTTTTAAAGATACTTCTGGACCTTCTATGAATATTCTTATTAACGTAATGGCTATAGTGAGCCTAGTAATCTCGCCGTTATTATAAAGTTATTGGGCGATAATCAGATTCTGTTTATCGCCTATCCAGCGGTTCAATAAAATTTCTGATAAATTTTGGCTTGATTCTTGCAAATGATTCGCAAGTTTTTCTGCTTTTTTTATTAAATGAGCGTCTCTAGAGAGATCAGAAATTTTAAGTTCAATCCCTCCAGATTGTCTTGTTCCTAGGATTTCTCCTGAGCCTCTCAATTGTAAATCTATCTCTGATATTTTGAATCCGTCTGATGTTGATTTCATCGCCTCCAGTCGCGCTTTAGCTATTTCCCCTAATTCTCCTTGATAAACCAAAACACAGTAAGCGTCTTGACCAGCTTTTCTACCAACTCTTCCTCTCAATTGGTGAAGTTGACTTAATCCAAGTCTTTCAGCGTTTTCGATTATCATTAGACTTGCATTAGGAACATCCATTCCAACTTCTATAACTGTTGTACAAACTAAAACATTAGTTTTACCACTTCTAAATTCTTTTATGGCCTTGTCTCTTGATTCTTTACTTAGCTTGCTATGTACAAGACCAATATTTAAGTTTTTTGTATTTTCCTCTATCCATGTTTTTGCATCCTCTGCAGCTTGAACATCTAAATTTTCTGATTCTTCAATCATAGTACACAACCAAAAAACTTGATTTCCTTTTTTACAGACAGCTTCAAGTCTTTGTACTAAATCTTCCTTTTTGTTGCTGTTGTAAACTAAGGTTTTGACTGGCTTTCTTCCTGGAGGCATTTCATCAATTTTTGAGGTATTTAAATCAGCAAAAAGAGTCATCGCTAAAGTTCTTGGAATAGGGGTAGCTGTCATGAATAATTGATGAGGCATAAGCTCATTAGAGCTTTTTTGAACTAAATCATACCTTTGCTTTACGCCAAATCTTTGTTGCTCATCTACAACAACTAAGGATAAATCTTTTATTTTTACTTTTTCCTGGAAAACAGCATGAGTGCCTATGAGGATCTTTGTTCTTCCATTCTCTAAGTCTTTATAAATATTTTTTTTTATGGAAGAAGTCATTTTTCCGGTTAATAGCTTTATAGGGATATCAGTTTTTTTAAACCACTCTAAAAAATTTTTGTAATGTTGTTCCGCAAGAACTTCTGTGGGACACAACAAAACAGATTGATAACCAGATTTTGCAGCTGAAAACATTGAAGCTGCTGCAACAATGGTCTTCCCTGAGCCTACATCGCCTTGAACAAGCCGTCTCATAGGTTTTTCTTTAGATATATCATCTAGAATTTCTCTTATTGTTCTCTGCTGTGCTTCAGTTAACTGGAAAGGTAGATCATTTAAAAAAGATGTTAAGTCAGCGCTAGAATTTTTTATCTTTTTGGCTTTTAGCTTATCTATTTTTTTTGACGCAATTTTTACGCCAATTAAATTTGTTGCAAGTTCTTCAATGATTAGTCTTTCTTGAGCTTCATGTTTAAAAGAATTTATCTTAAGTACATCGTCTTTGATCTCAGGATTATGAATTTTTTCAAGTGCTTCTTTTATTGAAAATGAATTCATTCGCTTTTCTTTTAAAAGTTTATCAATCGCCTTTTCATTGAGATCGATGACATCCAATTCTTTTAGACACTCTTTGATAATACTTCTTGTTCTGTATTGTGTTAGCTTAGAAGAACCAAGAGAATAAATGGGCGTTAAAGTATTATCTAATAATGGTCTTTTCGAAGACTCAAATATCTTGTAACTAGGATGAAAACATTGAAAAATTGATGTAGAGCTTCTTATGACTCCATAACCTCTGACAATTAATCCTTTTTTGAATGCCGAAGCTTGAGCATGAGAGAAGTAAAAAAGACGAATCTGAAGATATCCTGTTCCGTCAGAAATTTTTGCATAGAATGATCTTCTGCCGGGGTAATATATTTTGCTCTCAACTATCTCACCTTCAAATTGGAAGGCTTCACCGACTTTCAGATCTTTTATTTGGGTTATTTTTGTTCTATTTTCGTATCGTTTAGGAAGGAGAAATAAAGCGTCTTGAATGGAATTTATGCCCAATTTTTGCAATTCTGCATTTACTTTTGGTCCTACACCCTTTATTTTATCTATAGAAATATTTAAGGAGTTTGAGATCACTCTTTGAATGCAATTGTCTCAATTTCTACAGAGCTTCCTTTGGGAAGTTTGCCAACTTGATATGCTGCTCTTGCAGGATAGGGTTCCTCAAAAATTTCTGACATTATTTGATTAACATTGTCAAAATTATCTAAATTATCTAAAAGAACAGTCAGTTTCACAATGTGCCCAAAATTCATTTCAGAAGCCTCTAAAATATTTTTGATATTTTCAAAGACTTGTCTTATCTGATTATCTATTCCCTCTACTAGCTCCATTTTTTTTGGGCAAAGAGGAATTTGGCCAGAAATAAACAGAAAGTTTCCGGCCTGAATGGCCTGGGAATATGTCCCAATAGCTTTAGGAGCTAAATCAGTTGAAATTATCTTCATCTTTAACATCATCATCAATAATCGGTAAAGTAATTTTTCTTTCTTCCCAGCTATGGATTCTAGTTGCTGAGAGAATTGATTCCATCCTTCTTAATCTGCGTAATATCCTTGCTAGATCATCTCTACCAGAAACACCTAAAAGCATAAACAGCTCCACCTTATCTCCTACTGGAGGATCACTTTTTACGCTTTCTATGTTTTTAGAAAATTCTGCAATCACAGCTGATACTTCTGCCAGAATTCCAGCTTTATCTTCTGCAACTATCTTTATTTCAACTGAAAAATCTCCAGAAATATTTTCTTCCCATCTTACAGGAGAGCATAAAGCGGGATCATGTCTGATGGGAATAATATTTTTACATCGTTCTTGGTGAATTACTATTCCTCTATTTTTTGAGAAGTGTGCAATTATATGATCTCCTGGAATAGGCCTGCAGCAAGAAGAATAAACCATGACAAGGCCTTCCGACCCAGAAATTTGAATATCAGAAAATTGAATTAAATCCTCTTCTGTTTCATCAAGAAATTGCATAATTTGGTTAGCTACTACTAGGCTTGATCTTCTTCCAGAACCTATCTCCTCCAAAAGCTGCCTCACGCTTTTAATGTTTAAGGAGGTTAAAAGTTTTTTCATTCTATTCTTAGGAACGTCTCTTAATTTAGTAGTGTGAGTTGATAGTGCTTGTTCCAAAAGAAGCTTTCCAAACTTTCTTGATTCTGAATCTTTTAGGTTTTTTAAATTATGCCTTATAGCTGACCTAGCTCTTGAAGTTCTAACAAACTCTAACCATGTGGGATTTGCTTGAGGTAATTTATCCGTGAGGATTTCAATTGTTTGTCCACTTTCTAAAGGAACACTAAGAGGAGCCAAATTTTTATTTATTCTGCATCCTTTACAATGTAGACCAATATCTGAATGCAACGCAAAAGCAAAGTCCACGGGTGTAGAATCTTTAGGTAAATCTATGATATCTCCTTGCGGGGTGAAAACGTAAACCTCGTTAGAAACCAAGCCTGTTTTAATAACCTCAACAAAATCTGAAGCATCTTCCGATCTTTCATTAATTTCCATTAATCCATTAACCCATCTTCTTGCTCTGGCTTGTGCAGGATTATCCTTTTGGCCTGATTTATAAACCCAATGCGCAGCAATTCCATATTCTGCCAGTTCATCCATTTCGCTTGTTCTAATTTGTATTTCAATAGGCAGCCCCTCAAACGTCATGATTCCTGTGTGTAAAGATTGATAGGAATTAGATTTAGGAATTGCTATGTAATCTTTGAATCTGCCTTCTATAGGATTGAAGGCATTATGAATTATTCCAAGAGTTTTATAACAATCAATCACATTATTTAATGTAATTTTAAAGGCATAGACATCTAAGACTTCTTTCATAGTTTTATTTTGTCTTTTCATCTTTTTATATATTCCATAACAATGCTTTCTTCTTCCGGTGACATTAACTTTAAGATCATTTTGTTTTAGTTTTTGTTTTAGCGAAGATTTAATTTTAGAAAGAATTTTCTTTCTTCCTCTAGTGTTAGTTTTAATTGCTTGGTCAATAACTCTGTATCTCAAAGGATGAAGCACTTCAAATGCTAAGTCTTCTAATTCACGGTAAATCTGATGCATGCCCAATCTGTGAGCAATTGGGGCATATATTTCAAGAGTTTCTGACGCTATTCGTTCTCTTTTTTCTTTTGTTAGATATTTTAAGGTTCGCATGTTGTGTAATCTATCTGCTAGTTTTACAACAATTACTCTTATGTCTTCAGACATAGCGAGAACCATTTTTTGGAAGCTCTCTGCTTGAAGATCTTTTTTTGAACTTAATTCAACTTTATCAAGTTTGCTTACTCCATCTACTAAGTTTGCAACTTCTTTATTGAATTCTTTCTTTAGAAAGGTTTTCGGAATTCCTGAATCTTCAATTACATCATGAAGCATGGCAGCACTTAAACAGTCTTGATCCATTTTTAAATTACTCAGTATTTCTGCTACAGCAAGGGGATGAGATACATAAGGATCACCGCTGACTCTGTATTGACCTGAATGAGCGTTTTCTGCAAAAAAGTAAGCTTTTTTGACTTGCTCTAGTTGATCAGAATCAAGGTATCCGCTTAAACTGTTTGTTAGTTTTTTTATGCTTTTAGCTTCCCTAACCATGACAAAGGGATTTTAACAAAAAAAAAGACTATTCTGGGTCTACTTCACCATCTTCGTTTAATTGGTCGAGAAGCTCTTCTTCTAGTGCATCAAAGTTGAAGCTATCTATATTTTCTAGGGTGACTGTTCCTGCAGCAATTTCTCTTAGGGCAATCACTGTTGGTTTATCATCTTCGGGGTCAATGGTAGGTTCTCTGCCGTCAATAGCAAGCTGTCTTACTCTCTTTGACGCAAGTCTTACCATTTCATAACGATTTGGTATTTTTTTTAAACAATCTTCAACTGTAATTCTAGCCATATCAACCTCTGGAGAGGGAGGATTCTACTTAAATTAAGTAAATTAATCTACTAGAGATTTCAATAAATCTTCTTCTACTCTTGAAGAGAATTCTTTTGGTTTGAGGTTTTTAAAGATTATTAATTTGATTTCATTAAGAGCTCTTTCAAAATCATCATTTAAAATCAAATAGTCAAAATTAATACATTTTTTTATTTCATTTTTTGCTTCTTTTACTCTTTTCTCTATATCTTCATTCGAATCTAGGTTTCTTTTTTTTAATCTTTCTTCTAAATCAGCAATTGATGGCGGCACAAGAAAAATTAAAGAAGCTTCTTGGTAGATTTTTTTAACAGCGTAAGCTCCTTGCCAATCAAGTTCTAACAAGACATTTGTATTTTTCAACAGAGTGTTAACTGCTTTTTTTGAGGTTCCATAAAAATTACCAAAAACCTCTGCAAACTCTAGATATTCATCTCCTTCTATTTTTTCATTAAATTCTTGACTCGAAAGAAAGTTGTAATCCATACCATTTCTGTCTCCTACCCTCATTTTCCTTGTGGTATCAGAAACAGCTAAACTTAGTGATTTTGATTCATTATCTAAAAATAGTTCCTTAATAAGGCTTGTCTTACCTCCTCCTGAAGGACTAGAAATTACATAAAGTTTGTAGTGCTTTTCATGCATTGTTAAAGTATGGGCTAATAAATAATTATATGCAGACATTTCTAAAAAAAGCTATTGAATTAAAAGCCCTCAAGGAAGGGCATTTCAAATTGAAATCTGGAAAGACAAGTAATTATTTTTTTGATATTTCTGCTTTTTTTGATAGCAACTCTCTCTCCTATCTAGCAAGTTGCTATGTAGATGAGATTTTAAAGCAAGAGGTAGATTTCAATTTAATCTTTGGGCCTGCTTATAAAGGGATACCTTTGGCAACCGCAGTGGCGCTAAGTTATGAAGAAAAGACTGGTAAAACAATACCTGTAGCCTTTGATCGAAAGGAAGAAAAAGATCATGGGGAAGGAGGTAATATTATTGGAAACTTGGAGAATAAAGACGTTTTAATTATTGATGATGTGCTTACAGCCGGTACAGCAATAAAAAATTCTATCTCAGTGCTCACTAAACATAGAGGGAATTTTGTGGCAGCATTTGTTGCTCTTGATAGGGAAGAGAAGATAGAAGATATAACCTATAAACAATTTTTGAAAGATGAAGGGATAAATATATTTTCAATTGCAAAAATTTCAGATTTAAAAAACTAATATGTTTACAGGAATAATTCAGTCTATCTCTTTAGAAAAAACAATAAAAGAAAAGGAGTACGGATCAGAGATAACTTTGAAGGTAGACAAAAAATTCCTGAAAGGGTTAGAGATAGGTGCCAGTATTGCTGTGAATGGCGTTTGTTTAACTGTCACACATTTTACCGAAGAGAAAGTTTCCTTTGACGTGATACCCGAATCTCTGAGGTTAACTAATCTTTCAGGTAAAAAAAATGATGCACAATTTAATTTAGAGAGATCATTGAAAATGGGAGATGAAATAGGGGGACATTTAGTATCAGGACATGTTCAAGCATCCACCGAAGTGATTGAATTAATTGATGGTCAAGAAAGAATTTTAAAACTCAAGATACCTAGTGAAATCAGGGATTATCTTTTTAAGAAAGGTTATGTTGCATTGAATGGAGTCAGCTTAACAATTTCTGATATTTCAAAAGATGATTTTAGCGTTTCTCTAATACCAGAAACACTTTCAGCAACTAATCTTTCTTATGTTAAAAAGGGAGATAGTATTAACGTTGAAGCAGATCAACAAACTGTCGCGATAGTAGATACTGTAAAGAAATTCAACGAAAAAGGTTAAGCTAGAATTTTTTTTACTTCTTGACTGATTAAAGCGGCGTCAGCTTTTCCAGCAGTTTGTTCTTTTAATGCAGCCATGACCTTTCCCATATCTTTCATGGACTCTGCTCCTGTTGATTCTATTGTTTTTTGAATTATTTCTCTAATTTCTTCTTCTGTCATTTGATCAGGCAAAAACTCCTGAATAATAGTTATTTCTTCTTTTTCTTTTTCAGCCAACTCATTTCTAGATGCTTTTAAATATTGAGCTATAGATTCTTTTCTCTGTTTAATCATTTTTTCTAATATTGAAATTACTTTATTATCTTCAAGATCAGATTTTTCTGAGATTTCCTCTTTTTGTATTTCTGCAAGGGTCATCCTTAAGACAGATGTTCTTAATTTATCTCCATTTTTCATAGATGTAGTGACTTGACTTTTAATCAAGGATTTTAAATCTTGAGACATTTAAACTCTTGCCCTTAGAGGAGGCATTTTTCCAAACTTTCTTCTTTTAGCTTGTCTTTTTACTGCCGCTGCTGCTTTTCTTTTTCTTACAGAAGTAGGTTTTTCATAGAACTCTCTTTTTCGTATTTCAGAAATAACTCCGGCTTTATCACAGCTGCGCTTAAATCTTCGTAATCCTGAATCGAATGATTCGTTCTCTTTTAACTTTATAATAGGCATATTTACAATTAGGGTGGCAATTCTATATATAAGAATGTAGATTTGCAAAAAAAATTATAAAGAATCGAATTAAATGAAACTACTAGGCATAGAAACTTCTTGTGATGAGACGGGAATAGCTTTATATGATGGAGATCAAAAGAAGATTATTTTTGAAGCCCTTTATAGTCAAGCAGAAACTCATAGTCTTTACGGAGGCGTGGTACCAGAAATAGCTGCAAGAGATCATATAAATAGACTTATGCCTTTGTTAAAAAAAAGTCTCTTAGATAAAAATCTTTCTTTACAAGATATTAATGCAATAGCTTATACAAAAGGACCAGGCCTAAGAGGCCCCTTAATGGTTGGAGCTGGTTTTTCAAATGCTTTAGCATATTCTTTAAATATACCTATTATTCCAATTCACCATATGGAAGCCCATTTGATGATGGCTAAATTTGGAGAAGAAGATTTAGATTTTCCCTATGTAAGTTTGCTCGTTTCAGGAGGGCATACATTAATAGTTAAAGTTGAGTCTCCAAATCAATATAAGATTTTGGGACAAACAAAAGATGATGCTGTTGGGGAAGCTTTTGACAAAACCGCCAAGTTACTTGGTTTGGGTTATCCTGGAGGCCCCATCATAGAAAAAAGAGCAGCAAAAGGCAGAGAAACATCTTTAAAATTTCCTAGACCAATGATTAACACTCAGGATTATGATTTTAGCTTTAGTGGTCTAAAAACGTCAGTGCTTTACAAAGTAAAAAAACTTAGAAAAGAAAACAAACTTAGCGAAGGAGAAATAAATAACATTGCTTATGAGTTTCAATCAGCAGCAATAGATTGTTTGGTTAAAAAATCCCTGAAAGCA
>MDTD01140526.1_pt1 | contig 23816 bp, 14 predicted proteins | sample 811221 | NCBI WGS metagenome assembly MDTD01 (sample SAMN05326646, study PRJNA326480) | marine metagenome | isolation source: seawater | place: Pacific Ocean: South West | collected 2011 | reverse complement strand
TGACAACCGCATATATTAACCGAGCAATCGAGCGATTGAAGGATGTTGCTTGCGACATACGCATTGTCATGAGGGATTGTGGCGTACATTCGGGTGCACTTTGCGAGAGCACAAGTGCAACTGCGCCTGGATCAAATTGAGGTTTGTAGAAGGGGTGGTTGCAAAGTACCCTTGGAGTAAATCAGAAATCAGGGGCTGGTGTAGAGCATGAAGCCACCATCATCACCAACAGCGGCGCCTACGTTCCCGATGTTGTTCAAGCCATAGAATGGAAGCAGTACAGGTGGACTGTGGAAAGTCCAATTTTGACCACCATCCCCAGAGGCGATCATCCGTCCTGATGAATCCACCGCAACAAAACGCGAACCATTAAGTGCCATCACTGCGTAAAGGCTTCGTGTTGTTGGTGTACTTACGGACTTCCAATTGAGTCCTGCGTTTGTTGTGTACAAAACAGAGCCTGACGAACCTACAATCACTGCGTTGCTTGCGCTGCCAAAAGCGATACCATAGAAGGTTGCGGATTTTGGAGAAGTGATCTTGCTCCAAGATGAACCCCTGAAAGTCGAGCGCAAGATCGTGCTGCTACTACCCACCGCAATACACACATCCGAATGACACCCAACTCCTCTGAGTGTCGATGTTGTACCACTTGTTCGGGTCGTAAACGATGAACCACCAGTTGTACTTTGAAGGATCGTGCCGCCATCACCGACGACGACAAACGTCCGCGCGGCAGCAGTCGCCGCTGCTCTGAGTGTCCTTGTGTTGCTGGTCGTGACTTTGCTCCAGCTTGAGCCTCGGTTCAGCGAACGTTGGATCCTTCCGCCTGTCCCTACAGCGACGACGTAACCCGTACTTGTGTCCGTTGTGATACCGTAAAGAGTCGTGCTCTCCGGCATACTTGGGTAGGTCCACGTCGTCCCCGAGTCGGTCGTGCGTGTGAAGATGTTACTCGTTGTCACAAACTCTTTTGAGGCTGGAGAGCTGACCCCTCGTAACGTAACACCTGGGTCTTTTGTGACGGACCATGTGCTCCCTCTGTTTGTTGAGAGCAAGAGGCTGCCGTACCTCCCACTCGTGATAAAGTTACTGCTCGCATACAAGCGGAACGCACTGTAATACGTGACATTGGGTTGACCTGTGATGGTTGACCAAGTCTTACCAGAGTCTGTCGAACGCAAGATCGTTCCATTGTCACCTACTGCAACGGCATTTGCGTAATCCATACCGATGCCGCGGAGTGTTTGGGTCGTGTTGCTTGTCGCTTTTGTCCAGGTTGAGCCACCATTCGTTGTGTAGAGAATGGTACCACTCGAACCAACCGCAACACCATCATCACCGCTGTCGTACAGATAGACTCCACGAAGCGTTGAGGTGGTTCCTGTCGTAACTTTAGACCACGAAGTCCCGGCGTTTGTGGAGCGGTACATATTTCCAGAAGAACCTACGAGGACGATCGTTGGATCTTTAAAGGTCACACCATAGAAGGTGGAAGATGTGGAGATGCCACTCACCTTCGTCCACGTGCTGCCGCTGTTTTTGGAGATGAGGACAGTCCCACCTGATCCGACAGCGACGACGTAGTAACTCGAAGAGTGTTTTCCGATCGCGACACTGTACAGTGTCGAGGTCGTGCCACTTGTCGCCTTGCGCCATGTTTTCCCTTCATCTGCTGAACGGTAGATCGCACCACTCCGACCGACAGCCACAGCGACACTATCGAGCAAGCTAACGCCGTAAAAGTGGGACGAGGTGGGTGCAAAGACGTGGTGCCATGAGGCCCCCCTGTCCGTTGAACGCAATATCGTTCCGGATTCACCGGCTGCCAGTGCTGTGGTGCTGCCGTACTGGTTGTCATAGGTGATGGAGTAGATGTCTTTATCAAGACCTTTGGCGACAAGTTGTGAAGGGCTTGCGCCCAAGCCACTTTGTCCATTACTCGCGATCGCGAGCAGCGAAGTCTGTCCTACCAGCGCAAATCCCGAGAATGAGCCTGAAACACCATAACTACGTCCGTAGAATGTCGCTCCCTGATCTGTGCTGACGTAGTACTTGCTGCTGCTACCAACGACAAAGAAGTCATTGCCTGGTGATGCCGCCATTCTCAGGGTATCGGTCCCTGTGAAGGTGACTTTGCTCCAGGTTGAGCCTGAGCTCGTCGAGCGGAGAATGGTTCCAGACGAACCCACAATCACTGCCGCAGAAGGTGACCAAGCTGCTTCATAGAGTGTTTGGGTTGTGCCACTTGTCACGGTTGTCCAAGTCGAGCCGTAATTTGTCGTTCTTCTGATCGTCCCACCTGAGCCCACGAAGACCGCTGTACCTGTGTTGGGTTTATACCGAACAGCATAAAGTGTACGTGTTGTCCCTGAAGTGAGCGTCTGGAAACTCGTCCCGCCGTTTTTGGAGCCGATCAATGTACCAGAGGAACCGACAATCAAGATTGTGTTGTTGGTGGTGTTGAAGGTGCCGCCGATCGAGACACTGTAAAGTGTCGTCGTGCGCGGCGAGTTGATTTTGGAGAAGCTGCGTCCCATGTCGGCTGAACGCAAGATTGTACCGGATGAACCTACGATGATGACGAGGCCGTTTGGATGGATCGCGATATCACGTAGAGTTGTTGTGACAGAGCTCGTCACCGAAGACCAAGTGCTGCCACCATTTGTTGTACGCCATATTTTTCCACTGTTGCCGATCGCGAGACCATCTTTTGGATTGAAGAAGGCGGCTTTTGTCGCACCAGAAGGTGTTGTTGCACGCTTCCACTTGGCGTAGATACAGGCGGATTGATTGTCGATTTTTCCGTCACAGTCGTCATCTTGCCAGTTACAGGACTCCATTTTGGGGGAGACTTGGCCGCTACACGTTGTGGCCCATTGTTTGTTGGATTGGCAGGTCTGTGTTCCTGGTTTACAGGCTCCCACGCAGTTGTAATTGCTTCCATTTTTGGTGCACTCTGTGCCGGTGTAGCAGGGGCGCGTTTGTCCTGGCGTACAGACACCACATTCGTCGACTTGACCGTTGCAGTTGTCGTCGAGCTTGTTTGTACAATTTTCAGCTTTTGGGACAACAGAACCCTGGCATATTCCCCAACTCCCAGTTTGGCACGTTTGTGTACCTGCTTTACACGTCCCTGTGCAGGAGTACGAACCATTGCTGCCTTTTGTACAACCAGAGGCTCCTGTGTAACAAGAACGAGAGAGATTTTCATCGATAACGCCATCACAGTCGTTGTCTTTGCCGTCACATGAGGTCTCAACCGTTTCGTAGAGTGTGCTGTTCTTTTTGTAGTCATTTTCCGAACAGTCAACCCATCCGACCGCACCACCACATGTTTTACGAAGACCTACACAGACACCTGATTTACGAGAGCAAGGAGGCCCAAGTAAGCCATCGTCAATTTGACCGTTACAGTCGTCATCTTTTCCGTTACAGCTCTCTATGCCTGGCGTTGTTTCACCGACACAGTTCCCCCACGTGCCGTTTGTGTCACATGTCTGCTGGCCACCTTTACAGACTCCTTTGTTCTCCGTCCCGGAAGGACCACCATAGCAATTGCGGGTTTCACCAGGGCGACACTGACAACCTTCATCGATGTCACCGTCACAGTCGTTGTCTTCGCCGTCACATGTGTCGTTGGTCGGGGCGACAGCGCCTGTACAGGCTGCCCAAGCTCCATTGGTGCACAGTTGCGTACCGGACTGACAGGAACCTTCACATTTGTAGGCGCCGTTGTTGTCCTTGACACAACCACTTTGTCCGCTGAAGCATTCTTTTTTCAGATTCTCATCGACAGAACCGTCACAGTCGTTGTCTTTACCATCGCACTGCGTTTCATCTTTTTCAAAGGCGTTGCTGTTGCTCGTGTAGCGAGCATCGTCGCAGTCGATCCAGCCTTGTTCTCCTTTGCATTCTTTTGTGGCGCCTGCACAGACACCTTCTTGCTTGGCGCAGGCTGGTGCTTGGAGATTATCATCGATTTGTCCGTTGCAGTCGTCGTCTTTACCGTTGCAGGATTCACTGCCTGGCTTGACCTCATCGCGACACGGTCCCCACACAGCGTTGCTGTCACAAGTGCGTGTTCCCTTCTTGCAGACTCCTTGGCCGGCAGTTCCTTGTGGTCCTGTGTAGCACTCTTCCGTTTTACCCGGTGTACAGGTACAGCCGTCGTCGACTTGACCGTCACAGTTATCGTCTTGGCCGTTACACGTCTCTTCCTGTGGGCCGAGCGCGCCGGAGCAGGTGCCCCATTTTCCATCTGCGCCACATACCATCGTGCCTTTTTTGCAGTTTCCTTGTCCAAGGGTGGAGGGGGGACCAACGTAACAATCCTTGGTTTCGCCATCTTTGCACTTACAGTCATCGTCGATTTGACCGTTGCAGTCGTTGTCGATACCGTCACATTCATCTTTTTGAGGACCAAATTCGCCTGTACAGGTCTCGTCCCACTTGCCGTTGGTACAGACTTGCTTTCCTTCACGACAGGGTGCGATCTTGCGGGTCTTGTCTGGGCCACCATAGCAAGGTTTGGTTTCGCCATCTGTACAACTACAGCCTTCGTCTGTGAGACCATCACAATCGTCGTCTTTGTCGTTGCATTCTTCTTTGTCTGCGGGTTTGACCTCACCCGAACACTCACCCCATTTGCCATCCTGGCATGTCTGTGTTCCGGCTTTACAGGGACCTACACCTTTTGTACTGTCTGCGCCTGTGTAGCAGGCGCGTTCATTTCCGTCTTGACACTCTGGGGGAGGGCCGACGTAGGTGTCTTGGATGGTCCCACCATCTTTGGGCGTCGGTTTGACACATTTTCCGTCTGTACATAATACTGCGCTGCCAGCGCAGTCATCATCATACTGACACTCTGGACCAGCACAGCCCCACTGCAAAAAGCCTACACACAACAATGTACATATACATGCTGCAAAGATTCGACGATTCATTTTTTCCTCAACGATTGGATAACATTCTATGTTGTCAATGTATGAGCCGTTGGAAAGCTCTCTGGAGCGATGTGACTGCTCCTTATGGTAAGAGCCCCTTTTGGCGCAAATGGTCTCTGCATTGTAGCCCCAAATCTATCTGGGAGCAAGAACTGTGCGTTTCAGCGTCGTTTTTTGGTTTTGCTTTGTTGTCTTTGAAGGTGTCGAAGTTGTTCGGGATTGGGGATGGTGGATCTGTGTTGTGTGAAGATACTGCGCGACGTACGACAAGCGTGTGTGACGTAAAACGAAGGCAGCGTATTCTTTTGGCGTGTCCTGCCTGCGCGGCGAAGTCTACCGGCGAACGCAAACCAGCGTCCTACTTTGAGAGGGGCACATGACATCTTGCAGGTCGTGCCTGTACAGGAGAGCCACTTCCCCCGGAGAAAACCTTTGAGCTTCACGCTGTAAGCTCCATCTTGTAGGCGCAACGAACTTGTACATGGATGACAACACGTCGTGTTCTTTTTGCACTGTTGTCGGGCGCAGAGTTGTTTTCCTCTGACGAGTTGACCTGCGATCCAGAGCTTACGACCTGCATAGCGAGCGGTCTGTTTGTAAAGCTGCTTTAAAGAGACATATCGGACGGATGGACACAACGGCATTAACACAGAGCGAGTTTGTTCTGGTGTCGTAGACAAAAGAGACGCAAGCCACAACCACGCGGGGATGAGGATGAGCAACAACATCGAGAATCCACGCAAGGGTGTCAGCCACCTGTTTTCAAATCGTTTGGGACCGATTGTCTCAGGTGTTCTCAAGGTGCCACGAAAGATCCACACCAACCAATTGATCAGGAGCCTTACAAACTCGACAAATTTTTGCATCAATGCCTTCTTTGAACTTGGGGTCGTATTCGAGGCTCAACATACAAATCACGCTCGATCTTGTACAGGGAAACTTTTTGTGTATGTGCTTGTCCTATGTACTGGTGAAAAGATGTCTGGCGAGGTTTGTGTGTTGTTTCGGCTTTCCACAGCCACCTGAGTCCGCTATATTTGTGAGGCGGCCAGGAAAACAAGTCCATACTTTCCTTGCTTTGTGTACGGTGCTATCGTAAATAGAGGTGATTGAATGCGAGACAAGCGAGTGAACGTGATGGCTCCTGTGAGCGATCAAGACAAGCGGAGTGTGACAGTGAGACGTTCATGGAGAAGCGTGTTGGGAGCGTTGTGTATCGTTGTGTTTGCGGGGAGTTTTTATGGCTGCGAAGGCCCCGAACGCTTTAAAGTTCCCGACTACAAAAGAAAGCGCGGTAAGATCAAAAAGCTCTACGAAGCCTCCGGAAGTATCCCCAGAGTCTACGGCGTCCCTGCATGGACAGAGGCCGCCGAGAAAAATGTGATGACGCTCTTTCGCCCGGAACCTTTGCGCATCAAAGGCAAGCTGTGGCTGCGAGAATCCTCCAGTGTGATCCACACGTTCTATTTCCAGCGTTCCAATCACATCGCGATGAGAGAGTGTTTACAAGTCGTCAACAGCATGGCGCGCTTTGTCTCTCGCTGGCTAGAGAGTTCTTTCTCCGAACGCCTCCATGTCGTTATGATGCCTGAACCTGATCCCGCAGATACGAGCGTTGTCTACAACAAGAAACGCATGCCCATTCCCGATGTTGGGGAACCCCGGCTTGTGATTTACACAGGTACAGATGCCTTTCCCTATCTCTCGAAACACGGAAATATCGGTTACATCCTCGAACAAACCGTTCGCTTTATGTTGACAAGCACAACCAAGGTCAATCCCAAAGATTTTTGGCGCTCTGTCGCGATCCCCGCTTACTTTCGCCTCCGTGGGATCGGGGCGATGGTTGATCGTACCTATGACAAGACCTCACGCCCACGTTTCTTGTCCTCACTTCGTCAGGCGGGTCGCCCCCAAGTTGGCGAGTTGCAGCGTTTGATTCAGCGCTACAAGGCTGGACAGCTTCCTTGGATTGCCAGACGTCGGAGTATGGAGCTCATCTCCTCTATGCTTGGCTTCCTCGAAGACGCATATGGTCGTGGCGCGTTAGGGGCCATTCTCCGTCAACAACTTCCTGCGAAAAAGGGCAAGAAGAGATTGTCTTTCGAGGCAAGTCTCAAAGGTGTCATTGGTGAGTCGAGTGAGGTCTTGTGGAAGAAATGGTCACGGTACTACTACAGTGACTTGTGGAGATGGTCGTTGCAAAGCTGGTTGCGCTAGTGGTTCTTTGTGGAGGCGTTGGGTGTTTTGAAAGAGATGAGACAAAGTGATGTTGGGATCACAGGTGTGGGGGTTGTCTCTGCCTGCGCCCAATCTGCCGAAGAGATGGTTGAGACTCTTCTCTTCGAAAAGGTGCCGCTCCCTCCCCCTGTGTCGGAGTTATCTCTCCCACTCGATATCGATATCTTGCTCCGAAAGATCGCGCCGGACCATTGGCCCATCTCTTCGTCGAGTCCTTTTGAGACGCCGACAGGGAGTCTGTGTCTCGCTGCTGCGAGGCAAGCATGTCAAGGGAGAGAGCCTGGACGGATGCCACAGGCGTTGGTGTTGGGGACGAGCACCGGGGGGCAATCAAAGAGCGAGGAGGCTCTTCATCAATTGTTGCAGGGACATGTGCCATCGTTTCGGATGGATGTACAGGGGACGATGTGTTCTCCTACACGGCTCGTCGCAGAACAGCTTGGGATACGCGGTGCGTGTTCAACAGTCTCAACAGCTTGTACCTCTTCGGCAAACGCCATCGCTCTTGCGGCGTCCTGGATCAGAAGAGGTCGCTATGAACGTGTTCTCGCTGGTGGTGGAGATGCACTGTGTGGGACGACGATCGCCTCTTTTTTCAACTTACAACTAACCAAACGCGAACTGTGTCGACCTTTCGGACAAAATAGGCCAGGGATGACACTTGGCGAAGGGGCGGCTTTTTTGGTCCTCGAATCGATGGACGCGATACGACGGGACGGACGCTCCTGTCTTGCGGTCCTCTCCGGTGTTGGGCTCAGCTCCGATGCTTACCATATGACGGGCCCTGACCCTGAAGGGAAGGGAGCGCTCTCTTCTATGAAAATGGCGCTTGAGGATGCTGGTCTTACGCCCGAAGATATAGACTACGTGAGCGCACACGGGACAGGAACGCAGCTTAATGATGCCACTGAAGCGAAGGCCATCGCGGCTTTGATGGGCGATGTCCCTGTCTCCTCGATCAAAGCCGCCACGGGACACACACTCGCCGCGAGTGGTGCCATTGAAGCTGTTCTGTGTGTTTTGGCTCTTGTACATGGTCATGCGCCTGCAAACATTGGGACACAAAAAGCCGGTGATGATTGCCCCATCCAATTGGTTCCACCTGGTGGGATAGGGCTCTCCGCTTCCAGCGCGCTCTTGTCCAACTCATTCGCGTTTGGTGGGAATAATTGCTCGCTTGTATTGAGGCATCATGAAGAGGAGAGGGGTTGATGCTTTATATTCACGGATATGGTTTTTGTTCGGCCGATGACGAAGGGATGCAAGAGGGGACGGCGATGCTGCCATCTTTGCCTGCAAAGGAGTATATTCCACGACGACAGCGTCGGCGGATGGGGCGTCTCGCACAGCTCTATTATATTGCAGCGAGTAAAGCGCTGACAGACGCGGGTGTGTCGCAGCCCTTTACGGGTCCGATGATCAGTGGGACAGGCTACGGTGAGATCTCGATCGCCATCTCCTTTTTGCGGGATATGTTCACTTACAGAGGGCGGGATCTGAGCCCGACAGCCATTCAAAACTCCGTACACAACGCGCCACTCAGCCACGCGAGTATTGGTCTCGCAAACACAGCCCCTGCTTTGACTGTGAGCCAGGGGTGGCTGTCCGTAGAGGCAGCATTGCAGACAGCCATGCAGCTCTCTTTTCTTGTACAACCAACGCACATATTGGTGCTCTGTGGGGACGTGTTTGATGCACAGTGGCTCGAAGAGTTGAGAGAGCGTGGCTACGAAGAGCAGGCCGCGAAGCTCGACGCACTTCACCTTCGTGAAGGAGCTGCGGCGATGGTCCTGTCACCAACGCCTCCAGATGAAGAGCGTTATGGTGTCTGTCGTGAAGCGATGGTGTGTCATCAATCCTGGCAGGATGCTTGGAAACATCGAGTCTTTGGCGAGATCGATGCGCGAGGGAGCGTGTTACGTTTGCGCGCGCTTGCGGAAGGTGTGCGGCTTGCTCGTGAGGTTGAGGACAAAGATTGGTCCGCTGTTGTGTGCGATGAAAATGGTTGGGGAACCTCTGCTGTCGGGGCGATTCATCAGTTGCAAGATTGTGCTACGCGGGACGCTTGGGAAAGTGTCTTGCTTCTCGGCACAGAACATGGTGATATCGGAGGCATTCACTGGTCTCGATGAACATCGAACCAGCGAGGCTCCCCTTGTGTGCCTCACTATCGATTTCACACTGTAGCGGTCTGAAGGAGTGGACGTGTATTTTGCTGCGCAATCGTTTATCAACTCATTGCCTGCCTGGTATGTGTATGGCTTTACATTTATTTTTGGCGCGATGGTTGGGAGCTTTCTGAACGTCTGTATTTACCGCATCCCCCTCGAAGGGATGTCAGTTGTGTATCCTCCCAACTCCAAATGTCCGGAGTGTGGGGGGGCGATCCGCTGGTTTGATAACATTCCCATCTTGAGTTACCTGTTTTTGGGCGGGAGGTGTCGCCACTGCAAGACTGGGATCTCGATGCAATATCCGATCGTGGAGCTGATGACAGCGGTAATGGCGCTGGCGTTGGTCAAGAAATTCGGTGTGCATTGGGGGACGTTGGTGCTCTTTGCGTGGGTGTGTGGGTTGATCGTCATTACATTCATCGATCTGGCGTACTGGATCATCCCCGATGAGATCTCGCTTCCAGGGATTGTTGTGGGGATCGCGGCGGCGTGCTTTTTGGGACCACCTCACCTTCCTCACTGGCACGATGCCGTGTGGGGCGCGGTCTTGGGTGGTGGTTCGCTTGCGGCTATCTCGATCTTTTACGAGGTCGTGATGAAGCGCACAGGGATGGGCTTTGGTGACGTCAAGCTGCTCGCGATGCTCGGCGCATTCCTCGGTTGGAAACCTCTCTTTCTGGTCGTCCTGTTGGCTTCTTTGCAGGGGCTTGCTGCAGCACTCCTTATGTACATGTTGGGATGGCGTGAAGGCGCTCCCGACGATGAGTTCTTCGAAGAGCACGAAGAAGTCGATGAAGCGACGACTGTGCTCGAAGCGTCTGAAGCGTCTGAGGAAGATGTCGTTTTACCTTCCAAGAGAGCACAAGACACAGTAAGCGAGGACGAAGCCCCCGAGGTCGAAGAAGCTGAGACGGCGGAGGTCGAAGAGGTTGAGACTGCAGAGGTCGAAGAGGCTGAGGCAGAAGAAGAGCCTGCCATCGCCGCGCCAAAAGATGAAGATGAGGACACCACGCAACCTCTTGAGGACGAGGAAGAAGAGGAAGAGGAGCCTGATTTTCGCCACATCGCGATTCCCTTTGGTCCGTTTTTGGCACTCGCTGCGCTTGAGGCGTTGTTTTGGCAGAAAGAGATCATGGAATGGTTGTTTCGCGGTGCGTATTGAGCGTGTCCTATGATGATCACCAGACATATGTAGGGAGAGGGGTATGTTGAGAGTCCACTACGGGTTACGACGACAGCTCTTGTTAAACCTTGGTGTTGTGATGATCCTGTCCTTTTTGGGGCTGGGGCTGGTCGTCATTCAGGTCGCGAGGGCGCGATTTGTCCGCGAACAATACCGCCATTTACATGTCGTCGCACATCTCATCCACCAGACCGTGTTAACACGTATGTCCAATAGGAGTCCTCGACCGATCGACGGTCTTCTCTCGATTCCCGGGGGATATGGGAAGACGAGTCGTCCACAAGCCGCGCTTGTGATGTTACCCAACGGAAAGATCTGGAAACAGTACGGAACGATTCCCAAGAGTGTGAACCCTATGATCAAGAGGTGGTTGTCCGATGGACGGCCTGACTTTCTGACCAAGATTCACCGTGAGAAGACGAGTGTCTTCGATCGGGTCGTTGTGTTGCGTTTGGGGCTACGTCCAATTGGTATCTTGTGGTTGCGTTGGGATCTCGGCCCGATGGAGCGCGAATTCTTCTCCTTTCAGGCGCTCTTGTATTTGTACTTGTTGTTATTTTGCCTCGTCATCTTGGCGATCTTGATCGTCTTTTTGGAGAAGCGTCTGGTCAGCCCATTGCATCGCCTAAGAGAAGCCTTTCAGCGCCTTACTGAAGGTCGCAGCAGCGGTGGCCTCGCTCTGGAAGTGATTCGGGGGGATGAGATCGGGGCGATCTCGACCTCCTTCCTTGAGATGGAGCGTGTGCTACAAAAACAAGCGAAAGAGAGAGAGGGTTATATCGCCGAACTCAAGGAAGCGAATGCGACTCTTGAGCGGGCCCAGTTGGAGCTGGTTGAGCGAGAAAAAATGGCGACGATTGGCCGCATGGCTGCGGGGGTCGCTCATGAAGTCGGAAACCCGTTGAGCGCGATTATGGGCTACAGCGATCTGTTGCGCTCCTCTGATACCTGGACTGAGGTCGAGCGAGATCTCGCCGAGCGCGTCTACAAAGAGACCAAGCGCATTGATGGCATCATCCGCGAGCTGCTCGATTTCTCTCGCCCTGTCGACATCAAAGAGCCTGGAGATCCCAGGCGAGCCATCGAAGAAACCATCGAGCTGCTCGAATTACAAAAGCGATTTGGTGGGATGGAGGTGAAGCTCGAACTCGAAGCGTCATTGCCCCTCGTCAAGCTCTCTTCGCCAAGGCTCGTACAGGTCCTGCTTAATTTGTTGCTCAACGCGGCTGACGCTTCCAAGCAAGAGGGGCACATCGTGATTGAAGGACGGATGGAGGGAGAAGAGGTGTGGTTGTCTGTCACTGATGATGGACCTGGGATCGAGCCAGACGCAAAAGGACGGCTGTTTGAGCCATTCTTTACAACGAAGGCACCGGGGGAGGGGATTGGTCTGGGGCTGGCCCTCTGTCACCGATGGGTGACGTCGACAGGCGGCTCATTGGAGGTGGATGATACGTATACAGATGGAGCGAAATTTTTTATCAAACTCCCGATACTCGGTGAATCCATCGACTAGGCGCACAAAAAAGATGGCCTCAATCGCCAAGCTCTTCTCGAAGCTCTTTGGCTTTGTAACGTTGTCCGGAGGTCTCCAGGCCCCCTTGTGTCGCGAGCCACAGGAAGACCTTCGTGTTTTCGGCCGGCGTGATCAAGGTGTTGGGGTCTTCTTGGGGGTAGGCTTTGGCCCGCATCTCTGTGCGCATTGAACCTGGATCGATGATGTGGACTCTGATCTGTCTCTCTCTCAACTCTGCTGCCAGGATCTGTCCCATACCCTCCGTCGCAAATTTGGAGATACAGTACGCTCCCCACTCCGCACGACCCTGGTTGCCCACACCACTGCTCAGCATCTGAATACATCCACCATTCGTGATATGTGGCAAGAGCAATTTGGTCAGCATAAAGGGACCGTTGACGTTGATCTCCATCACCTTCTCGAATTGCTCGACAGGATACTCTTGCAATGTCACACGGGGGCCTAGAATCGAGGCGTTATGTATCACCAAGTCGAGGGAGCGTCCGCTCTCTTCGATGTGTTTGGCCAACATCTGGTTGTCTTCCCAGCTCGACACATCCGAACGCAGCACGTCAATGGAGAGGGACTCTTCTCGTGCGAGTGTTTGAAGCGATGCGATGGCATCGGCATTTCGACCCGTTGTGAAGACGTGCGCGCCTTGTTTGGCGAGCGCGAGTGTGAGGGCGTGACCGAGGCCTTTTGTGCCGCCTGTCACCAACGCTGTGTTGATCTTGAACATAGTCTGTCCTTTCTTTTGGAGGTTGTGTGAGGCCAATCTTTCAGGTCTGATGAAGGAGGACCTCAATACGCGGTTTGATGCGGTATGCGCTTCGTAAGTGGTTGCCCAACAGTCGTCGAAGGGTCTCTTCGATATCTGCCTTTGACAGTTTGTACTCCATCGGACTCTCTTCAAACCGCTCTTGGAGCATCTCTCCCCAATCTTTGGCATTTTCTTTGGGGACAGGCACACCCATGAGCGAGAATTGTGGGGGAGTGCTCAGTTGGCCTTGCATGTTGAGCTGCGCGCTGAGCACGATGAGGCCATATCGACTCATCTGTCGTCGCTCTCGTTGGGCGTCTTCTGACAATGGGTGTGTGCTGTTATTGGCCATAAAAACGGTGCGATGCTCCCAAGAGGGCAGGCGCGTGACCTCTCCTTTGTGCAAAGAGAGTCGATCTCCGTTTTGGCAAAGATGGATGTTCTCCGCTGGAAATCCCGACTGTGTCGCGAGCAGCTTGTGCTCATGTAAGAACGTTTGTCGCCCGTGGATGGGGACGAGGTGTGTGGGCTGTGTGAGCTGGTGCATCATCTGGATCTCTTCGCGAAATCCGTGACCTGAGACATGAACTGGGTATTGTGGTGAATGGTAAAGACGTGCGCCCTGTTCGACGATCTGATCGTGGATATAGCCGATCGCGTTTTCGTTGCCAGGGATTTTTCTCGAAGACCAAATAATGCTGTCTTCTTGTTGTAGCGACACTTTGTGGTTGCCCATCGCGATACGTGTCATCGCAGAGAAGGGCTCGGCTTGGCTTCCAGTGGCGAGGATCAGGAGGCGTCTTGGAGAGATGGTGTGCATGTCATTGAGATCGATGATATCGTCAGCGCGCAGTTGTAGGAGACCAAGCTCCCTGGCTGCGTGGACATTCCTTTGTAGGCTGGCTCCGAGTAAGACGATCTTTCGTCCAAACTCTCGTGCGAGCTCGATCGCGAGGTGGAGACGATCGATGTGACTGGAAAATGTGACCACAAAGATGCGGCCTTTTGCACGCAAGAAGACGTCTTCAAATCCCGAATAAAGTGAAGATTCACTCCCTGCGAAACCTGGCACCGAGACATTGGTGCTCTCACAAAACAACAGATCAACACCTTCTTCTCCGAGCGCACCGAGACGCGGAAGTGGGTTGGGGCTGCGAGGGGAGGGCGGCATTTCAAATTTAAAGTCCCCTGAGTGGATGATGTGGTGAAGGGGGGTTCGGATGGAGAGGCAGCAGCTGTGGGGGACGCTGTGAGCGACAGGAATCCACTCTACCTCGAAAGGACCGATCGGGTAAATGTCATCCGGTTGTGTCGTGTGGATCGGCGTTTGAAGGTGATGCCTGTGGAGTCTGTGTCCCAACAGCTTCATCGCAAACTCTGGACCATATACAGGCGCATCGCAATATTTGAGCAGTTGTGGAATCGCACCGATGTGATCTTCGTGCCCGTGGGTCACGACGATCCCGACGATCTCCCCTTCGAGGTGTTCGAGTCGTTCAAAGCAAGGATGAGCGGCTTCAACGCCAGGATAATACGATGGATCCGGAAAACCCAGGCCACAGTCGATCAACAGGTGATTGTCTTGCCAACTCAGCAACAGACAATTCATCCCGACCTCTTCCAGACCACCAAGGAAGGTGGCTGTGAGAGGATGCATCGCGCTCTCTTTTTTCTTATTCTCTGGCAAATTGAACTCCCTTCTCAAAAAATTCCCCCAAGCACTTGAAAAAGGGGGATATGTGCGCTCTTCACGTGCTCGTTGGTTGGATGATACTGTCGCGTGCTCCGGATTGCAAAGGAACATTTTCGGGATACCACCCGAAAAGACTTCATGTGTGCTGTCAAAGGTATGACATGTTTGATGATGTACATCGTATGTTGCTCTCACAAAAAGGCAACAGGTCTTACGCCTGTGGCGTTTGATGAGCTTCTGTCGTTGTGATGGGTAGACTTGTGCTATAAAGCAAATGTTCCATACTCTGTGTGTTCCAGACTACAAACCGAAAAGAGCGAGTAGATGAGCCAGGAAGACAAAAAAGATCGCGATATGGATGTCGACGCTCTCATCGAGAGTATCCAAAAAGAGCAGTCGAGCAAAGAAGGAGCCTCTGCACCCAATACGCCTACGGTGGACCCTCTTCAAGAACTGATCCACGCTGCACAAGAAGAATTTGAGATCGGTTGGGAGCTTGAGCAAGCTGCAAAAACACGCGAGTATGAGACCTTTCGTGCCGAAGTAGAGGGGGTTGAAGTCCCTCCCACACCAGAGACAGATCCCGACGCTGTCGAACGGGTTCGCGCGTTGCTAGAAGACAGAGAGCCGGCTGAGCCTCCGGTGGTACAAGTCTCTGAAGATCCGACTCAAGCGTACTCGGCGTTTTCGGAGCAGGATTTTCTCGAAGGGAATCACGTACAGACGATGCCAAAGAGCGCTCCCCCTCAGGAAGAAGAGGAGCGTGAGGAGCGCGAGGAGACCTTGCCCAGTGTGTTGTTTGTCTATCCCGCAGAAGAGGTGATGTTCCCACACAGTACAGTACCGATTTTTGACACGGAAGGTTCACTCCGTTTGGCGATGGAGACGATGCAAAGCCCGATCGAGTATGTTGGGTTTGTGACGAGGAAGAGCGCTGACGGTCCTGCACACGCTAGCAATCTTCACAACGTAGGGGTCGTTGGAAAACTCTTACAGACAGTGCAGTTGCCAGACGGTTCATCTGCCATGATCATGCAGGTGTTGCGGCGTGCGGTGATGCAAGAGTATCTCAGCGAAGAGCCCTACCTGATCGCACGTGTTGAGTATCTCGAAGAGACACTTCGAAGCATAGATGAACCCCATGTCGAAGCGTTGTTACGGAATGTTCGCCAATTACTCGACGAGTTGCCGGAGTACACGCCGTCATTACCCGATGGGTTTGAGTCGATGGTTGAGGCGTTGTCTTCACCTGGAGAGATTGCGGACTTCGCAGCGACACACTTTGTCTTCGACGAAGACGAACGTATTGAGTTGTTGACTACGATGAACGTACGTCAGCGCCTTGAGAGGGTGTTAGGCTTACTGTTGCGGGAGGTCGAGCGGCAGAAGTTGCAAAAGCAAGTGCGTGACGAAGTGGAGTCACGGGCAGAAGCTGGGCAGCGAGAGTATCTTCTTCGTGAGCAGTTAAAAGTGATCCGGCGGGAACTTGGCGAGGCGTTTGATGAGAAAGAGCTCGATCTCGAGAAATTTCGCGAGCGGATCGCAGAGGCCGGAATGTCTGAGAGAGCAGAGAGAAAAGCCTTGGAAGAGCTTCGACGTCTTGCGGTCTTGCTGCCTGAGGTGGCTGAGTACAATATCATCAGAACATACCTCGATTGGCTGTGTGGATTACCTTGGTCAAAGCGTACAGACGATCAGATCGTGATCAAACGAGCCCGCGAGATCCTGGAGGAGGAGCATTACGGTCTGGAGCGTGTGAAAGAGCGCATCCTTGAGTTTTTGGCCGTGCGTAAGCTCAAGCCTCACCAAAAAGGACCCATCTTGTGCCTGAGTGGTCCTCCTGGGGTGGGCAAGACCTCTTTGGGGCAGTCGATCGCACGGGCGATGGGCAGAGAGTTCTTTCGTTTCTCTCTTGGGGGGATGAAGGACGAAGCGGAGATCCGTGGTCATCGCCGGACATATGTGGGGGCGATGCCTGGGAAACTCTTGCAGGGGTTAAAGCGTGTAGAGACGCGCAATCCCGTCTTTATGCTCGATGAGATCGATAAGGTCGGCCAGAGCTGGCGTGGTGATCCTGCGAGTGCGTTGTTGGAAGTGCTTGATCCTGCCCAGAACACTGCATTTTTGGACCATTATCTCGATGTCCCATTCGACCTCTCCGAGGTGATGTTTATCGCGACTGCAAATGAACCGGAGCGCATCCCCAAGGCGCTGCGTGATCGGATGGAGATTATTCATTTACCTGGATATATCCCTGAGGAGAAAGTTGAGATCGCGAAGCGTTATCTCTTCCCAGCCCAGCGAGAGGCGCACGGTTTACAGGGAAGCCAGCTCCAAATCGCGAAGAAAACCTGGCTGCCGATCATTTTGCGATACACTAGAGAGTCCGGCGTCAGAGGGCTAGAGCGGACATTGGGGACGTTGTGTCGTAAGGTCGCGACGGAGTTTGCGGAGCTGATGGAAGAGGGTGAGACCCCCAAACGCAAGGTGATCTCTGAGAAACATATTCAGACATGGTTGGGACCACCACTTTACCTACAAGAAGCGATCTCTTCGCGTCGTCCGCGGGTGGGCAGCGCTGTCGGATTGGCCTGGACGCCTGCTGGCGGAGAGATTTTGTGGATCGAGGCCACGCGTTTTCCCGGCGAAGGGACGCTGCAACTCACCGGGAAAATTGGCGAGGTGATGATGGAATCATCGCGTATCGCGTTGTCCTATCTCAAGTCACAAGCGAAACACTTCTCCATCTCAGAGGAGCGGTTGCGTGCTTCTGACATACACATTCATCTGCCTGCCGGGGCGGTCCCGAAAGATGGTCCTTCGGCAGGGATCACGATCACAACGGCGTTGCTCTCTCTTTTGACAAGTGTGCGGCCTTGTGCGCTCAAGCCGCGTTTTGCGATGACAGGTGAGCTCTCTCTGCTCGGTGATGTGTTGCCTGTTGGAGGTATCCGCGAGAAAGTTGTAGCGGCGGCTTCCGCAGGGGTAGACGAGTTGATTTTACCTGCTCGCAACCAACAGGATTACGAGCAAGTCCCTGCGTTGATTCGAGAGAAGATGAAGGCACACTTTGTCGAGCACTACACAGAGATCCCTGCGTTGGTGTTTGAGGAAGTTGTGTTTGGAGAGGGAGCTTGAGTGAGCGGCTGTGAGGGGGTTAGTTGATTGTGTGTTGGAAGGATGGGGTGGTCCAGGTGTTGAGTTGCGGGAGCACATGAGCAGCAGGGACGACGATCTTGCGGGGGGCCAAAACAAAATGAAGAATGACGCCTGTGGCGACAAGTGCGCCACCTGTGATGAACAGGATATTCGCGGTCATCGCCATACGTTCGGCCTGCATGCCGGTTTTGAGATAGTTCTCTGAGCCGAGCGCGGATTGTTCTCTTCTGTAGGCATCTGCGCTTGCGCGTTCGTTGGCAGCCATACCACCAAACACACCTCCGATACTGGCCGCGACAACACCTGCACCACCGATGCTCCAGCCAATCCATCTGACGTCTGGTGTGTAGCGGATTTTGGGTTTGGCTTTCAAGGTGAGGGCGACGCGTTTGGACGCGTTGGCTTTGATCTTGGTGGATTGTTTGGTCGGGTAGTATCCGTCAGCTTCGCACTTTACTTCGATGTTTCCGGCTTCAATGGTAATCGGTTGTTTGGGAGAACCGTTCCATGTGCCACCGGGATGTGTAAGTGTGCAGTTTGCCTGTGTGGGGGTCGTTTGGAGAGTGATCGTCGCTTTGATATGCGGGAAGATGATCTTGAGCCAACGCTCTGTATTTTTGCGGTAACGACCTTTGGGTTGGAGCTTGACATAGGCTCTGTAGTGGTCACGAGCTGGAAGCCACTTTTTGATTTTGTGGTAGGTTCGACCGATGAAAAAGTGAATCACACCACGTAGTTTTGCGTATTTTGAGGTGTTGGGGACGAGCCTGTAGGAGGCCCAAAATTTGGAGAGGGCTTTTTGGTATTGTTTGTTTCGTGCGATTGTGACGCCTTCTTTCCAGAGTCTTTCGGCCTCTTTGAGCAGACTAGGAGGAGCCTCTGTCGTTTTCGCGTGACTGTGTTGGGTGGGTAGACAGACAAGGCTGACGAGCCACATTGTGAAAACAAAGATGGGTAGGTGTCGCATGAAATCGCTCGTTTGATTCCGTCGCTAGCGGAAAGGGTTGGGTGCGTTTTTGAAAGGGTTATCGGCGTTCTTGAAGATATCAGGTGTTTTCTTCGAGTCTTTTTGTTTGCTGGTACGTGGGAGTGGTTTGAGTGTGACGTTCCAGCGGATATGTCTATTGACGTAGAACCTCTTACTTCTCGATGTAAAGTGTTTCTTTTTGACGCGCAGTGTGAGTTTTGTACCTTTTCTTCGTCGCAGAGTGAAGGGGGTTCGTCCGAGTCGTCGGCGTCCTATATACAAGTAGGCGCGTGGAGTTGTGCGGATCGTCACCTGGTACATTTTGGGGGTCGCAGGGCGTCTGAGCGCATTGGCGAGTGGGCGCTGTTTGGGCTGTGTGACGCGTGCATCTGGTTTCACCTGAACGATACGTTTTTCGGGTGGTGTGGTGCGTTTGTCTGGTGTGCGCTGTGGCGGTGCACCTCTTCTAGGGGGTGTGGTGCGCTGTTTGAGACGTTTTGTCGGGGGTGCGACAGGTGTTCGACGAGGTACGAGCGCTTGTGTTCTCTGTGGAGTCGAGGTTGGCAGTGAGAAGACTGCAAATCCAGCGATCAAGATCGTGAGTAAAAATGCGATCCAGAAATACTGCGTTGGAGAGCCACTTCCGCCTGGAAAGCTCGATGCTTCACCTTGCCAGGACAGCTCCATGGATTGAAATGGTGTTTCACCTGGCTGTTGTGAGGGGACAAGAGGCAGTTCTTCGTGTGTATCTTTGTCGACAACAGAGAGTCCCTTGTGCCGAATTGTGGGCTGCGACTCATCCTCTTCATGTTCGTCTTCTTCGATCGGGGGGGCGCCGCCGACAACAGTCTCTTCGACCTCTTGTTCTTCGGTAAAGAGTCGCTCTGCGGTTGTTGATATTTGTGTACTCTCGACATCTCCCTGGATAATTTCTCGTGTCGCAGGGTTGGACAGGGGAGTCATGACGCGCGCGTCATCGTCTTGCTGTTCGAGGTCGAGATCTTCTGGAGGCGACATTGAGAAGACGCTGGGGGGAGGCGCCGCGTCCAGCTCTTTGATGGCGTCTGGTTCGGAGAGAAGGCGCTCCAGGATTTGAAGAGCGTGTTGCATGGACTCTGGGCGTTTGTGGGGTTTTTTGGACAACAGTTTGTTGACAAACGCTTGGAGTTTTGGGGAAAACTGACGATGTGGAGCGTACTCATGAAGCTTGGGAGGCTTGGAGCGGATGTGTAGCATCACGACGTCATGAGGGCTATCACTGTAGAAAGGGGGGCGACCTGTGAGGAGTTCGTAGAGGATGATCCCCCAAGAGTAGATGTCAGTGCGATGGTCGAGTGTGCGGAGATTACCTCTCGCTTGCTCTGGTGACATGTACAGAGGTGTACCGACGCTCAGGCCTGTGCGTGTGAGCGCGGAGGAGTTTTCGTCGTCGAGGATTTTGGCGATCCCAAAGTCGACGAGTTTGACGTAGTCTTCGACGCCATCTTTACAAATCAGGAAGATATTTTCGGGTTTGAGGTCACGGTGAATGATGTTGAGTGTGTGCACACGTGACATCGCAGAGGTGACTTGTTTGGCGATGTGTAGGATACGTTCGGCGTCAAAGACCTCTTTGGCATCGATTGCGTCTTTGAGGGTACGTCCTTCGAGGAACTCCATCGCGTAGTAGTAGCCGATCCCTTTGGCCATTCCGAAGTCTGCGATATAGACGACATGTTCGTGTCGGAGGCGTCCGGCGGCGAGTGCTTCGCGGCGGAAGCGCTCTGCGACTTGTTTGTTTGCGGAGTATTGTGGGTGGAGGATTTTGACCGCGAAGCGCGTCCCCAGATCACGATGCTCTGCGTAGTATACGACCCCAAAGCCTCCTTCGCCTTTGCGTTGGATCAGTCGATAGTTGCCGACGATTCTGCCGACCAATGGATCCGTGGGATCGCCATCGTGCAGCGCGGTACCATCTTCTTGGCAAAAACGAGCCTCTGGTGGGTTTTTATGTCCACATGTCGGACAAACGATGAGTTCTTCTATCATTTCCAATTGTTGTAAATCCGTTGATATCCCGAATGTCACACAGAAAATCGTATGCTACGACGACTTGACCTGAATGTCAAATATCTCTGCAACAGTCGAAAAAGTCCACTTCTTTTTACCAGTTATGTACCAGTGGACGTGGTGAGTTGATAGATCATGGTAAGAAGATAAGCACAAGCACGGCCACAAGTCCAGCAAAAATCAATGCAAAAATGGCCCAAGCGATGTAATTGACATAGATGGGACGCTTGATCTTTTTTTTGGGCTTCTTCTGTGGGGTCTCTTTTTTCTCGGCCTTTTCGTCAGCTTCTGGTTCTTTGGGGGACTCTTCTTCTTCAGAGACTTTCGAGGGCACTTCTTTTTGTTGTGAAACGGCTTCTTCTTTTTGCTGCGGTGCTTGGCTTGGGTGTGGGCTTGAGGGCTGTCCTGTTGTCACAGGCCGGTTGGCTTGCCTCTCTGGGGCGTGCCACATACCAGAGGTCGGTTGATCGGGGACCTCTTCGAGGTCCGAAGAAGGCATCGGCTGGGGAGGAAGTGTCATCCCGTCTACATCACCGACCTCTCCCCAAACACCACCCATCTTTTCATCGAGCGACGCTGCAAAGGGGTCGTTAAATGCCAAAATGTGTTGTCCAATCGTGATCCTGTCGCCGTGTTTGAGAGAGACCTCTGTGTTGCGCGTCACCTTGACATTGTTGACTTGTAGGCCGTTGCGACTGTTGAGATCTCGAATCGTGACACCTGTCCAGTCTCTGCGCAATAAGGCATGCTCTCGACTCGCTGCATCATCGGCAATGCGGAGCTTACACTCTCGGCCTCGACCGATAACGAGATCTTCGTATTCCCCAATATCAAAGCGTTTTCCGATCTGCTCTCCTGCCTCTACTTCGATGTAGGGCGATGAACGCTCTGGATTGTTGAGGAATTGTTGTACCATGTCGTGCCCTAGCTGAAAGGTGTTATCCTGTTCGCTTTGGGGCTTGTTGGGAACAAAAGCTGACAGACCTTGTTTATAGGTGATGTTGTATTTATGAATCCGAACGACATCACCATCTTTGAGGACTTGTGAGAGCTGCGCGGTGAGCAGCTTGTTGTTGACGTATGTCCCATTGCTGCTGTTCAGATCTTCAATCAAAAACTTGCCACCTTGCTCAAAAAATCGACAATGGGTGGCAGATACACCTGCTGATTGGAGCTGGATTTGGCAATTTGCACCCCGTCCGACGAGGCAACCTCCTTCCTGGGCTTGTGGAAAGATGTCCTGAGGATGGAAGTACGGGTCGCCTTGCTCCTCGCAATGGATTGTCAGGTGAAAACCTAGATACTGGCCATTCATAGATGATTGTCCTTCAGAAAGCAGTACAACGAGACCGCCCTCTACCATTGGCGATTCGCCTCATGTCAGGGGGCATACATACTCTGTCGCGCAAAAAGGTGCTTGATTTTGTGCACACAATTGAAGTTTCTATATAGCATTTGAAATCGGATTGCGATACAGTTTCGCCAACAAAAATGTCACATCATGGCTGCTGTTCGTTTGTTTTTCAAGGTGGATTGTGTTCGAAAAGGAGAAAAACATTGACGCCAATATTGTTCAATTTGGGGATTATCGTCATCACTTCTGTTGTCATCATGTACGCATGTGACTCTTTTGAATTGGCTTCCAAGAAACTTGGAGAGACCTTCCCCAAAGGGATCCGTGGAGCCACCATTAACGCTGTCGGCAGCTCGCTGCCTGAACTCTTCACATCTTTTTTTCTTCTTTTCCTCTACCACAACAAAGACGGTTTCTCCGGTGGTGTCGCGACATGTGCCGGGAGCGCGATCTTTAACGCAGTGATCATCCCCGCGTTGTGTATCATCACGGTGGTCTTTTTTGGCGTACGGGTGAACGGAAAGCTCGAAAAAATCGACGCGATCACCCTCGAAAAAAGCGGCGTAATGAGAGATGGTGCTTTCTTCATCTTTTGTTGCATCCTTTTGATCTTCATGCTCTCAAGCAAGGTGTTGTACTGGTGGATGGGCGCTGTGCTCGTGTTTATCTACACCCTTTATGTCATGTACATCTACGCCGAATTTAAACGCGGTCGTATCGAAGTTGACGAGGATGACGACGAGGATGAAGAAGAGATCGAAGATCCTCCCTCTACCATTGGCGCGCTCTTGACGCTCAACTTTCACTGGTTGCTTTATCGTGGCAAGTCGATCTCTCGGGGACAAGCGTGGGTTCTTCTTCTCCTCGGTGTGATCTTTATCGCGCTTCCCTGTCACTTCCTCGCAGAGGCATGTATCAAATTAGCCGAACACACAGGTATCCCTGTCTTCTTCACTGCGGTCATCCTCGCTGCTGCAGCGACAAGTGTCCCTGATACAATTATCTCCATCCGCGATGCTCGTGGTGGAGATTACGATGACGCTGTCTCCAACGCATTTGGAAGCAACATCTTTGATATCACGATCTGTCTAGGCTTGCCCTTGATGCTCTACGGACTGATTTACGGCAACGTGGAAGTGGTTGGTGTCGCTGGAGCGACTGGTTCATCAGGTGGTTCTGCTGCTGTGCAAGAGTTGCAGATCATTCTCTTCCTCATCACCGTGATTGTCTTTGCGATCTTCTTGATCGGTCGCGGTCTTGGGAAAGCAAAAGCTGTGATGTTGTTCTCTATCTATGGATTGTTTATCGTTTACTGTGTTGGACGTATCAACAAATGGCCCTGGCTTCAATCTGGTATTGACTTCCTGCGCGGCGTCTTCCAAGCCTGAAATTTGCTCCGGTGGACGTTGCACCAGCGTCCAAGGCAAGCGCCCTCGTCGGGCTTATTTGCCTCGTACACTTTGTAACATACGCCTCAACAAACTCTCCACCCTGTCGCTCCGCTCCTTCCCTCTTCTCAAGCCTTTCGAGAGGAGGGACCAATCTGCCGATATATACGGGGTTTAGCTTGAATGCTGATCCGGCGGACGTTGCACTTGTGTCTCCGCAAACTCCCCTGATTCCACTTTACAACCCCGATCTTGCAGGCGGATATAGCAAGCCATATCCTTGTAAAGCCCGGTTGCTTGCGGAATTGCAGTGGGTTTTTTGCGTCTTCACTTGCAATCATCCGCCTCAACAAACTCACCACCCTGTCACTTCGTGACTTCCCTCC
>MDTD01107993.1_pt1 | contig 23817 bp, 24 predicted proteins | sample 811221 | NCBI WGS metagenome assembly MDTD01 (sample SAMN05326646, study PRJNA326480) | marine metagenome | isolation source: seawater | place: Pacific Ocean: South West | collected 2011 | reverse complement strand
GCACGGGTGGCCGCCGCGATCCGGAACACCACCAGCACCAGCGCTCCGAACAGCAGATAGGCCAGCCATTCCGCGCTGATCGACCATGCCGGGCCGTCCCAGCTCGACCCGTCGAAGAACGGCTCGAACCACAGCTGCACCAGCAGCACCTGTCGGATCCAGCTGATGGCGGTGAGGTCCTCGGCGGCCGGGGACGGGAAGTCGCCCACGTAGAGCGTGAAGACGATCCAGGCGGCAGCCAGGTGCATCGTCACGAGGTAGACCGGCCACACCCGAGCGAGGCGCAGCCACAGGAACCGCAGCGTGCTGCGGGTCGACCAGGACTCCCCCATCCGGTCCAGGTAATTCCACGTCAACACGAAACCGCTGAGGATGAAGAACAGGTCCACGCCCTGTGCGCCGGCGTCGAGCACCGGTGCCAGCGCGTCACTCCAGGGTGGCGACGCCTGCTCGAGCAGGGGCCGGAAATGGAAGAGCACCACCCACAGCGCTGCGACGATGCGCAGGCCGGACAACGCTCTGATCTCTCCGGTGCGCACACGACTCATTTCGGCTCGGGACTCTGCGGTGTCGGCGATTCTGCGGTGTCGGCAATCGGGCTTGCTGGGCGATGTTCGGCGGTGTCACCGCACGATCGGATGGCTCCGGCCGGCTCCCCCGATCACACCGGCGACCGCTGGCAGATTACCAGCGGCGGCGGCGCCCGCACGGTGCGCAACGCCGTGGTCGACACACCGTCCTGACGGCCCCGGCGCCCGGGTATCCTCGGTGAATTGCCAATCGCACACCGGTCCGTGTGACATGAGCGGACCCACCGAAGCGCCGGGACCCGGCCGCGTCCCGCAGGGCGGCGACCCGCTGACGTTGTTGCTGGTCGAAGACGACCGCGCTGACGCGATCATCGTCGAGGAGTTGATCGCCGATGCCGGCGTCGACATGGACGTGACCTGGGCGCCGTCCATGGCCGACGCCGAGCGTGAGATCTCGGCCGCCCGACCCGACTGCATCCTGTTGGACCTGCATCTGCACGACACCGACGGGATCGACGGACTTGCCCGGATCGGCCGACAGGACCCGGGGATTCCCGTGGTGGTGCTGACCGGTCTCAACGACGAGCACTTCGGGGTCTCGGCCGTCGCCTCCGGCGCCCAGGACTATCTGGTCAAAGGGCGCGTCGACCCGGAGATGCTGCGCCGCGCGGTGCTGTACGCGATCGAACGCAAGCGCGCCGAGCTCACGGCAGTCGACCTGCACGCCAGCGAGATGCGGGCACGGGAGAACGCACGGCTGGAGCGCGGTCTGCTGCCGTCGCCGTTGTTGCTGGACCAGCCCGGCGTGAACATCGTCACCCAGTACCGGCCGAGCCGGGAGAATGCACTGCTCGGCGGCGACTTCTACGACTTCGTGCAGACCCCCGACCGCACGGTGCACGTCATGATCGGCGATGTGGCCGGACACGGTCCGGACGAGGCGGCGCTGGGCGTCGCGTTGCGAATCGCCTGGCGGACGCTGACTTTCGCCGGCCTGCGCGGTGCGGACCGGATGCGGCAGTTGGAGCGGATCCTGCGGGCCGAACGAGCCGGCAAGGGTATCTTCGCGACAGTGCTGAGCCTGGCGATCCCCCCCGAGGGCACCACGATCACGGCGGTGCGGGCCGGGCACCCCGGCATGTTGATGCACGGCGAGGGTTCGGTGGAATGGGTCGAGCCGCCCGGCGGGCCCGCGCTCGGGCTGCGCGCCGGCGACTGGCCACCACAGCAGATCGACCTGCGAGCGGGCTGCGGACTGGTGCTGCTGACCGACGGTTTGTTCGAGGGTCACAGCGGGCGCGGCAACGAGCGTCTCGGCGAGGCCGGGCTGCTCGAGATCGCGCGTTCGCTGGCTGCGCTGCCCGGCCCCGAGTTCGTCGACGCGCTCATCGACGCGGTCGAGTCCAGGGCGCAGGCCCACGGCGGAATCTCCGACGACATCGCCGTCGTCCGGGTGGAGCGGACGGCGAACGCATGACCGCCCCGCAGCGGCGCGGACCGCGCCACCTCACCGTGCAGGGCTGGCAGTTCCTGGTGCTGTCGGTGATGGGTGTGGTCGTCCTGATCGCCGGCATCACCGTCGCCGTACTTCTGAACCGCACCGACGCGGTATCGGGAGAACTCATCGGCAAGATCCAGCCGTCGCGCGTCGCGGCCTACCAGATGCAGGCTGCGCTGCGCGACCAGGAGACCGCGGTGCGTGGCTACGTCATCGCCGCCGACCCCCGGTTCCTCGAACCCTATTTCGCGGGACGGCGCACCGAGCAACAGGCGTCGGCCGAACTGCGCCAACTCGAACAGGACCGCCCGGACCTGCTCGACGACCTCGACGCGATCGAACTGGCCGCCGGCTCGTGGCGCACCAACTACGCCGAACCGGTCATCGCAGCGGTCGACCCGGGCGCGCCGCAGACCTTCGCGCCGGCGGCCGCCGAACGGGGCAAGGTCGAGTTCGACCGTCTGCGCGGCCTCTTCGACGTGCAGAACGAACGGCTGGAGCAGGCCCGCACCGACGGTGTCGCCGAGTTGAACCAGATCCGCTCCTGGCGCAACGCCGTCCTGGCGGCGATGCTCGTCGCATTCGCGGTGACGGTGCTGTTGCTGGCGGTGTTGCTACGCCGGGCGCTGGTCCGCCCGCTCACAGCCCTGGCCGAGGCGTGCAGGCGGGTCGCCGAAGGCAACTTCGGGGAGCGGATCGTGCCCCGGGGACCCCGGGACATCCGCGCCATCGCAGTGGACGTGGACAACATGCGTCAACGCATCGTCGACGAACTGGAGGCGTCCCGGGCAGCCACCGACGCGCTGGATTCGCACGCCGAGGAGTTGCGGCGGTCCAACGCCGAACTCGAGCAGTTCGCCTACGTCGCCTCCCACGACCTGCAGGAGCCGCTGCGCAAGGTGACGTCGTTCTGCCAACTGTTGGAGAAGCGGTACGGGGACAAGCTCGACGAGCGGGGTGTGGAGTACATCGCGTTCGCCGTCGACGGCGCCAAGCGCATGCAGGTGCTCATCAACGACCTGTTGACCTTCTCCCGGGTCGGTCGGCTCAACGCCACCGAGGTCGAGATCAGCCTCGACGCCACGTTGGACAGTGCGCTGGGCAATCTGTCGACCTCGATCGAGGAATCCGGCGCGCTGATCGAGCGTCCGGTGTCCGGGCTGCCGACGGTCAAGGGCGATCCCACGTTGCTGGCGATGCTCTGGCAGAACCTGATCGGTAACGCGGTGAAGTTCCGGCGCGCGGACACGGCGCCGCGGATCAGCATCGACTGCCACCTCGAGGGCGCTGCGGACGACGAGTCCTCGTACTGGATGTTCTCGTTGTCCGACAACGGTATCGGGATCGCTCCGGAGTTCAGCGACAAGGTCTTCGTCATCTTCCAGCGGCTGCACGGGCGCGACGCCTACACCGGCACCGGCATCGGCCTGGCGCTGTGCAAGAAGATCATCGAACACCACGGCGGGTCGATCTGGATCGACAACTCCTACACCGACGGCACCCGCTTCGAGTTCACTCTGCCCGTCCGGGCGGATGACACGGCTTCACACCTGCTGGAAGGATCGGCGACATGACATCGGCTGAACGCGCCATCGACGTGCTGCTCATCGAGGACGACCCGGGAGACGAACTGATCACCCGGGAGGCGTTCGAGCACAACAAGATCAAGAACACCTTGCATGTCGCGCGCGACGGCGAGGAAGGGCTGGACTTCCTGTACCGCCGCGGCCCGTACGAAGGAGCGCCGCGGCCGGATCTGGTGTTGCTGGACCTGAATCTGCCCAAATACGACGGACGGCAATTGCTGGAGACCATCAAGTCCGACCCCGATCTGAGCCTCATCCCGGTGGTCGTGCTGACAACCTCCTCGGCGGAGGAAGACATTCTGCGCAGCTACAAACTGCACGCCAATGCCTACGTGACCAAGCCGGTCGATCTCGACCAGTTCATGAACGCGGTGCGCCAGATCGACGAGTTCTTCGTGCAAGTGGTCCGGCTGCCGCAACACTGACCCCGGTGCACCAGGCGCAGGACCTGCCCCGCCCCGATCCGCGGGCGCCGCACCTGGCCGACGTGACCCCGTCGGTACTGGCGGCGATGGGTGCCTCAGGATTCGAACCCCGGATCGCCTTGCCCTACCAGGCGGCGGGTGCCTGTGTGCTGCTCGTCGACGGTCTCGGCGCGGATCTGCTGGACCGCTACGCCGCCGACGCGCCGGTACTCGGCGGACTGTCCCGCCAGACCCTGCAGGTGGGTTTCCCGTCGACCACCGCGGCGGGCCTGGCCGCGGTGGGTACCGGCTGTCGCTCGGGCGAGCACGGCATGGTCGGGATGACGTTCCGGCTGCCCGGCGTCGGGGTCATCAACGCGCTGCGCTGGCGGCCCCACCCGTGGGGTGCCGACCTGCGCGATGACGTCGCGCCCGAAGCCGTGCAACCACGGAAGACGGTGTTCGAGCGCGCCGAGGCCGGCGGCGTGCAGGTCAGCGTCATCTCCGGCGCGCAGTTCGACGGCTCCGGCCTCACCCGTGCGGTGCTGCGCGGCGGACGCTACCGCGGGGTCCACGCGCTGGGCGATCTCGCCGCGACGGTCCGGTCGGTGCTCATCGACCGCGGCTTCTGCTACGCCTATCACGCCGACCTCGACCTCGTCGGACACGTGCACGGTCCCGGCTCTGACGCGTGGCGTATGCAGTTGCGGCAGGTGGACACCCTGGTCGAGTCGATCCTCGACGGCCTGCCTCCCGGCGGACTGCTCGCGGTGGTGGCCGACCACGGCATGGTGGCGGTGGAGGAATCCGCGGTCATCGACATCGACACCACCGAGTCCCTGACCGACGGTGTCGCGGCGATCGGCGGTGAGGTCCGCGCGCGCCACCTCTATGTCCGCGACGGCGCGCTCGAGGACGTACTGGCCACCTGGCAGGAGGTGGTCGGCGAACGGGCGTGGGTCACCAGCGGTGACGATGCGGTGTCGGCGGGCTGGTTCGGGGAACGCGTCGCTGACCCTGTGCGCGCCAGGATCGGCGACGTGGTGGTGGCGGCGCGCGCTGCTGCGGGGTTCCTCCGACGCTCAGCCGAACCGGTCGAATCTTCGCTGATAGGTCAGCACGGCTCACTCACCGACGCCGAACAGAAGATCCCGCTGCTGCTGGGCAGTCGCTGAGGTCTGCTGTCCGCGGTTCGGCCGCTAATCGGCCGCTGGGCGCCGACTCCGGAGGGATATCACGTTGTGACCACGCCGTGTCTCAACCAAAAGTGATGACCAGCAACGCTTTTGACCGATGCCGATACGCAATGCGTTGACCCGCGAATATGCCGCGCACGCAACATCTTTGGAGGGGATTTCGTGACCTTGGTGAAATCGACGCCCGTATTGTGCTCGCCGTCACAGATTTTGGACGTTTTAGAGACCTCTGTTAACGTCCGGCCGCATGTTTGCTCTCGCGACGCTATTGACTCTTGTCAACCAGGTGTCGGGTACCCCGTACGTCGTCGGTGGTGATTCCCCGTCGGGTACCGACTGCTCGGGCCTGGTCTCCTGGGTGACCAACGCTGCGACCGGCAGGCCCGTCTACGGTGACCGGTTTCACACCGGCAACATCGAACGCGAACTGCTCGAGCGGGGCTTCCAGCACGGTAGTGAGCCCGGGGCGCTCGTGGTCGGCTGGAACAGCGGCCACACCGCGGTGACGCTGCCCGACGGCACGCCGGTGTCGTCCGGTGAAGGCGGCGGGGTGAAGATCGGTGGTGGCGGCGCCTACCAGGACCAGTTCCCCAACCACATGTTCCTGCCGATGCCGGCCAACGAGCCTCCCGCGCCGGAGCCTGCCCTTGCTCCCCCGATGCCGCCTCCTCCCCCGGGTGCGCTGCCCCCGCCGCCGCCTCCCCCGGGTGCGCTGCCCCCGCCGCCCGGAGCGCCGGTGGTGATGATGGCCCAGGACGCACCGCCCCCGGGCGCGCCCGTTCCCCCGCCGCCGCCCGCCGGTTGAGGGGCGCGCTAGCGTCTGCTGCGTGATCGTGCTGCTGCCGCCGTCGGAGACCAAGCACCCCGGCGGCGAAGGCCCGGCCCTGGAGCTGGACAGGCTGTGCTGCCCCGCCCTGAACCCGGTTCGAAGCGATCTGATCGATCGCCTGATCGAGCTCGCCGGAGATCGCGCGGCCAGTCGCGCAGCGCTCGGACTGTCCGCAGCGCAGGACGCCGAGATCGACCGCAATGCCGCGCTGCGCACCGCTCCGAGTCTGCCCGCCATCCACCGCTACACCGGCGTGCTCTACGACGCCCTCGACGTGGCGTCACTGCGCGGCGCGGCGGCCGAGCGGGCGTACTCCCGGTTGGCCGTCGGATCGGCGCTGTTCGGACTGCTGCGGGCCGGAGATCCTATTCCGGCCTACCGGCTGTCGGCCGGTTCGCGCCTGCCCGGCCAGCCCACGCTGGCCGCGCGCTGGCGGCCCGCGCTGGACCCGGTGCTCGCCGATCTCGCGGAGCGCGACCTGCTGGTAGACCTACGCTCGGGCTCCTATGCCGCGCTGGGCAAGGTCGCGGGCGCGGTCACCGTCGACGTCCTCGCCGAACGCGCCGACGGCACGCGCACCGTCGTCAGCCACTTCAACAAGGCGCACAAGGGGCGGCTGGCGCGGGCGCTGGCCAGCACCAGGTCCGAACCGGCCGATGCGGCGGGTGTGGCGGCGGTGGCACGGCGTGCGGACATGCGGGTGGAACGGCGCGGCGAGCACCTCACCGTGATCGTGGCGGCTTGACGCTGCCCGTCGGGCGTCACCGTGGGGGCCTGACGCCGGCCGCCTCCGTCACAGCGGCGCGACGAAGTCCGAGGTGTAGAACTCCTCCGGGAGCTGGGAGAACGCGCTCGGGCGGGTCAGCGACACCCACGCCCCCGTGGCGCCGTCCATCACCGGCCCCCGCAGGACCACGTTGGCGGCCCCCGCACCGTCGGTGAACAGCGTCGTGCCGGACACCCCGACCGCGCCGGCCGGGCAGGGATCGGCGGACGACCGTGGCATCTGGATCAGCTTCACCTCATAGGGGGTGTTGGGCCGGCCGGTGGCGAACGCCAGGTCCGCGACCACTTCACCACCCTGCCGTCCGATCGAGGCCGCTGCCCTGCCGTAACCGGTGGCGCCGACGTACTGCATCTCACTGTGGTCGCAGCGCCGCAATGCCTGACTCATCGGAACGAACGTGGCGCCTTCGGAAGCGGTCGCAGTAGAGGTGAGGACGCCGCCGGTGGCCGCCACCGGACCGGCTGCCGCCGCCAGCATCGCCGCGGCGAGCGCGGTGCGCATGATTCGACGCATGTGTGCTCGACTCCTCCTCTGCTCCGCGTCGGGCCGGTGCTGCCGCCGCGTCCTCCAAGGCTAAGCGTTCGCGCCGGGAGCCGCGGCGGTATGCCACCGCTGTGCCGTTGACGCCCGGTCCGCCGCCGGGAGAAACTGTGCGCCGATGGCCACGTTGCGGGTCTACCTGCGGATCCAGCTGATGACGTTCGTGTTCGGGCTCGTCGGTCCGATCTTCCTCGTCGTCTATTTCGCCGCGCAGCCCGAACCAGACCTGCGCTGGATGTACTGGTGGGGTCTGTTCATCACCGCAGGCGACATTCTCGCGGCATTGGCGCTCACCGAGTCCACGCTCCGCGGCGGCAGGGCGGTCGCGGCCGCCCGTCGATCCGCGGAGGACAAGGCGTGAGCCCCTGTACCGCACGGGCGTGCGCAACAGGTTCTCCTGCCGGCGGGCAGGTCGATCCGGGGGGCCGCGTCAGGCGACGTAGACGGACATCTCGTTGCCGCGGCCGGGTTCGAACGGCAGCGGCAGCGAGCGGTATCCGCTGCCGGGGTCACGCACGTAGGTGAGATAGTCACCCGACTCGTCGACGGCATTCTCGGCGATCACCAACGCTCCTGGCGCCAGCCGTGATTCGAGGATCCGTAACACCGGGAGGTAAAGGCTCCAGGCTCCGTCGAGCAGCACGAGGTCGATACCGTCGTCGATGCCGTCCTGCAGCGTCTCCAACGCGTCACCGACGCGAATGTCGACCACGTCAGCGAGTCCCGCCTCAATCAAATTCGTCAGTGCACGTTCGGCTTTGGCGGGCTCGAGTTCTGTACTCACCATCCGGCCTCCTCCGCCGTCGCGCAATGCTGCCGCGAGGTGGATGGTCGAGACGCCGAAGGAGGTGCCGAACTCGACGACGTGCCGCGCGCGGCGTGCCCGGGCGCAGATGTAGAGGAACTGGCCGAACTCGGCCGACACGTTCAGGAAGTTCCCGGCGAAATCCCGATAGACAGCCCGGTAATCCTGCGCCTCCCGGGCCATCAACCGTGCCATTTCCTCTCCGTCGACCTGTAACGCCTGGGACCATTCGGCGTACAGCGGGCCGTCGGCCACCTGAGCTTCCGCGAACAGTCGGGCCAGCACGTCAGCAATCTGGGGTGAACTGAGGGTCTCCATGAGCGCTCCTTCGTAGCGAGTGATGGTTGCCCAGTAAGGGTGGCCTAATAAATACTGTTCAACCACCGCTAACGTGACTTCTCATGCTGCAAACCCGCCAGTCGGTCGCCTCGGTGCCGACCTATCCGGCCGGAGCCCCGCACATCACCGGTCGGGCCCGCGACGGTTCTCGTATCGGCGCCCACCGCCACGCCGAAGGTCAGCTGCTGTATTGCGCCAGCGGCGCACTCGCGACCACGACCGCGTACGGAACGTGGATCGCACCAGCCAATCGGGTGACGTGGACGCCGCCGGGCTTCCAACACGCCCACCGTTGCCATGGCGATACCGATGTGCGCATCGTGGTCCTCCCCGCGGAACTGTGCGCGCGGCTCCCCCGTCACCCCAGCGTGTGCACGGTCGGGCCGCTGTTGCGTGAGGCCATCTTGGCCTTGACCGACCGGCGCGAGACACGACCCGAGGTGTACGCGCGGTTGCGGGCGGTGCTCGTCGATGAACTCGTCGAGACGCCAGAGCAGTCTCTGCACCTGCCTGAACCACGCGACGACCGGTTAAGGGCAGTGACCGAGCTGCTGCACGAGGACCCGGCTCAGATGACGACGCTCGCCGAGTTCGGGCGCGCCGTCGGCGCCAGTGAACGTACGCTCACGCGACTTTTTCACCGCGAACTGGGGATGAGCTTCCTCAAGTGGCGCACGATGCTGCGCATCCACCGAGCACTCGTTCACCTCGCCGGCGGCCGATCGGTGACCGATACCTCGATCGCCTGCGGGTGGTCGAACCCCACCAGCTTCATCGAGGCGTTCACCACTCTCACCGGGCAGACGCCGGGTCGCTACCAAGCCGGCATCCGCGCACCGCAAGACTCACGCGACTGACGCGGTGTCTCGCACCTGGAGAAACCAGACGCCGTGTCGGGGACTCCGTAGCTCCCGACGAGGGTGCGAAGTTGCCGATCATTGCTTCGCGCAGGATCATTCGAACCATGGACTTCGCCGATGCGGTGGAACTCGGCGATGTCGACGCCGTCGGGCAAGCGGCCCTGGCGGCCGCGGGCGAGGTCACCGCGGCCGAATTGCTGGAAGCCGCGCTTCTGCGTCTGGACGTGGGCAGACACCTCAACGCGGTCATCACCGACCTGTTCGCCCGCGGGCAGCAGCAGGCCGCGAACCTCGACGCCTCCGGAGCGTTGCGCACCGGAGCGGCGGGGCCGCTGGCCGGGGTGCCCTTCCTGCTCAAAGATCTCGGTGCGTCGCTGGCGGGCGCCCCGGAGGCGATGGGGTCGCGCGCCCTGCGCACTCACGTGGCCGCCGAGACGGCGTGGATCGTGGAACGGTATCTGGACGCCGGCCTGGTGATCTTCGGCAAGACGAACACCCCGGAGTGGGGCAACCACTGCACCACCGAACCCTCGCTGTTCGGACCGACGGTCAACCCGTGGTCGCCGGACATCACCCCCGGTGGTTCCAGCGGCGGGTCCGCGGCGGCGGTGGCCGCCGGCATCGTGGCGGCCGCCTCGGGCGGTGACGGAACCGGCTCGATCCGAGTGCCGGCATCCTGCTGCGGGCTGGTCGGGCTCAAACCCCGCCGCGGCCGAACGTCGTTCGCCCCCGGCGCCGGGCACGGGCTGGAAGGGCTGGTCAACGAACATGCGCTGACCCGCACGGTGCGTGACTGCGCCGCGCTTCTCGACGCCGTCGCAGGTACGGCCGTCGGCGACCCCTACTCTGCGCCACCGCCCGCTCAGCCGTACCTGCAGGCGGTGGCGGTTCCGCCTCGATCCCAGCGCATCCTGATGGCCACCGCGTCCCCCTTTCCGGGGCCCATCACCGACCCGGCAGTGGTGGCCGCCGTCCAGCGGACCGCGTCGGTGCTGGAGCAGCTCGGGCATGCTGTCGAGGCCGGAATGCCCCGCATCGACACCGACGCCGTCGCTGACGCGGTCGCCGTGCTGCACACCGTCTCCAACGTCGCGCTCTACGACCTGGCCGCCGAGCACCTGGGTCGACAACCCCGCGAGGACGACTTCGAACCGAGCACCTGGGTGATGATTCGCGAGGGGCTGACCACCAGTGGGGCACGCTATGCCGGTGCCATCGCCGCGGTGCACGCCCAGACCCGCCGGTTTGCTGCCGAGTTGGTCGGATTCGATGCGCTGCTGGTGCCCACCTTGCTCACGCCGCCCCCGCCCTACCGGCTGCTGGACCAGCCGCGCGTCACGACCCGGGCGTTCTTCGACGTCGAATTCGCCACGACCGGCTGGACCTCGCTGGCCAACGTCACCGGATGGGCGGCGATCACGGTACCGGTCGGAGAAACGCCCGACGGGCTCCCGATCGGCGTCCAACTGATGGCGCCCGACGAAGAGATCCTGCTCAAGCTGGCCGCCCAGCTCGAGGTGGCCCTCCCGTGGGCCGGCCGTCGGCCTCCCGGGTGGATCGGCCGACCGAGTTTCGGCGGACCGCACAAGTAGCTGAATGTCGCGTGCGAGACTGTCGCGCATGGCTATCGAGATCGCCCGACCCAAGCTGGAAGGCAAGATTGCCGTCGGCTCCGACCGCCAGATCGGATTCGCTGAGTTCGGCGATCCGCAGGGTCGTGCGATCTTCTGGCTACACGGCACCCCTGGTGCGCGCCGCCAGATCCCGGTGGAGGCACGACTCTACGCCGAGGCCAACCAGATCCGACTGGTCGGCGTCGACCGCCCCGGCATCGGCGCGTCGACGCCGCACGAGTACCACCGCGTCGTCGACTTCGCCGACGACCTGCGCACGATCGCCGACACCCTGGGCATCGACAAGATGGCGGTCATCGGACTGTCCGGTGGAGGCCCGTACACCCTGGGCTGCGCGGCGGCCATGCCCGAACGGATCATCGCCGTCGGGGTGCTCGGCGGGGTGGCCCCGACCCGAGGGGGCGATGCGATCGGCGGCGGTCTCATGGGCAACGTCGGTCTCCCGGCGGCACCGGTGCTCGAACGGGTCGGAGCACCGCTGAGCCGAGTCGCGACCGGGCTGATCCGACTGATCAAGCCGGTCGCCGAGCCGGTGCTGTACCTCTACGCGAGCATTTCCCCGGAGGGCGACCGCAGGCTGCTGGAGCGCCCGGAGTTCAAGGCGATGTTCCTCGACGATCTGCTCAACGGCAGCCGAAAGCAACTCGCGGCGCCGTTCGCCGATGTGGTGGTCTTCGCCCGAGACTGGGGTTTCCGCCTCGACGAGGTCAAGGTTCCGGTGCGGTGGTGGCACGGCGACCGCGACCACATCGTGCCCTACGCGCACGGCGAGCACGTCGTCGCGATGCTGCCCGACGCGGAGCTCTATTCGCTGCCCGGCGAGAGCCATCTGGGCGGCCTCGGCGAGGCCGAGGCCATCATGGCGACGATGAGCGAACTGTGGGACGACTATCAGAAGGACCGGAACAAGGGCTGAGCCGGTCTCAGCGTTTCAGCCAGCCCTGCACGGTCGGCAGGTGGCTGCTGTAGGTCTGCATGATGTCGTCGTGGTAGAGCGTGCCGCCGGTGATCGCGGAATCGCCCCGCCAGAGAACATGGATGCGCACGACGCCCTTGTCGAAGTAGTCGCTGCGGTCGGCGCTCCGGTGATGCCAGCCGGTCTGCTCGGCCAGCGCCGTGACGGCCTGCCGCTCGTCGGTGTCAACCATCAGTGATTCTCCAAGTCTGTGGTCTGGTCGCTGCCACCCTATCCCTCGCCGAGCAGCGCTCGGCGCAGCATGTGCATCGCCACGGTCGTCGAGCGTTCCCGGACGTCGCTGCGGCCACCGGGCAGCACACTGGTTCTGGTCAGCATCCTCGCCGATGAACCATCCTCGGCCAGCGCCACGGTGAAGCAGACCGTGCCGACCGGCTTGTCCTCGGTGCCGCCGCCGGGTCCGGCGATCCCGGTGATCGCCACCGCCGTGTCTGCGCCGAAGCGCTGCAATGCGCCGGCCGCCATGGCCTCGGCGACCGGTTCGGAAACCGCACCGAACCGCTCGATCAGACCGGATGCGACCCCCAGCAGTTCGGTCTTGGCCCCGTTCGAATACGCCGCAACCCCTCCGGCCACGTACGCCGACGAGCCGGGCCGGTCGGTCAGCCTGGCCGTCAGCAACCCGGCGGTGCACGACTCGGCGACAGCCAGCCGCCGCCCCGTCAAGAGCCCGGCCACCTGCTCGTCGACCGAGGAGCCGTCCTCGGAGTAGATCTCACGGCCGTGGCGGTCCCGCAGCACAGCCAGCAGATCGGCGTACGTGGCGGCGTCCTGCGGCTCGAACCGGGTGACGATCTCCAGTTCTCCGCGGCGCAGGCAGGTGGTGATCTCCAAGCGGTCGAACCCGGTGACGTCGCGCTCGGCGTCGCGCAGTGTGTCGGCCAACCCGGACTCGGGCAATCCGAACATCCGCACTGTCTCCTGACGGAACTCGGTGCGTCCCGCGATCGCGGCCTGCACAGCGTCGGTCGCAACGGCCGCGGACCACATGGGCTGCAGTTCCCGTGGCGGGCCGGGCAGCACGACGATCGTGGGACTGACCGTCGGGGTGCCCGGAACCACGACGCCAGGGGCGGTGCCCACGGGGTCGAGCACCGTCGCCCCGGCGGGTACCAGAGCCTGCTTGCGGTTGGCGTCGCGGACCGCGGCGGCGTCTACGCCGGGAAAGCGCGCCATCAGACCTGTCACGATGACGTTGATCCGCGCTTCCAGCGCGGTGTCCAACACCAGCTCCCGCCCACAGAATCGGGCGACTCGCTCGACCGTCATGTCGTCGGCCGTCGGGCCCAGACCTCCGCTGGTGATGATCAGATCCAGGTCCTGGCCGGCCAGAAAGCGCAGCTGCGCGTCGATGTCGGCCGGCCGGTCACCGCACAGCGTGATGTGGGCCAGATCCACGCCCAGCTCCAGCAACCGATCGGCGAGCCACGGCCCGTTGCGATCCTGCACCCGCCCGGTGAGGACCTCGGTCCCCGTCACCACGATGCCCGCCCGTGCACTCACAGATCTGGACACTACGCACCGTCGAGCGGGGCTGGGCGCCCAGTGCTACTTGTGCGGGACGTCGTTGGTCAGTCCGCCGTCCATCACGAACTCGGCGCCGGTGGAGTAGCGCGACTCGTCGCTGGCCAGGAACACCACGAAGGTCGCCACCTCGTCGGGTTGGCCGGGACGGCCCAGCGGGATGCGCAGCATGTTGTCGGGGAAATGCTTGGTCATCGGCGTGCGGATGAAGCCCGGGTGCACCGAGTTGACACGGATGTTGAACTGCCCGAGCTCGAGTGCGGCCGACTTGGTCAGCCCGCGCACCGCCCACTTCGAGGCCACATACGGATGCACCATGACCGCGCCGCGCAGTCCTTCGATGGACGAGATGTTGATGATCGAACCGCCGCCGGCCGTCTTCATCGCCTCCACCGAGGCCTGCATGCCCAGGAAGGTCCCGGTGAGGTTGACGTCGATCACCTTCTGCCACTTGGCCATGTCGAATTGTCCGATCATGCCCAGTGCGACGGTGCCAGCGTTGTTGACCAGGACGTTGAGCCGACCGAAGTCGTTCACCGTGGTCGCGACCGCGGCCTCCCACTCATCGGCCTGGGTGACGTCGAGGTGGACGTACCGGGCGGAATCGGGATGCGCGGCGTTGATCTCGTCCGCCAGCGCCTTGCCCTTGTCGTCGAGGATGTCGCCGATGACGACCTTGCCCCCTTCAGCAACGAGCGCCCAGGCGTCGGCGGCGCCCATTCCCTGCGCGCCGCCACTGATCAGTGCCACTTTTCCGTCCACACGTCCCATGGGCGCCTAACTTACCCGAACGCGCGACGTCGACTAGAACATGTTCCAATTCGCGCGGGGAGCACGCATACTGCTCGCCATGGCTATCCGTGTGGCGCTCATCGGTACCGGAAACTGCGGCAGCTTGGCGCTGCGCCAGCTCATCGAGGACCACCGCTTCGAGCTCACCGACGTGTGGGTGTCCACCCCGGCCAAGGTCGGCAAGGATGCCGGCGAACTCGCCGGACTGGACGTCACGACAGGGGTGCGGGCAACCGCCGATCTCGACGCGGTGGTCGCGGCCGCGCCCGACTGCGCGGTGTACTGCGCGATGGGTGACGTGCGCCCGAAAGAGGCGATGGCCGACGTGCGCCGCCTGCTGGAGGCGGGGATCAACGTGGTCGGATCCGCCCCCGGCGTGCTGCAGTACCCGTGGGGCGTGATGCCCGAGCGGTCCATCGAGCGCACCGAAGCCGCCGCCCGGCAGGGTGCGGCCAGCGTCTTCATCACCGGCGTGGACCCCGGCTTCGTGACCGACCTACTGCCACTCGCGCTGGCTGGAACGTGTCAGAGCGTCAAACAGATCCGCACGATGGAGATCGCCGACTACGCCACCTATGACGGCGCCACCGTCATGTTCGACGTCATGGGCTTCGGCAACGAGCTCGGTGATCTGCCGATGCTCTACCAGCCGGGCGTCCTGAGTTTGGCGTGGGGCACCGCGATGCGCGAGCTGGCCGCCGGTCTCGGCGTGGAGCTGACCGAGATTCGCGACTCAGTCGAGCAGGAGCCCGCCCCGGAGGACATCGAAGTCGCCGTCGGAACGATCGCGGCGGGCACCGTGGCCGCGGTGCGCTTCCAGATCGAGGGGCTGGTCGACGGCGATCCGGTGATCGTCGTCGAACACGTCACGCGTCTGCGTCCCGACCTGCGCCCCGACTGGGCCCAGCCCGCTCAGGAGGGCGGGTCGTACCGCGTCGAGATCACCGGAGAACCGTCCTACGTCATGGACATCTGCCCGAGCAGCCGCAACGGAGACCACAACTACGCGGCGATCCTGGCGGCGGCGGGACGCATCGTGAACGCGATCCCCGACGTGGTGGCGGCACCACCGGGTATCCGCACGACGCTGGATCTGCCGCTGGTCACCGGACGAGGTACCTACCGGCGGAACTGAGGTCAGGCGCGGCCGATGCCGTTCCATGCCAGGCGCACCCGGGTGCCGTCATCGGAGGTGTCGATGTCGGACTCGTCGGACAGGGTTTCCATCAGAGGAATGCCGCGGCCCCGGGTGCGCGGCACCGGGTCGACCTGTCGCGGTCGCCAGGTCCCGCGGTCGCTGATCTCGACGACCAGCTTCTGGCCGTCTGAGTGGTAGATGGCCCGTATGTCGATCGTCCCAGGACGCTCGGCCAATACGTAGGCGAATTCGGCGGCATTGGCCAGTGCCTCGTTGATGGCGAGCACCAGATCGCTGAATCGCACCGCGTCCACCACGAAGAAGCGCTTGAGCCATTCCGCGAATTCTTCACGCACATGCGCGACGGCCGTCGCGTCGGCGTCGAGGCCCAGACGTTCGAAGCGATCGGAGTTCGCGACCTCAGCCGGCGGCATGGAATCGATCATGGCAGTCGGTGGCTACCCCGCAGAGCACGTTCCTATGCGACCTTCCTACGTGTGGTACGCGGCGAGCGCCTCGTCCAGATTCGGATGCAGGCTGACGATGTCGGCGATTCCCACCAACTTCAGCGGGCGACTGGTCGCGGGGCCGTCGGCGACGACCCGCAAGGTCACATCGGAACCGGCCTTGTCGTGTGCGGCCACCAACACGCCCATTCCGGCCGACGCCAGGAACTCGACGTCGGTGAAGTCCACCACCACGCCCGCGGGCCGCTGATCCAGCGCGGTGTCGATGGCGGTTTCCAGCTGGGGTGAGGTGAGCATGTCGACAACACCGGACACCGATACGACGGCCACTCGATCGACCCAACGCTCGGTGACGACACAGTTGGAGGAAGCTGCTGCTCCCTCAGCCCCGGTGGTGTCCTCGGCTGCTTGCTCGTCCAAAATTCACCTTCCCATTTCAGGCCGCTCTTCGCTTACGGCGAGAGCACGTCGAGGCGGACTCCGTGTGCGCTCGCGCAGGCTGCTTCCTGAACCCGGCAAGACCAAACTACCTAATTGACCACAACGGTCCTTTGCGACCGGCCACAGATTAAACCAGGTCCGTCCCCCACGCCCGTAGCATGGCGAGTCAACACCGGGTGCGAACACAGGAGGACCGATGTCGACCGAGGCCGCGGATCCCCTGGATCCGGTCGCGCAGATCGCATCGAGCCCGTCCGGCCCGCACGTCGGCGCGTTCTTCGACCTCGACGGCACGCTCGTCGATGGATTCACCGCCACCGCGCACGCCGGGGACCGCATCCGCCGCCGCCAGGCCCGAATCGGCGAGGTGCTCGGCGTCGTCGAGGCGGCGATGCGTTACCGCTTCGGTCGGGTGCATTTCGAGAACCTGCTGGTGCGCGCCGCGGGCTATCTGCGTGGCGAGTCCCTCACCGAGCTCGACGCGATCGGCCAGCGGCTGTTCACCGAGCGCGTGCGCACCAGGGTGTTCCCCGCCATGCACGACATCGTGCTTGCCCATCAGCGTCGCGGACACACAGTGGTGCTCAGTTCGTCGGCGCTGACCATCCACGCCGAGCCGGTCGCCCGGTATCTGGAGATCGGCCACGTGTTGTGCAATCACTTCGAACTCGATGACGACGGGCGGCTGACCGGGCGGATCGCCAAGCCGGTGATCTGGGGCAGACAGAAAGCCGCCGCGGTGAAGGAGTTCTGTGCCGCCAACGACCTGCAGCTGTCCGACAGCTACTTCTACGCCGACGGCGAAGAAGACAAGGCGCTGATGGCGGTCGTCGGTTTCCCCCGGCCGGTCAACCCGCGGCGCGGTCTGGCGGTGATGGCAGCGGAGCAAGGGTGGCCGGTGCTCCGCGTCAGCGCTCCGGGTCGGGGTCTTCTGGGCAGTAGGCGTGGTGTAATAAAGTAGAACACGTTCTAATTTCGGCGATCGGCCCACTAGGAGCAGACGATGCACACTCCCCTGTGCGACCAGCTCGGTATCGAGTTCCCCATCTTCGCGTTCACCCATTGTCGTGATGTCGTGGTCGCAGTGAGCAAGGCCGGCGGCTTCGGCGTGCTGGGTGCGGTGGGCTACACGCCCGAGCAGCTCGAGATCGAGTTGAACTGGATCGACGAGCACATCGGTGACCATCCCTACGGCGTGGACATCGTCATCCCCAACAAGTACGAGGGCATGGGTTCGGACATGTCCGCCGACGAGTTGACCAAGACGCTGCAGGACATGGTCCCCCAGGAGCACCTCGACTTCGCCAAGAAGATCCTGTCCGACCACGGTGTGCCCGTCGAGCAGAGCGGCGAGGACGCATTGCAGCTGCTCGGCTGGACCGAGGCGACTGCCACCCCGCAGGTCGAGGTCGCCCTGCAGCATCCGAAATGCACCATGATCGCCAACGCGCTGGGCACTCCCCCGGCGGAGATGATCAAGCACATCCACGACGAGGGCCGTGTGGTCGCGGCGCTGTGCGGATCGCCGTCCCAGGCCCGCAAGCATGCCGACGCCGGCGTCGACATCATCATCGCCCAGGGCGGCGAGGCCGGTGGGCACTGCGGGGAGATCGGTTCCATCGTGCTGTGGCCCCAGGTCGTCAAGGAAGTGGCGCCAGTGCCGGTCCTGGCCGCCGGTGGCATCGGCAGCGGCCAGCAGATCGCCGCCGCGCTGGCCTTGGGCACGCAGGGCGCGTGGACCGGCTCGCAGTGGGTCATGGTCGAGGAATCGGAGAACAGTCCCGTCCAGCACGCCGCCTACGCCAAGGCCACGAGCAAGGACACCGTGCGCAGCCGCTCGTTCACCGGCAAGCCGGCTCGCATGCTGCGCAACGACTGGACCGAGGCTTGGGAGAACCCGGACAACCCCAAGCCGCTGGGGATGCCGCTGCAGTACATGGTGTCCGGAATGGCTGTCGCCGCGACGCACAAATACCCCGACGAGTCGGTCGACGTGGCGTTCAACCCGGTCGGGCAGGTGGTGGGCCAGTTCACCAAGGTGGAGAAGACGGCCACCGTGATCGAGCGGTGGGTGCAGGAATACCTGGAGGCCACCGGCAGGCTGGAGCAGCTCAACGAGGCCGCCAGCGTCTGATTTCGATCCGATTCCGGTGTCGCTGATCGCTCGACGCGATCAGCGACACCGGAATCGTTCTTTTTTGGCCGCTGACTATGTAGGTTTACATACATAGGTTCGACGAAAGGACCACACATGGCGAGTGCTCGGGAGCGGATGGTCGTCTCGGCGGCGCTGTTGATCCGCGAGCGCGGCGCCCACCCGACCGCCATCGCCGACGTACTTGCGCACAGCGGCGCCCCGCGCGGGTCGGCCTACCACTACTTCCCGGGCGGACGCACCCAGCTGCTCTGCGAAGCTGTCGACTACGCCGGTGAATTCATGGCCGCACACCTCGGCCGAGCCTCTTCCGGTCTGGACGCCCTCGACGACTTGTTCGAGTACTACCGAGACGAGCTGCAGCGCAGCGACTTCCGTGCCGGGTGCCCGGTGGTCGCGGTCGCCGTGGAAGCCGGCGATCCCGACAAGCCCGAACAATCCGCCGCGGTGCGTGAACGTGCCGCCGCGGTGTTCGCACGGTGGCGTCAGGTCATCGCGGAATTGCTCACCGCCGACGGCGTTTCCGCCGCGCGTGCCCGCGAACTCGCGGTGTTGGTGCTCTCCTCCTTCGAGGGAGCTCTGGTGATCGCCCGGGCCGGCCGAGACATCGAGCCGGTCGAGGCGGTGCATGCCCAACTGCGCTCGCTGATCGTCGCCGAAACGCCGTCCGCCCGCACGAATCGAGAATCGCGATGACCGACCCCGACCGCACCTGGCAACCCTCGGCCTGCATCCTCTGTGAATGCAATTGCGGCATCGTCGTCGACGTCGACGACCGCTCCCTGGCCCGCATCCGGGGAGACAAGAGCCATCCGGCTTCGCGCGGCTACACCTGTAACAAGGCGCTGCGACTGGATCACTACCAGAACAACCGCAACAGACTGGCCTCCCCGATGCGTCGGGAGGCGGACGGCACCTACACCGAGATCGACTGGGACACTGCGATCGCCGAGATCGCCTCCGGATTCCGCGAAATCGCCGACACCCACGGCGGTGACACGATTCTGTACTACGGTGGCGGTGGGCAGGGCAACCATCTGGGCGGCGCCTACAGCGGCCCGTTCCTCAAGGCGCTCGGGTCGCACTACCGCTCGAACGCGTTGGCGCAGGAGAAGACCGGCGAGCACTGGGTCGACGCGCAACTGTACGGCAACCACACCCGCGGCGAATTCGACCATGCCGAGGTGTCGGTGTTCGTCGGTAAGAACCCGTGGATGTCGCAGAGCTTCCCGCGCGCCCGGGTGGTGCTCAACGACATCGCCAAGGACCCGGCCAGGTCCATGGTCGTGATCGATCCGGTCGTCACCGAGACCGCGAAGATGGCCGACTTCCATCTGCGGGTACGGCCCGGAACCGACGCATGGTGTCTGGCCGCGCTGGCCGGGGTTCTCGTACAGGAGAACCTCTGCGACGAAACGTTTCTCACCGAGCATGTCACCGGCGTCGACGCGGTGCGCGCAGTGTTCGCCGAGGTGCCGGTCGACGATTACGCGCAGCGCTGCGGCGTATCCGCGGACCTGGTGCGTGCCGCTGCGCGGCGCATTGCGACCGCCACCAGCGTCGCGGTCTTCGAAGATCTCGGCGTGCAGCAAGCGCCCAACAGCACGCTGTGCTCCTACCTGAACAAGATGCTGTGGATCCTGACCGGCAACTTCGCCAAACGCGGCGGGCAGCATCTGCACTCGTCGTTCGCGCCTCTGTTCCGTGCCGGCGGGGTGGGCCGAACCCCGGTGACCGGGGCGCCCGTCATCGGCGGGTTGTTACCCAGCAACGTCATCGCCGAGGAGATCCTGACCGACCACCCCGACCGGTTTCGCGCCATGATCGTCGAGAGCAGCAATCCGGCGCACTCCGTGGCCGACTCCGCCATGATGCGTCGCGCTCTGGGCGAGCTGGAGTTGCTCGTTGTCATCGATGTGGCCATGACCGAGACTGCTCGACTGGCCCACTATGTGCTGCCGGCGGCCTCGCAGTTCGAGAAGGCCGAGGCGACGTTCTTCAATCTGGAATTCCCGCACAACACCTTCCACCTTCGGCACCGCCTGATGGAGCCGTTGCCGGGAACTCTGCCCGAACCGGAGATCTGGGCCCGGCTGATGCGCGCTCTGGGCGTCGTCGGCGATGCCGAGTTGGCGCCGCTGCGTGCAGCAGCCCAGCGAAGCCGTGCGGACTTCACCGCAGCATTTCTCACCGCGGTCGGTGAGAATCCGGGCCTCGCTAAGGTGCTGCCCTTTGTGCTCTACGAAACCCTGGGCCCGGCGCTGCCGGAGGGGCTTTCAGGTGCGGCCGCGCTGTGGGGGCTGGCGCAGAAGGCGGCCATGACCTATCCCGAGGCGGTCCGGCGCGCCGGGCATGCCGACGGTAATGCGTTGTTCGACGCCATCCTGGCAGGCCGCTCAGGGGTGACGTTCACCGTTCACGAGTACGAGGACGATTTCGCGCTCATCGCGCACGAGGACCGCAAGATCGCGCTGGAGATCCCCGCGTTGCTCGCCGACACGCGAGCGCTGGCCGCGGCACCGATCGGCTTGACGAGCTCCGAGCTCCCGATCGTCTTGTCGGCCGGTGAGCGGCGGGCCTTCACCGCCAACGACATCATCCGCGACCCAGCCTGGCGCACCCGCGACGCCGACGGCGCGCTGCGCATCAGCGTCGAGGACGCACGCGAACTCGGGCTGGTGGACGGCAGCCGCGCACTGATCACCACGGTGACTGGCCGGGCTGAGGCGACCGTGGAGATCAGCGCCGCGATGCAACCCGGACATGCCTCGCTGCCCAATGGCTACGGCGTCGACTTCGTCGACGACGACGGATCTGCTCGAGCCCCCGGTGTGGCGCCCAATGCGCTGACATCGGTGGGGTGGCGCGACGCCTACGCCGGGACGCCATGGCACAAGCACGTGCCCGCGCGGATCGAGCCGGCACCGGCCCTCGCGGCGCCGGGCGCGAACCGGGGCTAGGGAACGACCGGGGCCGGCGGAGCCGCCGGGGCGGGGGCAGCGACCGGAGCCGGAGCAGCGGCCGGGGCCGGCGGGGCCGACCGCGGTCCGGCAGACATGCCGGGCTTCGGCGACGAGGTCATCGGGCGCTGGGTGAGCAGCAGCAGCGCGTCGCTGCCGCTCACTTCCTGGGTCTGCATGGCATGCCACAGATCGCGCAGGTAGCCGAGGCGGGAGGTGCTTGCCGGCGGCGTGGTGCTGGTGCCGGGCGGCAGGTTCTCGGGGCTGGCGAGGTGCGGGACACTCTCAGCCGGCGCCTGGACGGGCGCGGCGACCGAGACCGCGGGCGCATCCGCAGGGCCAGGTGCCGGGCTGACGGCGTCAGGTGCCGGGCCGGGCACGGGCCCCGCTGCCTCGGCGTAGAGCGGCGCAGGAGGCGGTGCCGGCGACGGCGCAGGATCGGCAATCGCAGGGGCGGCCGCTAACAGGCCCACGACGGCAGCGCCACCGAGGACGGACAGCGTCTTCGCGACGAACTCGAACTTCACCGGTTCCCCCTAGGGCTCTGCGGGTTCTTCAGAGGATCTCATCGGGTGATTCCCCGGCGGGGGCGAATTCGTTACACCTCCGAGCAGACTTTGGCCGCACTTCGCCGAACTGGGCTCACCGACCCGCGCCCGTGGTGTAGCAATTTGTTAAGGCCTCTCAGACGGTTAAGGAGCTCACGCATGCCGACTCCCACCCTCCCGCCCGGATTCGACTTCACCGATCCCGACCTCAACCGCGATCGCCTACCGGTCGAGGAACTTGCCCAGCTGCGGCGCAGCGCCCCGATCTGGTGGAACGAACAGCCCTACGGCGACGGCGGATTCGACGATGGCGGGTACTGGGTCGTCACCAAGCACCGGGACGTCAAGGAGATATCGAAGCGTAGTGACGTGTTCTCCAGCCTGGAGAACACGGCGCTCCCCCGTTACCCGGCCGGTTCTACGCAGGAGCAGCGTGAAACCGGGAAGTTCGTTCTGCTCAACATGGACGCACCTCACCACACGCACCTGCGCAAAATCGTCTCGCGCGGGTTCACTCCGCGCGCCGTGGAACGGCTGCGCGAGGATCTCGACCAGCGGGCCCAGAACATCGCCAAGGCGGCGGCGGCTGAAGGCAGCGGCGACTTCGTCGAACAGGTGTCCTGCGAACTGCCGCTGCAGGCGATCGCCGGACTACTCGGCATACCGGTTGAAGACCGCAAGAAACTCTTCGACTGGTCCAACCAGATGGTCAGCGACGATGACCCCGAGTTCGCTCACTACGACAATCGCAACGCGGCGACCGAACTGATCATGTACGCCATGCAGTTGGCGGCCCAGCGAGCCGAGCAGCCCGGCGAAGACATCGTCACCAAGTTGATCGAAGCCGACGTCGAAGGCCATAAGCTCTCCGACGACGAGTTCGGCTTCTTCATGGTGCTGTTGGCGGTCGCGGGCAACGAGACCACCCGCAATTCGATCACCCACGGCATGGTGGCGTTCACCGAGCATCCGGATCAGTGGGAGCTGTTCAAGCGGGACCGGCCCAGCACCGCCGTCGACGAGATCGTGCGATGGGCGACGCCTGTGACGTCGTTTCAACGGACAGCGATCGAGGATTACGAACTGTCCGGGACGTTGATCAAGAAGGGTCAGCGGGTCGTGATGAGTTACCGATCGGCCAATTTCGACGAGGACGTCTTCGATGATCCGTTCTCGTTCGATATTCTGCGAGATCCGAATCCGCATGTCGGCTTCGGCGGAACCGGTGCCCACTACTGCATCGGCGCCAACCTGGCGCGCATGACGATCGAATTGATGTTCAACGCTATCGCTGACCACATGCCCGACCTGTCGGCCATCGCACCACCGGACCGGCTGCGCTCGGGCTGGTTGAACGGGATCAAGCATTGGCATGTCGACTACACCGGCAAGGGTGGCTGTCCAGTAGCGCATTGAACCGGCGTGGACTCGAGCGCGGCGCTGGTGTGACGTCCATGCGATGTCGAAGGACCCTCGGTGGGCTCTGCAACCACGGCATCGGTGACACTTCTGCGCTGAGGCTGCATGGGGTGACATTTGTTGCCCATGTGGCGATGGGCAACAGCCCTCCACGGGGGGACGTTTCGGCGTGGACCGAGAGGTCGTTGTCGTCGTGATCACGAGTGTCGCCGATACCCCGATCTAGAGGTGCCACCGATGTCTTGAGGTAGGAGTGCTACCGATGTCCTCAGGCACCTTTTCGGGCCGAACCGTTTTTGTCGGTGGTCGAATGTATGTTCGAATCATGTCGGGTGTGGTGTTGTCGGACGCGGTCGCGGCGGTGCGCGCCGCGGTCGACGCCGCGGCCG
>MDTD01148609.1_pt1 | contig 23828 bp, 22 predicted proteins | sample 811221 | NCBI WGS metagenome assembly MDTD01 (sample SAMN05326646, study PRJNA326480) | marine metagenome | isolation source: seawater | place: Pacific Ocean: South West | collected 2011 | reverse complement strand
GAGCGCGACCGGGAAATCGCCGACCTGCGCGCCGCCCTGACCGCGCTCAAGGCCGAGCGCGACAGCCGCGTCCCGACCGCCGATACCGAGATCGCGGCCCAGTCGGAGAACACGTTGCTACGCCGCCGACTGGCGAAATCGGCCCGCGCCATCCAGACCGCACGGGCCCGCGCCCGCCTGGCCGAGGCGCGGCTGGCGGAGATGGAACGCGGCGACGAGATTAGCGTATCGACGCGGTCTCCCGGAGACACTCCCCGACACGTCCTCGACGACGCCCTTGCCGTGTCAGACCGCGCGTCCCCGCATCTCGTCGCCCCGGTGGGCGAGGCCGACGGCGCGCCGCGCGCGGTGCTCTATGTCGGCGGAATGCACGGCCATCGCGACCGGCTGCGCGGCATCGCGGAAGCCTTCAACGCGACCTTCGTGCATCACGACGGCGGGGTGGAGGACGCGCCGCAGCGCCTCGACAGCCTGTTGCCGTCGGTCGATTGCGTCTTCTGCCCGGTCAACTGCGTCAGCCACGACGCATGCCTGCGCGCCAAGAAGATCTGCCAGAAGCTCAACAAGCCCTTCGTGCCGCTGCGCTCGTCCGGACAGAGCGCGTTCCGCAAGGCCTTGCAGTCCCTTGTCCATACGGCGGACACACCCCAGATCAACCCAGACAGAGACACCCAGGGAGATCAAGCCACATGTACATCGCGATGAACCGTTTCCGCGTGAAGAAAGGCCAGGAAGAGGCGTTCGAGGACGTGTGGCGCAACCGCGACCGCAAGCTCTCCGAGGTCGACGGGTTCGTCGAGTTTCACCTGCTGAAGGGCGCGTCCGAGGACGACCACACGCTCTACTCCTCGCACACGATCTGGCGCGACCACGCAGCCTTCGTCGCCTGGACGCAGAGCCAGGCATTCCGCGACGCGCACAAGAACGCCGGCGACAACAAGCCGTTGTATCTCGGCCCGCCCCAGTTCGAAGGCTTCGCGGTGGTTCTGCGCGAAACCGTCTGACCCATTCGCGCAAGGGGCAAACCCCTTGCGCGGCTTCCCCGCCCGCGGCCCGTCCTTTCCCCGAAAGCGGCGGGCCGTCGCGTTTGCCCTCGCCTCCGCCGTCCCCGTCCAGGTGCCCGGAGGCGGCGGGCCCGCATCCGGATCACCTGTCAGGGTTGCCAGCCGGGGCCGCGTGTCCGACAACGGGGGACAGCTCCACGGGGACCCTTTTCATGAAGATCGACGGAACCGCCTACCGCTCCATCTGGCCGACCGCGGACGGGCGCGGTGCCGGCATCATCGACCAGACGAAGTTGCCGCACGCGTTCGTCACCCTGGAACTGCGCTCGCTGGAGGACGCGGCGACCGCGATCCGCGACATGTGGGTGCGCGGGGCGCCGCTGATCGGCGCGACGGCGGCCTACGGGGTTGCGATCGCACTGCTGGACGCAGCCGACGACGCCACGCTCGACGACGCGTATTCAACGCTCCTTGCCACCCGGCCGACGGCCATCAACCTGCGCTGGGCCCTCGATGCGGCCCGCGAACGGCTCCTGCCCCTCCCGGAGGCCGAACGCCGCGCCGCCGCGTGGAGCTTTGCGCGCGAGCTTTGCGACGAGGATATCGCACTCAATCACGCCATCGGACGCCACGGCCTGGAGATCATCCGCGACATCGCGGCGCGAAAACCAGCCAGGGAGCCGGTCAACATCCTCACCCATTGCAACGCGGGCTGGCTCGCCACCGTGGACTGGGGGACGGCAACCTCGCCGATCTACCAGGCCCACGACGAGGGCATCGCGGTGCATGTCTTCGTCGACGAAACGCGCCCGCGCAACCAGGGCGCGGGGCTCACCGCCTGGGAACTCGGCCGCCACGGCGTGCCGCACAGGCTGATCGTGGACAATGCGGGCGGGCACCTGATGCAGCGCGGCGAGGTAGACATGGTCATCGTCGGCACCGATCGCACGACCGCGCGGGGCGACGTGTGCAACAAGATCGGCACCTATCTGAAGGCACTCGCCGCCCACGACAACGGCGTGCCCTTCTATGTGGCGCTGCCCTCCCCGACCATCGACTGGACCGTAACGGACGGACTGCGGGACATCCCCATCGAGGAGCGCGGCGAGGACGAGGTGACCGTGATCCACGGCAAGCTTGCCGATGGCAGCGTGACGAAGGTTCGCATCACCCCAGAGACAACCCCGGCGGCGAATCCCGCCTTCGACGTGACGCCGGCCCGGCTCGTCACGGGCCTCATCACCGAGCGCGGCATCTGCGCGGCCAGCGCGGAAGGCCTCGCGGGCCTGTTCCCCGAGCGCGCAGCCCGCTGATCCCGCCGGTTCCGATCAAGTCCACAGGAGCGAACGCACGTGACGCACACCCCGGTTCCGGTCTTCGACGGCCACAACGACACCCTGCTGAAGCTGGAACTGGGCGCGCGCAAGGGGAGCCCGCGCGACTTCCTGGCGCGTGCCGATCACGATCACATCGACCTGCCCCGCGCCCGTGAGGGCGGCTTCGCCGGTGGCTTCTTCGCGATGTTCTCGCCCTCGCGCATCGATGAGGACATCACCGTCCGCTTCAATCCCAACGACCCGAGCCATTTCGCTCCGCTCGCACAACCGGCGGCTCTGGACTTCACCCTGCGCATGGCGGCGCGCGCCCTGCGCATCGAACGGGCGTCGCAAGGTGCCGTCAGCATCTGCCGCTGCGTCTCGGACATTCGCGACGCGATGGCCCGCGAAAGTCTCGCCATGCTGCTGCACATCGAGGGGGCGGAGGCGATCGACGCCGATTTCACGACGCTGGAGACCCTGCACGCCATGGGGTTGCGATCGCTGGGGCCGGTGTGGAGCCGGTCCAACATCTTCGGCCACGGCGCGCCCATGACCTGCCCGGCCTCGCCCGACAGCGGCCCCGGCCTGACAGACACCGGCAAGGCGCTCGTTGCCGCCTGCAACGAATTGAAGATTCTCGTCGATCTGTCGCATCTGACGGAGAAGGGCTTCTGGGACGTGGCGGCCATCAGCGACGCGCCGCTGGTTGCCACCCACTCCAACGCCCACGCGCTGACGCCCTCGGCGCGCAATCTCACCGACCGGCAGCTCGACGCCATCGCCGAGACGGGCGGCGTGGTCGGGCTCAATTTTCACGTGGCGTTTCTCGATCCCCAGGGCCGCTTCAATCCCGACCTGCCGGTGGAGCGGATGGTGCGCCATCTCGATCACCTGCTGTCTCGGCTCGGAGAGAACGGTGTCGCGCTGGGATCGGATTTCGACGGCTGCATGGTTCCCCGCGCCATGAAGGACGTGGCCGGCCTGCAGGTTCTCGTGGAAGGCATGCGCAAGGCCGGTTACGGCGAGGACCTGATCACCCGGATCGCCCACGGCAACTGGCTGTCGGTCCTGGAGCGCACGCTCCAGCAACAGGATGTGGCCCCATAACGAGACGGGCCCGCATCCCGGGTCTCAGTTGGGAACCGCACCGGCACCGAACGCGTCGGTTTCGGCCGCGATACGCTCCTCCAGATAAAGCGCGATGCTGGTGGCGACCGCATGAAGGCGCTTCAGCTCCGCCTCGCGGCGGGTGGTGGCCACGACCTCGTTCGGACGGCCGGAACGCGCGCCATTGCCGAAACGGCCCGTACCGCGCACGATGAAACGGTAGGCGGCACCATCCGGCGAGCGGGGCGTGTGCATGATGTCGCCCACGTGCTGTTCCGCGAAGCGCAGCGAATCATCGAGTGTTGGAAGTGCTTTTGAAAATGCGGACATGGGTACACCCCGCTTCGATCCGGAACGGTTCGCCGGATGCGTTTTCCTGAAATGGTTAACAAAGAGTTTGCGCCGATTCGCGGACGCCGCATATCCCCCGAATGCCCGAACGGCACCAACGACTTGCGCGCGGCGCGATTGACGGGCGCACGCGAACACGGTCTTCTCGCCCCATGAACATCCGAGACCGCCTCGCCCCGCATGCCACCAAACCGCCGCTTCGCCCGGCCGGACGCCTGCGCGGAACCCTGCACGAGCTCTACTTCGGCTCGACCCGAAGGGCGCGGATCTGGCAGTTCGGGCTCATCGCCTTCGACGTGCTCACGATCGGCTATTTCCTGGTCGCCTCGATGGCCGCCGAAACCCCGGTGAACCACACGTTCGACTATGTGCTGGGCGTGGTCCTCACCCTCGATCTCGTCTTGCGGCTGGTGGCCGCCAAGCGTCCCCTGCGCCAGGCTTTCCAGTTCACGACCATTACCGACCTGGTGGTGATCCTGTCGCTTTTCGCCAGCGCCTTCGTCGACAACCTGGGCTTCCTGAGGGTGGCGCGGATGCTGCGTATCCTGCGCTCCTACCATCTGCTGCGCGAACTCAGGGACATGTCACGCGTCTTTCGCCGCAACGAGGAGATGATCAATTCCGGCGTCAATCTGCTGGTCTTCATCTTCGTGGTCACGGCCCTCGTCTTCGTTCTGGAAGGCCACCGCAATCCGGCAATCAACACCTATCTCGACGCGCTCTATTTCACCGTCACGACACTGACCACGACCGGGTTCGGCGACATCACGATGACCGACAGCGTCGGTCGTTTCATGACCATCTTCATCATGGTCTTCGGCGTGGGGCTCTTCCTGCGGCTGGTTCAGACGATCTTCCGGCCGCAGAAGGTGCGCTACCCCTGCCCGGATTGCGGGCTTGCCCGACATGACCCGGACGCCGTCCATTGCAAGCACTGCGGGAACATCCTGAACATTCCGACGGACGGAGAAGACTGAAAAGTCAGGCGTTTGAAAAAATTTTTCCGCCGGGGTTCCGTCTCCTTAACCGGCAGGCTTCAATCTGCCACATGGGCGCCAGGCCGCGCAGGGCCATAATCGCGTCGGAGGAAGAGACCCAACAGGCCGCCGGAGAAACATCCGACGTGCCGTCAGGCTCGGGGAAAGCGACATGGATTTCACAGCGGTCGAACTTGCGCGGATGCAGTTCGCATTCACGGTTTCGTTCCACATCATCTTCCCCTCCTTCACCATCGGACTGGCGAGCTACCTGATGGTCCTGGAGGGGCTGTGGCTCGCGACGCGGCGCGAGATCTATCTCGCCACCTTCAAGTTCTGGCTCAAGATCTTTCCGGTCGCCTTCGGCATGGGCGTCGTGTCGGGCATCGTCATGACCTACCAGTTCGGCACCAACTGGTCGGTCTTCTCCGACAAGACGGGGCCGGTGCTCGGGCCGCTGATGGGATACGAGGTGCTGTCGGCCTTCTTCCTCGAGGCGGGCTTCCTCGGCATCATGCTCTTCGGCCTCAACCGGGTGGGGCGTCGGCTGCATTTCTTCGCCACCGCCATGGTGGCCTTCGGCACGGCGCTTTCGGGCTTCTGGATCCTGTCGGTGAACAGCTGGATGCAGACCCCGGCGGGCCACTCCATCAACGCCGCCGGCCAGTTCATCCCGGAAAACTGGTTCGAGATCATCTTCAACCCCTCGTTCCCCTACCGCTTCGTGCACATGATGCTCGCGGCCTATCTGACGACGGCCTTCGTGGTCGGCGCGGTCGGCGCCTGGCACCTGCTCAAGGACAAGACCAATCCGGGCGCACGGATCATGCTCTCGATGGCCATGTGGATGGCCGCCATCGTCACGCCGGTGCAGATCATGGCCGGCGACATGCACGGGCTGAACACGCTCGAACACCAGCCGGCCAAGATCGCCGCCGTCGAGGGACATTTCGAGGGCGAACGCGGCGCGCCGCTGCTGCTGTTCGGAATTCCCGACATGGAGGCGGCGGAAACCCGCTACAAGGTCGAGCTTCCCAAGCTCGGCAGCATCATTCTCACCCACTCACTCGACGGGCGGGTGCCGGGGCTCAAGGACTTCCCGCGCGAGGACTGGCCCAACGCGACAATCGTGTTCTTCTCCTTCCGCGTCATGGTGGGCATCGGCTTCCTGATGCTCGGCCTCGGCGTCTGGAGCCTGTACCTGCGCTGGCGCGGGCGGCTCTATGACACGCCCCTGTTCAAGCGCGCGGCCCTCCTCATGGGACCAAGCGGCTTCGTTGCCGTGCTCGCGGGATGGATCACGACGGAAGTCGGACGCCAGCCTTTCACGGTCTACGGCCTGCTGCGAACCTCCGAGAGCCACTCGCCGGTGGACGCGCCGGCGGTGGCCACGTCGCTGCTCGTCTTCATCGTGGTCTATTTCATCGTCTTCGGCATCGGCACCTACTACATGCTTCGCGCCATGGGGCACACGCCCGGCACCGGAGAAGACGGACCCGAGCGCGGCGAGCCGACACGCGCGGCCGGCGTGACACCGGTCTCCGCCTACGAGGCGCGCGACACCACCCAGCCGGCGGAGTGATACAATGGCCATCGACCTTCCCCTGATCTGGGCGATGCTGATCGCCGTCGCCGTCTTCATGTACGTCGTGCTCGACGGCTTCGACCTCGGCATCGGCATCCTGTTTCCCACCGCCCGCTCCTCCGCGGAACGGGACGTGATGATGAATTCCGTCGCACCCGTGTGGGATGGAAACGAAACCTGGCTGGTGCTGGGCGGCGGCGGGCTCTACGCCGTCTTCCCGCTTGCCTACTCGGTGCTGATGCCGGCGCTCTACGCGCCGCTGATCGCGATGCTCATCGGGCTTGTCTTCCGTGGCGTTGTGTTCGAGTTCCGCTTCAAGTCGAGCCCCGAGCGACGGGGCATCTGGGACATCGCGTTTTTCCTCGGCTCGCTCACCGCAGCCCTTGCCCAAGGCATCGCGCTTGGCGCCATCGTCCAGGGCATCGACGTCGAGGGACGGGCCTATGCCGGCGGCTGGCTCGACTGGTTCACCCCCTTCTCCCTCATGACCGGCGTGGCCGTGGTGGTCGGCTATGCGCTGCTCGGCGCAACCTGGCTGATCTGGAAATGCGAAGGCCCGATGCAGGCGCATTTCCGTGAGAAGGCGCAGGTGCTCGGCATCGCCATGCTGGGGGCCATCACGGTGGTCAGTCTGTGGACGCCGCTGCTCGACGACGGTTTCGCCGCGCGCTGGTTCGAGATGCCGCAGATCATCTACACCCTGCCCGTCCCGGCGATGGTCGTGGTTCTGGCGCTGGTGCTGTTCCGAAGCCTCACGGGCACGCGTGACGCGGTTCCCTTCCTGGCGAGCCTGGGCCTGTTCCTCGTCACCTACATCGGCCTCGGGATCAGCCTCTATCCCAACATCGTGCCGCCCTCGATCGACATCTGGCAGGCGGCGGCGCCGGACAGTTCGCTGCTGTTCCTGCTCGTCGGCGCGGCGGTGCTGATCCCGATGATCCTCGCCTACAGCGCCTACGCCTACTGGGTGTTCCGTGGCAAGGTGCGCGCGGGCGAGGGCTACCACTGATGCACAGCGGGGCCCGGCCGGAGGACCGCGACGGCGATCCGGCCGCCGCCTCCCCGCTTTGGAAGCGCCTTGCCTGGTTCGCCGCCCTGTGGCTCGCGGGCGTGGGAACGCTGCTGGCCATCGCCAGCCTGATCCGCTGGGCGATCCTCTAGGACCGGAAGTGCCGCGCGTCCCCGTTCACCGAAGCGTGAGCGCGGGGAGCCGTCTTCGCCATTGTCTGGAAACAGCAATGCGCGATCCTTCCCCAGCCAGGGAGAAGGCTTCATGATCGGCATTCCAGGTCCCAAATCCACCGCAACGCTCGCCGCGATGGCGTTTCTTCTCGCAAGTGCCAGGGGCACCCCGGCCCTGGCCGGGGAAGACACGGACGGCGCGGTCGGCAAGGCCGGGTGCGGTGTCGAAACGGCGTGCCGGGTGGCCGGAGGCGAATACCGGATCCGCTTTCCGCGAAACTGGGACGGGACGACGCCGGTCCCCGCCATCGTCTTCCTGCACGGCTGGCGCGGGTCCGCCGAGGCGGAGATGCGCAACGCGGCATGGGCAACGCTTTCCGACCGCCTGGGTGTCGCCTTCGTCGCACCGCAGGGCGAAGGCGGTACGTGGTCCTTTCCAGGCTCCCCCAGTGCGCATCGCGACGAATTCCGGTGGTTCGACGCGCTCGTCGCGGACATGACGGACCGCTTTCCCTTGCGGGCCGACCGGCTGATGGTCTCGGGCTTTTCCATGGGCGGGTCGATGGTGTGGAACCTCGCCTGCCAGCGCGGCGAATTGTTCGCCGGCTTCGCACCGGTCGCGGGCGCCTTCTGGGACCCGATCCCCGCCAACTGCCCCTCACCCGTGCCGGTCCTTCTTCATGTGCACGGACGCACGGACCGGACCGTGCCGCTCGAAGGGCGGTCCATCGGCGACGGCTGGCGCCAGTCGGACGTGGGTGAAAGCCTTGCCGTCTTCCAGCGCAGCATGGGCGTCGCGGAGACGTTTCCCGATCGCACGCCGGGCAAGGGCTTCACCTGTCAGTCGCAGGAAAGCCCGAAGCCCGACGACCCCGCCCTGTTGCGGGTGTGCCTGCACGACGGGGGACACAGCGTGCGCGCGGAGTGGATCGCGGACGCCTTCGAGACACTGGCCGAACGGCGCGGCTGGCAATTCGGCGAGCGGTAGCACTCAGGCGGGCTGCCGCATTTGCTCGGGACGCCGCGCGTCGGCGGGGCCCGCATGGCTGCCCGCGGACGACCCGGGATGGCGGGGGCCCGTGGGAGGCTTGCGCCAGGGCTGCCCCTTGTACCAGGCAACGACATAGGCAACCGCGACGAGAAGCGCCATGCCGCCGACATTGGCGATAAACTCCACCAGCATGTTGCCCCGGCCCCAGACCATGTCGCGCAGGATTCCGACGCCCTGCGCGATCACGAGGCTTGCGAGAAAGACGGCGAGCGACTGCTGTCCGACCTTCTGGATCACGCGCACCACCTTGCCCCAGGCATCTTCGGTGACGAGATAGCTCCCGCCCGCCCCCACCGCGATCCACGCGAGATAGGCCAGCGCCAGGAAATGCACGAAGCGCAGGATGCCGAACTCCGTCTTGATCCACAAAGGTTCGATCAGGTTGCGCGCCTCCAGCAGCGCAGGCACCTCGAGATAAAGACGATGCCAGGCGAGCGGCATGCTCGCCAGGACGATCACCCCGGCAAGGACGATGAGATCGCGCCGAACGGGCGGGGCGGGAATCTGGCCACGCATGAAGGCGAAGCCCGTGAAGAACAGGAGCTGCCACGCGAAGGGATTGAAGAACCACGACCGGTCCGACCACGGCTCGGCGGGCAGGTCGAGCAAGTGGAAGGACGCCGCGAGCCACAGACCCGCCATGGCGGCGAACATCCACACCCGTCCCTGGCGGGCGAGCAGCATCATCACCGGCATCAGGGCCAGAACGACGATGTACATGGGCAGGATGTCGAAATAGTTGGGCACATAGGTGAGCGTCAGCAGGCCCGGCAGGGTCACCTCCGAGCGCTCGAAGAAGTGCCAGAGGTTCAGGGAACCGACGTAGTCCTGCGTCAGCCCGCAGCAGCTTTCCAGAACGCCGCTGGTCTGGATCGCCACGAGGGCGGCCGCCAGGATCAGGAACTGGCACACATGGGCGAAATAGACCTGCCACACGCGATGGCTGACGCGCGCGGCGCCCATCATCATGCCATGCTGGTCGAACACCTTGCCGAAGGCGATCGCGGAGGCCATCCCCGAACAGAAGACGAAGATCTCGGTCGCGTCGGAAAACCCGAAACGCGCCGGAATCCAGAGCGTCCAGGTGTTGTCCGGCAGGTGGGCAATGAAGATGATGAACATGCCAAGCCCGCGAAAGAAATCGAGGCGCGGGTCACGCCGGCGAACCGGCGAGGACGGAGAAGGGGAATGCATGTTCACGTGTTTTTCGTCCCAAGATGCTGCATGGCATCGGCGCCGGTCAGCGACGCCCTGTCACCCTGAAATCATGGCCTTTTTCAGGCCGGAACGGCACGAAGGCGCTTGTCCTGCATGATCGCCGCGGCCCGCTTCATGCGCGCGGCCTGTTCAAGCCGCTCTGCCGCGAAACGGTCGAGGCCGCCGCGCAGGCTCAGTCTCGCGCGAAGAAGGTCCTCCGCGTCCTGCGCCAGTCCCGCCTTGAGGGCCGCGTCGATGGTGATGCGCTCGAAGACATCGCGCTGGGCATGACTGCCGCCGATGGCGACCAGATGCGGACGGGCGGCGCTAAGGTGACGGAACGCGGAGAAATAGCTGCCGCGATAGTAGGCATCCAGACCAAGTGCCGCAGGCTCGCCAGCCGTGCCCGCGATCCGGCCCATGTCGGTGTCCTCCTCCGCATGGGCCGAGACGCTCGCCAGCATCCGGTCGGCGGCGCGGCGGCGATCGCCCGCTTCCAGGGAGATCAGGTAGTGCAGGTCGGCAAAGACATTGCATCGGTCGTCGACACGCGTCTCGGAGAGGCGCGCAAGCTCGTCCCAGCGGCCACCGACGTTGGCACCCTCGATTTCAAGCCGCACCAGCAGGGATGCCGCATTGGAGATGTCCCGATAATCGTCGGTGCGCTCGGCGCGGATGTCATTGTCGTAGAGCTCGATCACACGGTCGATCTCGCCCTTGTCGAGATACATGAGGGCCAGATGCCACCACACGTGATAGCGGAAGTTGTTGCAGTGATCGAAAGCGCCGGTGTTGGTCTCGAGCCACGTCCGCCCCTCCTCGGCGCGCCCGGTCATGTCGAGAACATGCGCCACGGCATGAAGACCCCAGGCATCGTCGCCGGCAAGGCTCACCGCCCGGCGCCCTTCCCGTTCCGCCCGTACATAGTCGCCGGTTTCCTCCAGTGCGAAGGCGTGACAGCCGAGTGCATAGCCAAGGGCGGGATGGTCGGCACCATAGGAAGGCAGCACCGTCTCGATGGACCGCCGCATGCCGCCGCCGTCGCCGAGAACAAAACGGATGCCATGCACGAGCTTCATCAGAAGGGCATCCGCAGGATGGGCCGCGAGCGTCTGGTCCAGGCGATCCACCGCCTTGCGCGGCGCTCCGCCCAGCCAGTCGCGAAGCGCGTCGACCACCGCACGTTCGCGCGCGGTTGCCCCGACCCGGTCCGCCGCTTCCGTGGCGCGGTGCCAGTCCGCCTCGGCGACCGTCACGAGCTCGCGTCGCGCCAGAAGCAGGCAGAACAGGCCATGAGAGGCATGGCCGAGAGCGAAGTCGGGCGCAAGGCGAAGGGTCTCCGCCAGATGCTCCGGCGTGCTGCTGCCATGAGCGAGGAACGCCGAAACGGTCGCCCGCCAGGGCGCAAGCGCGGCCGGTCCGGGAAGGGTCAGGGGATAACCGAAGTGATCGGTCTGGGGCATTTCGGTCCTCTCGCGTCGGTCGGGATCCCTGGAAGATCCCCTTCCCTTTCAAGAGGATAGGAAAATCTCCCGTCAGCCAGCCCGACCCAGAGTGTTCAGGTCCCCCCGATGACACGCAACACACAAAAACTTGTGGCTCTCGTGTCCATTGACATCGTCAAAACGCACGAGGCGACCTCCTGGTTCCCTTGCGGGAACCGGCGGGACGTGGAACGGTATTGCGCGTCGACGCGCAAGTGGAGAACGCCTTTGCTTCCGCTTCCGGCCCGGGAAAGCTAAATCCAGTGTCATGACAGCCTCGGTCCAGACCCTTTCCGCCACGAACCGCACGCCGCTTGCACTGGCGCTCGGCCTGCTTGCCACCGTGACGGTGCTTGCCACCACCCAGGGCGGTCACCGCCTGGGGCTCGCCACGCTTGTCGGCGGGCTTGCGGGGCTTGCGCTCTATCATGCGAGCTTCGGGTTCACCGCTGCATGGCGGCGCATCGTGACCGAGAAGCGTGGCGGCGGCCTGAGGGCGCAGTTCATCCTCATCCTGCTGACCTCGGCGGTTTCCTTCTCCCTGATCGCCTGGGGCGCCGGCGCCGGCCTTCCCGCCGGCGGGTTCGTGTTTCCCTTCGGCATCGCGGCGGCACTCGGTGCGACGATGTTCGGCCTGGGAATGCAGCTCGGCGGAGGATGCGCTTCCGGCACCCTGTTCACTGCGGGTGGCGGCTCGACGCGCATGATGGTGACACTTGCCGCCTTCGTGGCCGGCTCCGTCGCCGCGACACCGCACATGCACCTTTGGGGCCAGCTCCCTTCGCTACCCGCCTTCTCGCTGGTAGCGGCGCTCGGGCCGCTTGGAGCCTTTGCCGCGACCGCCGCCGTCCTGGGGCTGATCGCACTCGCCACCATCGCCATCGAACGCAAGGCCCACGGCGGTCTCGCCGAACCCCGGCGCACGGAATCCTTCCTCACCGGTCCGTGGTCGCCGATGCTCGGGGCGATCATGATCGCCGTGGTGGGCATCGCCACCTTCCTGGTGCTCGGGCGCCCCTGGGGCATCACATCCGGCTTCGCCCTGTGGGGCGGCAAGATCCTGAACACGCTCGGCGTTCCGGTGACGGACTGGCCCTACTGGCAGTGGCAGAAGGGCGCACTCGAGGCTTCCGTCTTCGCGGACGCCACCTCGGTGATGAATTTTGGCATCCTGCTCGGCGCGATGGCCGCGGCCGCACTCGCGGGACGGTTCGCGCCGGTGTGGAAACTCTCGCGCCTCGACCTGACGACGGCCATCGTCGGCGGCCTGCTGATGGGCTACGGCGCGCGGCTCGCCTACGGCTGCAACATCGGTGCCTATCTCGGCGGGATCGTGTCGGGCTCCATGCACGGCTGGCTGTGGCTGGTCTTCGCCTTCGTTGGCAGCCTGATCGGCACGCGGCTGCGCCTCAGGCTCGGCATGGGTTGAGCCCGGGCTTTCCCGACGCATCCTCTCTTCAGGGCTGAAAGATCTCCTCGATGGACAGGCCGAACACGGCCGCGATGCGGAAGGCGAGCGGCAGGCTCGGGTCATAGCGCCCGCGCTCCAGCGCGTTGGCGGTCTGGCGCGAGACGTCCAGGCGGGCAGCCAGCTCCGCCTGAGACCACCCCCGCTCCCGGCGCAGTTCCTGAATGCGGTTCCTCATCGATACCGCCACCGGCCGGCAAACACGCCAAGCACCCACAACCCGCACATGAGCGGCAGGACCGCGAAGGCCGACAGCTTCGGAAAGCCGACGTTTTCCAGAAAACCGTAGCTGAACGTCAGCAGGGCCGTGGCGGCAAAGGACAGCGCCAGCGCCTCGAACTGAAGCGCACGCTGCATCTCGTCCAGACGGCGGATCTGACGCACGATGCAAAGACACACGGCAATGGTCGGAAGAATGGGGGCGAGGGAAACGGCGATCTCCGCGTTCCTTTCGTCAATACCGTGCGCCAGCAGCCGCAGCGAGACGACAAGCGTCACGACATAGGCGAGGAACGCCAGTGAAACGGGCAGGAATCCGCGCAAAACGGCTCGGGGCGTGGAATCTGTCATGCTCGACCTCTTGTAAAGTGTGCTTTACAAATTGCCGTGCCACACACGATATGTCAAGCGAGCTTTACATTCTTGTGACTTAACCCGCCTCCCCGATCCAGGCTTACCGTCAGAACTTGCCATCGTAGGCGCGTCGTCCGATGCGGCAGGCAAGCAGCGTAAAGCCCTGGCGGGCAAGTGCCGCCCCGGCCTCGCGGGCAAGGCTTTCCGCATCGTCGACCCATACGCCGTGCCCGCCGAAGGCCCTCGCCACGGCCGGAAAGTCCGTGCCGGAAAAATCGACGCCGACATTCGGGCGCTGCGACGCGCGCTGCTTGAGTTCGATCAGCGCCAGACTCTCGTCCACCAGAACGCACACGATCACCGGAAGGCCCGCATCACGCAGTGTCGCGAGGTCGCCGAGTCCCATCTCGAGCCCCGCATCGCCGACGAAAACGATCACCGGCCTCTCCGGGTCCGCCAGCGCATGGCCGATGCCGAGTGGCAGCGCACATGCCATGGTGCACAATGCGGAGGACTGGAGCATCGCGCGCGGAAAGTCCGTGCGCCACATCTGCGAAACGAGAATGCGATGCGCGCCGCTGTCGGCGGTCGCGACCGTGTCGCGCGGCAACGCCCGGCGCAATGTGTCGAAGACCGTTGCCGGTCCCCATCCGTCCGCCTCGGGCGCAAAGAGCGCGGCGAGCGCCTTTTTCGCCCTCGCGATCTCACCACCGCCCCACGTCCCGCCGGCTGGTGTCACCCCGTTCCCAAGCGCCTCGAGTGTCGGAGCGATACCGCCTGCAAGCAGGTGCCGGACCGCGTGCATTCCATGGTCGCGCTGGCTCCCGGCGATCTCGATCACCGGCGCGCTCTCCGGCCAGGGCTCACGCCAGTTGGCGCGCATCTCGATGGGATCGTACCCGAGAAGCAGGATGCAGTCCGACGCCTCGAGAAGCGGCAGGAGGTGCGCGTCGGCGCGTGGCGAAAGACCGGCACCGCCAAGGGCGAGCGGGTCCTCCTCGTCCAGAAGCCCCTTCGCCTTGTAGGTGGTCACGAGCGGAACATCGAACCGCCTGCAGAAGGCGGCGATCCCGGCACCCGCTCCCTCGTTGACCGCGTCGACGCCGGCTATGGCGAGCGGCCGGCGCGCCTGCGCGAACAACTCCCGAGCCGCTTCGAGGGCCGGACCCGTCGCGACCGTGCCGCCAGAACATGCGAGCGGTTGCGGGGCACCGGACCGCTCATCGCACGGGCCTTCCGCGACCCCGATGGGCACATCCACATGGACCGGGCCGGGCTGCCCCTCAAGGGCGATTCGGATCGCCTTGTCCATCATGGCGCCGAGCGCGCCGGGCGTTGCCCTGAAGCTCGCCTTCGTGACCGGCCGCAGGAGCGCCTGATGATCGAAGACCTGATGCGTGTAGGTCTCGGCAAGCGCCGCATCGACGCAGCCGGTCAGAAAAATCAGCGGCACCCGGTCCTGCCAAGCGTTGGCGACAACGTTGACCGCATTGGCGACACCGGGGCCGAGTGTCGCAAGCAGGATGCCGGGAGCCGCCGGCCCCTTGCGCGCCTCCGCATGCCAGGCCCCCTCGGCCATGAAGCCGCCGGCGTTCTCGTGCTTGACGAGGTGAAAGGCGATGCCCGCATCCTCAAGCGCTCCCATGAGGGCAAGCACCTCGCCCCCGGGGATGCCGAACGCGTGATGTGCGCCGGCGGCCGCGAGCCGTCTCGCAATGAAATCCGCTCCGGTCAAGGGCGCCGTTCCCGTTTGCGCCGTGGTTTCGCTCATGCATCTTCCCTTTCGTCGCGACGGCTCCCCGAAAGGGCCTCCGCCTGATCCCGCGTGATGCCCAGCCAGTCCGCCACGACATCGTGCCCGCCCTCGCCAAGCAGCGGCGGCGCATGCCGGTAGCTTGCCGGCGTCCGCGAGAACTTCACCGGATTGCCGATGAGCGCCACCTTGCCGCCCTTCGCGGCCGGGTGGTCCATCTCGATCCGCATTCCGCGATGACGGACCTGTGGGTCGTCGAACACGTCTTCGAGGTCGTTGATCGGGCCGCAGGGCACGCCGGCCGCCTCCAGCGCCGCGATCCAGTCCGCCTTGTCACGGCGTTCCGTCAACCGGCGGATCTCCGGTTCCAGCAGGTCGCGGTTGCGTACCCTGTCGGCATTGGCGGCAAAGCGCGGATCACTCGCAAGCCCGGGAGCGCCCGCGATCTCGCAAAACCGCGCGAATTGCGCGTCGTTGCCCACTGCGAGGATGAACGACCCGTCGCGTGCCGGGTAGGCGTTGTAGGGCACGATGGCCGGGTGGGCGTTGCCGCGGCGCGGCGGCACGTTTCCGTCCGTCAGAAAGGCGACGCCCTGGTTGATGAGCCAGGCAACCTGCGTGTCGAGCAAGGCGATATCGATGTGCTGGCCACGGCCGGTGGCATCGCGGTGGTGCACGGCGGCAAGGATCGCATTCGCCGCATACATGCCGCACATGACGTCCGCGATGCCAACACCGGCCTTCGTGGGTTCCCCGCCCTCCTCGTCCGGGCGGCCCGTGAGCGACATGAGACCGCCCATGCCCTGGATCAGGAAGTCATACCCGGCCCGCTGGGCATAGGGGCCATCCTGGCCGAACCCCGAAATGGAACAATAGACGAGGCCCGGATTGTCCGCCGAAAGCGTCTCGTAGCCGAGGCCGCGCCGCTCGAGATCGCCGACCTTGAAGTTCTCGACCAGGATGTCCGCCTCGCGCGCAAGACGCCGCACCAGCGCCACGCCTTCGGGCGCGGAGAGATCTACGGCGAGCGAGCGCTTGTTGCGGTTGGCCGACAGGTAATAGGCGCTCTCGCGTGTGTCGCCCCCGTCCGTGTCCCGAACGAAGGGCGGTCCCCAACCGCGCGTGTCGTCGCCCTTGTCCGGCCGCTCGACCTTCAGCACCTCGGCGCCGAGATCGCCCAGAAGCTGGGTCGCGGTCGGTCCTGCAAGAATGCGCGAGAGATCGAGAACCCGAAGGCCCGCAAGCGGGCCGGACGTCACGGAGCCGGGAGCGCGGCCGCGCTCCCGGAGTTCGTCGGTGGTCATGTGGCGGTCAACCTTTCACGAGGTGCGGGCGCGCGTCATCCCTCGCGCAGCCGGACGATGAAACCGAGCACCACGCCGAAGATGACATGACCCACGAGTGATGCCCAGGTGAGCTGGATGAAGCCGAGGAAGGGCGGCAGCCCGGCGAAAAGATGCGCCATCACGTAAAGCGCGAAGACCCAGAGCCCGACGCCGTAGCCGAAGGCAACCACCGGCCAGGGCAGCGAGGGGAGAACCATGCGCGCGATCGGCCGGGCGATGAAGAGGTATCCGAGCGGATAGAACACCACGCCGACCACCAGATGGATCGCCTCGGCGAGCGAAAAGTTCTGGAAACCGAACACCGACTGCACCAGGGCCGCCGGCTGCAGCGGACCTCCCACCCAATAGGGCGTGATCACCCGCGCCCAGATCTCCCAGGCGCCATCGGCGAAGATACCGCCGAGAAGCGCCGTGACGAGCGTGGCAGCACTCAGCGGCGGAAAGAGGGAAGGTTTCGGAGCCGTTGCGCGCATAGCGGACTGGCCGGTCATGGGTCTCTCCTGTCTGTCTGGCTCGCGCCTGCATCCCGGAACGGAATGCACTTCACGCGACGACGGCAGGAGATGCCTCGTTTCCCTCCCGTCACGGCAGAAGGTGGTCGCGCGGCACGCTCCGCTCAAATCAAGCCCGCTTGAGGCGGGATCGCATGCGGTTCACGCCGCCGCGACCCGGCCGTGACGGAACGTCTTCCATTCAGGCGCCGACCTTGCCCATTTCCGCCTCCATGCGGGCAGACGGCGCATCGGCGGGCGGCGTGAACGTGATGCCGAGCGAGGCATGAGCGGGCAGGTGCAGCGGCAGCAGGCACTCCGGCGGCGTGCTTTCCTCCGGCAGGCGCCACAAGCCGCTTGCCAGTGCCAGACGCCCGGCGCGCGGACCCGACGTCGCGAGCGCGAAGGGAATTGCCACCGCCGGCCCGAGGACAACCGGCAGAAGAGGCCAGATGGCGCCCGGCGTCACCGCGAAGCCCCACGCGAAGCCGGCCAGGCCGAACAGCGTCTGGGGCCAGAGCTTCGCCGCACACAGGAGAAGGGGGAGCGCGCGGTTGTCACGGATCGGCGCACCCCAGCCGATCGCCTTGCCGAAGGGCAGTCCCGCGACGAACAGGGTGACAGCCACCGCGATCATCGGCGCCATCAGCGCGGCGAAAAGCACCTCGCTGACCGCGCTCGCCACGATGCGCGGCGCGCCGCCGAAAGCCCTGCGCAAACCGGGGTCGACCAGCATGTCGACGACGGAGGCGATCTTGGGCGCGAAGATCATGGTCAGGATGGTGGCGAACAGCGCCAACCCCGGCCCCGGTTCGAAACGGATCATCTCCTCCCCGCCGACGAGCACGAGAAGCGCCCCCAGGGTCATGAAGGCGATCCAGGCGGGCGCGGAAACGAACATGAGGATCGCCAGCACGAGCTGAATACGGCTGACCGGCAGAAGGCCGGGCAGGTCGAGCAGCTTGAGGTACTGGAGGTTGCCCTGGCACCAGCGCAGTTCGCGCCGGATGAACTCCAGCAGGTTCGGCGGATTTTCCTCGAAGGAGCGGGTTTCCACGGGGATCACCCTCACCTCGTAGCCGGCACGGCGGATGAGAACGGCTTCCACCTGGTCATGACTGAGCACATGGCCAGCCAGGGGCCCCTTTCCAGGCAACAGCGGCAGATGACAGGCGCCGGCGAACGGCGCGATGCGGATCAGCGCGTTGTGTCCCCAGTAGGGGCCGCAGTCGCCCTGCCACCAGGCGCTGCCGAGCGTGTAGGAGCGCATGCCCAGCCGCATTCCGAACTGGAACACGCGCGCGAAGGCACTGACGGTCGGCATGCCCACGACCAGGGTCTGCAGGATGCCGAAACGCGGATTGGCGTCCATCTTCGCAACCAGGTCGAGGATGGTCGCGGACGACATGAAGCTGTCGGCGTCCAGCACCAGCATGTAGTCGTGGCGCGCGCCCCAGCGCTCCAGGAAATCGCGGATGTTTCCGGCCTTGAAACCCGGATTGTCGGCGCGGCGGCGATAGTGCACCGGCATCACGTCCCGCCAGCGCGCGGCGAGACGTTCGAAGGCGGCCTCCTCCTCGCGGGCGATGTCGGCGGAATTGGTGTCCGACAGGACATAGAGCGAAAAGCCCGAGGCACGGCCGGAGCGGGCGAGATCGGCGATCGTGGCGTCGAGGTAGGCGCCGACCTGGCTCACATCCTCGTTGCGGATGCAGGAGAGGATCGCCACCGATGCCGGGCTCTGCTCGCGCGTGTCGCCGGGCTCCACCGGGCAGACCGTGCGCACCGGATCGCGCGACAGGCGCATCAGCGCCAGGCCGATGACCGCGTTCCAGAAGCCGATCACGGTCCAGGGGAGCGTGAAGAGGAAGCAGGCGATCATCACGCCCTCGCCGGCGGAGACACCGTTTCCGGCAAAGCTCAGCACAAGCATCGCGACCATCGCCGCCATGGTGGCGACGACCAGCGCGAGAAAGATCCTGCGGCGGCGTGAAAGCCGGCGCGCATCGACCGGAACATGGGACGTGTCCGTCATGCCTTCGCTTGCCATCCCGTCCGTTCCCTTCGGAAGAATGCGCGCTGCGCCTTCCTGTGACATGGTGTCGAACCTTTTTCCTGAACCCGATCGTGCCTGCTGCTGCCGCAGCCTCTCGGTTGCGCTATACGTCACCGGGGACTAAGGAGGATTTGTGACGCAGCGCAGCATTCCATCCGAAATTTCCCGTAGCGCGAAAGCCCTCTGGACCATGGGTCCTGGAAAGCTCGAGTTGCGGGAGGAGAGCGTGCCCTCTCCGGGGCCTGGCGAGGTGCTCGTGCGCACACTCTACTCGGCCGTCAGCCTGGGCACCGAGCGGCTGGTGTTTTCCGGCCGTATCCCGGAGAGCGAATGGTCGCGCATGCGCGCGCCCTTCCAGGCGGGCGCCTTCCCCTTTCCGGTCAAATACGGCTATGCCGCCGTCGGCGAAGTGGTCGAAGGCCCTGCCGGGCGCGTCGGCGAACGCGTCTTCGTGCTGCATCCCCATCAGTCCCTCTTTACCGTTCCCGCCGACGCGGCCGTGCCCGTGCCGCATGACGTGCCGGCACTCCGGGCGGTTCTTGCGGCCAATATGGAGACCGCGCTCAACGGGTTATGGGACGCAGGCGCCTCACCGGGGGATCACATTGCCGTGGTCGGCGGCGGGGTCGTAGGCCTTCTCGTGGCGCGCCTTTGCGCGAAACTTCCAGGCACGCGCGTGACGCTCGTTGACGTCGATCCGGCGCGTGCGGACATCGCGCAACACCTCGGCGCCGACTTTGCACTGCCGCAGGAAGCGGCGGGCGAACAGGACATCGTGATCCATGCGAGCGGGCATCCGGGCGGGCTCGACACGGCGCTTTCCCTCGCGGGGCAGGAAGCCCTCGTGCTGGAGATGAGCTGGTATGGCGACCAGCCCGTCAGCGCCTCGCTGGGCGGAGCGTTCCACAGCCGGCGCCTGACGCTGAAATCGAGCCAGGTCGGGCAGGTGCCGCCCGCCCGGCGCGCGCGCTGGAGCTACCGGCGGCGCATGGAAACCGCGCTGTCACTTCTTCGTGATGATGCGCTGGACCTGCTTCTCGAGGCGCCCGTGCCGATCGACGACGCGCCCCGTGTTCTTCCGGAGATTTTCTCCGGGCACCGCCGGGTGCTGGCCCAGCCAATCGTTCACAATCACGAGGAGACGGTCTCCCGTGATGCCGCGACGTCTTGAACTTGTCCGGGACCGGGACACATCCCAGCCCGCAACGACTGCCCGCTCGCCGAGGCGCGCGGGATACCTCTCCCACTGATGCCGGAGATACCGAATGCACGCAGTTGAAGTCCGCGACCACATCATGATCGCCCATTCCTTCAAGGGCGAGGTGTTCGGCCCCGCCCAGAAGCTTCACGGCGCGACCTTCGTCGTCGATGCCGCCTTCCTGGCCGGGGAGCTCGACGCAAACGGCATCGTCGTCGACATCGGCCGGGCACATGAGGTGCTGAAAGAAGTCCTTGAACCGCTCAACTTCGCCAATCTCGACGAGGCTCCCGAGTTCAAGGGCCGGAACACCACCACGGAATTCCTGACCAGGCATATCTTTGACCGTCTGGCGGAGGCCGCACGCGCGAACCGTCTGGGTCGCCCTGGCAGCGAGTTGTCCGCGATCCGTGTCACGCTGCATGAATCCCACGTGGCCCGTGCATGGTACGAGGGCACGCTTTGACCGAGCGCACCGGGGGGAAGATCGCCTTCCTGCATCCGGGCCGGCTCGACACGCCGACGGGAGGCTACGCCTATGACCGGGACCTGATCGCGGCGCTGGAACGCGCCGGGATGGAGGTCGAGGTCCACGGACTTGGAGACGGCTATCCGTTCCCGGACGAGGCAACGCTTGCTCAGGCCGCCAGCGTGCTCTCCGCCCTGCCGGATGGCGCGCTGACGCTGGTGGACGGGCTTGCCTTCGGCGTGCTTGATGGCGTGGTCGCCCCCCATGCGCGGCGTCTGCGGCTTGTCGCGCTCGTGCATCACCCGCTTGCCCATGAAAGCGGGCTCGAGCCCGGCGAAGCACTTCTTCTGGAGGAGGCGGAACGCCGGGCGCTCGCGCTGGCGCGGCACGTTGTGGTGACCAGCAACCATACCGCCCGCGCGTTGCACGAAGATTTCGGCGTGAGCGAGGACCGCATCAGCGTGGTGGAGCCTGCCCTCGCGCTTGCCCTGCCGCCCCTGCGCGAGACCGAGGTGCCCCCCGCGCATGGTCCCCGCAGACTTTTGTGCGTCGGCTCGCTGATCGCGCGAAAGGATCACGGCACGCTGCTGTCCGCGCTCGCGCGCCTCGCCGACCGCTCGTTCCACCTGGATCTCGTGGGAAGCCTGGAGCTCGCCCCCGTTCATGCGGACCAGATTGCCGACACGATCGCGCGCCTGGGCCTGTCCGACCGGGTGACGCTGCATGGCGCGCTGCCCCGCGACGCGCTGGAAACGCTCTATGCCAACGCCGATCTCTTCGTTCTGACGACGCTCTATGAAGGCTACGGCATGGTCTTCGCCGAGGCGATGGCGCATGGGCTGCCCATCGTGGCCACGGGCGAAGGGGCGGTGCGTGACACGATCCCCGAGGCCGCCGGCATTGTCTGCGAAAATGGTGCCGTCACGGACGTCGCGACCGCCATCGCAGGGCTTCTCGACGATCCGCAACGACGGCTCGACATGGGCGCGGCCGCGCGCACCCATGCCGAAACCCTGCCGGACTGGGACACCCAGGCCGCGCGCCTGCTGTCCGTCCTTGGCCGGATCCTCGGCCCGGAAGAGGCGAAATGAGCGGCTTTTCCACCAGTTGGCTTGAGGCCCGCGAACCCGTGGACCTGCGCGCCCGCAATCCGGAGATGATCGCGATTTTCGCGGCCCGGCTCGCCGAGCGGCGGCAAGCGCTCGCACGCCCCCTGCTCGTTCTCGATCTCGGGGCCGGCACCGGCGCGACGCTGCGCGCACTCGCACCGCACCTTCCCGAAGACACCTGCTGGCGCTTCGCGGAGCATGACCCGGCGCTTGTGGAACGGTCCATCGAAATGGCCGACCGACACGGCCATGCCGTCGAGGCGATCGAGAGCGACCTTTCGCAAGGGCTTTCGGGAGACCTGGCGGAAGCGCTTCTCGAAGACGTCGATGCGGTGACGACCTCCGCCTTTCTCGACCTCGTCTCGCGCGGGTGGATCGAGGGTGCCGCCTCGACACTCGCGGCGCGCGGCCTGCCCTTTCTCGCCATGCTGACGTTCGATGGCCGCCAGGAAGCGGACCCCGCCCACCCGCTCGATGCCCGGATCCGTGAGGCGATGGCCGCTCACCAGGGGCGTGACAAGGGGTTCGGCCCGGCACTCGGGCCGGCCGCCCACGCGACAGCGGCGGACGCGTTTCGCGCGGCGGGTTTCACGGTCACGCAAGGCCCCTCCGACTGGGAGGCGTTGCGCAACGAGACGGATTTCCAGTCGATGCTGGTCGCAGGTTGGGCGGAAGCGGCGCGCGAAACAGGCATAGACCCGCAGGAGGTGGACGCCTGGCTGGACCTGCGCCTGGGCCAGATCGCGAAAAGCGGGCTCGTCACCCGTGTCGGACACCAGGACCTCGTCGCCCTGCCCGTTTGACCCCCCGCACGAAAAAGGGGCGGCCCCGCGTGCCGCCCCTTTGCCGTCTGTCGTGTACCGCCGGTGTCGGGGGCGCCTCCCGCCGCGTTTGCGCCGGCGTCAGGCTTTCTCGATGGCGCAGGCGATGCCCTGTCCAACGCCGATGCACATGGTGGCCAGCGCGCGCGAGGCGCCGCGCGAGGCGATCTCCAGCGCCGCCGTGCCCACGATGCGCGCGCCCGACATGCCCAGCGGATGGCCGAGCGCGATCGCCCCGCCGTTCGGGTTCACCTGTTCGGCATCGTCCGCGAGCCCGAGTTCCCGCAGGACCGCCAGCCCCTGCGCGGCGAAGGCCTCGTTCAGCTCCACCACGTCGAAGTCACCGATGGTCAGCCCCAGCCGCGCCATCAGCCTGCGCGTCGCCGGCACCGGGCCGATGCCCATCACGCGCGGCGGAACACCCGCCGCCGCGCCACCCGTGATCCGGGCGATCGGCGTCAGGCCATGGGCCTTCACCGCCTCGGCGGAGGCGATCAGCAGCGCCGCCGCGCCATCGTTGACACCGGAGGCGTTGCCGGCCGTCACCGAGCCGCCCTGGCGGAAGGGCGTCGGCAGCTTTGCAAGCTTCCCGGCCGTGGTGCCGGCGCGCGGATGCTCGTCCCGCTCGACGATCACGGGCTCGCCCTTGCGCTGGGGGATCGTCACCGAAACGATCTCGCGCGCCAGCCGGCCGTTTTCCTGCGCGGCGACGGCCTTTTCCTGCGAGCGGGCGGCGAAGGCGTCCTGGTCGGCGCGCGAGACCTTGTAGTCCTCGGCGACGTTTTCCGCCGTCTCGGGCATGGAATCGATGCCGTATTGCGCCTTCATCACCGGGTTGACGAAGCGCCAGCCGATCGTGGTGTCGTGGATCTCGGCCGCCCGGGAAAAGGCGGTCTCGGCCTTGGGCATGACGAAGGGCGCGCGCGACATGCTCTCCACGCCGCCGGCGATCAGCAGGTCGGCCTCGCCGGCGCGGATGGCGCGCGCGGCCATGATCACCGCATCCATCCCCGACCCGCAGAGGCGGTTCACGGTCGTGCCGGAAACCTCCAGCGGAAGCCCGGCGAGCAGGGCGGCCATGCGCGCGACGTTGCGGTTGTCCTCGCCCGCCTGGTTGGCGCAACCGTAGATCACGTCATCCACGCGGCTCCAGTCGACGCCGCCGTTGCGCGCCACAAGCGCCCGCATCGGAACGGCGCCGAGATCGTCCGCCCGAACGCCCGAAAGCGCGCCGCCAAAGCGGCCGATCGGCGTGCGGACATAGTCACAGATGAAGGCTTCGCGCAT
>MDTD01105388.1_pt1 | contig 23832 bp, 19 predicted proteins | sample 811221 | NCBI WGS metagenome assembly MDTD01 (sample SAMN05326646, study PRJNA326480) | marine metagenome | isolation source: seawater | place: Pacific Ocean: South West | collected 2011 | reverse complement strand
TGGAATCGACAGCTGCTGCAATTTCTTTAATTTTTTTTTTGAAAAATAAATTATTGTTTTTAAGAAATAATTTTTTTTTTAAAAATAAATTGTAGGTATGATTTTCGCAAATGTGATTATTTAAACAAAATTTATGACTTTCTATATGCTCTTGGCTAAAAATTGCCGGAAGTGCCGCCGAAGAGGCATGAGTTTGCCGAATCTACGCCCGGGAGGGCAAAAAAAGGTACTTATAGCCAAAATTTACAATCTGGCACGGTGTTTGCATTACCTCGTGTGTCGAAAAAAAAACGGCCTTACTAAATGTTTGGTCCCAAACCATGTAAAAGTATTGGAGATACAATATGACAGTTGCATCACTTGGAATTAACGAAAATATTGAAGACCCCGGTAATCATGCCAAACCACTGGTAGGGCCACCGGTACCAGTTGGCTTGGACAAGGGTATTCTTAGCAACAACGAAATGGCTTTGCATGCATCAATACAAACATTGGTTGCAGACGGAAAACTTAAAGAGGCTGAGGAAAAAATTGCAATTGCCTTAAAACGCGATAGCAAAAATGAGAGTGTATTGGTGTTGGCATCACTTGTTTCTATGGCTGACCAGCGATGGGAAGATGCGGTTTCACGTTTAATGAAACTCCGTGAAATTCAGGGTGATCAGGCTCCAGCTATGACCCACCTAATGATGATTAGAGCATTACGATGTTTGGATAAGCATCTAGAGGCAATGGAAGCCGCAATGATTGCGGTCCGTTCCCATTATGATAATCAGGAGATTGTAGAGGAGGCAGCCTCAGTAGCTGAGTATCTGAATGAGTGGGAATCAGCTGTTTTAGCTTTGGACGTTCTAGTGGAAATGCATGGGGATGATGTTCCTAAGGAGTTAATCACAAGGTGGGACACCGCGAAATTGATGGCAATGGCGTTTGGAATGACCGACAAAGCTGAATTTACAATACCCGGAGGTGAAGCGAAATAGTTTTTTTAGAAAGATGTAGTGTGTATCGCAACAAAGTTTAGTAGTTTATGAAATTTTGTCATGTGATTGTCTCCCTCGCGAGAGCGGGAAGCTTGGCAGGTCAATAAAGAGGAAACTTTTTATTTTTCCAAATTTTGCTTCCTCTCTCGCTTTTTTTTTAAAGATTTTTGAACGAAAGGTAGAATACGAGTCTTTCTAGTTGGTAACCAAGAAGAACGATGAAAATGGCAAAAACTTACCGTTTGTTTTATATTTTTTCTGGATAATATGGAAAGATATTGCCGTTAGGGAAAAGTTTTATTTTTAAAAAGTTTTTAGCCTCAGGGGCAAAAAAAGAAAAATGAGGTATTAGATGTCCGCTTTGATAAAGAGAGTTAAAGTAGAAGCAATGAAAACTCTTCGCTCGGCGATGATCGCGCATGAGGATGGTAGATGGGATGACGCGTCTGATTTATATCGGTGGGTCATAGCGGTGCTTCCAGAGAGTGCTAATGCGTGGGCTTTGAATGGCCTTTTGAAATATCAGAGAGGGCTTAAAGAGGATGCAGCAAAGTTTTTTGCTCACGCTCTAATGATTGATCCAGCCCAGCCGATAGCGAACAACTTTTTTAAAGATGTAGGGCACCCAATTAAGAATTCTCGCAGGGCGAATAGTTTCTGTTTGGATGATCATTGTGTGCCAAAGTTATTTGAGTTAAGCGATAAAAATCTTACCGATTTGAGAAAAGATTCTGCAAAAGAGACACATGAATATGATCAGATAAAGTCTCCAAAGGCTCGTGAGTTCCTGCGCAGTCACTTTGATTTTGAAAAAAGTGAGAGAATTCTTGAAGCACTTGTTTTGTTGGGAGCTACTGTCGAGCTCGAACCAGATTCGCCCTACATCAGGTTTCGTTACGGTAATTTACTTGGAAAGCTTGGCAGGTGGGATGAGGCCATTGAGGCGCTTTCGTTAGTTGCTAATGCCAATCCTCTCTACGGTGAGGTTTTTAACGACAGAGCAACGATTTATTTCAAACAGGGAAAATTAGATGAAGCTCGTGAGGATATAAAGAAAGCTGCAATTTTACTACCCGGCAATGGTCAGGTGCACCGCAACATGGGTTATGTATTGGTAAAGAGTGGCGATCTTGCCGGTGGAGCTGTTGCCTATAATCGTTCACTGGCGATTGAGCCTAAGAATGCAGATACATTTAATAATCTTGGGATGGCACTTGAAGGCATGGGTCGATATGAAGACGCAACAGTTTTTTATGAAAAAGCCATGGAGCAAAATGAAACACTATCTCTAGCACGCTGGAATCGCGGGTTGATGTACCTGAGATTAGGGAATCTTAGAAAAGGCTGGCCACTTTTCGAGGAGCGTTGGAATACAGAGATGGCAGGTAAGGAGCGAGTCTACGATTTTCCCCTCTGGGATGGCTCTCCGTTGGGTTCTGAAAAGAGCGTTCTTATTCATTATGAGCAAGGCTTGGGTGACGTAATACAATTCTCTCGTTTTATAAACACGGAGCTTTTGCGGGAAACTCAAATAGTATTGGAGGTTCAAACTCCTTTGGTATCTTTATTGGCAAAAAATTGGCCAAATGTGAGGGTGATTCAGTCGATGGAGGGTTTGGCGAGGAAATATGACCATAAGATTGATTGTAGGTGTCCAATTATGAGTTTGCCCAAAATTTTCAATATAGATGAAGACTCAATAACTGGGGCCGATGGTTATATTCAAGCTCCCGATGAATATATAAAAAAATGGAATGAAAAGTTAGGGCCAAAAAACCATAAATTTCGTGTTGGGATTTCCTGGTCTGGTCGCTCCTCACACAATAACGACCACAATAGATCGATATGTTTAGAAGATTTTAAAAAAATTTTTTGTGAAGGAATAGAATTTCATTCTCTGCAAGTTGATTATAGGGATGGTGACAAAGAGTATATTTCTCAGCAAAAGTCTTTTTTTGATCATAGTAATGATATAAGTGACTTTTCGGACACTGCCGGGTTAATGGAAAATCTCGATTTAATTATTGCGGTTGACACATCTGTTGCTCACCTCGCCGGTGCGATAGGAAAGTCGGTTTGGATTCTTCTGCCTAGTTGGCCAGATTGGAGATGGATGTCAAACCGCTGTGACACCCCTTGGTACAGCACTGCACGGCTCTTTAGACAAAGATACGAGGATTTTGATAATAAACATCCATGGTTGAGTGTTTTAGAGCGGGTAAGGGAGCAACTTCTTCGTTTGCGTCCGTCGACTGTCGCAATTAAACCTAACTTAAATTTATCATCACAAAAACAAAAACCAGGGACAGAATATGTCGAAAAGCTTTTACAAAGTTTCAAGGACGTTGATAATACAGATCTTGCGAAGGTTCTAAAAAAAATTATACATTGCTTTCATGATGGAAATCTCGGATTGGCTAAAGATCTCAGCGAAGATGCCTTGGGATCATTTCCAAAAAATACATGGCTCTTGACTTTACTTGGCTATGTTTGTTTTGAGTTAAAAGAATATGAAACAGCTGAAAGATACATAAATCAGTCGATTGGTGAAAATAACTTACAAAATGAAGCGTTTAATCTTCTGGGTCTGATTAAACTGGAGAGAGGCGAGGAGGACGAGGCGGAAAAAGTATTTGAAGATTTGACCGCTAATTCTCCTAAATTTTTTGATGGTTTTTTGAATTTGGGCAGTGTCAGGTATCAAAAAAAAGACTTTCTAGGTGCCAAAAATGCATTCAAAAATGCCGTCAAAATAGATACTTCCGATCCTCACGCACATTTTAATCTCGGAAACACCTATAAAAGCCTTGGACAGTGGGATCAGGCGGTTGAAGAGTATAATAGATGTCTAAATTTTGATCCAATTTACCATCAGGCCTACCTAAACAAGGCGTCAGTTTATAGGCAGACAGATCAGGACTTGAAAGCCCTGAAAACTTATGATGAAGCGTTGAGGCAAAATATAAAGGATCTTGAGACCCTGTACTTTGAGAGAGCGGTGGTATTAACTCAACTGGGTAGAAATGAAGAGGCAAAATTAGATTTGCATCGATACATAGGAACCGCCGCACCTGATCAATCACGGACTCATCAACAAAAGGCTCATTTGTTGATGCTATTAGAAAAAAGTGAGGACGCCATTGACAGCTTGAATGAGGCGCTCCGAATTGATCCGATGAATGCCGACTGCCATCATACTCAAGGTAGACTCATGGCTGATGCAGAGCGTTGGGACGAAGCAGAAAAAAGTTATTCCAGAGCGATTAATATTGATCCAGATAGGGCACTTTTTTATGCCAACAGAGGTGGGACTTACATCGAAAAAGGTGATTTTAAAAAGGGCCTCGCGGATTGTGAAAAAGGACTGAAATTATATGATCACTCTGCGGATCTATACATGAATAAGGCTATAGCACTTGATCAACTGGATCAGGATGGGGCGCTTAATTGCTATGATAAAGCGATCAACCTTCATCCCGGCCATGATTTGGCGCACTTCAACCGATCACTGTTGATGTTACGTTCGGGTCATCTAGAGGAGGGATTCAAGGGATATGAGCATAGGTGGGGCACCGAGTCTTTCAAGAGGCATGAGAAAAAATATCCATTCAAACTTTGGGACGGAAAGTCCGATCTTAGTGACAAAATAATTTTTGTACATCATGAACAGGGTTACGGTGATAGTATTCAATTTTGTAGGTATATCAAAAAGCTTGAGTCGATAAGTAGCAAGGTGGTTCTGGGTGTTCCCAAGCCGCTCGTGGAATGTATGCGGAGCGTTAGCAAAACATGTGATGTTGTTTCCACCGGAACCCCAGTAAAACGAATAGATTGCTGTATTCCTCTCATGAGCCTTCCACATATATTTGGAACCACACTTGGCAATATACCAGCGACCGTGCCCTATTTAATGCCAGATGAGCAAAAACGAATCAAATGGAGAAAAAAACTATCCACGACCCAAAAAAAACGAATAGGTTTAGTCTGGAGTGGTAGATCTAAACACAAAAATGATAAAAATAGGAGTATGAGCCTTGAGCAACTGAAACGTATTGTCACGCCAGATGCTGAATTTCACTCGCTCCAAAAAGATATCAGGGATTATGATCATAATACTTTAATGCAATCGACCAATATAATAGATCATCGAGAAAGCCTGATCGATTTTTCAGAGACGGCGGCTCTCGTCAGTCATTTGGATCTAGTGATTTCGGTTGACACCTCTATAGTGCATTTAGCTGGAGCCATAGGTGTACCCGTTTGGGTGCTTCTTCCTTTTCGACCAGATTGGCGGTGGTTAGATAAGGGAACCACGTCACCGTGGTATCCGACGGCTGAGTTATTCAGACAAAACCAAAAAAGAGATTGGGATTTTGTGATTCAAAATCTTATAAACTCATTGTCCATTTATCTTAATAGGTAGCGTTATGAAAGTTGTTATATTAGCTGGTGGGTTGGGAACTAGAATCGGGGAGGAGACGGTAAATAGGCCTAAACCAATGATGGAAATCGGTGCTAAACCTATAATCTGGCACATAATGAAACTTTACTCCCATTATGGAATTAACGATTTCATAATTTGCTGCGGATATAAAGGTTATATTATAAAAGAGTATTTTTTGAACTACATGGCACATGCGGGGGATGTAACAATTGATCTAGAAAACAATCAGGTTTTACATCATTATTCCAACACGGAGCAGTGGAAAGTGACATTAGCCGATACTGGTCCATCAACGATGACGGGTGGTCGTATAAAAAAAATAGCGAAATACTTAAAAGGCGAGAATAACTTTTGTCTAACGTATGGTGATGGTTTGGCAAACGTTAATATTAAAAGCCTGATTTCGTTCCACGAGAAGAGTAAAACACTAGCAACAGTGACAGGCGTTTATCCTCCAGCTCGATTTGGCTCTTTGGAAGTGGATAATAACGATTTTGTTACTGAATTTAACGAAAAACCCCTTGGACAAGGCGGACTTATTAATGGCGGTTTTTTCGTTCTTTCGACAAATACGATAAATTTTATAGAGGATGATCAGACAGTATGGGAGCAGGAACCCCTTCGCAAATTATCTTCGATGGGTCAGCTCAAAGTTTTTCAACACACCGGATTCTGGCAACCGATGGATACCATGAGAGACAAGATTTTACTTGAGAACATGTGGAATAGTGGAAATCCACCTTGGAAACTTTGGAAAGACTCAGATGGGAGAGCGGTTTGATAACCTTCGCCATACCCACATACAATCGTGCAAAGCATTTAAAAAAATGCCTCGATAGTATTTGTTCTCAGATTTCCGGTCGAAAAGGTTTTTATATTACGGTTTGTGATAATAAATCGACAGATAATACTTTTGAAATTCTCACTGATTATAGTAAAAGATTTAGTTTCCTATCTTTTAAAACTTTGCCGAGACACGTAGCTATTCAAGATTGCCAAGGTTCATGGGCAGGTTCTGTAGAAATGGCGCAAACTGAATGGACATGGACTTTTGGAGATGATGATTTTCTAATAGATAAAAGTTTGGATATAGTACTTAGTGCCATAGAGAGAAATGTAGAATTAAATTTTATTCATGCGGCACAAAAAGGCAGGTGCTCTAAAACACATAAAATTTATAAGTTTAAGAGTTTACTATCTCTTTGCGAGAAGTTTGGTTGGATTGATACTTGCGGTTTTATATCGTCTAACATTATTAAAACAAAAGAATTAAAACTTGCATATGAAAACTACGACAATAAGGAATATAACAAAGGCGTTTTTGCTCAACCATCCATGATATTACAACAGTTAGCGAGCGCCCCTGCTGCGATCTTGGACTATCCCATAGTTGATCTTCAAGACCAAATAATGACTGACGAGACAAAAAAACGTTGGTTCGTCGAGAATCACGGTACGAGGTATTTTTATACGTGCGATGCTATCAAGGAGGTAATGCGACGCCAACCATATCTACCACAACAGCTTTCCCCTACATTTTTTAGATATCACACCTATCATCTTTGGGAACGCCACATGCATGATATTTTAGAGCACTATCTAAGCTCGAAAAATGCTATCCCACCACAGCTATTTGACCAAGTTACGGGTTATGCGTCCATAGTATCTGATCCGAATACTAAAAAAAATATTTTAGGATCTGTCCTTAACCTTCAGGATGCAATTTCAATGATGGAATCCACTAAGGCGCAGATGGAGGCTAACGAGACACGACTCAATGTAATAAAAAGCATAAATGACTCCCCTGTATTTGGTTGGCAGAATATAGCCGTCGATTCACACAATGCTGTTGGGGAGTAAAGAATTGAAATCTGGATTTATACATAACAAATTAATTAAGAAAGTTGGATTTTAGATGTTGATCCAATGGATTAATGACATATCGGATATCTAGCCATGCTTACGTTTGCGATACCAACTTGGGATAGAGCGGATAAACTCAAGGTCTGTATAGAAAGTATTTGTAAGCAAATTATTGATAACCCCGGTGTTAAAATCGTAGTTTGCGATAATGGTTCATCAGACCACACAAGAGAGATTCTCGAGGATTTTGATAAAAAGTATGAGTTTGTAACTTTCAAAACCTTACCTAAAATGATAGATGGCGCCTCCTGTATTGAGTCGGTAAATATGGTCGACACGGAATGGATTTGGACTTTTGGTGATGATGACGTGCTAATGCCCGGAGCGTTAAAAAAGGTATTGTATCTTCTCAAAAACTATCCAGAATTAGATTATTTACATGCCACACAAAAACTGAGATCGGGAGGCACAAAAAAATTATTTTTTTCGCAAAAATTTGTAAGTTTATGTGAAAGTTATGGCTGGTTAGATGTTAGTGGATTTATCTCATCAAACATTTGTAAAACTCATCAGATACAAAAAGCTTTTGCCAGATATGATTATTTCAATTCAGAGGTTAAGACAATTTTTCCACATTCTGCATGTTTATTAGAGACAATATATAACTCTCCGGCAGCTATTTTCGATGAGGAATTAGTAGAGTTGCAGGACGCAGTTCAGACAGAGGACACCCTTAGGCGTTGGAGGTTAGCTAATGCAGTCACGAGATATTTCTACATTGGAGACTCCCTAATGAAGATCATGGAGAAAGTGCCAGAATTGAACCGTGTATTTCCGGCTGTTTTTTTTAGATATCACACTTGGCATCTTTGGGATCGACTCATAAGAGATGTAATTGTCGAATTTGAAATTACAAAAAAACCAATTCCTGTTGGGGTATTGGAGAAAATATCATTACTAGCTGGATTTGTGAGGGAGGGAGAGGTCAGGAAGAGAATTTATTCGGCTTTGATGGCTGAAAAAGCCTCAATGGAAAGTATTTTGAAAGAGCGTGAGTCGCTAGATAAAATAAAGAAGAATTGTGAAATAGAAGTCTACGGCTTTAACAATATTTCTGTTTATCCTACTCAAAAGGTATCAATCAAGGAGATTTCATATTAGATACCGCGTCTGATTTCCAAATTTTTAGACCTACAAAAAAAGGATTCAATTATGATCACTTTTGCAATCCCGACGTGGAATCGAGCTAATGAGCTCAATCTATGCATAGAGAGTATCTGTGAGCAAGTAAAAGAAGAAAATGGGTGTTATGTAACAGTGTGTGATAATGGATCTACCGATGATACTAAAGACGTTTTACGCAAATATGCGAGTGCATATGATTTCTTTTCATTTAAAACCTTGCCAGAAACGCGCGAGGGAGCGTCTTGGATAGATTCAGTGGAAATGGTAAACACTGATTGGACATGGACCTTTGGAGATGATGATATTCTTTTACCCAATGCTCTCAAGAAAGTCATTGAGGTGCTGGAGTCTAATCCTGAATTACATTACTTACATGCAACTCAAACTCGCAGAACGAGAGATTCTAGTCGAATACATAAGGCGGATGACCTTCTTGGCTTATGTGAGGCCTACGGATGGATCGATACATGCGGCTTTATCTCCTCAAATATATGTAGAACTGATTCCTTAAAAAAAGCCTATGCTAACTTGTTCTTCTATATTGATGAAGTACGTACGGTTTTTCCATCTGCAGCATGCCTATTGGAATTTGTACACGATAAGCCAGCTGCTTTATTCGATTCTGACCTTGTGCGCCTACAGCAAAACGAGCAGACTGAGGAGACTCTTAGGAGATGGCAGTTAATAGATTCGAGCACTAGATATTTTTTTACAGTTGATACTTTAATTGAGATCATTAAACGTGTTCCTCGCCTCAACAAGACTTTTCCGCCAGTATTTTTTAGATATCACACCTATCACCTATGGGATCGGCATTTGTCGGATTTAACCGCTGAGTTTAAGAAAACGAGGAAGGCCATTCACCCTGGTTTTTGGAAAAGAATATCTCTACTCGCTGATTTTGTATCTGAGGTAGAGGTGAGGAAAGCAATATTGAATTCCCTAAATATTAAAAAGAAATTGATAGAAGATCTAATCAAGAATGAGAGCCATCTTAATCAAAGCTTTACAATTTGTAATACGGAGGTCTATGGTTTGAAAAATCTTGACGTTTTATCGGTACCGGATAGAGATATTTCAGAGCATTTAATATAAAAGGGAGTAATGGCTAGTGTCAAAATTTAAGAAAGTGCGTTTATCTGATTATGTTGCTAAACGGTGCCAGCTTGAGGATATTTCAGACGTATTCTTAGTAACAGGGGGTGGCTCCATGCATTTAAATGATGCTTTTGCGAGAAATCCTGATCTTAGCATTACTTGTTTTCATCATGAACAATCTGCATCTATGGCCGCAGATGGCTATTACCGAGTCAATAACAAACCAGTTGTTTTGAACTTGACTACTGGTCCGGGATGTTTGAACGCTTTAAATGGTGTTCATGGAGCTTATGTCGATTCCTTGGCGCTGATTATTATCTCTGGCCAGGTAAAACGTGAGACATTACAGACGAATCAAAAGTTACCGATGAGACAACTAGGAGATCAAGAGGTAGATATTATTTCTGTAATAAAACCAATGGTTAAATATGCTGTTAGGGTAGAAGATCCAGATTCAATTAAAACTGTTTTAGACAAGGCTTTTTGGATAGCGAAAAATGGGAGACCGGGACCAGTTTGGATTGATATTCCTATAGATGTTCAAGCAACTTATATCGATTACCCGCAGGAGTTTGGAGAAACCATAAATTACACTGAAGTTAGGCATGATGCGTGTGTTACTGACAATACAAAACAAGAGCTAGATTCTTTGTTTATTAGCCCCAGTAATTTACATTTGGATCAAATTTTAGAGCATTTAGCCCTAGCAAGAAAACCAGTTATCTTAGCGGGGACCGGTGTAAGAATCTCAGGAATGTATAAGGCCTTTCACGAATTAATAAATTTACTAGGGATTCCGGTAGTTACTGGTTGGAATGCTCATGATCTAGTCCGTACAAATCATCAATTTTTTGCCGGAAAGCCCGGGACACAAGGTGATCGAGCGGGCAATTTTACCGTACAAAATGCAGATTTTTTACTAATACTTGGGTGCCGGTTAAACATTCGACAGATCAGTTACAACTGGAAAAACTTTGCGAAAGGAGCTTTCAAAGTAATGGTTGATGCTGACAAAGGTGAGTTAGAGAAGACTACCCTACAAATTGACTTAAAGATAAATGCGCTACTACAGGATTTTATTCCGTCGTTTTTATCTAGCCTAAATAATTACGTTCGTCCTGTGATACATAAGAATTATTTAGAGTGGTGTCTGACCCGTTTAGATAAATACACAGTTGGGCCCAAAGAAGGCTTTGAAAAGACAGGCTATAATATAAATCCATACAGTTTTCTATATTATTTTTTTGATGACCTAAAGTGTGGAGACACAGTGGTTACAGCGAACGGGTCAGCTTGCGTGATGGGTTTTCAGGTTGCGAAGATCAAGGAGAACCAGCGGGTTTTTACGAATTCTGGCAGCGCATCTATGGGTTACGATTTGCCTGCCAGTATAGGGGCATCGATAGCAACAAAAAAAGGTATTGTTTTTTGTATAGCTGGTGATGGGAGTATCATGATGAATTTACAAGAACTACAAACAATCGTAACTTATGAGTTACCCATTAAAATTATCTTGTTAAATAACTCCGGTTATGCCTCTATCAGACAGACACAAAGAAATTATTTTCCAGATAATATATTTGGTACGGGCACAAAAGGTGATGGCTTGAATTTCCCTGATTTTTCAGCTGTTGCCAATACTTTTGGCATAAGATCTTTAACTATAAAAAGTATGAGTGAATATTGGTCAAATGACACTCGAGAACTATTGGAGGAAAAAAAACCAGCGTTACTGAATGTGATTGTTGATGCCGATCAGCCTTTCGAACCTAAGCTGATATCGAAAAAGATGTCCGATGGAACAATGTATACTCCCTCGTTAGAAGACATGGCGCCATTCTTAACAAGAGAGGAGTTAATGGAGAATATTTATGATAATGACTAACTTAAATAAGGAAAAAAAATATTCATGAATTCGAAGGAGATGTATTAGTGAACCATCGAGAGAGAGCAATGCGTGATCTTTTGAGGAAGTTGAGAGACGAATATGGTGCGGTGTCGGTCAAAGCGGAATTTGAGGCAGAGGGCACCAGAACAGATGAGCTATTAAGGCTCATAGAGATCGCTCGTAAGGCCGACCTTGGAGTTGGGCTAAAAATCGGCGGTTGCGAAGCCATACGAGATCTTATTGAAAGCAAGCAAATTGGCGTGGAATACATAATTGCACCAATGGTGGAGACGGGGTATGCACTTTCAAAATTCATAGAAGCAAAAAATAAAGTATATCGCGAGCAGGAGAGACAAGATACTCGGTTTCTAGCTAACCTTGAGACTATCACAGGCTTTAGACATCTGGATGAAATAGTTGGGATAGGTTCCTCAGAGGACGGGTTAGATGGTTTGGTTTTTGGTCGAGTTGATTTCGCAGGATCTTTAAATTTAGATCGTAACCTTCTTAATGGAGGGGAGATTCTAGAATATTGCTTAAAGGTCAGTGAGTTTTGTGCAAAGAATCAACTTGAGTTAGTGGTTGGTGGCGGTATTTCCATTGATGCGTTAAATGTGCTACGAACAATAAATGCTAATTATCTATCTCGGTTTGAAACCCGCAAAATAATATTTTCTAATAACGCTCTTGATATTCAATCAATTGATTCGGGGCTTTTGGCAGCGGTGGAGTTCGAGCTTCTCTGGTTAAAAAATAAGCAAGAATACTACGCAATCATAACATCGGAGGATGATAAGCGGATCGACATGTTAGAGGCCCGATGGAAAATTAGGAGCAACTAGTAAAATGAATTGTCGGCTCTGCGGTAACGACAACCTTGTGGATGTTCTTAGGCTTGATAGTTTTCCTAAATCCGCTCAGTTTTTGCCTACAGAAGCAGAGTTTGAATTTGATAGAGGAATTAATCTCGAAATTCTATCGTGTCAGTGGTGCGGCCTTGTTCAATTATCAAATGAACCTGTAGATTACTATAAGCAAGTCATAACAGCTGCAAATATATCAATAGAGTCCAAACGAAAGCTAAAATGTCGCTTCAAAAAACTGATTGATCAGTTTGAGCTAGTCGGAAAAAGTGCGCTAGACGTAGGTTGTGGAACTGGAGGTGTGGTGCAGATATTAAGGGAAATGGGACTCAATGCCCATGGTTTAGAATATTCCCTCCAAAATATCGTAGATGCGAGGAATTTAGGGGTCCCTGTATCACAGGGATACATTGAGGAATGTACTCTGCCGAACAAAAGTGATTTTTTTGTGTGTTTAAATTTCCTAGAGCACCAACCTAGACCCGTTCGTTTTTTAAGAGCAATTTTTGATAACATAACCGAGGATGGCTGTGGTTATATTACGGTGCCAAATTTAAATTATTTACTCAGAAACGGCGCACTTCATGAATTTGTTGCGGATCATCTTGTTTATTTTACTTGCGAAACTTTGGAAATTGCTTTGAGGCTAACAGGGTTTGATTGTTTGAACTTGGAATTAATAAATAATAAAAATGATATTGCTGTTACCGTCAAAAAGCGGAAAAAATTACAATTAGATTCGCAAAAGAGGATGTTGCAAAACAAAATGACCACTTTGCGTCAATTTGTGACAAAGGCAACTAAACTTGGGGAGCGATTAGCTGTTTGGGGCGCTGGTCATAGGTCCTTAGCTTTGATGTCGATATGTGACTTGAGTGAGATAAGTTTTGTGATTGACTCTGCAAAATTCAAGCAAGGGCGTTTTTCACCATTACTTCATAAAAAAATTATAGCGCCCGAGGAAATTGAAGAATATGATATAGATAAAGTATTGATAATGCTTCCGGGAGACTTTTCAAGGGAAGCCGTTGATTTCCTTAAAAATGATCACCAAAAATTAGGAGTGTATATCTTTGATGATAACGAAATATGTAAAGTATGGTGAGCAAATGTCGATTAATAGACTTATTAGTTTGGTTCTATCGTTTGTTTTAGGGGTAGTGTATGTTAGAAACTGATGTTGCGGTAGTTAGGCCAAGAATTTACTCAGCAAAGAAATCTCCTCTCGAAACAATAGTTCCTCTCAAAACTCCTATCTCTGCACATATTGACGTTGCTAGTTTGTGTAATTTTAGATGCAGTTTTTGTTTTCAAGCTGACACCGCGGGTATGAAGGCTGTGGGTTTAAAGAGGGGGTTTATGCCTCTTCAGCTATTTAAAAAAATTGTGGACGATCTTAAGGAATTTCCTGAGAAAGTAAAAAAAATAAAAATTGGAAATCATGGAGAGCCAACCTTACACCCAGATCTTCCAGAAATGATTGCTTATGCTCGAGAGGCTCAAGTTTCTGAAATTATTGAACTTTTCACCAATGGCTCAAAGTTGACTCCCGAGCTCAACAACGGTCTTATTCAATCAGGGCTTCAGAGAGTAAATGTTTCACTGGAGGGTTTATCTGACGAGAGATACAAAGCTGTAGCAGGAAAAAAGATCGATTTCCAATCGATAGTAAATGGTGTTAAAAATCTATACTCAAATAAGTCAGAGCAGTTAAAGATCTACGTAAAAATTGCGGACCATGCTCACGCTCTCAAAGAGGACTCTTCGGAAGTATTTATATTAACAGAGGAGGAGAGGAATTTCTTTTTCAAAACATTTTCTGATATTTGTGATGAAATCTTTATTGAAAAGGTTGTACCACAGTGGGCTGAGACTCAAATCGAGAAACAAAACGAGTTGCAGTCAACGGGCATGTATGGTCAAAAAATAAAAACTGACAAAGATGTATGTCCTTTTACCTTTATGTATCTTCATTTCAACTGTGATGGTACGGTGAGTCCCTGCACGCTTGATTGGCCGCGAAAGGTGGTAATCGGTAATACAAATATTGAATCGGTCAAAGATATTTGGTTTGGAAAAAAAATGCGACAACTCCAACTTGCTATGCTCATGGGCAAAAGAAATAGGATCAACTTCTGTAATGCATGTTCTGCTCCAAAAGTGTGTATGGACGAGGATCTAGATCCCCATAAGAAGTTAGTATTGACCAAGATGTATGCTTCTGAGGAAGAAATGAAAGAACCAAACCCGTGGTTAGATCTAAATTTGAGATAAAAAAGCGGTCAGATTAATAATGAGAAAAATTCTCTTGATAGGGTCAAATGGTTTTATAGGTAGAAACCTTGAATCTTATTTTAGCCAAAAGCAAGATATTGAACTTCTGACTCCTAAAAGACAAGAGTTAAATTTGTTAGATGACGAGGCGTGTGAAAATTATTTGAGGAAGAATATGCCTGATAAAATTATTTACTCTGCCGTCAGCTTGATGTCTCTTGATCACACCCTTAGAATGTTTTTTAATATCTATCGTCATAAAGATTATTATGGAGTCCTCTATAACCTTGGCTCGGGTGCTGAGTATGACAAGAATAGTTATTCTCCCTTGATGAAGGAGGAATTTTTTGGAATTCACATCCCCAACGATGTTTACGGCCTAGGAAAATTTTTAATTTCCCGAGAAATAGAAGGTGCAAAAGGAAATGCTGTGAATTTGCGAATTTTCGCAATATATGGAAGGCATGAGGACTATTCTAGGAGATTTATTTCAAATAACATATGCAGAGTTTTATTTGGCCAGAGTATATCTGTTAATCGCAATGTGAAATTCGATTACATACACGTGGATGATTTTTGTAATTTGATAGATTGTTTAATCGAAAAAAAATTAACACATTATTGCTATAACGTGTGTACTTCAGAACCTGTTGAGTTATTAAGTTTGGCGAAAACCATTGCCCGGCAATTTGGTTACGAGGAATCGGTAGTCGCTGTAAAAAAAGAAGGTATGGGTAAGGAATATTCGGGAGATAATAGTCGCTTAGTTGAAGAAATTGGTCCTTTAAGTCTTACACCTATATCTAAAGGGGTAGAGGGCCTCATAAAATGGTATCAAGAATGCAAGATTGCGGGAAAGCTTGATAAAGCTCTATTTCTGAATGACTGATTTTAGAAAAAAAGAATTTAAAGATACAATAGAGGAGCGCCCTATTGTTATTTGGGGTGCTCGCATGACTGGGATAGGCGTGACGAGATATGCCCTATCCAACGGAATAAAAGTTTTGGCTTTCATCGACTCCGATACCGCATTGCATGGAAATACTGTAAGTGGTGTAAAAGTCGATGCTCCAGAGAATCTTTATCTTTATAAAGAAAATAATCCTAATCTACTTCTGATTGTCGCTGTTTCAATAAAAGAAGCCGAGATTATGTTGACACTAGATCGTTTAGGACTAAACGATTTAGATCATATTATTTTTTCGGAGTATAGTGACGTTTTTTACACAGTTGATATTGTTGGCACCTGTAATTTGAAATGTTTGTCATGTGCTCATAGCATAAAAAATCACTCAGTTCCTCGAGGAATAATGAGGTTTGATAATTTCAAGAGAGTGGTCGATAAAATCGTTGATGAGGCAAGACTAGTCACGCATATTAGTCTATATAGTTGGGGCGAACCCTTTCTTCATCCCGATCTAAATAAGATTATCAAATATTTGCATGAGCGTAATATTGCCGTTGCATTATCTAGTAATCTTTCGATTCGGAACACAGATCTGATTGACAAAGTTATAGCTGAATCTCCAGATTACCTAAAAATATCAACATCAGGGTACTATGAGAATGCTTATGATAATACTCACTCTGGTGGGGATGTAAACTTAGTTAAGTCCAATTTGTATCGGTTGAGACATTTGGTCGACAAATATCAGGCTAATACGTTTGTTGATGTTAATTATCACTTATACAGAGATAATAACGGTATTAATTTAGATAAAATGACAAAGCTTTGCGAGGAACTCGGTTTTGCTCTCTCTACAGTTCACGCATTGGTAATGCCGCTTGAGAGAGTTATTAAACACTGTGACGGCGAGTCGGATTACCAGACACAACGACTCTCCGAAAATCTACTTGTAAATATTGATGAGGGAATATCGGCGTCAAATATTAATAAAACGATGGATGGAAAATGTAGTTTTCGGGAAAATCAGCTCAACATTAATGCGGACTTATCAGTTCCAGTTTGTTGCACGGTTTTCTCTAGAGGAGGTAATGTTGTTGCCGACAACTATCTAGAGTCTACTCCTACCAGCATTAAGAAGGGGAAAGATCAAGCTGAGATATGTAAAAAGTGCATGGAGCTTGGTCTACCAGATTACAACATGGGGTTCAATCGTCAGAAGTGGTTGGAGATTGCCTCAACGAAAAAAAGTTTAGACGTAGGGTCTCTGAAGCAAAAACACTCTTTAAAAAAATCTCATTTTCTTGTATCTGTTTTTCCTAGAACAAAGGGAGAAAAAGTAGCTTGAAGCATTCCTGTTTCATGGTGAAGAGGTTATTTTATTATATGGCTTTGTGTTACCCCCGATCTTACTTTGCTTAAAATATCACAATTTTTCAATTACTTGGTTTCAAACCAGTTATTAATCGGTGTTGCTCTGACTCCATTTTGAGCTGTCGAGGTAAATCCATTTGATTCACATGGACCTTAAGCCGGTTTTTTGGTGTATTAGTCTTTCAATCGAACGCCATAAGTGAGCGAACATATCTTCAGTCATTCCGTGATGCAGAGGCAGTAAAACCCCAGATCGCATAACATTGTCAGCATTCGAGTATCCGTGGAGATTAGTCTTGTAGTTAGCATTTTTACACATGGGTTGCCTAATAACATTACCAGTGAAGACAACTCGCGTTTGGATATTACTTTTTTCTAGGAATATTTGAAATTCTTGGCGAGAAAACGGAGCCTCGTCTTTTATTAGAATAGGGAATGCAAGCCAACCAGAATAGACACCTTTAAGTTCCTGAGGAGTTTGAAAAAAATTCGAGTATTTTTTAAAAAAAAGCACCTGTTTTTCAAAGTTTTTTCGCCTAATTCGAATATTTTGTTCCAAATTTTTAAGTTGTACTAGGCCAAAAGCGGCACCGAGCTCGTTCCCCTCTAAATTGTACCCAGTTTTCTCAAAAACAAATTTTGCATCATACGGAATTCCATCAAGATCAACGTTAAATCTGTTCTCTATTGATTCACTTGCTTCGTCGAATAGAGAGGAACTTCGTCCCCAAGACCTTAAAAGTTTGGCATTTTCCATAGTTGATTTACGATTGAGGCATAAAGCGCCGCCGTTTCCCGCACAGTTTATAATATGCGACCCATAAAAACTGGTTATTGACATATCGGTGAAATAACCGGTTGGGTGTCCATTGATTGTGGCCCCCAGGGTATCCGCGGAGTCCTCAATTACCATGAGCTGATTTTGAGATGCAATTTCCCTGATTTTTGGCCAGTTACAGACATTTCCTAACAAATTTGGTGCCAGGATGGCAACTGTTTTTTCAGTTATCATTTCGGATATTTGTTTGGTATCAATGCAATAAGTTAGTGGCTCAACATCTACGAAGACAGGTACCAGATTGTTCTTCAAAAGACAACCGACTGTGGTCGAAAAAGTTAGAGCTGGGGTAATGACCTCCGACCCGTGAGGTAGCTCAAGAGCCTCAATACCTAAAAAAAGAGCTGAGGAACCGGAATTAACGTATAAAGCGTGTTTTTTGTTGAATAATTTTTTTATTTGATTTTCAAATTGTCGTGAGTACTTTCCCATTTGCGTTGATTCTTTCAGACACTGCACTACGGCATCAATTTCCTCTTTGCCGTAAACTGTCTTTGCGTAGGAAACATTAATATTATCGTTAGGATCTTGATTCATCATCGGGAATTAGCTTTTAAATATTATTGGATTAGGATAATACTATTTACCGTTAATATTGACTCTTGATATCTTATTTTTTTGGGATTTCACTCTTAACGGCTTTGGTCAGTGCCTCGACAACATCATCAGATAGATTAAATTGCTTTTGTAATTTTTCCAAGCTACCTTTTTCGTCCGAAGTGATTACCCCGTCACTTAAAACTCCTCTGAGTTCTGACTCAAATAGAGTTTTACGCCTCTCCATTTGATTCGCGAATGCCGCTGCCACAATACCTGTCAACATTGCAACAGTGCAAACTCCAACGAATGCTGTTAACGTTCCTATAATCTGCCCTAAGGGAGTAATAGGATAGACGTCTCCATAGCCGACGGTAGTGAGACTGATTATGGCCCACCACATGGCCGCTGGTATTGAAGAAAACTTATCGGGTTGGGCATCATGTTCAGCGTAGTACATTAAAGATGAGGTGACAACGATTGCGATGGCGAGAATGTACAGCGCCGCAATAAATGATTGTCTTTCGTCCCTGACCGCACTATACAGATCCTCCAGTGCAGAATTATAGTGGGAAAGTTTGAATATCCGTAACATTCTAACTACCCTAATGGCCCTAAGATCCGCTCCTGGGAAAAAAACTTGAAGGTAGTATGGTAGTGTTGCAAGTAAATCTACAAGACCGAAAAAGCTAAAAATGTATTCTTTTCGTCCTCGCCAACTTCCCCCTTGACTTTTGGCGTAACGGGAGCCACTAGACCAGACCCGAAGGACATATTCTACGGTAAATACTATAATGCAATAAAACTCGAAGTTATTGAACAGCCAGCCATATTTCTCATGATAGGCTGGAACTGACTCCAGAATGACTGCGGTGATGCTGGCGATAATCAAAGTTGCAATAAAAATTGAGCATAACTTACTAGCTTTATCATCTTTTAAGGGTGGATCAAGTATCTGTAAAACCCTTACCTTCAACCGCTCTAGCTTGTTTGAGTCAGGATTAGGTTTTCTCGGGGATTGATTGAGGCCTACCATGACTCACATGTTTAGCTTTTTGTTGCTACCTATCATTAATTAATCCGCATCCTTAAAATTTTTTCCAAGATGCTCCAGAGTATCTTTGGCGGCTAGGTGTAGTTCAGAAAATAAAGGTAGCATATGATCACTTATCACGGTTGGGAGGGCACTTTTGTCAACTTTCTCCAGTTCCCCAACGATTTTCCTCACTCCGGGTAATAAATTTTGTTTGAAAGGTTTGAACTTTTCACGAATTTCCTCCGTGAGTAGGTTATCCTCTGCCTCAATGCATTCATGAGCGTAAAGTGCTAGCCATTTTAAACCATCCTCAGCTTTACCTAATTCGTCCAAAGCTTCTTTGTTTTTTTTCTCGTCATCGCCCAAATCTGTTGCAATTTTTTTGTACACTGGAATTGCCCGTTCCAAGTAGGTTATGGCCTCATACGACATCGAGATGAGCAACTCAGAACCGTCCTCCGTGCCTTCTTGCTTTTCACTGGAGGGATTATTTTGATCTGTGGACATCTTTTCCCCTTTTTTCGTAATAACTATTCAATCTAGATGGTATTTGAAAATTTTTTCTATTTTTCTGACAAGTATAATTCACAGATTTCATCTCTTATTTAAAAATAACAGATGTAGGGGCAAAAGTCATTATAGATTGATTATCGGGTTGTCTTTTTTATTGGCAACCTAATGTGACAGTATTACCGCAGATATGGATAACGACTGGTTATTTTAACGTTTGTACTCAGGTTTTGTGAGTCTGGTGTCGATATCATATTGAAATACGGGAGAATATTAATACTGCGATTGTAAATTGGTTACACTTGTTTTTCTGATATCGATTTGGAAGCACAGCTAATGCAAAATAGGCCCACCATCTTATTGACCGGTAGCGAGGGATTTATTGGCGGCACCTTCAAAGTCCTTTTTCAAAAATTGAAACGTTTTGAGGTTTTTACACCTTCAAAAGCAGAGTTGAATTTAACATCTCACAAGGATGTTAGAGAATACTTGAAAGCTCACGATCCAAAATATGTTTTACATACTGCTACAAGTGAGGCTGTAAACAAAAAATATGCTGAGAATGTCTGTGAGGAAAATTTAAGAATGTTTTTTAATTTGCAACGCTCGATTTCCCCGAAAACTCGGCTGGTGAATTTCACTTCTGGTTCTGATTTTTCCAGAGAGGCGTGGCGTGGTGGAATGTCAGAGGATTATTTTGATACAGATGTTCCAACCGATTCCCACAGTTTCTCTAAATACACAATAACCAAATTCATCCGTGGCACTAAAAGCACCAATTTGATAAATTTAAGGTTATTTGGGGTTTTTGGAGTGCTGGAGGATTATCGATTTAAATTTATTACAAACACTATTGCGAAGGTATTATACGATTTGCCGATAATAATCAATCAGAACGCTGTTTTCGACTATTTATATGTTAACGATTTATTTACCATAGTGATGAAATTGATCACATCAAATCTAAATAACGTCGAATATAATGTCGTCCCTAGCAAATCAATCGAGTTAGTTCGGATAGCTTCAATTATTCGAGATATATCAGGTAAAAATTTACCTATTAACGTTTTGAATAACCGTTTAGGATCAACTTATACCGGTTCCAATTTGCGGCTTATCAGCGAGATTCCCTCCATAAGCTTCACCCCCTATGAGACTAGCATTTTCGAAACTTATCAGGAGATGAAGAGACATATGAAAGACATTAATGAGGAGGAGCTAAAGCGGGACTTATTTCTTAGGTTTGTTACGAAAGGCAAAGGCAGGACTTAATCTATTATGAAAACCATTAAACCCAGCAATCATATACTCCTTGAGGATTGCCAGAATATCGCAATTCGTGACGCACCTTGGTCGAAATTGAGAGGTAAAATAGTACTTGTGACAGGTGCTTGCGGATTTCTAGCACGTCATTTAATTCGATTTTTTGATTATCTTTCAACCGCAAATGGTATGGCTATTACTGTCAAGGCTACTACCAGAAATCCGCATTTAGCGTCTCAAGTTTATGCCGATAACGCCTCAGTTAAGATAATAGATTGGGATTTAGCTGAGCCTAATTTTTCTCTTGGAGCAGTTGATTTCGTAATTCACATGGCAAGTGCGGCTTCCCCTTTGTTGTTCTCTAAGGAACCGCTGAGTGCAATTAGTCCAAACACGGTAGGAACTACCAACGTTATAAAAAGTATACAAATAGACCGTCTTGAGAACTTTTTATATATGAGCACCTCGGGTGTTTACGGATTCCTGCCCGATTCAAAACGTCCTAACTCAGAGAGCACTTTCGGAGTATTTGATCATACTCTACCTGAGAGTGTTTATTTACAGAGTAAAAGAATGGGTGAGACTATATCACTTGCTTGGTGTCGATCTCACTCGTTGCCAGCAACAATTGTGCGCCCGTCGATTTGCTACGGTCATGGAGTTCCATTCAACGATGGAAGATCATTTGCAGATTTTATAGCTGCACTTGTTTTGAATAAAAATATAGTGCTGGAAACAGACGGTGAGGCTTATAGGAATTATTGTTATGTTTCCGATGTAGTTGCTGGAATTTTGTTGGTGCTATTAAAGGGGGGTATTGGAGAGGCCTTCAATCTTGCAACGGACGATGAGATAAAAATAAAAAATTTAGCCTATAAGCTGGTGCACGAAGTTTTTCCCGACAAGAATCTGAAAGTGATTTTCAGACCAAAAAAAGAATCAGGCAGTCGTGTTCAGTTCATGCGAACTCAGGTTGATTGTAGTAAAATTAAGGAGTTAGGTTGGAGTGAGTTCCATTCAATAAATGATGGTTTTGAGAGAACAGTAGAGAGCTACCAGTGATAATTTCAAAAAATGCCGATTATAAAGATTACTCTGATTTTTTCCGTCTCTTTGAGTGCCAAAAGATAACTAAGCATCAGTACATCAATGGTATGCATGGCTTGCACAAATCTTTATTTTTTTATCGGTCATTGATAAGAAAGTCAGAGGTTGCCAGTGTAGAGATAAATGATGAAATGATTATTGCCACGATGCGAGGCTCAAACATAAAAATGCTAGTGGATGAGTTCGACAGCCGATTCATTCCGATAGAGATCATCAATTTTGGTTCATTTGAGGCAAAGGAAAAACTGGTCATCGAACGAATTGCCAACTGCTCCCCAGTTATTCTGGATATCGGAGCTAATGTTGGCTGGTATACTCTAAACTTCTCTAAGATGAAAAAAGTAAAAAAAATCTTTTCATTTGAGGCCATTCCTCGTACTTTTGATTATTTGCTTAAACACCTTGAGATAAATAGGGTTAAAACAAAAGTAGTAGCTGAGAACAAAGCTCTCCTTGAAAGTAAAAAAAATGTTACGTTCACTTGGACCAAAGAGGAGACCGGTAGCGCATCACTAATAAACATTCAGGATCGTCAAAGCATTGAGAAGATATCTGTACAAGCCACTTCAATTGATGAATATTTTCTAAGTCGAAACATCGAGGTAGATTTAATTAAATGCGATGTTGAGGGTAGTGAGTTGTTGGTGATGCTGGGTGCTAAAAATTACTTGACCACCTTTAAGCCTATAATTTTCTGCGAACTTCTCAGGAAATGGTCTAAAAAATTTGGATATCACCCAAACGAAGTGATTTCATTTCTAGCAGAATTTGGTTATCGATGTTATGAGATAGAGGGCAACAAAATCTATCAAGTTGAGCTGATAGATAAAAATACTGTGAGCACTAATTTTTTATTTTTAAATATTAACCGCCACGAAAATTATATTAGAGATCTTACTGGTTAACCGTGCTATCTACTCAATTGTTCTTTTAAATCCATTACAAATTGCTGAGAACATTTTTCCACTGGTAATTGGGGCCCACCTGGAATTTAGTAGCCTTGCTCTTACAATTTGTCCGTAGCCCATTGATCCATTGTAGGCTGAAGTATGTATTCTTCGAAACATTCTGCCAGCACAATCAAAAATATTCTTTGAGGTCACGGAATACCACCTTTTAGTGTAATCTTGCTTCGCATCTTTAAAGTCCTCCAGCATCCACATAGTGATCATATTGCCGACCTGTATTTTGCTACTAAAATCCAGGAAAGTTCGATTTCCGTCGGTCTCCTGTAAAACCAGTACCCATCTGGGTGCTGCAAGGCTTTGGTTTATATCGATCGTTGCTAATATCAGAATACAAAGGAGAAATATTCTTGTTTTCCTTACAACTTCCAAATTTTTAGTTTTCATTGCTTAGGCCCTTAATGTTTTCGAATAAATTGGGGTTCCTACTATATACGTCGCCTTTTGATTCCATCTCTTTAACAAACCTGTAATTTAATGTAAGTGCAGTGGGTTGACGACTTGAGATTTTGACCATTTATCTCTCATTTTAGAAATAATCGAGCGGATAGTTGGCATTGTTTTTGCATGGTTTCTTTTGAGGGAAAAGTATATTTTTTTGACAGTAGGGTATAAGGGAGACCAAATAGATGGAACAGGTAACTCAAAGGGAATTAAAACGATCTTCGCCAAGAAGTGTGGCGAGTGCGTCACCGGTTCA